>Ga0074199_1000803_pt1 | contig 39171 bp, 26 predicted proteins | sample EPASupsiteSAE347_FD_64528 | JGI IMG/M metagenome (GOLD analysis project Ga0074199, IMG submission 64528) | Bioremediated contaminated groundwater from EPA Superfund site, New Mexico - Sample SAE3-47 | ecosystem: Environmental > Aquatic > Deep subsurface > Groundwater > Contaminated ... | reverse complement strand
CTTCCGGACCTTCAAAAGTTATAAATAAGCCTTGGTTTTTATTTTTCATTGGATTGGGCATATAATTCAACTAAGCAAGGCCGAAAAACTCATCGAGTTTTGTCAATTTAAAAACCCCCAATACGGAGTCTTGGACCTTTTGGATGATCAATTTTCCTTCATTTCGCGTAATTTCTTTCTTGATGAAAACCAGCATTCCGAGGCCGGAGCTATCGAGATAGCAGACTTCGGACATATCGATAATATATTCCCAATTTCCTTTTTCGACCGAATCCATTATTGCGGATTTAAGATTTTTAGCTTGGTGGACATCGACTTCGCCCTCAATTTTAAAAACCTTCTGTTTAGCCTGAGCATTGACGGAACAATCGATTTTCAAATTATTTCTCCTGATTAGTAAGGGGTGCCAACAGCTTAATCATTCGTAAGACAATCGACCCCGTTTTTGAGTCAACTGAATATACCACATCATCCATGGTGTTTCGCATAATAAAAACTCCAAGACCGCCTTCCTGAATTTGAGAAAAATCAGGGGTGGGTATCTTATCGGGAGCGAAATTTCCGTCTTCATAAATTACCTTGATAACACACAATTCATTGGAAATTTGAATGCTTAATCCGAATTTTTTTGTTTGATCGTATTTAAATGCATGTTTGATGACATTAGTACAAGCCTCGGTTACCGCCAGTTTAACATCATTCATGTAACCGTCGGAAACTGAAAGAGAAACAGCGCCGGCGGCTAAAATACGCCGAACGAACGGAAGAAATTTGGGATTCCCCGAAATTTCCAAATCAATAAGAGTCGCTTTCTTAGCCGACTCTTGAATTAACTTTTCGATGAAATTTCCACCCAAATTCGACCGAGACAACTTTGGAAAGACCTTTTCCAAAATCCTTCCATCCTTAACAGTATCAAATTTTTAGCAACAACTCCGGTTCCAATAGTATCATGTTATATCGTACTGCGTCTACTCTTACTGATTTCCCAAGTGTCCGATAAGTTTTCGCCAACACGAGAAGAATGTCCGTGGAATCGGGAGCCAGGAATGACCCGATTTCAAGGTGCTTGACGGCCCTGTCGGTTTGAGTTAAATCATCGAAACCCAGAAAACATACTCCCATATAAAAATGCGCAAACGGAATATCGGGAAGTTCGCGTGAAATTTTCTCACAGACTTTCAGATTTTGATTCAGCGTTCTTTGACGATCGGTTCCTTTGAGAAACTCAAGTTGGGCTTCCATTAACCCCCATCTGATCCAAGGGGAAACATCGGGAAGAGCGGCCGCTTTATTCCAAGTAAGCAAAGCACGTTTTACCCATTCGTCACGCTGAGGAGCGCGTTTTGCAATATGAGTTTGCGTGCAGGCCATTTCATATAGAGTCCAAGGTTGATGTGATTCCGATTTAAGTTTTTCTTGGCATATTCCAAGGAAATCCATTAACTCGCTCTTATTTCCGGCATCGGTTTCCTTGGCAATAAGTTCGACGACTTTTTTACGATAAAGGCCGTTTTCCGGAAAAAGGTTTCTTAGTGAGACATAACATTTTTTTGCTTCCGAATGTAATTGGAAATTTTCATTCAAACGAGCCAGGGAATACAACGCGATTGGATCAGAGCTCAATTTAACAGCTTCCTGGAGGTGATGCGCGGATTTTTTAATATCGCCGGAAACGCGGAAAACCAATGAAAGGCCGCGATGAGCCCATATTTGGTCGCCGAATTTGTACAGCGTTTCCTCAAAAAGTTCGCCGGCTTTTTTAAGAGTTTCACTTTGAAGTTTCGTGCCCATACCAAAAATGAAGTTAACAAAACCTTCGACTAGAAGAGGAATCGGACTGGTTTTCCGATAACCGGTCAGATCGGCATTAATATTTCTGATTTGTGCATTCACCATTTCACGTTCGAGGCGGTCACCCTGTATTTGACTTCTCTTGAGACGTATAAGCATGATTTGCGCATTGAGTTCCAGCGGATGGTCCTTGAGAATCGAAGATAAAAGCTCGATTGCAAGCTGAGTTTTCTCTTCAGATTCATATACTCTAGCCAATTGGAAACTTACCCAAAAATCTTGAGGTTCGGCTGCGCGAACTTTCGACAGCAACTCGGATGCGCGAAGCATCGACCCGGTTTTAAGACATATTTCCGCAAGAATCCGCATCCACGATGTTTCCCGAGGGACCAATTCCAAAGCTCGTTCGAGCCTCTCGATAGCCGTCAAGAAGAATCTCTTGGATACGGCATCCTTGGCTTGCTGTACCAGTTTATCACCTTCCGCACGGGCTTTTTCGATGCGGATCAATTCAGGGGCCTGATATGCTCTGACGCAAGAGGGATCAAGCTTCGCGGCACTTTCAAATGCCTTTTCCGCATCGGTAAAGTTGCTTAGTCGAATGAGAGTCTCGCCATAATCGCACCAGGCATCGGATGTTTGGTTTCCGGAATCTATGAAAGCTCTTTGAGCTTTCGCGACTCTTGCGAATTCACTTAAACTTTTGGCACACCTGATTATTCCATCCAGTGCCCAGGTTGTGAAGGGAACGCTTTCAAGAAAAGTTTCATATTCCTGCAACGCTTTTGCAGTTTCATGTTCGCTTTCAAGCACTTCACAATAAATTTTTACGATATCGGGATTATGGGGACTGCATTCATGGGCACGTTCGAGCTCAGTTAAAGCATTCCGAGGAAAGCGTCGATCTTTATAATAAATTCCGATTTCCAGGAAAACTTCTCCGTTGCGAACATTTTGTTTTCTAATTCTATCGAACATTTCCTCGGTTTTATCTTCCATTCCCATACCGCCGTAGAGCTTTCCCATTTCCACAAGCAATTCAATTTTATTTGGGGCGGTCATTAATCCTCTTTCGAACTCCATAAGAGCTTGTCCACGTTCGTTTGCGCCGAGGTAGGCTTTCCCCAGCCCCAACCTGAGTTCAACATCATCGGGGAAGGTATTCAAGGCTTCGCGATAGTGACGTATCGCACCATCGAAGAAAGACTGGGCCATCATGGCTTTTCCCAGGAGAAGAAACATATCCCGGGTTTCCCCCGCGAGTTTTCTGTAACTCGAAAGGTCGGATTGGGCCGCGGCCGCGTCGCCAAGACTCAATTGGACGGCCGCCAAGCGCAGGAGAACCTCCGGACGTTCCCTGGAACGCTCGCGCAAACTCTGCAATCTTTCCAGAGCTTTCTGTCTTTTTCCGGATTCATGCAATAGTTTCGCCAACTGCAGCGCGGCTTCGATATCATCGGATTCCAACGCTAAAATTTTAGTCAACGCTTCAATGGCTTCCTCGCGCCGTCCAAGAGCTTCCAATATTTTTGCGCCGAAGCGGTGAACATTGGGGGCCTCAGGTGCAATCGACTTGACCGCGCGATAAGTGGAAAATGCTCGTTCCATTTTTCCGGCCAGCATTTGCGCTTCCCCAAGGTTGATATATCCTTGGCAGGATGACGGATTATCTTCCAACTCTTCCGAAAGTTTGTCGATATCGGTTTGAGCGGGAGAAACCACCGGCTGAATCGCGGGCGGGGAAGGAGGTGTTTGTTGAGGCGACAGCGTGGGTTGGTTCTTGACGTCGGTCGGAGGCTTCTGTTCGAGACTCGGGTTTTCGGACTCCACGAGTCTTCCGCCGCATCGGCCGCAATATTTCCCTTTATCGATGGGAAAAGCGCAGATCGGGCAGCGAGGCATATCACATCTCCTCGGGCGCGTCGATTCCTAAGAGGTTAAGCCCAAGAGCAAGCGTTCTTTGGGTGACGCGGCACAGATAAAATCTTGAATTTTTCTGAATCGAATCATTGCAGACAATGACCGGACACTGATCATAAAAGGTTGAAAACGCCGTAGCAAGTTCGAAAAGGTAATTGCATAAAATATGCGGACGCAGCTCGACTTCAACCATTTCCAGAGCTTCGGGAAATCGCAAAAGCTTAAGAGCGAGATCACGTTCGGCCGGATGCGTGATTACGAGATAAGAAGTCGTTGTTTGCGCATATTCTCCCTTACGAAAAATCGAGCATATTCTCGCGTGCGCATATTGAAGGTAGGGAGCGGTATTTCCGTTAAGGGAAAGCATTCTTTTAAATGAGAAGACATAATCGTTATTCCGATTCTGACAAAGATCGGAGTATTTAATCGCTCCAATACCGACGGCTTGCGCAACTTTCCGCTTCTTTTCCTCGGACAGCGACGGGTTTTTTTCCTGCACTACCGAATAAGCCAGGCTGACAGCTTCGGAGATAAGATCGGAAAGTTTAACATTCTCACCGCTACGTGTTTTGAAGGGTTTGTTGTCTTCTCCAAGGATGGTTCCAAAGGGGACATGTTCCAGGGAAATCGTTTTCAATTTATCGGTAGTCCAGCCGCAGATCTTCGCGACTTCGAAAACTTGCGCAAAATGCAAAACCTGTCTTGAATCGGTAACATAAATAACCCTGTCGGCGAACAGTCGTCCGATTCTATAACGGATAGCCGCCAAATCGAAGGTTTCGTAATTAAAACCTCCGTCGGACTTCTGAACGATCACGGGAAGAGGGCTACCGTCTTTTGCTTTGAAACTTTCGAGGAAGACGCACTTCGCTCCCTGCGATTCCGTAAGGTGTTTGCAATCTTGAATGGCGGTCACGGTGTCGGCCAACATGTTTCGATCTAAACTTTCCCCGGCTTCGAGCTCGGGTTTTAACAGAACGCCCAACTCATCATAAATTCGGTAGACTTCGGCCATCGAAATTCTTGTCACGGTTTTCCAATCATCCAATAATCTTTGATCGCCGTTTTGGAGCGCTACCAGAACCTCGTGGCATGCCGTCGCCGAAACCGGGTTTTCTTCACACTCACGGTTGGCGTCGCGATATATGATTTCCAGTTTGGCAAGATTCAGTTCCTGGGAAACGACAAGTTTCTCGCTTTCGATCCGGCGAAGCATTGGGCCGACTTTCCAAAGAACCTTGGCCATGGGCAATCCCCAGTCGCCCAAATGGTTCTGTCTGATGACAACCTCTCCGCGAGCCTCAAGAACTCTGGAAAGCACATCTCCGATTATCGTCGATCGCAAATGACCCACATGCATTTGCTTGGCGATATTAACGCTGGAATAATCGATCACAACACGTTGAGGAGGATTTTGGCTTTTTATGGAAAGATCCTGATCCTTGGCTTTTTCGAGCAAAATCTTTTGAATGATATCATTTTTTAAAAAAATGTTGACGAATCCGGGGGGGACGGCTTCGACTTTTTCAAACCAATCTTTATCGTCGGCTAATCGGCGCGCGAATTCCTGCGCGAGCTTCAGGGGCGATTGTTTCGCGATTTTAGCTAATTTCAGCGCTCCGTTGAGGGCGAAATCGCCTTTCGACGGATCGGGGGGAATTTGAATATCAAAATAATCTCGGGGATTAGCCCCCAAAGCGGAAATATAATCGGAAATCCGCGACGCTATAACTTGAAAAAGGCGGGTTTTCATTTGCCGTGTCTCCTGGTATTCCGAATGTTTTTTCTCATGAACTTCACACGGAACTTCCCGGCAATTTTACCACAATGTTCCAAACTTTAGGGTATTTTACGCTTTTGACCTGAAAATCAGCCAAAGTCCGACCGCCCCGGTTATAAAATTCGCCATCCAGACTCCCAAGAAAGGAGAAATATAAGCGCCGTTCGCGAAAGCCTTTCCTGCCGCCAACAGCACGTAGTAAACGAAAATAATTATGACCGATAAACCGATTCCGATGCTTGTTCCCGATCGGCTGGTTTGAGAACCCAACGGCGCGCCGATAAGCACGAAAACCAAACTTGCAAAAGGAATCGCGGTTTTTGTCCAAAATTCTATCCAGTTTTGAGAAAGAGCTTTTTCCGTGAGACCTTTCTGTTCGAGGTCTTTGATGTAATAATATAATTCAATAATATTCATTCGTCGCGGATTTTTGTTGTCCGGAACATCGTCGGGATTTACGTAATGAGTATCGATCGGGTATTCAAGTATCTTGAAATAGGTGTAATGACGATCCGAGCCGGTGCTGTGGATGTCGGAAATTCTGCCGTTCCAAAACGTGCATAACCCGTCACCCAATTTTGCTTTATTGGCTTCGATGACACGTGGAAAATTCTTGGGTTGTCCCTCATACATCACAACTTCAAACATATCCTTGGATTCGGGATTGTATCTGCGGACGAAAAATTTTCTTCCGGTTCCGGCCTCGAAGAATCTGTTTTCGGATACTTTAGGAAGCGGGCGTTTGAGCGTCACTTCCCGTCGGAATAATTTACTGAATTTATCGTTGGCAACCGGAACGACTTTTTCGTTGAACAAGAAAGTCAAACCCGTCATGAATATCCCAGCAATAATCACGGGAGTAACTATTCGAGTGAAGCTGTATCCTCCCGCCTTCAATGCGATAATTTCCGAATCGGAAGCCATTCTCCCGAACGCTACCAGGTTTCCAAGCAATATTGCCATGGGGAAGCTGATCACCAGCGTCGGAGGCAAGCTATAAATGAAGAATAAAGCCACTACCGACGTGGGAACTCCTTTGGAAAAAATGAGGTTGATCAGCTCCATCATCAAATCGATCAACCAAATCGCCACGAAAAAGGACATTCCGAAAAGAAAAGGTTGCAACAACTCCCCGATGACGTATTTGTCGATAGTTTTCATGGTTTAATAAAACATCTCTTCGACCGTTTTAAGGATTTCCTTGATATATGCTCACGGTCCGAATTTTGAAGAATAAACATCGCTTGCTTCATGAGAATGAAGATCTTCATTGAAATTGTCCTATTATACGGGGTATTTGTCAAACGTCTTGAAAGCTCGAAAATGGCGATTGAATATTGTGAAGCATAAAGTTAACTCTTTCTATTTTCCATCAGGATTTTGTGGAATTGTACAATATAGGCCGATGGAAAGGTATTGACGTTTCTTGAAAGTTTGTTTAAACTATTACTATTACTATAGTAAGGAGGATGTTTATGAAAAAGCAATTCGGTATTTTCGCGTTTTTGGCGTTTTTGCTCATTACCAACATCGTTTTGGCCCAAATGGATTCATCCATCCCCGGTCCGGTAACCCAAGTAACGATTCGAGTCCTGGATATGAACGTAGGGTTCGGCGCAGCCGGCGAAGGACGCTTCGTCAATACCATATTGGTGGAACTTTCAGGTCTTTCATCGATCCGGAAAGATGAAGATCCTATGTCCAAACCCCAACTTCTTTCGGGAAGAGAATTCCTCCGAAGAAATGCCAAAGAGATCGTTCTTTGGAACGCTTGTCCTTCCGGACAAACGGAAGCTCTATTGGAAATGATGAAAGGTCCCAAGGACAAATGGTCGGGAAAATTACTTTTCACGGGAAAGGTCAAACTGATTCCGGCAGCGGAAAAAAAGTTCATTCCTGCTCTCGTTGAAATAATGTTGCAGGATCTTCCCCCCGATAAGCAATCCCAGGATATGCTTTCGGAGGCTGGGAACCCTTCCTTTAGAATGGATAGTCCCGGAACTTCCATTTCAACCGGTGGAAAAAATGAAGTTCATTTCCCCAGCCCATTCGGATGGGTTCCTGTTTTCCCCAACAAGAAGATGGTAAACGGAGTCGGATGGGCATCCTGTAAAGACGGCGAGTTGCTCGTTTCCGCGCAGTCCGGTGGCAGCTACGGTGATTGGAAACCATGGGGTTCCGGTCAGGGAGCTGAATATGGCGATTGGAAACCTTCCTTTAAAATGGATAGTCCCGGAACTTCCGTTTCAACCGGTGGAAAGATGGAAGTTCATTTCCCCAGCCCGTTCGGATGGGTTCCTGTTTCTCCCAACAAGAAGATGGTAAACGGAGTCGGATGGGCAACCTGCAAAAATGGGAAATTGTTGGTTTCCGCGAAAATGTCCGGTGGCAGCTACGGTGATTGGAAACCCTGGGGTTCCGGTCAAGGAGCTGAATACGGTGGTTGGAAACCAGGCGGCTCCGGTCAGGGAGCTGAATACGGTGGTTGGAAACCGGGTGGTTCCGGTCAGGGAGCTGAATATGGCGGTTGGAAGCCATCCATAGATATGGAAAATGTGCCCAGCGATCAGGAATCTGAAGACGCGGAAGAATAGAAAGAACGTTACAAAATCTGAAGAACTAAAAACCCAAACAATCAACCCGACTGCCCTCTTTCATCCGATAGGTCAAGAAGTGAGAGCAGTCGGGTTTTTATTTTGCCGTCAATATTACTAGCCTTTGGAGCCTCTTACAGTCTCTCGGTTTGCGTCTTCAGATTCTTCAAGCCAATTGAATCTTGAATCGATTCATGATTCCATGATAAAATAATTTAAGATTTGGAAAAGGAGAATCCGCTTATGAGTCTTAAGAGATCTCTTAGGGTGTTATTGACGTTTGTATTGTTTTTCTCCATAGCGATAAGCGTGTCAAATGCTGCCGATCAGGGTACTCTCAACCCAAAAAATGAAAAAGTAGAACCAGACCCGAAAATCGTCTCCTTGATGGAAGAATATAAAGTCCACCGGGTGAAAACTCAGCGGATAATGGAATCTTTCAGGGAAATACATCAACTTCAGGACACCCGGGATGCTGCCGTAGCCGGCTCCCAAGCAGATCGTTCGCTTGTCATCATCCGCGCGAAATTGGAGGTCATCAAGGATTTCCTGGATGCGCAAAGCACCTATTCTCCTGATAAGGTGAATACATATTTGATCATCAGTTACATTCTTTCCACTAATGCAGAAATTGTTTTTAAACAATTCGAGGCTATTTTCAAGGAATCTGGTAATAACATTAATCCACTTCTCAAGGTAGCTCTCGTTAATGTGCAAAAGGCCCTTGAAAAGTGCAGAACTACGCGAGAAGGATTTCCAGGCGACTACTGTAAAAAGCTTGTTGCGGCCATGAAACAGGCTTTGACAGATCTTACCATGATTTTAGCCACACTCCCGGTTTTCACCAATGCCGATCCAGTGACATTCATCAAGGCCCATTGCGAAACGTTGATCGATATCCTCGCTTCTCAGCAAACGCAAGGAAGCGAGTTCGACGAACACAGGACATGCTGTGCCTTGATGCTTCAACAGTGCGAGTTTGGAAGCGAATCTATCGAGAAATGTCTCAAATTTGTTGGCAACAAGGTTAATCCTCTCCTGCTAACATCTGTTGGGAATGTTCTCAAAGGGCTTCAAGCAGTTTGTGATAAATATCATTCCTCCAATACGGAATATTCCGTTAAATATTTTAAGGATTTCTCGGCATACATTGTGGCCGGCATGCATGATGCCGCAACCAGTTTGAAGGAAATCCTGAAAGTGATCTAGTCCTTAATCCCAATTAAAAATGAGGTTCCCTGTTGTACTTTTTTCTGCCTTTATTTGCTATGAAAGATAAGCATTGTTCGTCTTATACAAACTGCAATCTTTGCACAATCATGTGCGACAGCAAAAACCCATTGAGATGCTACTTGGGAAACCTGGCTAAATAAGATTTGTAGAATACACGGCTCGCATTTTTCGTCGCCTTTCGGATAATTATTTCAAGCCGATCGCGCTTTTCCTGATTGCGCTGTTTTGTCAGTAAGGCAGGTCGCCGACCATTAAGGTCGACAATACTTTGACAACGCGACTGGAAAAAAATCGATCTATCGATGTTGTAGTGCCGCAAAGAGTATGATCGTGGCGTATTCGCGATTAATATTTATCGAGCAGTAGTCCGTGAGTAATCCGGAAACGGCACCGTCAAGATACAAAGCATGACGCGCTTTAGCCGTGTCCCTGGCGTAAACGGCGAAATCGTATAAAGAAACAGGGTCCGGTGCGAAAAGAAGGATAACATTGTTGTTTTCATCGACACCAATACCGTTACGCGTATATTTTGATTTGGGATTATTGGGCAGCAAATTATTTACTTTTGCATCGACAACGAGAAGCGGCCCTGATTGTATCGCCCAATCAGGCGATATGCGAAGTTTTGCATATTTGGAAGTCGGCATGATTTCCGGAGTTTTACCACGAATAAAGAATACTCCGTTTGGAGCGAGAAAGAAATTTCCATTACCGATGTCTTGGTTAAGTTCGTGACAAACTTGACCATTTTGAACTAAGAGTCCAAGCGGTTGAAAATTCTCGTCAAATATCCCGCCGTTGCAAACAGCAAGAACTTTCAATCCGGAAACGGCAACGAAAGAATGCGCTTGCTTCAGAGTTGAAATATCATCAATTGAATGAGAGTAGATCCGTATCAAAGTGCTGGCCGGGTCTAGGCGAAGATAAAATGGAGCAGAGCGTGTCTTATGAAACTCGCTTGTCGTCAGGATTATAAATATACAAAAAGCCGAAAAAAAAGCAAGTATGAAAAATATCCCGGTGTTGCGCATGTCTCATATTATAGCTGAATCATGTTTTGATCAAACATCCAGATCATCCCTAAAATATTTATTTGCCTACCGGGGCATGACGTCCTCGGCACGTCGTGTTTCGCAAAATCAAAAATCATCGGTATACCCGGAGGTCACGCCATTTTTTTCATTTTTGGAATTTTGCAAGCACCTCCAAGGCAAAGATATACGTAAAAAAGCGTGTTTGCGTAACGATGTGTTTTCAAACATGCCTGAATCGCCATTTTCCCTCCGGAAAATCTTTGCAGAAGTTGACTTGTAGAGGAATTTGGAATATCATCAGCCACACTTACGCATTAGGGATTTTTTTCCCAAAGAATTTTTTAGGAGGGTTATTATGGCAGACCCCAAAAAGAAGCAGAATTTTAAAATGATGGATGGTAACACCGCCGCCGCTTACGTGGCTCATGCCACGAATGAAGTGATAGCGATTTACCCCATTACTCCCAGCTCGGTCATGGGAGAACTGGCGGATGAAAAGACGGCCGCCGGTGAAAAAAATATCTGGGGAACGGTTCCCGTAGTATCCGAACTGCAATCGGAAGGCGGCGCTTCCGGTGCTCTTCACGGCGCACTGACTTCCGGAGCGCTTACGACAACCTTCACCGCTTCGCAAGGTCTCTTACTGATGATTCCGAATATGTATAAGATCGCGGGAGAGCTGACTTCCACGGTAATTCATGTTTCCGCCAGATCATTGGCTTGCCAGGGATTATCGATCTTCGGCGATCACAGCGATGTCATGGCTACACGAGCTACCGGCTTTGCTTTGCTCGCCTCCGGTTCGGTCCAGGAAGTCATGGATTTTGCCGCTGTTTCTCAAGCCGCGACTCTCGAAAGTCGTATACCTTTCATACATTTCTTTGACGGATTCAGAACTTCTCATGAAGTCAATAAAGTTAACGTTATTTCCTTCGATCAGATCGGGCAAATGGTGACCGAAGATCTTGTCCAAGCTCATCGGGAACGGGGCCTTAACCCCGATAAACCGACGATGCGCGGCACGGCGCAAAACCCCGATGTTTATTTCCAAGGCCGCGAGACCGTAAACCCTTATTACACGAAAGCTCCGGAAATCATTCAGAAAACCATGGACAAATTCGCTTCGATCACCGGCCGCACATACAAGCTTTTCGACTATTACGGAGCGAAAGACGCCGAGAGAATCGTCGTCATAATGGGAAGCGGCGCTGAAACCATTCACGAAGTCGTGGAATACCTCAACGCGAAAGGCGACAAGGTCGGTGTCGTAAAAGTTCGCCTTTATCGCCCGTTCTCGGTCGAGCATATGGTTAAAGTTCTTCCGCAGACCGTGAAAGCGATTTGCGTAATGGATCGAACGAAAGAACCCGGATCCAACGGCGAGCCTTTATATCTTGACATCAGAAACGGAATCGGCGAAGCCCTCGAGACAAAAATCGCTCCGTTCAAGGGTTGGCCGAAGATCGTTGGAGGCAGATACGGCTTAGGGTCGAAGGATTTTACGCCGGCTCAATGCATCGCGATTTTCGATAACTTGAAACTCGACAATCCGAAAAATCATTTCACCGTGGGAATTGAAGACGATGTCTCCGGAACGAGTTTGAAGGTCGGTGCGCCGGTTGAAACAGGCGATTCGAAAACTTACTCAGCGAAATTCTACGGTTTGGGATCCGATGGTACCGTCGGAGCCAACAAGGATTCGATCAAGATCATCGGCATGGAGACCGACAACAACGCGCAAGGTTATTTCGTCTACGATTCGAAGAAATCGGGAAGCATGACGATTTCTCATTTGCGTTTCGGCAAGAAGCCTTTGCGGTGTCCGTATCTCGTTGCTCAGGCCGATTTCATCGCATGCCACAATTTCAGTTTCCTTGAAAAGTTCGACATGGTCGGTGATTTGAAGCCGGGCGGAACCTTCCTGGTCGAAAGCCAGATTCCGGCAAATGAGATTTGGGACAAACTTCCTATTGAAACACAAAAAGCCCTGATCGAGAAAAAAGCCAAGTTTTACATACTCGATGCGGTCAAACATGCCGAAGCTCTGGGCTTGGGAAATCGTATCAATATTCTCATGCAAACGGCTTTCTTCGAAATCAGCAAGATTCTTCCGCGCGATCAATACGTTGAACAGATCAAAAATGCCGTCAAACACACCTATGGCCGGAAGGGTGAAAACGTCGTTAAGATGAACTGCGATGCCGTCAATAAAGCCATAGAAAACATGCAGGAAGTAAAGGTTCCATCGAAAGTCACGTCGAAATATCATCTGAAGAAAGCTGTGGCCGACGATGCTCCCGAATTCGTCCAAGAAGTATTGGGATTAATGATGGGCGGAAAAGGAGATCTGGTGCCTGTTTCCAAGATGCCGATCGACGGCACGTTCCCGACCGGGACTACGCAATACGAAAAACGGAATATCACCAATTACATTCCGGTTTGGGATGAAAAAACCTGCATTCAATGCGGCATGTGCTCGCTGGTCTGCCCGCACGCGGCAATCAGAACCAAGGTATACGAGCCGAAATGCGCCGAAAAAGCGCCGAAAACTTTCAAGCGCTGCAAAGCCATGGGATATAAAGACAAAGATCTGTCATTCACCGTTCAAGTAGCCCCGGAAGACTGCACTGGCTGCGGAACATGCGTTAACGTTTGTCCGGCTTTTCAAAAAGGCGCGGACGGCGCGAAACTGACTACCAAAGCCATCAACATGACTCAACAAGCGCCCTTGCGTGAGCAGGAACGCGACAATTACAAATATTTCCTTGAAATACCCGAACCCAATCCCGCTTGGTTCGATATCAAGACGATAAAAGGTTCGCAATTGGTCAGACCGTTGTTCGAATTTTCCGGAGCATGCGCGGGTTGCGGTGAAACGGCCTACGTTAAGCTCATGACCCAATTGTTCGGCGACCATCTCATGATCGCCAACGCCACCGGATGCAGCTCGATCTACGGCGGCAACCTTCCCTCGACGCCTTATTGCAAACGTGAAGATGGTCGCGGACCGGCCTGGTCGAACAGCCTGTTCGAGGACAACGCGGAATTCGGAATGGGAATGAGGCTAGCCGTCGACAAGTTGAGCGGGCAGGCTTTTGAATTGGTCGACAAGCTGATGAGTTGCTCCTGCAAGTCTTGCAAGGATGCCATACCCCTTCTGGAGGCCGTTAAGAAAACCGATCAGTCTACTCAGATCGGCATCGAAGAACAGCGAAAAAATGTCGTGAACCTCAAAAATGCCCTTAAAAATTGTCCCGAACCCGAAGGGAAAAGGCTGCTGAAACTCGCCGACTATTTGGTTAAACGGTCGGTATGGATACTGGGCGGCGACGGTTGGGCATACGACATCGGCTACGGCGGCTTGGATCACGTTTTGGCTTCCGGAAAGAAAGTCCGGTTGCTGGTACTGGACACGGAAGTGTATTCCAACACCGGTGGTCAAATGAGCAAATCTACGCCTCTGGGTGCCGTGGCGAAATTCGCCGCCGGCGGGAAGCCTCTTCCTAAGAAAGATATGGCGATGATGGCGATGTCCTATGGAAATATTTACGTCGCCAAGATATCGATCGGCGCCAACCCGGCTCAGGCAATCAAGGCGATGATGGAGGCCGAAGCATACGACGGCCCGGCATTGATTCTTGCTTATAGTCATTGCATCTCCCACGGAATCGATATGAGCAAAGGCTTGGAAGAACAGAAAAGAGCGGTGAATTCGGGCCATTGGCCGTTGCTCCGCTTCAATCCGGCGCTTTTGGCCGAAGGGAAAAACCCGCTGACTCTCGATTCCAAGGAACCTTCGATCTCTTTCGAGGAATATTCCTACGGGGAAAACCGCTTCAGAAGCCTGAAGAACTCGAACCCGGAAGCCGCCAAGACCTTCCTGGACCAAGCACAAAAAGATGTCAAATTCCGATACAACCTTTACAAAGCCCTCGCGGATCTGAAAATGGAAAATCTGAAATAGTCTAACTCATAGTTGTTGAACACGGAGACGGCGGCAACGCCGTCTTTGTTTTTTTTGGGCTGCCGGTCGTACAACCATGAACCATCTGTTTTCGCAACCGGAAAGCAAAAAGCCCGGGGCAATTGCATAAAATCATTACCGAGAGCCGATTGTAGGGTGGATTAGCAAGCCGGCGCCGAAGCATAATCCACCGTGAACAGAATGGAATTTGTCGATTTTTCGTGCGATTGCCCCGGCAAAAAGCACCTCTTGTCATTCAGACCGGGGTTTGTTATCGTGAGACCGGAAAAGCAAATTCCCATCACGAATGGAATTCGTTTATTATTGACAGCTGCAAAATAAAAGCCGGTTTTCGGGTACCCGAAAAAGCGCGCCATCCGGGCGCATTTCGGGTATCTACGCCATCCTTGGGCGATATAGGGCGGATTAGGCGCCGGCGCCGTAATCCGCCGAGCTTGAGGAGTTTTCGAAAGGCAGGACTCAATAACGACAGGAACAAAGGATGAATGAGGTTTTTCGGGAAATTTACAATCCGGGAAATAACTATCGTGGTTGGTATGCAAACAGATAAACCTCAAACCGATCATGTGCAATGGAATTAAATGAAAAACGCATAATCTCGCATTTAGCGAGGAAATTGAAAAACGGCAGGCTCATTTTAGTCGTTGGGCCATATTTTCCTGATGAGAAAAGGCTCGATGAATTTTTCAAGAGCCAGGGGAAAAATGAACCGAGAGATTTTTCCGTTCGATTTTCGGAATTGATTCAAGAACGAGGAGAAGATGAAACGACTTCGGAATTCGCGAAATTCCAGGAAAGAGCAACGCCTTCTCGGGCTCACATGGCCGTTTGCCGATTTCGATTACCCGCCGTTTTTTCCCTCACCTGGGACAATCTTTTCGAAAAGGCATTTGAAAAAGACGGCGCCAGATTTGAATCTGCGAATTTACGAGTTCGGGCACCCGTAAAATCTCTTCAAGATACGGTAATAGGGAATTTCTTTCACGATCGCGAAAAAGGTTGTCCCATTTATTTTTCAGATAATGATCTGGACCTTTTCGCGGAAAATGAGCTTGAAACAGTTCGGTGGTTAAGAAGTCTTGTCTCTTCAAATACCTTCCTATTCATGGGGTTCCCCCCCGAAACCGCCGTTTTCCGGCTTTTGAGAGTTATTATGATTCCGGGTCTGGCGAAAAACAGTTCTCCGGGTTTTATTGTTTGTTCGGGCAAAGATTCCTCGAACGTCAAACACCGCGGTTTTACGCCGCTTGTGTGGGAAAAACCGATAATAGACCTTTTCCTGGACCTTGAAGAAAAGAAAGACTTTCCTGATGAGCTTTTAGATGACCCGTTAAATCCCATTCCCTGGCAGAAATTTCGTATGGCCATGGAAAATGCATGCAAATGGGTGACAACCGAAGGTATTCTTCCTCGTGAAATGGTGATTGAAAAAGGGACTCTGAAACTCAAGGATATTTTCGTCGAACCATCATTGAAAAAGGGCATGTTCTATGCCGAAGAACTTTCCGCGGAAACTGCTTCAACCGGATCACGCGAAACAGAAATTATTAGGTTATTAATGAGTGCTAACCTCAACGAGACTAAAAAAGGTTTATCGCTTGTGGGACGAACCGGTTTAACGTCTACGATAATTGTTGAACGCCTTGAAAAGTTGGCAGGCGATTCAATGACGGACAAGGCTGGATTTTCAGAAATCCGGAAAAAGGCCGGGATATTACTTGAGTCTTATAAAACTCAAAGTGACAATTGGAGTTCACTTCCCGCCGAAATGAAACCCGTCGATTTATTCAAATCAAAGCAGAATATTATTGTAATCGGTGAACCGGCTTCCGGAAAAACCAGCCTTTTTCGATGGCTGGTAACCGAATGTTTGGAAAGAAAACTCCCTGAAATTCCGCTTTTCATTGAAATGAAGGAATTTGACAGTAAAAGATTTCTTACCTTGATGGAATTTTTTGTCGCCAAAATAGTTTCTCTTGATGATTCGCTTGCCGAAAATGAAGCGGTACAAAAGATACAAGATGGAGGTATTTTCTTCTTTCTGGATGGACTGGATGAAATCCGGGATTCGAAAACCCGGCAATTCGTCGCGAATCAACTAACCACAATGATGAAGGAAAACGACAAAAATCGGTTTTTAATAAGCTCAAGACCGGCAGGATATCGCGATATCCCGAGTTTTTCCCAGGTCCATTATACGGTTCAACCTTTTGACCAAAAACAAATCGACGAATTCGTTGAAAAATGGAGCGCCCTACTTTCCAAAATGATCCGGGAACAGAAACCAGGAGAGATCAAAGCCAGGTTTCAGGAAGTTTTAAACTCCTCCGCCCAAGCCCGGATTTTGGCCCGGAATCCTCTGATTCTGACAATTATGGGGCTTTTTTCAAGAAGAGGAGATGCCATTACCAAAAAGGTCAAACTTTACGAATCGGCCGTTTCAACCTTTGCCTACCAATGGGAAAACGTCAAATTCGAAATGATAAAACAAAATCTTTCTTTTCCGGATTGCGAAACGATAATGAAATCGCTTGCGGATGCCGCTTTGAAAATGCATTCAGCCCAAATTCACCGCGAACAGGAAGGCATAGGATATGATGCAATTGAAGATCTCATCGCCGAAAGTTTCATCAGGTGGGGAGACAGAACTTTCGATCCTTTGAAGGCGGCGAAAGATTTTTTGACAGCCGTCAATAAGAGAATGGGGTGTTTCGTTGAAAGATCTCCCGGAATATACGGTTTCGTTCATCTTTCCTTTCAGGAGTATTTGGCAGCGAAATCGCTTTGTCAGATGGGAATAGAACAAATTATTCATTTTGTACAAGAAAGAATCCATGATCCCTGGTGGGAAGAGGTTATTTTAAATACCGCCTCGATTCTCGAATCGGGAAACGCGGAAAAACTCATCGAAGCAATCAGGAACGCAAAAACCGGTTTCGAGAATGAAATTCATCTTGATCTATGCCTTGCGGTTAAATGCCTGCGCGAAGCAAGCGTGACCGAGGAATTCCGAAAAAACCTCCTTTCGGAATTTCTGGAGCTTTTTTCAAGGGATGAAATTTTCCATAAAGGATTGAAGGTTCTTCAAAACCTTGGCTCTCAGGCCTTATGTCTGGAAGACAAACTTCTTGCTTTTCTTAGCCATGAGAGTGTGCATGTAAGGCTATCAACAATAAGATATTTTGGGCAAATAGGAGAAAAATCCAGATTTATTTCAAAATTTCTTGAAATGTTGAAGGATAACAATTGGATTGTTCGCCAATCTGCCGTAGAATTTTTCACCGGTTTTGGAAAAGACGGTATTCAATTTATCCCCCAATTTCTGAAAATGTTGAAGGACGAAGATGAGGATGTTCGCCAATCTGCTGTAGAATTTTTCACCGGTTTTGGAAAAGACGGTATTCAATTTGCTCCCCATATTCTGGAAATGGTGAAAGACAAGGAATGGTCTGTTCGCCGATCTGCTGTAGAATTTTTCAAAGATATTGGAAAAGACGGTATTCAATTTGTCCCCCAATTTCTGAAAATGTTGAAGAACGAAGATGAGGATGTTCGCCAATTTGCTGTAGAATTTTTCACCGGTTTTGAAAAAGACGGTATTCAATTTGCTCCCCATATTCTGGAAATGGTGAAGGACAAGGAATGGTCTGTTCGCCAATCTGCTGTAGAATTTTTCAAAGATATTGGAAAAGACGGTATTCAATTTGCTCCCCAATTTCTGAAAATGTTGAAGGACGAGGAATGGTCTGTTCGCCGATCTGCCGTAGAATTTTTCACTGGTTTTGGAAAAGACGGTATTCAATTTGCTCCCCAATTTCTGGAAATGTTGAAGGACAAGGAATGGTCTGTTCGCCGATCTGCTGTAATATTTTTCACCGGTCTTGGAAAAGACGGTATTCAATTTGCCCCCCATATTCTGGAAATGTTGAAGAACAATCATAAGGATTTCCGCCGATCTGCTGTAATATTTTTCAAAGATCTTGGAAAAGATGGTATTCAATTTGCCCCCCATATTCTGGAAATGTTGAAGGACGAAGATCGGGATGTTCGCCAATCTGCCGTAAAATTTTTCAATGGTCTTGGAAAAGACGGTATTCAATTTGCCCCCCATATTCTGGAAATGTTGAGGGACAAAGATCGGGATGTTCGCAAATCTGCCGCAGAATTTTTCAATGGTCTTGGAAAAGATGGTATTCAATTTGCCCCCCATATTCTGGAAATGTTGAAGGACAAAGATGCGTTAGTTTGCCAATCTGCCGCAGAATTTTTCAATGGTCTTGGAAAAGACGGTATTCAATTTGCCCCTCAATTTCTGGAAATGTTGAAGGACAAAGATCGGGATGTTCGCAAATCTGCCGTAGAATTTTTCCGAGTTCTTGGAAAAGACGGTATTCAATTTGCTCCCAATATTCTGGAAATGTTGAATGACGAAAATTTGAAAGTTCGAAGATCTGCCGTAGAATTTTTCAACGGTCTAGGAAAAGATGGTATTCAATTTGCTCCCCCCATTCTGGAAATGTTGAAAGACAAATATTACCGTGTTTCTTTGTCTGCCTTTCGATGTCTTCGAAGCTGGGCAAGATTAGATAGAGAGAACTTCTTGCCTGAAATGGCGGCATCGCTTAACCGGGAATCGTTTTTCAAATCCTCGAAAAACCCTCTTGAAACCAAGATAGAGCATCTTGTAAAACAGACTTCCAATATTTGTTCAGGCAAATCTCTTTTTCCCACCCCCACTCCCTTTGGAATGAACGAAATTGATGAATTTTCTTCCCAGATACAAGATCTTGGAACTTTTGTCCTCTCGCTCGTGATCAAAGAGAAAATTCCTTTGGGGCAAATCATCGCCGGAAAAGATTTTGACACTCTTGTTCGAACCTTCCGATTGACGGCATTGGTCCGCAATTCCCTTGATTGGCTCGATACGCTCTTCATCAACCCTTCTTTGGAATTAGCCGATCTTAAAAGACTTTGGAACCTTGAAGCCCCCGTTCCTTATTTGACAAGCCTCGTTGGTTCTTCTCTTTCAACAGCCGAAAAAGAAATGGATGATGTCTTCGGCTTGGAGCCCGGCCCTCAACCTAAAATCGGAAAAGTTCTTTTGGCTTACCATCTGCAAAAGAGCTGTTTTTCTTCCATTGATGCTCCAACCGAATCGATTGATCCCGATCAACTGAGAAAGGGAATTCTCGCCGTCGCTTATAAGCACCGATTAAAAAAAATCCCGTTGACGTCTGAAAATGCCGTTCCTTTTTTCCTTCTTCTGGCTGAAGAAATCGCTCTTTGGGGTATTCCCACCGGTTCCGGGTCTCCTCTTTTAGATAGGGTTAAACTCAGCGGAGTCCATTTTTCAGGCGGTTCCCGTGAAGTCGAAGATCGCCTGGGATTTTCTCTTGATTTTACCCAAAAAGTATTTCCTAAATATTTCCAAGCCAAAGATTTCTTCGAGGCACGGGAATCCATTTTAAAGAAAATGGTCATCGAAATACCTTCGTTTCCCTTTATTGATATTGATTATTTCTTCGGCCTCCATGAGCATAAGACATTCAAACTGCCGAAAAGAAATATTGGGGCAGCGGCTGTTGATTGCATGTTTTATCTTGTCGAAGATAATAGAAAACGCCTGGAACCTCTTGTCATTGAGGCAATGGAAACAAACAATTTCAAGATTTTTCAAGACAAAGTGACTCCGCTTTATCCGCTTGATTCCAACGAACTTCGGTCTTTGGCCGATGTTCTGGAAACAAATTGCAATTCAAAAAAAACCGCTTCCTTGGACACGGCTACGTTTATTCTTTCAGACGCCATTCGGAATTCCAAAAATATTCCGCTCGAAGTTCTGGACACGCTGATAAAATTCATCAAAAATAAAACATCCAGGAATAAGCGAGAATCTCTTCCCCAAGCCTACAACGCTCTTCTGGAGCGCCAGGAGTTCAGCGCGAATGCTTACATTCTTGATTTTCTCATTGGCGATCTGGAAAATGAAGTATTAAAAACCGAAGATGCTTGGTGGCTGGCGGTTAAAATGCGCTACAACATGAATCGAAAACAAATTTTGCGACTGAGGGATGCGATAAAGGAAAAACTCGCAATCCTGGGAAAAGCCGGAAACGATCTGCTTGAAGTCATGAATAGCGTTTGCTGAGAGCCTGATGAAAAGGGGAAATACCATGGCAAAAACTTCAAAACAGCGGAAAATCACTTTTGTGAATGTCACTTCTCATAAAGGCGGAGCCGGAAAATCGACGATTTCCCTTCTTTTGGCCGCTGAAATAGCCCGCACATCAGAACCTACTGAGTCATGCTTTTCGAAAGCTCCTCCGACTCGGCGGATTACGGCGCTAGCGCCTAATCCGCCCTACCCAACTCCTGCCTTTCATTCTGCAATCATCAAGAATAAGCAAAGAAGAGTATTCATCCTGGATTTGGACTTTACAGGCACTTCATTGACCGATTTTTCCAAAATGCCGAAACCTTCATATTCGCGAAAATATGAAAAATCACCTCTGTTTTCTGAAGAAGTTACGATTACTCACCAATGGATCTTCGGAGAGAAACTATGGGATCTTACTAATCTCATTACAACCCCTTTTTCCAGTAATTGGAAATTTCAGGAAAGTGATTTTTCGAAATATCTTTTAACGTATGAAGCCGAGGAGAAATATGCATCGCCTGAGAAAACAATAAAATGCATGTTTTCCATAATACCTTCTTCGGTAGATCCTAAAACAATCGAAGATATTCTTCTGGCTGAGCCTTTCGCGAATATCATCAAATCAAAAGTTTTTCTTTTGATCAAGCTCCTGGTTTCGAAATATCCCAAGGATGACTTGTATTTCTTATTCGACCATTCCCCGGGGCTTTTCCCTCTGGCGAAAACCTTTCTTTCAGAAACTGAACAAATCGTGGATTTTCTGGAAATAAAAAGAAATGGCACCAAACCTGAAGTTAAAGATGTTTTCGTATTTACGCCTGATCTTCAGGATATCATTGAAACTTATAGGCTCATCAAATATTTTCAAGATAACGAAACTAAGAAGAATGCTGCCGCCAACCTGCCGAGAAAGATATTCACACTTCAAAATTTGGGGGTAGATTTAAAAAAGAATCTCGATGACACAGTAAAAAAGAACATCTTAAGACTATTAGACCGTGTAGACGAAAAAATAGCTCCACCGCCGGGTATTTCATTTTCTTGCGTTCCGAGAAGTGACGAGTTAAGACTTTTTTCAATCTGGAATACTCTTTCAGGCAAAAATCCTGATTTGGAACCATTTCCAGCAATTCCTCCAGGAATTCCGGGAATCGTTGCACTGGCTAAATTCGTTACGAAGGCAATCTGATCCATGAAATTGAATTCGGAAACAACTGTAATTTTTTTTAAGGAAAAGCCTTGGCAAGGTTATACCGGACCTCAAGGGTGGTTTAAAAGAAAAGAATGCACTAACGCTCCATTACCCAAAGCCCCAAAATCTTCGAAACATCTTGCAAATCTCATCTGGTCGATGCCTATGGAACTCTCGTTTAAAAGCTCTTTTTCATTTTCGGTCATTCACGCTTTTTGCCGGCGAGTTTTCCCGACCATGATTCATATATGGGAAGATTTTCTGCATTGCGAGTGGTTGATGCAGGCCGACCCCAAAGAACCGTTTTATCGGGACCATCTTACCCATCAACTGAACGTCGGAATGATCGGATGGATTTTACTGAAATCTCAAAATCTATCAGATAAATACATTTTGTACAACATTAATGACTCGCCTTCAGATACTTCAGACGATATTTCCATAATCGCTGACAAAGTTGCGGAAACTCTAGAAAACATAAAAAACGGCGTTAAGAAAACGGGCTTTCTCTCTACATATCTCCCTCAGTTCAAAGATAAAATCACGTTTGATCGGAAATTTGTCATTCAAACCTGGTGGCTGGCTTCGTTTTTACACGATATGGGTTACTACGCGAATTTCGTATACAAAATGGCCGAATGCGCTCAAAATGCTCATCCGGCTCTGGTTCACGGAATGCAACTTTGCGGTTTAACGGAATCCAGGGTGTTGGAATACGAATTGAATATCGTTGGACGATACTTTCGATTTCTTGCCAAGGAATTTTCCCCCGGTTTTTTTGAGAAAACAGCCCCCGACCCAAAAGAAATTTCGACTTTCGCGGGTCATTTGTTTGAAAAAGCGATGGAAACAACCCACGCCGCACCGGCGGCCGTTTGCATGTTGGCTTATCTTGAGGAAGCAAAAGACTTTTTCGAAATTTCCCTTGAAGAACGCCTGGCCGTTAATCTTGCCGCACTGGCGGTCCTGCGGCATGATCTCGATTCCTTGTGGGAATACTGCGGGGGGATTGAAAAAAAGGGGGGAACTTTCACGGTAGCGAAACCGAACAGGGTCGACCGGTATGTTTATAATGAAGACCCGATTTCCTACCTGCTGATGCTCTCAGACCACATTCAGGAATGGGACCGTCCGAAATTGCGAATGGTTCCAAACCTAAACAAGAACGTGTCTTGTACCGGAACTATCATTTATGACACAACAAAAGTCGATATTACAGTCGCGAAAAAAGAACTTACAGTCAAGATTCCGAACTTCTCTAAAAAAACGCACTGCAAAAATCAAAAAGATGCATATTTCAAGTCTAAGGAAATGACCGATCCCACCGATCTTTTTACAAATGTGATTTTCACTAATACCAATTCCGCTGAATGATGATGTAGATTTTTTTCAGCGGATTACGGTGCAAAGCATCTAAAGATGCTATGCAGTCTCTCTTGACCTTTGGGCCCCGCCGGCGTTTTAAGAAAGGATCCACATGTAATGAAGTTAATGGTTTAAGAATCTCCGAGGCCGTATTTTTTCAGGCGGTAGCGAAGAACATCGCGGGTCATTCCCAGCAGCTTCGCGGTTTGAGACTGGTTTCCTTTGCAGCTTATCAAAGCTTGCTGCAGATATTTTCGTTCGACTGTTTCCAGATGACCCATTAAATCCATGCCGGTTTCGGGAATCGGAGATTCCTCTTTCAGTAAAGTCGTGGAGGCGGGAGTGGAATCGGCCGAAATGCCTCCCAAACCCAGGCTGGGTTCGTTTATCTGACCGTTCGTTTCCAAAATCACCGCGCGTTCGATGCTGTTTTTCAACTCCCTGATATTGCCGGGCCAGTGATATGTCAAAATGCGGCGGCCGGCCGCCTCGGAGAAGCCCGAAAAATTGCGTTTGTATTTCACTTGATAAGTATCGAGGAAATGGCTTGCCAACAACATGACGTCGTCTTCCCGTTCACGCAACGGCGGCATAAAGATGGGAACTACATTCAAGCGATAGAAAAGATCTTCGCGAAATTGTCCTTCACGAACGGCTTGGCTAAGATCGCGATTGGTAGCGGCGATTATATTTACATCGATTTGCAAAGGCCTGCGGCCGCCGACTCGCCAAATCTTTTGTTCCTCAAGCGCTTTAAGGAACTTCGTTTGAATGGTCAGCGGCATTTCCCCCACTTCGTCGAGAAACACCGAACCGCCGTCGGCCAGTTCCAATAGCCCTTTTTGGGTTTCAACGGCTCCGGTGAAGGAACCCTTCTCGTGCCCAAAAAGTTCGGATTCAAAAAGGTTTTCCGGAATGGCGCCGCAGTTGATTTCTATGAAGGGATTAGCCGCACGCGGTCCGATTTTATGAAGCTCGCCGGCCACCAATCCTTTGCCGGTGCCGGTATCGCCGCACAACAGAACCACGCTTGCTCCGGCTTTCCCTATTTTTTCGATGTCGTCTATTACCGCTTTCATGCGGGGCGACTTTCCAATAATCGCGTATCTCCGATGTCTCAAGGAAATCTCGGTTTTCAAGGACGCGACGGTATTTTTCAGCTTGCGTGCTTCGATGGCGTTTTGAATGGTTAAGTGAATCTTTTCCAGGGAAAAAGGTTTGAGAATGAAATCGAAAGCGCCTTTTCTGATCGAATTGACGGCGACTTCGACATCGGCGAAGGCGGTGATCATGATGACTTGCGTCTCCGGTTCGGCTTGCTTGATTCGATCGATCATCGCCTCCCCCCCGATTCCTGGAAGACGAACATCGACTATCGCAACATCGAAATGCTGCTTTTCTATAAAGGGGAAAGCTTCTTCGCCGCTTGGAAAAGCCCACACACGGTATCCGGAACGTTCCAGATCGCGCTTTAAACCCCACAAAATCAGTTTCTCATCATCGACTATGAGAACATCGATCATTATCAGGCTCCTTCCTTGGAACTGGGAATCTGCCGCGAAGCGGCTGCTTCCGCGACGGACTCGGGTTCAAACGGTAGTTCAATTTCAAATCGGGCGCCTTTCAGGATCTTTCCGGAGAAAACTCTTATAGTGCCGCCGTGTCGTTCGATTATATCGGATACTATCGCAAGGCCGAGACCTGTTCCTTTGGTTTTCGTACTGAAAAATGCGTCAAATACTCTTTCATGGTCCGCTTCAGGAATTCCCGGTCCGGAATCTTCAAAGATCAGCAAAGCTTTTTCACTTGAGAAAGGTTTGATTTCAACTCGAATCTCTCCTTTGCTGACTACCGCATCAAGAGCGTTGTTGAGGAGATTCAGGAATACGCGATGAAGCTGATTTTTATCCGCTGTTATCGTTTCCGCTCCCGGAAATATTTCAAGTCTGAAAACGATGGATTTTTCTTCCAACCAGGGTTTCGTCAAAATTCGAATTTCATCCATGAATTCAGACCAGTTTAATTTCTCCAAAGACAGCGGTCGCGGCCGGGCAAAAACCAAAAGGTCCGAGATGATCGCATTAACTCGATAAACTTCTTTCAATATTTCCCCAAAAATTTCCTTATCGGGACCATCTTTGGGATATCCGGCTTGGATTGCCTGAATGGCGGTTCCGATGGCTGCAATAGGATTGCGGACTTCATGCGCGACGGTGACCGCGAGTGAAAGCATTGAGCTGAGGCGTTTTTGATTGCGCATCATGTTGACATTCATATGATTGAAAGTTTCAATCAACTCGCGCATTTCAGGAGCACCGGAAGGCTGAACGAGAGGCAATTCGATGATTTCCTCGGTCTTTCGCATTACATCCATGAGATTTTTCAAAGGCGCCATGGCGGAGCGGTTGAGGTAAAAGGCGAAAATTACTCCCCCGGCGAATACCAAACCGACAACCCCAGCCATTATTTGTCTCATCGAATCAATTTGCTGACGCAGCAAACTTTCAAGAATTTTTCGCGTATCGCGCTCCTTGACCAACACGGCTCTGATTTGCTGGTGCAATCGCGCTCGCGCTCCTCTTATTTTCGCCAAGGTTTCGGCGGAAACGGCGCCTATCGGGAAATTCGGATTGATCGTATAAGTCGCGTTCTGCAACAGATCGGACATTTCCATTCTGGCTTGATCCAGATGATCGAGTTCTTGTGTCTGCTTGCGAAACTGCCTCAAGTCTCGCGCCCGATCGAGCAGCGTCTCGACTCGACGACTGAATTCGAAATAATGTCGCCAGGTCTGCTCGGACAGATACTGGTCAAACGTTTCCTGAGTCTGAAAAAGCTCCAAAAGATCGTCTTGTACTTGACTTCCCATCAGGAAAATATCGTCGGCTGCCCGCAGATGCGCCGTTGCTTCAAGAACTCCCGACAATCTCCTTAACGTGTATCCCATGACAATAATGACAAAAAGGCTTAAAAACAAGGACCCGAGAATTACTCTTTGAGAAAGACCAAACCGCCGCACTATTATCTCCTGATATTTTTCCTGATGTTTAAAAGGAATTAAATTCACTCGCTGTGGAAGCGTCATCCTGCCAACTGATCAATCCGAATGCCGCCATGGGGTATCGAGGAAAATAATCCCCGCCGCCCCGCACGAAAGTCGAATCCCAAATGTTGCGTCTGACGACGAAATTATCACTACGTAAACGACCGTCTAAGAAAACATCCGCCGGGTTTGTCCGCAGATTGATTTTCCCGCCCATATGCCGAAGAATCATTCGAGTGTCCGGTCCGACGAAGGGGAAACATCGAGCTTCTTTGCTGGTGATATTGCCGATTTCATTCAAAACTTTTGTGCCGCCGTCTCCCGAATCCCAACGGGCATTGAGCTCGGCGGAGTCGATCAATAAAGCATTTACGGTCATTTCCGGCATTTTGAAACCGGTCTTCGGATGGGTTGCCGCCATTTTAAAAAGACGATCGGCGGCGTTCCAGATGCCCAGTTTCGGATCAGGCCCATCATCGGATAACGTTTCCTTTTCGGCTTCATTGAGAATAGTCCTGATGATGCTGTCGCGCTCTCCCTTCGTCAATACACCGGTCAAATAGCAAGCCATTCCGATTTTTGCGATGATTTCCTCCCGCTTAAGAAATTTTCTTATACAAAATCTTTTCTTGTATTCTTCAGGATTGATTGAGGGCGATAGATACTCTCGCAACTCTTTTAATGCAGGTTGAATGGGCAAAGTGGGTATAATGATCTCAGGCGCCTCTTTCGGCAATGCAAAAAGCTCGGCGATCGCCTTGAAATTAAGGACGGTCATCGGGAAGCGTGGGTCAGAAGAGTTGGTGCCGAATTTCGGAGGGAAAATTACGGATGCAAGAACCGTAGGGTTCAAGTCTTTCCCACCCAGGCACATTGCGATCTCATAGTCAATAAGTGTATTTAACTCGTTTCGTAAAAAAAGAACGGGCTGAGAATAATCGAACCAAATTCGACCCATAGATAATATGGCCACGCCGTTTTTATCCGTTCCATTTTCCGGAGTATCGGTATAATCCTGGTATCCGATATCATAGCTTTGCGGGTTCTTGGGATTGGCGTTGAAATCGCCGGCTATGTAGACATCCTTCTCACAAAACAGGGTCATGGATTTATACGGTGGACATCCCCATATTCGCAATGGCACAATGGAATATAGAAGAACTTTTCTATTTTCATTATTATACTCCCATCCAAAGTCGATATCATAAACCACTTCATTCGGCTTTGCGGGATTTCGCCATTTGGATTCGGAAAAGCCGTCGAAACCACAACCGGGGCTTATCATGGTCGGTGACGGATCGGCGGCGTCGCGATAATATCTCGGATTCAACGTCGGGAATTTCTCGGATTTTCCTCCGTGCAAACCGTCAAGAACGAAATTGCCGATTACTTTGCCGTCTTTTTTTTCCGGAAAGGAATTGAACTTCTCAGGATGCATCGAATCCTCGTCCTGCTTTAATTTGCCTTCTTCGCCGTTGCGGAAAGAAACACGAGAATTGCGACTCACCGTTATGTGGCCGGGTGTAGAAATCTTCTCCATATCGAGAAAATCTTGAGCGGAATCAATCATTCCCCTTCGGGCTACTTTTATCATTTCGTGCCCGTATATTCGCCCTCGCCGCAAAACACCGGGAACCAGCCTGTAAGGACCGTATCCACCGGTGTCGAGCACTTTTTCATCATAGAGTAAGTAGGCGCTCGGAAAATATTTTTCCAAGACCGCCGTGATTTTGCGATAGGAGTCGTCCACTTTTCCGACCGCTTCCATGAGATAATATCGATGTACTTCATCCACGGTATCCGTATCACGGCTGTTTTTGGCGGAAAGCAGTTTGACACGGACCTTAAATTCCCCTACCGCCTTGGTTTTCTTCATTACCATCCTTCCGGTATAGGTTCCATGCGAGGGATGATCCAGCTCCAAACCTTCGACTTCTCCGACTAAATATGGCCGATGTTTCGCAGGTTTTGACCAATCATTTTGTGGAGCGAAGGAATTTCCATGGGTCAAGAATTGGTAGTCCGCCTTCATCTCCGCCAGCACACAATTGATTCCGGCCTCGGCAACGCATAGGGAAAGGTAGTCTTTGGCGCTCTTGGACAAAAGGTGAACATGCCCACGCTGGAAATTGATGACGGCTCCAACTAAAATACCTAGAACTAGGCAGATCATAAGCACTATTATGATCGCCTGTCCGCTGTGGGATTTCTTCATCACACCGTGAAATGCGTTCATGGATTAACTCCGTTCAGGCGCCCTCTGACGGCAAAACAGGTTCGGATATTATGGGCACTCTCGTCTTTCAGCGTCGGTCTGTCTTTTCCCTGTCTGATAAAAGTCATTCGTAAGTGAATGAGATTAGGTCCTGCACCATCGACGTCGTAGGGCTCGAAAATAATGACGCTTTTGAAGGGAAGTCCGGGAAAGGAACTGAACTTGACGGGGCGTCTGATCGTTGAAAAAATCGTCAGTTCCTTGATTCCGCCGCAAATCAGCCGCGTCGATTTATACGGTGCTGGGCTGCCCGGAAAAGCGGGAACTTCCGAGATCACATCGCGATGAACATCGTAGGTTCCGTCTTCCGCTTTTTTCAAGCGCCATTCAACTTTGATGGTTTTAATGAATGCCGGGCTCGGGGGTTGTACCGAGAAATCGAAAACTTGTGTTTCCAAACTACAGAATTTTCCTTCTCCGGAAGGAGGGAGTTCTTGAACTTTGTCCCTGGAAACGGGTTCCGGAAATCGAATTATATTGGCATTTCTCACATCATTGCCGAATCTCGCCAGGAATAATCTGGCGTTCTCATTGACTCCAAGATGTTCAAGCACACTTTTAATGGCCCGAACTTCGGAAAAAAACAATCGGTAAACAGCCAGCGTAAGCAAGAGAAAAAGAGAAAAAGCAATCATGACTTCGATGAAAGTAAAAGCCGCCGTTATAGCCCGAAAGAGGCGAAAATACCTTCCTAATCGTGCTTTTCTTTTCATCATGACAGCGAAAATGCCGCTTCTATTAGAAGATTTACCATTGATCGGCATGAGTGGTTACCGCCTCAAAAATCATCGGATATCCGTCTTCCGAAGCTTTCCATTGAATGGTTACGCGAATTAATTTCAATCCGGAGGGGAGTCCGTCGATCAGCGATGGACAATCGGTTACGCTGATTTCCCGTCGAAATTCCGTACCGCCAACTTTTATGACGGGAATGAATCCTTCCCCCTTTTCCCCGTCATACACATTTCCCGCCGAATTGAAATCTGCAAGAAGCGTGTCTTTACGAGCGTCCTTGTTTTTGCCGATTTCGCGAAATCTGGCGGCCCTAACGGCTTCTATCGCCTGATTGGCCAGAGAAACCGCAGTCTCGTAATTCCTTGTTTTCTTAACCCCAAGAAAGCTGTTGGATATCGCCCAACCCATGACGAAGACCATGCTTAACAGGAACACCGCAACGAGTGTCTCGATGAAAGTGAATCCTGTTCGGTCGTAAGCACGATCCGATTCGACTCGTGCCCTCGGGTATCGCTTGAACATCTATTGGCGCCTTCTTGTCCGATATGCTTAACAAAAACGATAAAATTATACCATAATAACAAACGGGAGACGCCCTTAGAGGTCTCCCGCTCTTTTTCAATTATGTCCCGGCCGATTACGACCGGAATTTCTCGTTAAAACAAATCGGCCGGATTCAATCCTGCCTCCATGATCACGCATTCGGGGCTTGGAGAAGGAGCTGATGCTTCTTTGGAATCAATATTAGCGGGGCCTTGAACGATTTCATGAACGAATTTTGAGTCAAGCTTGGGGTTTTCTTCCAACGTTCCTGAAGGGTTGGGAGCATCGGAAGTAGGAACCCAGATAAAATCGGGATGGGTGTCTTGTGAGCCTCCTGTCCATTCTCCGCCCGTAATATTTCCGTCCGAATCGAGGTAAAGATCGTATGTGTAAGTCGTCGAAAACCACTTGGTGCCAAGATACTCAGGTTTAACGCCGTCATCGGCGAAATAAACCGTAGTTTTGACTTTCAACTTTTGATCGTTGAACCAACCGGTACCCCAGGAAGAGTTGAATTTGTAAATCGGGAAATTCCAAACCGCCTTATCGCACTCGGTATCGGCAACAATAGCACTCTTGTTGTTGCCGATATACTCGAGAAGAATGCGATGGAATTCATCAGGATAAATGTCGTCCATGTCATCGTTGGAATTGCCAGAGTAACGGCGCCCGTAGAAAGAGCAGTAAGTATTCATATAAAGTTCGGTAAGAATCGCTTTTTGATCTGAAGTTTCGAATACAATTCCGTTGCGCGTTTTGGTCTCACGCGGTTCGGGTTCCAATATCGCCGCTGCCGACCAGCCGTTGCAGTGACCTTCCCAGTCTTGAGCCTTGGGATTGTAATGAGTGTTGCCGACATCGGCCTCCCAGGCATGAACACCGGGATTGCGCCCTGTTCTCGACTGTACATACTGATCGTAACGATCGAACGGCGAAGGTTGATGCCCCGGCCAACCAAGAACCAGAAATCCTTTTTTCCTCGACCACCATTCACCCGACCAGGGTGCGGGCTTGATTTCTCCTTTTGCACTGCCGCTTTCAGCCAAGACCGGAAGAGGCAATGTGAATGGTATTGTCAGTAAAACGATCAACAGCAGCAGTCGTTTCATTATTTGTCACCTCCAGTGGTGTTTTCCGGAAGCGGAGACGGGGCCGAAGATGGAATAAGCTTGACTTTCCTGGCGGGTGTTTCACTGGAAAGAGCCCAAGGCGCGCCTTCGCCCCATAGCTGAGTCAGATTTTCCTTGGATCGGGAGTCGAAAAGCTCGACTTTAAAGGCTTCTCCTCCGGTTTTATAGGCTCTGAATGCATCCGCCTGTTGGCGCGTGGGAACATTTTCCGATTGCTGAACGGTTTTTTTGAAACTAAAACCACCGATGCGTCGAATTTTGTCAAAAGATTTTGCCTTGGGAGCTCGGTAAGCTTTCATTCCATCGGCACCCTGAACAGATTTCTTTTGCAGAGGAAAAATCGGCATGTCGTAGGGAATCAACGCTCCTTCACTCAACAACGGCGACGGATGGAGCGTGTCGATATCACGTTCGCTGTTTTTCATACCGGACGGCGTCGAATAAATATCGATTACCCGCATTGGGTGCAAATCGATCGTTGAAAGATACAATATTGCCTGAGCTTTAACCGATCGGTTTTTCGAGTATATATGAATTGCATAGCAATCTTGCCGGTCGATATTCTTGACGGATTTAACATGAAATACCCAACGAATCGGCGGCAACCAAACTTCGCCGGGAGATTTCAAATCCCGGTATGTTGCTTCCAATATCCACCGATCTCCAACGTTCCATTTCGGGATAAATGCGGGTCGGTCAGGACTTTGGGCTAAAATTTGCCAAGCTGAAGCAGCCAAAAAACCGGCTAAAAGAATTATTCGTCCAAATTTAAACATTACCTACCCCCTTTAGAAACCCTGATATGGAATAGTTTAACTAAATAATACGACTCAATCTCGGAAGCGTCAACCTCCCGGCAAGTTAATTTTACATTAAAATCAAAAGGAATTTTTCACCGCAACGGAGAGACGCGAAGAAAACACATCTAATAGCCATTCTCTGCGCCTCGGCGTCTCCGCGTTTTTTTCTTGCCCCAACTTGCTTAGCTTTTATGCGTTTCATTGATAAATATGACTATTTGCGCAATCTTGAAAAAAAACTTACCAGGTTGGTTGCGTTAGACTGAGGTTTCTGATATCATTCAAGATTATATTGGCCATTAATCGGAGGTTTTGTCATGTCACGAACATGTATGGTCTGTAATCGCAGCCCAAGAATGGGTTTTCAGCTCAGTCACTCTCACAGACGCACCAAAAGGCGCTGGAATTTGAATTTGCAGCGCAAAAAGGTTCTTTTTAAAGGAAAGGCGCAGAGAGGGTACATCTGCACGCGTTGTTTGGGAAGCGATAAAGTCGCCACGATAGCTTAAGGCCTTGTCAGCAAACAACTGTAACGAATTTTCTGGGATTTCCGACCATAAGAGCCTGTAAGAAAACAACCAGACAATCTGGTTATTTTCTTACAGGCTCTAAGAAAAGCTCTTTAACGAGAGCGTTCTTTCATAAACGCGTCATCGTTGTGGTCAGCGCGTTGTTCAGACGTGGTTTTGTGTTGGTGCGTTTATGTTTTTGCTGTCTTCATGAAATGATTCCCTTGGGGTTGATCTTCCAGGAAATAACCGTATTATCATTGCCTGAGAAACACGATTCGGCGAATGGAAGATCAGTCTTGTCTTTTGATCATGGCGGTGTGCCTGGTTGCAAGATATCCCGCCAATGAAGCACAGAGAATCGTTTCCGGAATCATATGCCCGCAATTGTATATCAAGCTGCCGATAATTACTTTATCCATGGGCAAATCAGGCTTTGCAAAAAAGACAACGCCGGCGATTACATGACACAGCAACCGTAAAAAACTTCCCAGGGTTACGGAAAATACCGATTTTAATGAAGAATCCCATTTAAAAATTCCTGAAAATCCCAACATTCCGAATGCAATAGGGTAGTCGAGCAGAAACTGCGTGACACTCACGATAAAAGGTCGTTCGGCAAGCAAAAGCATTCCCATCAGCCCGCCGGCGATAATGCCTACTTTCATGCCTCTCCTTGCCGCGATCAAAAGAATGGGAAATGAACCCAACGAAACCGAACCGCCGCTTGGCAATTGAAAGAGTTTCAATTGAGAAAGTGCTAATCCCGTTGCCAGGAGCAATCCACATTCGACGGCCCGAGCCAGATTGTCTTTCATGAGCCAACAGCATAATCAAAATTCAACAGAAATTCATCTTTTATTTTTTATTTGAATATTTTCATATTTCACAAGAAATTAAATGGTGCATTTCATGGTTTTTAAGGATAATCTTGCTCTCGTGCCATGTCGATAAGAAATAGAAGACAAAGTTCTTAAGGAGGCGTCTCGCATGGAATCTTCCGCTAAAATAAGAGTTGGAGTTGTTTTCGGAGGAAGATCGGGAGAACATGAAGTTTCCCTGGTTTCCGCCCAATCCATTATAAATGCCCTCAACAGCGCTGATTATGAAGTAATTCCGATCGGCGTAACGAAAAAAGGGACATGGCTTGTAGATGCCGACCCGAAAGGTTTTCTTTTGGAACCTGACCGGAAACCTCAAATAGAAGGCACCGCACCTGCGGTTACCTCCGGAAAGACCGGTTTAATGGGTGATCCAACTCATCAGGGGCTTGTTTTACTCGAACATACACGTCCGGTCGATAAAGTTAAACTGGACGTTATTTTTCCCATAATGCATGGAACATACGGTGAAGACGGCACAATGCAAGGACTTTTGGAATTGGCCGACATTCCTTACGTTGGATGCGGGGTTCTGGCATCGGCGCTCGGCATGGACAAATCCTCGGCGAAACGGGTTTTTCGAGACGCCGGATTGCCCATAGGCCCCTTCAAGGAATATCTTAGAAAAGAATGGCGGGCCAAAGCCGACGAAATTATTGCCGATATCGAAACGAATTTCTCATATCCGTGCTTTATAAAGCCCGTCAATTCAGGCTCTTCAGTCGGAATCAGCAAAGCGCACAATCGGGAAGAACTGTGTCGAGCAATGGACGCGGCTGCTCGGTTCGATCGTAAAATCCTGATCGAAGCTTTTATCGACGGAAGGGAACTGGAAGTATCCGTCCTTGGAAACGATGACCCCATAGCTTCCGTTCCGGGCGAAATCGTTCCCTGCAATGAATTTTACGATTATGACGCCAAATACGTCGATAATCGTTCAGAGCTTCGAATTCCGGCCCAAATCGGTTCCGAAAAAACCACCCAGATCAGAGCGATAGCTGTTAAGGCTTTCAAAGCCTTGGATTGTGCAGGCATGGCTCGCGTCGATTTTTTCATGGAACGCGCTACGGGAAAAATAATTCTCAACGAAATAAATACGATCCCCGGTTTTACCAGCATCAGTATGTATCCGAAACTGTGGGAAGCCACAGGCATTTCTTATGTCGCTCTCGTAAAGAAGCTCGTCGATCTTGCCCTTGAAAGATACGTCGATAAGCAGGAATCGCTCAAAGCTGTAATTTGATTTTTTCCGCCGCCCGTAAAATCGCGGGCAATGGTGAAGTAATTTAGGCATGCATAGCATGTATAATCCCGATCGTTCTCAAACCGGGTTTTCGATCTTGAAACCCAAATCGGGCATCGCGATTTTCATCGTCGTGATTTTTTGCATTTTGATTTTCATCTCCATTGCCTTCCTACACGAACATTCCATGAAGTTTCGCGGGACATCCGTATCTCTGGTCGAAGAAACAATTTGTTTCGAAGCCGCTTTAGCCGCAACTCAAATCTATTGGGAATATCTCGGCGAAGTCTTCCGGGAACGAAAGGGGTGCCGAAAATTGTATCCCGATAATCCCGATGGTTCGATGTTTATTTCGAAATCTCCGGAAGCGGCTCTCGATGGTCTATCCATAAAGCCGGCCGATCTCGACTCGAAAAGTTATATTGAATCTGCCTTGCAAGAGCTTATCACACAAACTCCGCCGTTGAAATCCCTTTCAACAGAGGCAATATTTCGAGTTGCCGATGATCATAGTAAGGGTTCGCGATTGTGGGAAAAAATTTTAACCGGGCGAATCGAAATGAAAATCAAAATCGAAACATTAAAAAAAACAACGTATGAGTTCGTTTTTCCGAGATTTTTCAAGCTGATAAACTACCTGCCGATTCCCACCTCGAAATTCACGGCTTTTATTCGAACCTGTCAAGACCAGCAGCAATACAATATAATCGACAAAACATTCAACCAGGATAGTTCCACGATAAAGCCGTTCATTATTTATAATTCGAGCTTTCCCTTTTCTTCCATTGATCGCAACTCCTGGCTTCATTCCGGGTGGATATTCCACGGCGGTCAGAATATATTCATCAATATCGACGGAACGCATTTTTCGCGGAATGAGTCGGAACATTTTCTGTTCTGGCCAACGCATTGCGGCAAACCTACCGGCACGGGATATCCGTTTTATATTTCCCCCCATTTGGGAACGACAAAACTGCGGGTAAAAACTACCCCGATTGGGTGCTTCTCGGAATGGGCAACAACCCCTGCATTATCGCGCGTCTTGAACCCCGATTCCGGTTCTAAAATTACTTTCTCCAGCGCTTTACGGCTTTTTGGAGACTCCGGCAGAATGACTCCCACGCTGATTTTCGGGGAAGTCTACGCGCAATATATTCTATATTCGACGCTTATTTACGATGCGAACAACGATTCGGTTGCCGACACGATCAAAATGGGAAATCAAGATGAGTCGGCGATATTTCCCCTTCCTCGAATCCTTTCCAATGAGGAATATCATCCGCCGGCTGCTCCACAAATCGTCAACGCGAACGGTTCCGATTTGTTTCTCAATGCAGACGGTCTTCAAGATTCCCCTTCTTCGCTTGAAGACATCATGCCCGCTTATGCCGCCGGCGCCAAGGATGATTACATTAATCACATGACGAAATGCTCGTGCGATTTTCCGCTCAAAAGCGGGGTTGCTGCATACAATTCCTTATATGACAAGATGTTTGAGCGCCAGGAAGGTGATTCTTCAGATCAATTTCCACCTCGTCATCTTTTTTCATCCGGCGGCGGTTCCAATGCAAACAACCAAGAGGAAAATTACCCCAACAGCGGGAAAAATTTTGATCTCCCCATAAGAATGCCCAATGTAGACTCCTTATTTCAGGGAGATCTCAACATCCTTGATCCATCCGATTTCTACAAAAGCAATAAGAGTTATTTCTCACACCGCTTCAATTCAGGTGAACAATTCGTTCAAGACGGAGTTTTTGAAAAAATCGGCAGAGATATCGTAATATCGAAGCCTTTCTCGGCAATAATCGCCGGCGATTTGAATCTGTCGACGCATTTTTCGAATATTCTCGTAGCTGCTCCCGCGGTAATAGTAGTTTCGGGAAATATTAAAATCGGCAACGTCGGAGCATATCCGGCACGCGAAGCACGATCTTCGATTGCAAACGACTCATTTCACTCGGGAAAACTGATATTGATCTCCCTGAACGGCGATATTGAAGCGACGGGAGATACAATGGAAGCTAATTTATTGGCTCCCAACGGAACCCTGAAGATGAAAAACCCCGTAAATATACGGGGAAATCTTTGCGTTAATCGCCTTGATCCCGTCAACACATCCGTCACCGGGGGATCCGTCAGATATGACGAAGAAAATGATCCGACCGATCCTCAAGTTTTTATTCGCGGATTCTGTTTCATACTCGGGCCAAACGTTCCCATGCTCAAAAAAAAGTGAATATGAATACCGCATCGATTCATATTTCTTCAAAACGATACTCTTTTTTTTATCCGAAAAGAGTCCACAAACCAACAGGTCTTTCTTTAGCGGAATTATTGATCTCGATTTTTATCTTAACCTTGATTCTTCTTCCGATTTTCTTCTTGTTTTCCCAATCATCCAACGTCATAAAAATCACTCAACACGAAGCGGATGCCATATCAATCGGAACCAGTTTTACATCGCAAATCAGAAAAATCCATCCTTCGATGATTCCCGAAACCGGCATTGACATTTCCATTGCCTCATCAATGCTGAACGGTTATTTCAATCTCGGCGGACTCGGCCAAAATCAGATTACGATCCCTTCCTTTGATACGAACATATTTGAGATCACTTACAAAGTCATTAGCTTTCCGATTACGACGAAACTCAACAAGCTCTTGGGAAAAATTCCGAAACTTGTTACCCTGACAATAAGTTGGGTTGAACCTATGGGCGGTGTCAAGATGGCAAAATTTCAAGCTCTACTGACCGGATCGGACTAACTTTGAACAAGCCGAGAAAAAAGGGTAAAACGTTACCGGGTATTCGAACAACAAATCGTATTTTCTTTCGAATCAAGCAACCGGACGGATTTACTTTCACCGAAGTCGTTGTCTGTACCGCCGTTTTTTCATTGTTAATCGGAGCGTTGTTCAATCTTTTCTCATCAAGTTATAAAGGGTACTTTCATGGGCAGGAAACGATAGATCAGACACGAACGGCAATGCTTCTTTTTCAATGGATGTCCATTGATCTGCGTGCTATCGTTCCATGGCCGATTCTTACGGAATACGGACGTGTCAACGCCTTCATCGATTTTGTTCCCAATGAGAACGGCGCAAGTAAAGTTGAATTTTGGATAATCGAAGAACAGAAACTCAAACGCATTCGATACAGATTTGACTCGGCGAAAAAGGAAATTCGTCGGGAAACCCTGAGCAAGGACTTAAAGATTGAAAATACAATGACCTTCGGTTCCGGATATTTGGAAGACTTTCGAGTTGTCAACACAGACAAGGAAGCAAGAGAATTCAAGGTTTGTTTGATCATGCAGGGAAAATCGAGATCGCAAACTTTTACCACTATTTTTTCCCGCGGGTTTTTTAATGCCAAAAATGCTCAATCTTGGGTTTTTGATTTGAAACAGTGAATATTTTTTTCAACCCTCGGTAATTTTTTGGAGACATTATTTATGGATGAAAAAGACCTGGAGGTTATCAAGGATGTTTTATCCGGGAAAAAATATCGGTATAAAGAAATCGTCGATCGTTACTCGGGGTTATGCCTATATTTCTTTAAAGTTCGATTTCGCTATGACTTCGAAACAGCGCGTGATCTGACCCAGGAAGCTTTCATGGAGGCATTCAGATGTCTGAACCAATTCAGCGGGAAGTCATTTAAAGCTTGGTTCATGGCCATCTGCAGGAATATGGCGATAGACCACTCCAGAAGAAACAAAGGCTCTCCGGAATTAAATTTCGAATTACAGGAATCGGATGTTTCAACTCAAGGATTCGAAGGCCCTTGGTTGAGAAAAAAAATGATCATTGACACTCTAAATACTTTACCGGAACGCCAGAGGGAAATCATCGAAATGAGATACTTCTGGGACTTGAAATGTACCGAGATTGCTCAAATCCAAAAGATCCCGGAGGGAACGGTAAAAAGCGATCTGCATTTTGCCAGATTAAGATTGATCGAACTTTTGAAGGGCAGCGAGAACGTATGAATGCGCCGACATGTGCACGAAAAGATGCGATGTTGAAGAGACTGCTGACGCAGGATAGTCCATTGTCTCCAAGTTTAGAAGATCTCGAACATACTCGGGTTTGCCCCGTTTGCCGCGATGCGATCCGGGAAATAAAAGCTTTGGAAGCCGATTTTACGGAAATAGGCGCCGTAATTACTCAAAATTCCCCAAAGTTTATCCCGAAGGGTGAGTTGAAAAAAATACTCGAAAGGGAAATTGAACCTCGTGATTTTTGGAAATGGATTCCGCTTCATATGTTGCTTCCCGCTTTCGCGGTAGTATTAATTTCGCTGAGTCTGATGTATTTGACAACACCCTGGGATTCGCCTTCATCAAAGCCTATTCAATCCGTTTCCAATGAAGACTCCAATCCTCGAATCTTAAAGGCGGATGTAAACTCGATTAAGATCGTGTCAGGTCAAGTTTTCATCGGGGACAACACTAAAATTCATGCCGGTCAGGAGCCGTCTATCCTGTCGGGGCCGATTTCCTGCTTAACCGAGGCTGAAATAATGGTATCGCCTGTTGTCAGCATAAAATTAAGCGGGGCGAAGATTTCTTTTAGACCCGGCGGCATCGACCTTATCGAAGGCTCAATCAATGTACATGTCATGAAAAAAGGGACGATTTTTTCCGCATCGACTCCGTCGACGATGGTCCAGGTTACCGGCACTCGCTTTCGCGTCAAATTAACTAAAAACAGTTCAACTATGGTAAATGTGGATGAAGGCAACGTAAGGGTTTCGACGATTTCAGGCGAAAATCATGTTTTGGCGGCAAATCAATCGCTTCTGGTAGATAAAGACGGTTACATATCGCAATCATCCGGGATCAACCAAAAGTCTTTTCGCGACAAATCGTCGATGGCAACTTCGGCCTCAGACATATCGTCCACGGATGGCGTAGATACCCGAAATACGCCCGGATGGCGTGCTTTTTCGG
>Ga0074199_1000802_pt1 | contig 39320 bp, 23 predicted proteins | sample EPASupsiteSAE347_FD_64528 | JGI IMG/M metagenome (GOLD analysis project Ga0074199, IMG submission 64528) | Bioremediated contaminated groundwater from EPA Superfund site, New Mexico - Sample SAE3-47 | ecosystem: Environmental > Aquatic > Deep subsurface > Groundwater > Contaminated ... | reverse complement strand
TGAAGTTTCCTCATATGGTTGAATAATGTGGCACTCCTCATATTGAAAAAGAGGAGAAACTGAGAAAACAAATTATACCTAAAGGAGCAAACTCAAATGTCTACTCGACAAAACTTAGCCGTGATTGGCTGTGGGTTAAGGGCGGATTGTTACATGCATGAACTGCGTTGTGGCCTGGGCAAGGAATGGCGTTTGTTGGCGCTAGCTGACCCTAATCCCCTTGCCATTGACGTCTTCAGGCGCAATTACGGCCAGGCTGATGTGCGGACATATCGCACCGGCCCGGAACTGCTGAACGCCCATGGTCCAGAACTGGATGCCGTTATCATTGCCTCGCCGAACGCCTTCCACATTGATGCGATGATTCCCGCCTTGCGCCATCGTTTGAAAATTTTGCTGGAAAAACCAGTTGCCACCCGAATTAAGGATTGTGCCGCCATCTGGCAGGCTTATCTTGAGGCCGGCCAGCCGCCGGTCATTGTCGGGTTTGTCCTGCGCTATACGGCGTTCTATCAAAAAATCAGGGAACTTCTGGATAAGGGCGCCATCGGGCAGATGCTTTCCATGGAAGCCGCTGAATTGATGGGGATTCCGCTCTCGGCTTTATACATGCGCGGCTGGCGCCGCCAGCATGATTTGGCCGGACCATTGGTGCTGGAAAAGTGCAGTCATGACCTTGATATTTTGAGCTGGCTTGCCGGCGCAAAACCGGTCCGGGTGGCTTCCTTTGCCGGCCGGACGCGTTTCATCCCCAACCCCCGGGCGGCCGGGCGTTGCCGGGATTGCGCGCTGCGGGATGCCTGCCGTTACAGTTCCGGCAAGGTCGTTCCCTACCTGATGAATATTGCCCGGCGCGATGAAATTTTGCCTTTAATCCCAACCGAAAATGATCTTTGCGTGTTTAATTCGGAGAAGGACATTCCTGACCATCAGGTGGCCAGCATTGAATATGCAAACGGCGTGCTGGCCAGCTTCACGGTCTGCCTGGACCAGCCGCGCAGCACGCGCACAATCAGGATCAACGGCACCCTGGGGCAGATTATCGGCGACATTGGCCGGGATGAGTTGCGGGTTGAATATCATCCGCCGGACGGAAGCGAACAGGGCCATGCGGAAAATATCCGCATTGAGCATGATGCTTCCGGCCATCACGGCGGGGATTCGGTCATTGCCGATCAGTTCAAGTCCATTATCCGGGGGGAAGCGGCCGCTCCGCTGGCCGGTTTGCGAGAAGGCATAGAATCCAGCCTCGTCTCCCTGGCAATTGAAACAGCCAGTCGTGAAAACCGAGTGGTTCCCATGTCGGAATGGGAGCGCCCGTTCACGGATGGTATCCGTCGCCGAAAAAGTCCGGGCAAGATCATGGTGATGCTGGCCGCTCTGTTATGGTTGGGCCTCCTTGCGGGCTGGGCCGGACCGCACTATGTGGCCCATGGCGGCCAGACCCCGGCGCCGGACTACACCGACTGGACAACCGCGGCCAGCAATATTCAAGATGCAATCAGCGTGTCAACCGCGGGCGACACAGTGCTGGTCAGCAACGGCGTGTATGAAACCGGAGGCATCACAAACTGGCCCGGCGGCACACTTTTGACCAACCGGGTGGCGATCACCAATGCCATCACGGTGAGGAGCGCCAATAACGACCCGGCAAATACGATTATCAAGGGGGCTTGGAATCCTGCCACGACCAATGGCCCGGCGGCTGTCCGGTGCGTGTTCATGACTAATAATTCTTCGCTGATCGGGTTCATGCTGACCAATGGCGCCACACTGACAGCGGCCGAATCCGCGAACGCCGATGATCGGAACGGCGGCGGCGTGTGGTGTAATTCCGCCAACACGACAATATCCAACTGCGTGATCGCCGGCAATTCCGCGGATTACCGCGGCGCGGGTGTGTATGGCGGAGATCAAAAAGGAGCCCTGTATAACTGCGCTATCATCCGTAATGCGGGAACAGCATACGGCGGCGGAACATATAAAGGCAACTTGATTCAATGTGTACTGATCGGCAATTCGGCCTGGACCGCCGGCGGCGGAACATACGCGGCAGACCTGTCGCTCTGTACACTGGTCAGTAATGCGGTGTATTCGGCGAGCGGCTATGGCGGCGGGGCTGGCTATGGCACGCTTACCAACTGCATCTTGACCGGTAATGCGGCGTCCGTCGGTCAGGGCGGCGGCACATATCAAAGTGTCCAGCGTAACTGCACCATGGCCGGCAATTCGGCCAAGTCCGGCGGAGGAGCGGGAACTTATAACAGCACGTTGTATAATTGCATTTCCTGGGGCAACAATAATACCGATGTCGCTCAAATCGCATATTATTCCTGCGGCGTGGGATATACAAACGGCGGTTCAGTCTTGGGTAATGTAACGAATAATCCGATGTTTGTTGATGCGAATGTGGCCAACTACCGTCTTGGAAACAATTCGCCATGCATCAATGCCGGCACAAATCAGAGTTGGATGACGAATTTTTACGACCTTGACAAGGTTCAGCGTATCCGTTACGGGGTTGTGGACATGGGCGCCTATGAGCGCGTCAATGCGGGAACCGTCTATACTGTTCATTAGCCCGGATATTCCTCCCACCAGAAATTTTTTCATGGTTGCCGCATGAATACATTTGCCTCGGCAAATGAAATCTGATACCAGACTCATCCAGGAGGTGCATAATCCATGCAAAATATTCTTTTGTCATTTCAATCAGTCCGCTGTGTTTTCAGTAAGGCATTCAATCTGTTTGCCCTTGCGTTATTGCTTGTTCTGCTGCCGGCCTGCTCGGACATGCCGGGACTGCGGAGTGAAAAAGCAAAAACAAACGCGCAATTATCCCCCCGCCTGGAAAATTATCGCCAGCAGTTTGCGCCCGTAAAGACCGCGGGCAAGGATTACTGGGAATTTCTCAAGGACGGCGACATTCAGGGCTGTAAAGAGGCGGGCAATAAATTTTATTTTGATCCTGATAAGGACCCGCTCTGCAAAGAGGCCGGCATTGAGGCGGGTAACATGGCCGCATACACCCATGTGCCCAGTTACCAGAAATATCTGGAACAGAACCCGGACAAGGCTTTGATCATCAATGCCTGTGCTGGCGATTTATGGTTGGGCCATTGCCGGGTCAAATATTTTACCAATTCGCCGATCTGTTCGATCGCCCAGGTTGAAAAGCCGGATGATTTTTTTGAGTCAGGCCCGTGGAAAAAGATAGCGACAATGTTGGGAAACCGCCTGTTGGGCTTTCTCTACGTGGAGGGCAGTTGGCAGGTCCGGGGCGTTCCGAATAAAAAGTCGGAGGATGCGGCCAAAAGGTATGGCCTCGCCTATCCGCCAAAATCAGTTGAAGAATATTATGATTTTTATTCAAGATTGTTCAAAAAAATCCAGGAAGGAACTTCAGCAAAAGAAAAACTGCTGGTGGTGCCGCAGTTTGAAACCGGATATTTTCTCCCCTTGGCCCTTGGCGCGCCGGCGGCAAGTTACTACGTGTATGGAACACACAATGTCAGCCTGAAGATGGCCTATGCCCGCGGCGCGGCCCGGCAATACGGAAAGCCAATCCTCGTCTATTTTGCCCATTTTCCCGTGGCGGACTGGGTTGACCATCCGATTGAAATTGATATTCCGTATTACATTGGTATTTCACCTTATGCCGGCGCCGGCACGAACAAAGAGGAGAACCTTGAAAAACTACAGAACGTCGTCTGTAAGCGCGTCATCCCCTCTGCCCCGGCAAGGAAACTGATCATTGGCGGAAGCATGTCTTTTAATGTTCCGCGCGAGGATTTTGTGGCTGTAACCATGTCTGCTACCGAGGTGGATTTCAGGGGACCGCTTTGCAGCATGGCGTTTTCGGCGCACCGCCGCCACATGTATTTCCAGTATCTGGGCGGGATCGGCATGATGATCCGCGAGGAAGGCTCGGCCTGGGGCACTTATGACCCGGAACCATGGATCAGGAAAAAATCCTTTTGCTTTGTCAAGGAAAACGAGCCGCTCAGTGTTTATGGATACACCAATTTTGCGCAAATGCCCGAGAAACTCCGGCGATATACCCTCATGAGAATTGAGCAGAAGAATATCTATCAAACCACGCACACCCTGCACCGCAAGGAAATACTGGAATTTGCCAAAAAACAGGGCCGCGGCACAGCCTTTGCGCCCGTGGCCTATGTGGTGGCGCCCCGCTTGGCCCTATTCAACAATTACAGTTTTTTGGGCGGCAAGGAGGAGGATTTCACTGATCTTCAGCGCATGGTCTTTAACTGGCATCGGCAGGCATTTATCGGCGCGCCGGGCAATGCCAAGCCGCGCAAATCATGCGCCGATTGGAAAAAGGCGTCGGAAATTGACGTTGCCGTGCGTAATTTTCAGCATCGCCGCGAAATCACAGATGTGCTCACCACCGACGCTTCCTCCCAGGTCCTGCAGACTTATCCGATTGTTGTCACCATTGGACCGGAAATCGGAGGCATCCGCGATAAAATGCTGGCCTTCCTTGAAAAAGGAGGAACATGGGTGGCAAACATAGACCAGTTAACCGCGGAGGAATGGAAAGAATTCCTCCCCATTGCGCTCACCGGGCCGATTGCAGAAGGGTCGGCTTGGACCAACGTCATTACAGGGAAAGAATTTGACGAATCCCAGGGAAAATATCAATATGTCCGGCTCCAGGATAATTCCGGTGAAGCCTTGGCGAAGAAGGGCAAGACTCTCATCCGTGACAAGAGCGGCGATCCATTGGCAATTGAATATTCCGCCAAAGGCGGACGGATCGTTCTTATGCTCCAAAAATCATGCCTTCTGCGCGGAGAAAATTACGGATCCCACTGGAGTAATAAACCGGGAATATCAACGGCGCTCTTTGATGTGGTGGAAATGCTGGCGGATGGGCAACTGCCGGTCAAGGTGGAGGGGAATATTCAGAGCCTTTACAATCTCATGCCGGACGGCTGGATGGTAACCTTGATGAATGATGACGGCGTGTCGCAATACATCGGCAAGCCGGAGGTGCATGATCCGGATTGTGTCCACGAGGTTGTTTTGCGTTTTCCGGCCAAGCCTCAAAATCTCCGCGGCGTGCTTCCGAAGCAGAAACTGGAGGCGGCGCCGGCGGGGAACGAATGGATTTTACGACTTAAAGTTGAGCCGGGTGAAATTCAAATCCTGCGGTTTGATGCGGGGTAATGAAAGGCAATCTGGACCGGCAAAATGTTTTTTGGGTCTTTCGCAGAATCTGTGATTAGATCGGAAGGAATTCACCACGGAGGCACGGAAACACGGAGAAGAGATTGCTTGAAATCAAGTTTTGCCAATCGCAAAATCTGATTTCAAGCAACGACTTTTCATTAGAGAAGGAGGGGAGCGTGCTTGCCATGATTGAAGAGTTGGCCAAACAAATCAAATCTCTTGTCTTTCTCCCATACATAGACCGTTTTGTCAAATTTGGGAGCAGCGGAACGCTAATCTCAAATTTGACAAAATCTTCTCCTCTTTTATCTCCGTGTCTCTGTGGTGAGTTTTTTCATTCTGTACGGAGGAGCAATAAGAAGAAAGGATGCGGTAATAGTGAGAAATAAAATTGATACAACCCAAACGCAAATATCGCTTGTGGAAAACGGGCAGCCGCGGTTTGGCTTGGAATTGCGTCCGCCCCAGGACACGGAGCCGGTGCTGGAGGCGCTGGCTGAACTTATTCTGCACGCGGAAAAATGCCTGGGCCGTAAAATGCCGTGGGCGGGTGAAACTTCCAGTCCGCCGCCCGTGCGGCTTATTCTGCATTTCTGTCCGGAGAGGCAAATGGCGCGGGAAGAGTTTGAGATCGCGGCCAAACCGGATTCATTGACGATTGCGGCCTCCACGGTCGTTGGCTTGTGCCATGCCGTGCATCATTTTTTAGAGGAAGCATTTCAGGTGTTCTGGCTTTGGCCCGGACCGACCGGCACGGTTTGTCCGCCGGTGAAAAATGTGGTATGGCCGATGGGGGTGACCCGGCATAATCCGGCCTGGCAATGGCGCCGTTTATGGCTGGGCGGCGCGTTCTGGCGCGAAAACGACCCGGTTCTGGCTGAATTACGGTTTGGCGGAGTCAGCGCCGCCACGCTGGCGGAATTGCACAAATGGCAGAAACGCAGCCGGCTGGGCGGTTTGAACGCCGCGGACGGCCACCGCTGGTGCCAGATATGCCCGCCGGAAATTTATGGCGAAGCGCACCCGGAATATTTTGCCCTGGTAAAAGGAAAACGCGATATAATCCGGCGGGACGGAAAACACGGCAACCAGCCCTGCACCAGCAACCCGGATGTCATCCGGCTGACGGTCCAATACGTTCTGGCCCAGTTTCGGGCGCGGCCGGAATTGGACGCCTTTAGTATCAGCCTGAATGACGGCCTTGGTTTTTGCGAATGTGAGCAGTGCCGCGCGCTGGATGAGGCGGAGGCGAAACAGACATCTGACAAAAGCACCATTGATAAATTGACGCGGGAATCAGCGGGGGAGGGAACGTCCAGTCGCAATCCGGAATATATCACAGCGCGCGTGTTCCGCTTTACCAATGCCGTGGCGGAACAGGTGGCAAAGGTTTATCCCGACAAACTGCTCATCATGCTGGTCTACAGCGTGTATCGCAAACCGCCGCGCAATGTGCGCCTGCATCCGAATGTCATCGCCCAGTTTTGCGTCATGAGTTTTACGCATCGCGACGAACAAGTGTTCGCGGAAGACCGCGCGCTTTTGGAGGGACTTGCGAATGCGGCGCCGCGGCGGGGCATATATGATTATTTTGTCAACGGCGTCAACGGCACCCTGCCACGCGGGTTTGCCCGTATCTTCTGCCGCAGTTCGCGGACTTATTACGAAACCGGCTGCCGCTATTTTGCGACCCAGGCCGGTTTGGATTTTGCGACCAACGGCCTGGCGTATTACACGGCCGCGCGCCTGCTGTGGAATCCAAAATTGTCGTTTGATGATATTCTTGATGATTATTGCCGGTCCGGATTTGGTCCGGCGGCGGAGCCGGTGCGGAATTACCTGACGGCTTTTCAAGACCGCTGGGAAGCGTGTCAGACCATTGGTCAGCGGAATGAAGTTGCGACGCTGGAGTTGTATCCGCCAGCATGGCGGCAGTCCCGGCGTCAAGAGCTTGAAGCGGCCTTGGCCGCGGCCGGAAACCAGCCGGAGCTGGCGGGCAGAGTAAAATTTTTAATGGAAGGCCTGGATTTTCTTGATCTTTATGCGGAAGCCTGCGCCCCAGCCATTGAATTGGTGAAGATGGGGGCGCCGCCGGCATTGACCGACGAGGGCCAAATCTTGCGTGCCTGGATCAAACAGGCGCATCCGGCCCGGAGCGCGCTGGAAAAAGCTGTTGCTTCCCGCGCGCGTTTAATGGATTGGGTGGAACAGCATCGCGACGGCTTCTGGATTACCGCCATGTGGTTTTATTACAACGTTGGCAACCGCGGCGGAATTTTTGGGCGCTGGATGGATATTGTCCGGGAAGAATTATGAAAAACCGGAAAACACAGTTCCGGGAGGCGTCCGCAAAAAGCGTCATTGATGATCTGCTTCCCCGGCCGGCCGAGATCATGGCAACAGGAAGTGATTACGTCTTGAGCGTAAAATCTGTTGTCAAATGCGCCGCAGGAGGACAGCGGACATTTGCCGCGGAACGATTCGCCGGCATGGTGGCTAGCGAATTGGGAATACGTTTGCCGCTGCAGCGGAACGGCATAGACAAAGGGCATTTGCTGTTCATCACGGACAAAGCGGACCATGATTTTCCACGGTCTTGTCCATCCAAACCGGCGGGACAGCTTGGAGAAGAGGGCTATTCCCTGGAAGTTAGCGAACGAGGCGTTCAGGTTGAAGCCGATACGCCCCGGGGACTGCTCTGGGGGGCCATGACTCTTCGCCAGTTGATTTTCCGGCATAAAGGCGAACTGCGAATATGCGGGTGCCGGATAACGGACCGGCCGCGATATGCCTGGCGCGGCTTCCAGATTGATTCCGGCCGGGCTCCCAATTCAATGCGCAAGATAAAACGGATAATCCGCATCTGTTCCGCGTTCAAATTGAATTTTCTGGTCTTTCGCGAGGGCGACGATGAAATGAACGCCGTGCGCTATAAATCAAATCCGCTTGGATCAGAAAACCCGCATGCCTTTTCCTTGGATGATTTGGCGGAACTCTCCAGCTATGCCCGGGATTACGGCATTACCCTTGTTCCCGAGGTTGAATCGCTCGGGCATTCCACCGCCAAGGGCGTGCATTACCCCGATATCGTGAGCGGAGGCAGGGGGACGGTCTATGATGGCTTATGCGTTCACATGAGAAAATCGCATCTTGCCCCCTGCGATCCGCGCTCGCTCAAATTGCTGGATTCAATCTATACTGATCTGATGTCCCATCTCCATCCGCCGATGATTCATCTGGGGATGGATGAAGTCCGTCTGCCCAAAGAGACACAAGCAAAACATTTCCAAGCGGTTTTGGATGTGCTCTTCCGCAAATCAGATGGGCGCCAGCCGCCTGGGTCGGCGCTGGTCTGGTCAGATTGTCCGCCGACGCCGCTGGAATATCAAGAGCGGGTCATTCGCTGTCTGTGGGAATATGGTGATACTGTAAGAGAAATTAGCATGGAGAATGAGGTCTTGAAACGGCAGGGTATGGTTGCTTTGTCCGATCCGGCGTGCCGCGAGCAGGTTTTCATGGCCGGCGGATCAGGGTCGGGGCATACGCCTTATTCCAAGACCGGATATGAAAGGGCATTCCACAACCTCGCCGCATGGGCAAGATGGGGCGCCCAGCGCGTTAACTTCACCGGCCTGTTTGCCGTTCAATGGTCGGGAAACATGATTGATGAATGGCTGCCTGATTTTGTTTGCGCGGCTGATTTTGGGTGGCGCCCGCCGGATGTTATTCCAGAATTTTCACCTCAGCATAAGCGCATTCAGCAACACCTTTCCCGGTTATCAGACGCCGCCTCTCCCAGGGCTGACGAGGTGGACCGTCCTGCGTGGGACGGCGTGTGGCTCAAGGGGAAAAAATGGGATGAAGATATTTTGGCAACAGCATGCCGCCACGGAAAAATATGAGCCAGGAAGCAAAGAAGGCAGAGCAGATTAAAATAGAGGAAATCCGGCGGGTTCTTCGCGATGAACTTGAACAGCGGAGATGTTCTCCGGCCCCGGGCGATTACGCGAATGACCGCCATGGCAAGGAAGCGGTTCTTTACGGCGTTACCGGCGCGGCAAATTTGTATGCCGAACTCGGATTTGACATGGGCGATTGGACCTCCCGGCGGGTTTGGGCGGAACGGATTAATGCGTTTCAGTCCGCGGATGGCATGTTTATTTCCCCCTCCGGTCCACAGCACGCCGTTGCCACCTCCGTGGAAGCGCTCAATTTGCTGGGCGGCCGCCCGGCCAGGCCGGTGAAAGGGCTGGCCCCAATCCGGACCGCAGCATTGCCGGCCTGGCTGGAGAGTTTGAAATGGAGCGGCACCCACAAGGATTTTTGGGGCGGGACGGTGATCATTCTTGCTTCGGGACTTCATGATGAGCTCTGGGTAGGAAAAATGCGGGAACTTGTGGAAGGCCGTTATGCAACTGAACTTTCCCAATCGCTCTGGTGCCGGGATGACCATCCGCCGGCGGGAGTCATCAGCCGCATTTATCATGTTTTGTCAGCCTACGATGCGGCTTATCTGTCTTATCCCTGGCCTGAAAAAATATGGGAACGAATCATGGGATTGAATTACAGCCGCCGGCGTAACGATACTCCCCGGACAATCTGCACGGATTTTGATTACATCCACCTGCTGTATCGCCTCGCGCACCAGTTGCCGGACCGGTTCGGGGAATGTCTGGCGGAGTGCCGGGCGGTATTCAATCATCGCCGGGTGGAATGGGAAGAGAACCGGGAAAAGATCATGGCGGAATCAAGCACGCATGATCTGTTCTGTTATGTGATCGGATGGGTCCTGCTCCAGAAAATTCTTCCCGATTGCTTTGAAGGCCGGGGACTGTATGATACCTTAAACGTGCCATGGGTGTTCAGGCTCAGGGCGGAGGACGTGAATGTTTCATGAATATATGTATAGGAATTTCAAAGTTGCCATTCGTCAGCTGACGGACACAAAGAAATAAGGCTGTCATTCCCGCGGAAGCGGGAATCCAGAGCCAGGAGAAATATCTGGATTCCCATTTTCATGGGAATGACAGAAAGAGAGATTGCGCCGTAGGTAAAGTTGCCTCCCGATCCGGATCTGGAGGCCTAATTAATTTTTTTAAAAGGAGATACGCCAATATGAGAACGAACCGCAATTCAATCAGAGTAATTGAATGCCATGGCACTCCGCGCGAAATGGGCCGCCAGTACGGCGAACAGGCCCGGGCGGCCATTCAGCATAATGCGGAATATTTTCTCGCCGCCTGGAACAGCAAGCGCGCGGAAGTAAAAAAAACCGGCGGCGCTATACGGAGTCTGCTCGCCCGGCACGTGCCCGAAATTCTGGACGAGCTGGAAGGCATTTCCCAAAGCAGCAAGGTTGACCTGAACCGTCTCTTGCTGATGAACCAGGTGGATACCATGGGCGCCATGTGGGGCAATTGCACACCGCTGGCCGTGGCGCGCACCGACCAGGGGCCGCTGGCGGCAAAAAATAATGACGGCGGATGGAAGAAAAAAATGTTTGTTACACACGCTTCCGGGGCGGCGTTGTATGTTGTCCGCCGCTGCCGGCCGGATCATGGCATTCCATTTATGCAGGTGACTTATGCCGGATGGCTCAGCGGCATGGATGCCATGAATGCCGAGGGGCTTGGCAATACCCACGGGTCCGTTGGTTCAATTTATGATAAATCCGGTCCGCGCGTTGATATCCGTCTGTGGACTTACCGGCTGATGCAGCGTTGCCGGACCACGCGGGAATTTGCGGGGGGATTGATGGCCGGCTCGCTGACCGGCAAGGGGTTTTCCATCACGGCCGTGGACCGCGCCGGACGGACAGTGGTGATTGAAGCGGCGGTCCCGCTGATTCAGGCGCGGGCCTGGAATGAACCGTTTGTCTATTCCACCAATCATTATAATTTGCCTGCCCTTCAGCAGAGCGACATGCGCACGCCGCCGGCCAAGGTGGTAAGTCTCCGGCGCTATGGTTATTTGCAATGGATTGATGCCGTCCGCCGTCCGAAGCGCCTGGCGGACGTGAAGCAAATACTCTCCAGCCATGAGCCGTGGGCGCCCTGCCGGCATGGCGGAGCGCATCACTCCGAAACGGAGTGGTCAATGATCGCCCTCTCGCAGAAGAATAAAGTCCTGGTGACGGATGGGCCGCCCTGTTGCGCCGCCTATCAGGAGTTTTCGCTTGCATGAAAACAATTTTCTCCGCATCCCGTCCGCGCGGCAAACATCTGATTCCTTCCCCGCGTCATATTCAGTGGGGCGAACACGATGTAAAAATCAGCGATTATCAGCTCCTGCCATGGCCGGGCGCCCCGGACTTGGCGGAGCGGTATGCCGCATTTTTCCCCGCAAGGGGAGGTGCGCGCAGGGTTTTGCTTGAAACCGTGGATGTTCTCGGCAGGGAAGGTTATGCGATCACAATACAGCCGGAACAGATTGTTATCCGGGCCGGCGCCGAACGCGGTTTCTTTTACGCCTACCAGACCCTGTGTCAACTGCGCGATGGCGATTTGCTCTCCTGCGTCACAATTGAAGATGAGCCGGCGCTAGCTATGCGCGGTTTTCAATTGCCGTTTCATAGCATGCGGCAAATGACCGCCGCGGACGGGGAACGCCTGATCCGGACGGCGGCAAAGTTCAAGCTGAACACGATTCTGGTTGAATATGACGACCGCTTTCCATTCCAGCGGCATCCGGCAATCTCATCCGGCAATGCGCTGAGCCTGGAACAGGTCCGGCGCCTGGCAGAACTAGCCCGGGAAAATCACATTGATCTCATTCCCCTGATGCAGTCTTTCGGCCATCTCGGTTTTGTCCTGGAAAACGCTCCGTATGATCAATTGCGCGAGGGCAACCGGCCTGAATACCGCTATCGCCAGCAGATTTGTCCGACCCATCCCGGTTCCTTGCCGCTGTTCATTGAACTGGCCGGGGAAATAATGGCGGAGCATCAGAGCCGTTTTTTCCATATCGGCGCTGATGAAGTCCGGAACCTGGGGGAATGTCCGCGCTGCGCCAAGGCGGTCTCCGGAATCGGCCAGGAAGGGCTTTTTATCCGGCATATAACCCGGATATGCGAGTGGGTAAAAAAGCAGGGCCGCACGCCCATTCTCTGGGATGATATGTTGAGCCGCTTTCCGGCGGTATTGGAGCCGCTGGACCGGGAGACCGTGATCATGTATTGGGATTATTGGACGACGTCAGAGCGGAGTCCGATCGTTGTTGCCCGTGGTTCCGGGAAGGGCGTTGTGTATGACGCGCGCTGGAAAAAGGAATGGGCCGCCGAGCTTACTGATCTTGAGCGGGTCGTTACAGGAAAATTTGCCGGGCCGTGCGATTTGGAAAGGGAATTATCAGCCGAATATCTGGCGCTCTTCCGGTCTTACCTTGGACCGGAATTTCCAAAATACATGACTCCCTTTCCCAATCTGCGCTTTTTCAAGGAGCGCGGCTTTCAGGTCATCGGCGCGCCGACCACGCTGGGAAATACCGTGGATGAAACTTTCGGTCTGCCGAATTATGCGCGCTTTTTAGGCAACATTCGCCAATTTTCCCGCCGGTGCATTGAGGAAAATGCCTTGGGATTGGTTACCACCGCCTGGTATGATTTCCCGGTTGAAATTCTGGATTTGGGCCTGATGGCCACGGCGCAATTTGCCTGGCACGGCGGGGAATAAAATAAGCATCAGGCGTCTTCCTTGTCCAGCCCAAAAAAACATTGAAAAAATTATTGACATTATGATGTTTTTATATTTTACTTACAGAAGTAATACAGAAGAAAGCTATATGTTTATCAGTTGATGACGAACGAGAGGAGGGGGAGAGTGGAAACGCATAAGAGGGATTTTGTTTATCAGCCTTTGAAAGAAAACCTGGTCAGACAAATTGAGGCCGGCCGGCTGAAAAGGGGGGATTGCATACTTTCCGAAAAAAGGCTGGTCCAGAAGTATGGCATTTCCAACAAGTCGGTCCGCAAGGCCATCAAAGAATTGGTTGAAGAAGGTTATCTCATTGCCATGAGGGGCAAGGGGGTTTTTGTGGCCGAAGACTACAAGAAAAAGAAAGCCGTTAACGCGGATACCATCGGCGTGGTGGTGTCCGATTTGGCCGTTTCTTTTCATACCGAAATAGTCCGCGGCATAGAGCATGAGGCGGAACAAAACGGCTATCAGATGATCCTCGGGAACAATGACAATAACGCAAAAAAGGAGGAAATGTATTTGCGCCGGTTTGTCGGCCAGGGGCTCAACGGAATAATCGTGGTTACCGGCAGAAATTCCATCCGTAACAAATATTTCAGGGAAATAGGCCGAGACATCAAATTGGCAATCGTGGATACGTTTATAAAAGGCGCGGAAGCCGATTATGTGACCACGGATGACGAGCGCGGCGCCTGCGAGGCGGTTAAATACCTTATCGGTCTGGGGCACAGGAGCATAGCCAATTTAACCGGGCCTGGGGAGGTTTCCACCGCTTATAACCGGTATGAAGGATACAAAAGGGCGCTGCGAGAGGCGGGGATGGCGATGGATGAAAGACTTGTCCGTCTGACTGATTTTTCCGAGCAAGGCGGTTACGAAGGCATGAAGAAAATTCTGGCAAAGACCAGAGATGTTACGGCTTGTGTCGCCGTGAATGACATGGTGGCCTGGGGTGCCATGCGGGCGATAGAGGAGCAGGGGCTGAAAATACCGGAAGATATTTCCGTGGCAGGCTTTGGGGCCCTGAAATTAAACAACAGCAGTGCTCTTCCCCTGCCGCTGACCACCGTCAATCAGCAGGCTTATGAAATGGGCCAGGAGGCGGCCCGGCTGGTAATAGGACGTCTGCGGGGCGAAGGCGGAAAAAATATAAAAAAAATAGTTCTGCCCACAAAATTAATTATCAGGACATCCACCGCCCGCGTTTTGGCAAAGGCAAGTTAAAAAAGGAGGCAAACATGTCGACAAGCAAGTTTCATAAAGGCGTGTGGTTGTTTGTGGAATCTGATTTCAAAGAAGGTCCGGCCGCGGTCAAAAGGTGTGTGGAACGGCTGGCCCGGGCCGGCATTGAGCTGATGATCCCCTGTGTAAAAGTCAAGGATGGCTACCTGGACTATGCCACCAAAATAGGGTTGGTGAATCCGCTTTTTGCCAAATGGGACCCGCTGGAGATGATCTGCCGGGAGGCGCGCAAAAAAAACATCCAGGTGCATCCCTGGTTTTGCGTGTTTCATGAAGGGGAGGGGTCAAAATTACTCCGGCAAAATAAAAACTTGCGGGCCTTTATCTGGGAAAACGGAAAAGATGCGGGCACCTGGGCCTGCGCCATGCGCGACGAAGTGCAGGATTATGAGTTCAGTTTGTATCAGGAAGTCATGAAACAATACGATGTCGCCGGCGTGCATCTGGATTATATCCGGTCAGGATGCAAGTGCGTGTGCCCGTATTGCCGCCAATGGTTCCGGAAAAACATCGGAGGGGACATCCGGAAAGTTTCCATCAATTATGGCAATGATGATTTCTGGCAATGGACCAACTGGCGCTCAGCGAATATAACGCGGTTTGTGCGGCGGATTTACCGGGAAGCGCACCAGCGGAAAAAAGAAGTTTCCGCCGCGGTGATGTGGCATTATCCGGCGTGCATCGTGGATAATGCCCAGGACTGGGGCACTTGGGCGGCAGAGGGCATCGTGGATTATCTCTTCCCCATGAATTATTCTTCCGATACCCGCTTTATGGAACAAGCCACGCGGAATCATATCGCCGCGGTGGGTAAAAAATGCGCGTTATGGGAGGGGTTGGGGACGTGGCGTCTGATGGAGCAGATGAAAGCGGTGCGCAAAATGGGCGTCCATGGCGCGGTGATTTTCCAATACAATGCGCTTACGGATGAGCACATCCGGCAGATGGCGCGCTTTTAAGGCGGCAGTGCCGCCATCCAAAATAAATGGCCGGCGGTCCATTGTTCAGGTTAAATTTTCCGCAAAATTGTCATATGTTGCATGGAATGATTTAATATAAAAGGCGGACAACATGCTTTCCTGTTTTTTCAGGACAAAAAGCAGTTTGAGTCTTGTTCTGGCATTTATCGGTCTGCTCTGGTGCGGAACCGTCAGCCTCCGGGCGCTGGACCGATATGTGGTGGAACCCGGAACCATTGCTGACGGCAATGGTGGAATCTATACGGGCTGGGACATAGCGGCCACCCAGATTCAATGGGCCGTGGATGCCTCCACCAATGCCGGCGACACGATCTGGGTCTCCAACGGAACCTATGTGCTCACCAATCAAATCAGCGTTATAAGCAATATTGTTTTACGGAGCACCAATGGGCCGGATGTTACCATTGTCAACGGCAACTACGCCGCCGGTAATCTGATAACGAACCGTTGTCTTTACCTGAGCAATAAGTCGGCGTTTGTTTCCGGCTTTACATTTTCCAACGGCGCCAGCGACGATGTCGGCGGCGGCGGGGTGTTTATGGGCGCCGGCATTTTGAGCAATTGCACCGCGTGCAGCAACTTTGCCCTTTCGGTTGGCAGCACAGGCTATCGGGGCGGCGGAGGCATTCGCGTTATCCCCAGCGGCACGGTCACAACTTGCCGGGTCATTGGCAACCTTGTTACTAATTTTACATCCTCCGGCCAGTGGAACGGGGGCGGCATGTACGCTGATGGTGCAGGCGTTTTGATTTCAAATTGTCTTGTCAGTAACAATAGCATTGTCGGAGCGTCTGAGAGCCGGCGTGGCGGCGGTGTTCTTTTACGCAGCTCAGCCAGGATCAGGTCAAGCATGATATGCAACAACAGCAACCTCCGCGGTCTTGGAGGCGGCATATACCTGAGCGAGTCTCCTTCCATGGGATCCTGCACGGTTAATGTCAACCAGGCCGGCATTGGGGGCGGATGCGAATTCAGCAGCGGCACAATAACCGATTGCGTGATTTCCTGCAATTCAGCGTCAACCGCGGGTGGAATACGCATGGTGCCCGGCGCCGCATCCTATGTCTGCCGCATGTTTAATACCACGGTCACCGGCAATACAAATGGCGGTGTAAGACTGGAAACTTCCGAGGCGGGGGTCGGGGGAATAAATCAGATGATCAATTGCTCCATTTCCGACAATGTGTCCAATGGCGTGACAATGCGGGGATCGGCCAGCACCGGCAACAGTATTTCCAATTGTATCGTGCGCGGTAACATAGGCGGTATATTGTGTTCAAATATTGGGATCATTCGTAATTCTCTTATCGCCAATAACACCAATAATGGGAGTGTCGGCGGTCTGTTGATCGGCGCGAACTGCATCACGGCGCTGGTCAGCGGCTGCACGATTGTCAGCAACCAGTCTGGTTTCTCCGGCGCGGGAATAAGAATTGAGGCCACCAACGCCAGCCTGCTTATGTCTTCCTGCGTCATTTGTTCCAACGGCGTCAATGGCACCAACGACGTGTTTGACGCCTGCGCGCCCACGAATTACACTGCGCTCCAGTATTCCTGCGTGGGGACCAACCCCGGTTTCACCGGGGCGGGGATTATTGCGGATCACCCGCGGTTTATGGACTTTGCCGGCGGTAATTTCAGGCTGGCCGGTAATTCACCCTGCATCAATACCGGCTCAAACGAAACCTGGATGACGAATGCGTTTGATCTGGATGGCAGGACGCGTATCCGCTATGGTGTGGTGGACATGGGCGCGTATGAAACCATCCGGGACGGAACAAGCTATGGGTTCCATTAGGATAATATCTGGGACTGAGGCAAAGGCATCTGGGATTATTTCTTTCTTTGATGCCGCCGGATCCCAGCGCAAGGTACATTTTTGCATGATTTCAGCACGCCTATCCATTCCATTATAATTCGTTTTATTGTTCAATGGTCGGTAAATAAGAAAAAGGGAAAATATGATGAAAAGCGGCAATAAAATATCCGACGGCAAACAACATGGTGGTTATAAGACGGCGCGCAAACATCAAATGATTTTATTCTCCTTCGCCGAATACCCCGTGGCTTGCCACGGGTATGAAGGCGAGGAGAACCCTCCGAAGCCTTGGCGAAGGAGGGTTGGGGCTTCGGAGAATTCCGCAAAGATGCCCCGCGGCTTGCCGCGGGGTGCTTCACTGGCGGCATTATTGGCCTTGCTTGTTTTTCCCGGCCGTGCCTTTTCCCAGGAATCTTTCCAGATTCTGGATGGTTTTGCCAAAGTGATTAACATCAAGGGGATCAACTCCAACTACCAGGACTATCGCGGGTCATTCCAGACGGGAATTATTTTAAACAAGCAGGACAATGTTGTTGAATGGCTTACCGAATCTGCCATAGCTTCCAAGGATACGGTCTTTGTATTCACCGGCGGAAGTCATAAAGCAGGCTATTGCCGCTTGTTTGTGAATGACAAGCCGGCCCTGCTTTTTTCGCGTTATCCGGCGGAAGAATCCGCGAAGGACATTGTCAGCACAATCTGGTTCGGCCCCGAATGCCGCATGCTGTTTGATTATCACGGTTATTCCAACGGGCATGCGGGCGTCTATTATCTGTTCGTGCCCGGTTCATGGATTAAAGCGGGCGAACCGGCAAAGATTCGCGTGGAGCCTGTCACCGGGCCGGGCGACGCCTGGTTCGGCCTTTCCCAGAGAACAGACACGCTGAAATGCGAATCCGGACAGGATAAAAACAAGGATGGGACAAATGATCTCAAGGAAGCCATCAGCCTGCTGGCCAGAACGGACTTGCAAACCCCTGCCGAATATCCCGAAGCGCTGGGGACAAAGATTGAGGCGAAAGTGACTGTTCCGGAAAGTGTCGGGGGGGAGATAACAGTGGAGGCCAGACTGCGCATCCCGCCCAAAAATGAATTTGAGACGCAATTCGGCAAAGTAAAGTATGTCAACGAGGCCACAACGGAAACAACGCAGGACGCCATCCGCGTCCCGCAGAACGGCGAGCAAATTTCAGGCCGGAAACCGCGCGTGCCGGCGGTCTTTGAATATCTCAATATGAACCCCGGCAACGGCGTTTATATTGTCAACTGCCTTGTCCAGAACAAGGACGGCCGTGTGCTGGAGCTTGAGCGCGCCATAAAAATGGGCGCCGACATCCAGCGCTTTATCGGCCCGCCATCCAATGTGAAACTCCGGAATGGAATGTTAAATCAATATGAGATGCTGGTCCGGCCGGAACCGGTGACCCCGCACATTCCCTGGGCTAATCCTTGTCCTGGTCGCCCCGTTAAAGCGCTGTTCCTGATGCCGGGATCGGATGGGAGAGTGGTCTCCGAGCTTATCCAGCGCATGGGACTGGAGGCGCGCGCGCTTCAGACCGGACACTATGATGCGCAGGTGAAAGACAGTTTTGGGGCGGTTGAGGAATTCTTGAAATTTAACCCTGAACTCCTGGTGGTGAACAATACGCGCACCTGGGGCTATATTCCCGCCGAAAACAAGAAGCGTATTTTTGAACGCGTGGCGCAAGGCATGGGCCTGATCATTGTCTGGGCCACGGAGGAACCGCTTGTGGGCGCCAAAGATGCGCCACTGGCGCCAGTAACGGATGCCGCGCTTTACTCATTCATTTTTAGTTCGCCCTCCTTCAAGGACGCTGTCATTTACAAGGGTTATGATCAGCCGGATCAACTGGCTCATTTTTACACCCTTGGCCGGGGAAGGATTGTCCTGCTCCATGCGGAAAGCGGCACCCGCTATGCGGGCGGCTGGCAGGATAAGCGCAAAGCAGCCGGCATTATTCCGCCATATCTGCCTCTGCGTCCCGATGAAGGCGAGCCATGGGAATATCATTATATTTTCGCCATCCGCGCCATATTATGGGCGGCAAACCGGGAACCTGCGATTACCATTGGCGCGCTTGACATTGAGCAGGATGCTTCCGGCGCGACCATAACCATGCAGAACAAGGGCGGCGCCGTGGAGGCCAGCCTGGAAACAATTGTCAAAAACGATTATGCCGAAGAAGAATCAAAGCTTTCCCAGCCGAGCCGGATTGCGGCCGGAGAAAACAAGATAAAAATTGCCCTGCCAAAACTTGATCCCGGCCGGCACTGGCTGAATATCATTGTGCGCGACAAAAACAAATCATCCCTGGGCTTCGGCGCAAGCCAGTTTTTTGTTTCATCGCCGGTGAAGATCGCTGGATTGAATCTGGACCGCGAATATTACACGCCAACCCAGCCGGTCAAAGTTTCCGCAAGGATTTTTTCGGAGACCGCCGGGCCGGCCAAATGCCGATGGAAGGTTATGGACACGTATAACCGCCTGCTGGCCGAATCGGAACAGGATATTGCGCTCGTCAAAGGATCCGAGCAGGAATTGTCCTGTGAGTTTAATCTGCACAGCCCGATTGCCTGTCTGCACACGGTCTGGCTAAAAATAGAAAAAGATGGCCAATGTCTGGCGCGGCAGTCCGAAGAATTTACCGTTGTCAGGCCTGATTTGTGTGATGATTATCAGGTGAAAATATGGGGCGGAGTGCCGGATTACCATTACTATGGCTTGTTGCTTGACCAGCTAGTTTCCCAAGGGGTGGATGCCATTTTGGTTGGAGGAAACCGGGGCGATGAATTTATAAATCCGAATCGCATTATTGCCAGATTTCGCGCAGGCGCCTTGCATAATATGCGTGTGGATCCAATCAACATGGGCCAGATGTTGAACGGCGGCGCTCCCAAACCGGACGAATTGGAGCGGTCTAATTGCGTCAACAAGCCGGAAATGCGGGAGGAATATGTGCGCCAGTCCGAGTTTTGGGCTGACATGGGCAAACGCTACGCGCCCTGCACCTATCTCCTCGGCGATGAAATGCATTATGCGGCAGCGAAGGGTAAAGTCCATTACAACTGGTGTATGTGCCAGTATTGCCTGCCGAAATTCAGGGCCTATCTGAAAGGGCAGTATGGGGACATCAAAAAGCTTAATGCTGAATGGGAAACGGACTGTAAAAACTGGGATGAAGTCATGCCCATGACCTGGGATAAAGCCGCTGGCCGGGGAAATTATGCTCCCTGGCTGGACCATCGCATTTTTACGGAGAACGCCTATATGGACATCCGCACCATATTTTCCAGGACGATCAGAAAAACAGATCCTTACGCCCGCATCGGTCTGAGCGGTTTCTGGCATCCGAATATCTGGACCGCGGAAAACTGGCCCCGGACCATGGCCGCCGGGGCGCTCACCGGCTGGTCGCCCTACTGGTTTATGGATAATGAAAGCTTGTGGGTAACCCAGTTTTATACCGGCCAAGAGAAGCAGAGAATCCAGTCCTGGGTCGGATACACTTTCCAGAATCACAAGGCCTTGATCCAGGTCAGCCCATTTTACGGATTCAATGGCTCGGGTATCTATTCGGCCAGCGAATTTTTTGAGGCAAATTTTGAGCCGGGAGAATTGATGCTGAATATAAAGGATGACATTAAAGAACAAAAAGCCGGCTTGGTAAAATTATTGATGAATACCAGCCGGCCATTCGGTCCGGTCGCAACCCATTTCCCCGAACGGGCCGGGGTTATGATTGACGCTGTCCAGGGAATTTCCGATTTGCTTCCCTTCAGGGATTCCATGCCGGCGGCGGTCAAAGGATACGGCTTGTGGCCGCAGGTTGTTGCCGGAGAGCAGGTTGAAAAGGGGGTTTTGTCAGAGCGCAAAACCAGGGCGCTATTGACCGGCTATCTGCCGGCTGTCTCTGACCTTGAGTTACAACAACTGGAACAGTTTGTGAAGGACGGAGGCGTTTTGACGGTTTGTTACCGGTTTGGAATTTTTGATGAACACGGCAAACCGCGCGATTCCGCCATCCTGGAAAAATTCACCGGCGTGAAGGTTGTCAATCCCGCGTATAAGGCGGACGATCTGGTAAAAATTGAGACGCAGCCGATAGTTCCCGCGCCGGACGGACAATTTAGCAAATTAACCGGGCTTAGCCTGAATGTGTATAAGGAAAGCAAGGAGCCGGATTTACACCGGCTGGAAGCGCTGGAAGGTTCTGTCGCGGCCAAATTCAGGGATGGACCGCTTGCCGGCCAGCCGGCCATTGTCAGGCATGCGTATGGAAACGGGGCGGTGTATTATATCAATGGTTTTATGCAGGCGAGTTCCGCGCGTGAGAACAGCGTCGCCGACGACCGGTTGCAGCCGAATCGCGCGAGCAGTCACCGGATTATCCGGACCATTCTGGAACAGGCCGGCATCATGCCTGATCTGACCCCGAAAACATCCGGCGAATGGTATGAAGGGATTACCGTGGCCCGATTCCAGCAGGGCCATGCGGACTATTTCTGTTTTTCTTCCGAGCCGTCATCAGGCAAGTTTGAATCAAAAGATGTTATCTTCCAATTTCCAGCTCTTAGGCATTTTTATGAGGTAAAGAGCGGGAAATATTTTGAAAAAACAGATACCATAAAACTGCCGGTAACCCGGCCGACCCATTATGTTTTTGCGGCTTTGCCTTATCGGATTGGCGGGCTGGCCGTCAAAGAAACAAATCTGTCCGCCCGGCACGGGGAACAGGTTTCAATAACATTCCTGTTGCAGAAGCATGAGGCCGCCCCATGGGTGGACCATGTTGTGCATGTTGTTGTTAAAGACGCTTCCGGAAAGGAAAGGCCCGGGTATGGCGCCAATATCCTCTGCAAGGACGGTGTCGGTGTCTTCAAGCTCCCGCTTGCGCTGAATGATCCTCCCGGCGACTGGAAGATAGAGGCCAAAGAGCTGGCGAGCGGCCTCAAGACAGCGACAGCTTTGGCAGTAAAAGAGGAAAAATCAGAACGGTAATTTGCGCGTAAACAGTCCATGCAATTTGAGATAAACGGGCATGACAAAAAAGGACCGATCAAGCTGCGTTTTGAAGTCAAAAACCAGTTTGACATCATCAATGGCGTCTGGCTCAAGGGTAACCTGCATTGCCATGTGAACGCCATGGGCAATGCGCAGGAGGTCTGCAAACACTACCGGGGCCTGGGGTTTGATTTTTTGGCTTCCACCGATTATGAGACGGTCACTGCCCTGCCAAAATCCACCGAGGAATTCATCACCCTGCCCGGAGCAGAAAAGCGGAGCCTGGCTCATATTACGTTTATAGGCATTCAGGACGACATCTGTTCGCTGAAAGTTGACACCCTGGAGCTTTTAACTGCCGCCATAAAAGAAGCGGAATCCCGGGGCGGACTGGCTATTCTCGCGCATCCTTACTGGAGCGGGTTTGACTGGAACAGGCTTTGCGAGATAGCCCGCACCGGCGTAACCGGCTTTGAGATCAGCAACCGTATTTGCTGGAGGATAAACGGCAAAGAACGTTCTGAAGTTCTCTGGCATATGTTGATTGACGCCGGCATAACCCTCGCGCCAATCGGTGTGGATGACTCGCACGGATTTAACAAACAGATAACCGGCCGGACATGGACCGGCGTTATAGCCAATGAAAGAACAAGGGCAGGAGTGCTGGAGGCTATCCGGGCTCATCGCACCTATGCCAGCGAGGGGCCGATCTTAAAATCCATCCGTGTTCGTGACGACGGCATGCTGGCCGTTGAAAGCAGTCCCTGTCTGGCCTGCCATTTCATGTCGCGCGCCGGCGGCGCCAGCAGTGTGGTTGATGATGTGGAATCCGAACGGTTTGAGTTGGACCTTGCCAAATATGGCTACAGAATTCACGACTGGATTTCCGTGTGTCTTGAGGATAAATGCGGCCGGCGCGCATGGTCGGCCGCCATTCCGTTTAATGCGGAAGTTATTTCAATGGAAGGAAACACAGGTCATCAAATCCGAACAAATACACAAAAAGAAACCGAACGTAGTCCTGGTAATAACGGATGACCAGGGTTACGGAGACCTGGGATGCACGGGGAACCCTTGAATTAAGGCGCCTAATATTGTCCGATCATGATCGGCTCTGATGCGGAAAATCCGGCGCGGCTTGACGCCATGGACGTCATGGGCGACGTGGTCTGGCATCAGACGGACATAGTGCAGGCAAAAAAATCTGCCGGCCGGTGGACCGTGCATGTTGCTGAGGAGGGAGAATACCGGTTCCGGCTCAGGCGGTGGCCCGAAGAGTTGGATTTGCCGATTGAGGCCGGCGTCTCTCCGGAAGAGGCAAGCAGGCATATTTACGCTCCGGATACGGCCACATGCAGTATTATCGCCCCGGCGCGGGCCGAACTCAAAATCTTTGATTATGAAAAGATCATGCCAGTGGAAGCGGGTGCCAGGGAAATTACGTTTAAGCTTCATCTGACACAGAAGGGGATGACCCAACTGGAGGCATGGTTCCTGGACAACAATAACGAGCGTTATGGCGCCTACTACGTCTATGTTGAAAGGCTTTGAAAACAGGCGGTCACGCCGCGGTAATATGATACAAATTTGCCGTCTTTCAAACGGAGACCATGAAAGTCTTTATTTCAAACGGCTGTATTTTAATTTCTGTTCCGTTTGCGTTGGTTTTCAAACGAGGTTTGCGAAGAGGCTGTTCTATTAAATTTGTTTCCTTGACCCGGACGTCTTCCTTAACAAAAGACAGCGTGGCTTGCGTTTCTTTCCCCGCGGCTTCATAGATACGCAAGGCTATGTTTTTCTTTCCTGTTTCCGCTCGTTTCACGGAGGACAAGACAATATTCGGGGCGTTCGCGCTGAAAAAACTCTTGCGCGGCGGCAAATCGCCCGCGTGCTGCTCAACCATTTTTGCAATCAGCGGAGTGTTCAGCTCCAGGCCGTCTTTGAAGACAAAATTTTTGTCCCATTCCCCGCTATGCGCGATCAGTGCATATTTGAATATGTGCGTCCCATGCCCCTTGGCTTTTTCCAGCGAATACGCGCCAAATACCCCGTCGTAAGGTCCTTGAAGTCCTGTTCTCAGGAGAGTCATCGCCATAATCCCATCCTTGACTCGCACGCCGTCTGTTCCGGTATTGAGCAAAGTCGCCCCGAAATTTTCCTTGTTTATGCCGACCCAGTTCTGGGCGGGAAAATCATCATCCCTGGCCAGGGCGGAATGTTCATAAGGCTTTCTTCGGACAGCGCCAAAAGGAATTTCGTAGCAGGCATGGCTGGTTTTTATCCGGGTGGGGAATTGAACGGAGACCCTTGTGTTTTCCCCGCGCCATGAAATTCTGGTTATAAAATCTATCCGCCTTATGTCATTGTATATTCTCGTTTCCTGTTGCCAGACAAGGCGGCCGCCATCAATCCATGGAATTCTGGGGAAACGGCCTGCAAAGCGGATAAAAGCGAAAACATCATTATGTCCGGTCTTTCGCCTTGTGACCTGCCCCTGCGCAGCGGTAATTTTCCTGCCCGTGCAATTTCCCACATAAAGGTCCCCGCGGTCTTCTTCACAGATTATTTCATTGGCCAAACCGCGCTGACTATTCAAGAGCTCCTTGCCGCTTTCCTTGTGCCGGATACTGACGATGCCGCGGTCGCCGGCCGTTATTTTATACAGGTTGTTTTCAATGGCATTTCCCGAGCTTTTCAGGCAGCTGGCTGTTTTTTCGGTTTCCATCCGGCTCAGCCGGTAAATTTCATATCCCAGGGAAGGCACATCCCTGGCCACAAAGGCAATTCTGACATTGCCGTTGCGGCCGCGCTCAATTTTCATCGGCACCTGTTGTCTCCTTGCGTCCTTCAGGGTCAATGAATCTGGTTTCCCTTTGATCGGCACGTCCATTTCAACCCAGCCGCTCCGCGCCCAACCCAGCGGGTTGAAAAGCGCGACGGGTATTTCATTTTTATCAGCGCCAATGGTATTGATTCTGGAAGTTAAATGGGCAAGGGAGGTTTCAATTGTTTTGAGGGCGATTACGCGCGTCGTGCGTTGTTTTTGAGTCAGAAATTCATCAATGATATCAATATGACAGCCGCAGATGCCATCGTGGTGATGGGTGAATAAAAGTTCCCGCCAGGCCCGGTTCAAATCTTGTTGCGGATAATAACAGCCGAACAAGCCGGCGATGACAGCCAGTTTTTCAGCGGTAAGCAGAGCGGATTCCAGTTCTCTGTTTGCCAGTTTCAACCAGATCCTTGAACTATAGACTCCCGTTAACTCGGGGTTAAGGTCGCCCCGCACCACCGGAATTTGCTCCTGCGCCCTGCTGATGGCATTGAAGTAATCCCTGGGCAGGGCAAAGACAAATTTAAAGTCGCCCTGGCTTGCATTCCATTCCTTCGCTTTTTCGGCAACATGCGCGCTGGGGGTTTCCTCTTCGCTGTGCGGTTCATACCAGAGGTATTTGGCCTTGTTCTTTTCAAGATAATACGGCGGATAATCTTCCAGGGGCAGGGACCGGTCTACAATAAATTTATTTATATTCTTAAGATTTTTCAGGTCTTCAAGCGTCTTGTCTATATAGAACCACTGCCAGCTATTGTGATTATAGTCCCGGGAATGCGTCAATATCCTGGTGCCGTCCAGCCCCTCCCAATAGCACGGCAATTTGACGTCCTTCCTGTTGCCAAAGCGGATGGCATGCAGCCATTTGAAACCGCATTTCCTCAATATCTGGGGCATTTGCGCGCTCAGTCCAAAGGTGTCGTAAAGCCAGGCCGTTTCAACCTCCACGTTAAAAATTTCTCTTGCCCAGCTTTTGCCTAAAAGCGCCTGGCGAACGAGCGATTCACCGGAAGGTATGTTGACGTCCGGAATCACCTCCATGCCGCCGACCGCCTCAAATTTTCCATTTTTAATTCTGTCTTTGATGAATCGCTTGAGATCAGGATGGGCGCCGATAAACCTCTGCAATACGGCCCGCTGGCCCTCATTAAAGCTGAATTCAGGATATTTCTTCATTATCCGGAACGCCTTTAAAAGAAAATCCTCCTGCTTTTCAGCATATTCGCCAAACGGCTTGCGCCAGATGGGGTCAAAATGCTGTTGCGGAATAATAAAGACCGTCCGAATGTTCTTACTTTTCATAGATATTATTCGTTATACCTGGTTTTACGTTACGGATTTTTTCAACGCTTCAAATACTGGCTCAGGGCCTGGATAAAAAATATTGTCCCCAGATCACGGATATAATAGGGGGAAGCGTCGGTGCCGTCCGGAGTGACCATTTTTTCCAAAATACATCCTTGAAGATTTTTATCTTTCGGGGTCGTGAATTGCATTTTTAATAAATAATCCAGACCCAATGCCAAAGCGTCATGGTAGCGCGCTTTGCCTGTCACGCGTTCTATCTCCTGCCAGAGAATCATGGCGCAGGCCATGCCGGAGGACGCCTGGCCGAAACTATTGGTGTTAAAATCGGCATAGGTGCCCCGGAAGAGTCCGCCGTCCTTGCGCTGGGCTTTCACATACCAGTTGCCGGCGCGCAGGGCGCATTGCAGATATTTCTTTGCACCGGTTTCTTCGTAAGCATAGAGCATGGGCAGTCCCCACCAGTAGGCATGCCGGGGGTGGATGTTGCCCCGCTTCTGGTTGCAGGGCGGATATTTGATCCAGTTGCCCGGAGGATTTTCATCCCGCAGGAGGCGGTTCAGGCACTCAATGAAGGCTGCTTTGAATTTCCGGTCGCCGGTCAAACGGTAAATTTTCAAAAAGATGGCGTCATCAGCCAGCGGCCGGCCCGCGACCCCGTAGCGTTCCGGAACAAATTTTTTTATTTGCGGGTCATACGCATCCAGAAAAAGCCCCTGGCCTTTTAAGTAGGCATTTTTAAGGACCCAGCCGGCGGCCTTAATCGCTTTTTCGCGCCATTCTTTTTCCCCGCTTAGGCCGGCAAAATGCATCAGGCCATCCAGGCTTTCCAGGATGGCGGAAGTATTGACCTTGGCAGGATCATCCTCGTAAGCCAGGATAAGCCCGGAATCCGGCGCCTTTTCATCATTGATCTGGTTGGCGGCGATAAATTCCGTCCCAAGCCGGGCGGAGGCAAGAATCTTTTTTTCTTTCAGGAGCGGATAGGCCGCGCAAAGCGCCTTGACGGCCTGCCCGGTATGCCAGACCGGACAGAAAAATCCCCATTGCTTATTCGCGGCGGAATATTCCCCCTTTATGGCGCCTTTCCAGTATTTATGCGCATGGCGCCGGCTCACGTTTTTGCGGGCGGGAATTTTTGTTTTTACCTGGGCAATATCGGTCAACCAGTTGCAGGCCAATTCAAGTCTTTCCATCAATTCTTTTCTTTCCATTTCTCTCTTCTCCTTTGCAATATTTCTTTATGACAATGTCCGTTGTTTTTATTCCACTGGGAGGCGGCCGCCGCCGAATTTCGCCATGGCCTCCTCCCATATTTTGTTCAAAGCCCTGCTTTTGTCTTCCGCCAATTGAAAATTATGACCGGCAATTTTTTCCCTGGCCATTTTTCCCGCCTTTTCCTTGATGGTTCTGGCGTCAACGCCCGTCTGGGAAAAAAGACTGCCGTTGAAAAGCGGGGAAGACCAGAGGCGCTGGCGGTAATTTTCCACGGTGGACGCATGTCTGATATAATCAATATTCAGAGCGCAGTCTTCAATCACCCGCGTAGACAGATTCTCCTGGTAATCCCTTGCCAGTCTTTTTACATATTCAAATATTTCATTCTGAATCACCAGCCAGGCCCCGCTGTAAATCTGATCGGCGGAAAGAATGCCCGCGTAGCCGAAGGAGCGCACGCCTTTCATCGCCATGAGCATTGTGCCTAGCGAGGATTCCAACCCGGCCTGAACGTCAATATCCTTGGCCATATTTGAAAAAGTTTTCGCGGTGGCGGTCATGCCGTAGAAACGGCATATATCCACCAGCAAAAGATTAACGAGGACATGTTCGGGCGAGCCGCCCAGAATAAAATTACCGGTCAGCATGTCCGAGGAATAAAGCCAGGGTCCAAACCCCACGTTTTTTTTGGGGCTGAGAAGTTTCAGGATGGCCGCGCCGCCCAGTATCTCCGCGAGCGCCTGAACCAGGGCCGCAATGATAAATACCGGCGCGGTCAAACCGAGGGCCGGCATGGTGCCGACACCGATGCAGACGGAGGGCTTATCCTTCAGCCGATAAGCCAGGTCAAGCAGAAACGGGTCAAATTTTAACGGGCTGATCATATGCATCCCAAACCCCATTCGGCCCGTCACGACTTCCTGCATTCTGAGGATGAATTCAAGCACTTCAAAGGAGGAAAACATGCTGCCCGCTATCCTGTTGCGGGAATTTTCGTAACCTATTTTATAGGTCGCAATCTCGGCCAGGGGTTGGGGCAAATCCTGGGGAAAAATGGGCGCATTGCCCGGCATGTTCATGCTGTCGGCCAGTTTTATCATCTCTTTCAGATCATTAACCGTTGATTTCCTGATCCGGCCATCCTCCAAGTCCATGACATTCAAGGCATAACCGGTGGTGCAGAGCTGGAAATCCTGAGCCGGCGGCGCCTTTTTCGGCAGAGTTTTCAAATCCAGCAATTCCTCCGTCAATGCCGGTTCCAGGCAGACCCTTTCACCCTTTATCATCACTCCCGGTTTGTTTTTCAACATTTCCAGGACTTGCGTGTGGACGGTTTCAATGCCGATCTTGCGGATAATTTCCAGGGCTTTTTGGTGAATATTGTCCAAATGCTCCCGGTTTAATCCGCCGGTCAATTCCCAGTTTATTTTCATGGCTGTTTTTAATTCGTGATTTATTTTTTGATCAAAGTTTTGATTTCTTTGATATCCTTGGCCGTTAATGGAAAATGCACAATTTCGTCGCGCTTCTCGGACAAGGCCGAGGCCATCACCATTTCTGTGGCTTTCCGGACGTTCGCATAGTGCCAGTTCATGTCCGCATTCGTTTCAATCTCCTTAATAAAAGTCTCCATCTGCGGGCCGACTGGTTTCGTGACGGCGGGGGTGTGATAGGTCTCGCTCCCGGGAAGCTCGCGCCGCCACAAGCGGATGCAATCCTCCTCGGAGGCGCGCGAAGGCAGAGCATGGACGCCGGCATACTCAAAACCCATCCGGCCCTTGTCGCCCAATATCCACATCAGAATTTCCGGCCGGGTGTTGCGCGACCAGCAGTCTTCCAGGGTTATCACGGCGCCGTTATTCATGTGGAACACCGAGTGGGTATAATTGTTGCTCGGGGAATCAGGCTCAAGCTTCAGGCCGTGCGACATGACCCAGGCCGCATCCGCTCCGCTGAGCATGCGGACCAGATCGCATTTGTGAATGCCGCAGTCTATGTTCGGCGTCACGCCGCCCTGGAGCAGTCCCCAGGAATATTTCCAGCCCGCCTCCAAGCCGCTGATGCTGCTGCTTTGGTGATGGATAAAATTGTAGACCAGCGGGAAACCGATCGCATCCTGTTTCAGCAGTTCGCACATTTTCAAAAACATCGGCCGGAAGCGCTCCATCATGCCGACCCGCAGCTTCAGTTCCTTCTCGTTGGCCATGGCAAACAGGGCGTCAACTTCATCCAGATAAACGCTCAATGGTTTCTCGGCCAGCACATGCTTGCCGGCCGCAAAGCAGTCCTTGATGATTTCAAACCGCGTCCGCCAGTGAGTGGCGACCAGGACAATATCAATGTCGGTTTTCTCCAATTCCTGCTTATAATCAGTATTTATCCGTTCAAAACCATACGCGGACTTGAATTTTTTCGCGCGTTCTATGTCCAGGTCCACGGCGCTTGTCAAACGCACGTTGGGCATTGCCGCGAGCGCATGACAGTGCACGTTCGCCATGTTGCCGCAGCCGATTAATAAAACCCCATGTTTCATTTATTCCTCCGTATGTTACTGATTTTCCTTGTTCACATTTCCAGCCAGTGCGGCGAATCAAAACAAGTTATCTTCATGGTGACGGTGGCATTCCAAACCTTGCGCCGGTCCAGGGAAGTAATCAGCGTGATAGGTTTTTTTCCCTTATGGCTGAATACCAGCCGGATGTGAGTGCCGTCTTTTTGCAACCGCACTCCTATGCTGTGCGTTCCGATTCTGATCCCTTCCACCGCCAGCCGATCCAAGTCTCCGTTGAAAAGCGGGTTGATGGTCACTTCATTTTTTGGGGCGTTGCCCTGTATGCCGGCGACCCGGCGCAGAAGCATGTCGTTGAAAAGACCTCCCCAGATATAGTTGAAAATATTGTGGGTGAAGTATGGATATCCTGTTTGCGGATGATAGTTTTCCATGCACCAGGGCTCGCCCGTTGCGTTGCACATTCTGAAGGAAAGCTTGATCAGTTCCCGTGCCGTTGCATATTGTCCGGCGCGACAGAGACCTTCCACAATCAGCCAGTTGATGTTCGGCCAGACGCGGCCGTTCCAATAACTCTGGTATTCATCCGTGTCATTGTAATCAGGCTCGCGCAGGTCCAGGGTCGTCACCGGATATTTTGTCCAGAAAAGTTTCGGGTTGGTCAGGTTTTTAACTATCTTGCTTGTCTTATGCCTGTCCGGAATACCGGAAAGCATCGGGATGACGCCGCCGGGCGTCTTTACCCTGATTTCTGCATGGCCTTTTTCAAACCGGTCCATGAACAATCCGGTTTTATCATTCCACATGTCCTTGATTCCTGCTTTTGTTCTGCCGGCTTTTTTTTCACATTGGATGGCGAGATCATTCTGGCCGAGCTCCCGCGCCATGCGCGCCATGAGCTTTCTGCCGATATACACATAAGTGTTGAAATCAGGGGACTGGACATAGGCCTTTTTCTTCAACATGGGCGATTCGGCCTGCACCAGATGCTTGTGCAGGATGTATCTTTTGGAATTGTCCCAGCCGCTCTCGCCGGGGATTTTCAGGTTCACCAGTTCTTCCCGGTTGGCGTCCCGGTTTTTCATCATCCATTCGTCAAATTTCACCAGAACCGGCAGGGAGGTTCTTATAAATTCCCTGTCGCCGCTTTTCAGGTAATAATCCCAGACTGCCATGGGAAGAATGAAAGGCTGTATAATCTCCTGATGGCCATAATTATACTGGCTCAGGCAAAGCGCAAAGGGCAGCAAGCCGTCCTCTCTCTGGGACTGCAGGGTGTTGCTCATGGAGCTTTTTGGCAGGGGCATGCCATTCAGCCATTTTTCATTCATCGCCCCGAAGGCGCTGTCCCAGAACCATTGCGCCAGCAGGCGGTATTTGCCGGTGCCCTCAAAGTCGTTTTTAAAATAATCTTTTCCATAGCGGTAAATGTTGCTCTTTATCATGTAGCTGATGAAATAATACATCTTACTTATTATTTGATTATCGCAGTCAAATTTCGGGACGTTCCTTTCAAAATAGTCCTTCCACTCACGTTTTCGTAAAGCAAATAAACGCTGGGGATTATTTTGGGCGGCTTTGAACCTGGCGATGGCCTCCTTCCGGCTCTCGGCGGCGGACACCGCCAGCGTGAAAATCTGTTTTTCGGTGTGAACCTGTTCAACGCCGGCTTTCAAGGCGACGGGAAATTCAAGCGTGTATTTGCGCTTTTCCAGTTTGCAACGGGTGCCGGCATTAAATCCCAACACTTTGAAAATTCTTGATTCTTCTATCTTGCACACCCTGGCGGCGATTCTGTCCGTTTTATATATTTGCTCAATTATCAGCATGTTGTTTTTGAATTCCAGCTTAGACCCCTCGTTGACCGCGCCGGTTATTCTGACAACAAGGTCGGTCGGCCCCTCGCTGTGAAAAGCCATGCGCGATACAAAGGTGTCGTTGTAAATCGTCTTTTCTTCCTCAATATAGCTCCGGTTATGGCTGTGGAATTTATTGATCACCTTGTCGGGCCGCCAAAAGTGATACATTTCATGAACCAGGTTGATTCCATGTTTTTTATCCAAAACCTGGACAAAGGCTGTTAAATCGCAAAGCGGCGCATAAGAATCAAATGAAACCCTTTTCCCGTCCCAGTAATTGATGCTCCCGCCTCCGAGCGTGGTGCAATAGGAGGTCATTTTGTTGCCGGTTATTTCGTAATAGTCAGTTCTTTTTAAAAGGCTCAAATAATCCATATGTATTTTTTCATTTTTTATCAGCGGCGCGCCGCCACATGGGCCGGCCAGGCCAGCCAGCCGCCCATGACCGGCAGGCGGTTGGTTTCGTTCAGATCAAAAGCAGCCTGCAGTCTTTCCCGATTATTCATGATTTTTGAATGGTTTTTCTGCCCGTAAATTCCGGCCGGACGGATGTTGAATAATTCTAGTGGGCAGAATAGACGGTGCCGTCGCGTATGATTTCATACGCGCCCATATCCACCGTTCCGTAACGGATGCGTCGTGCCCCGCCCAAATCAACGGCATTGGTCATCCAACCCTGGTTCGCCCCGACATTGATGCAGGGGGAACTCTGCGCCAAACGATAATTGCCGCTGTTTGTGTCCATGAGCGATGGGGGATTGGTGATGTTCCCATTTCCCAGTGACGGTAATGGCGTGGTGCAGCAGTTGGTGTAATAAAGATTGGTCGTGTAAAAGTTGGTGTTACTGTTGTAATAGATGATATTATTCCTGATAATATAGGTTTTGGGATCGTCGGTTGATGCCTCCGGGGTGATTCCCCTAAATGAATTCGCCAGCGTGCAGTTTTCCACATTGCCGCCATACCTGCCCAGCTTCACCGCATTGGCGCCCCTTATGGTTATCAGGCAATTGCGGAGCGTCCCGGCAGCAGCGATAAGAACTCCGGAATCCACTGAATTGTTGCTGAACACGCATCTATCAACAATTGAACCGGGGTAATCACTGCCCGTAGTAAGGCGGATGACATAGCTCGCGCTGTTGCTGTAAAAAGTGCACCCGTATATCACATTTGAGCCATAGCGCGTGCCGATCGTTGATTCGCCGACGGAACCGTAGGTATTGTAGGCAAAAGTGCAGTTGGATATGATGTCATAACTGGTGCGGTTGCTTATGCTGTGAATGTAAAGGATGGTATGCGCCCTGGTCCCCAGCATTTTGTTGCCGATAACGGAACAATGGGTCACAATGCCGCTCACCATGGCAATGGCCGACCCATCCAGATAGACAGCATCATTGGAAGTGACATTGCCGGTTATGAGGCAGTTGGTAAGGGTGCCGTTCAGCAGTTTCACGCCGGCGCCGACCGTGGTGAGGCTGGCATTGATGACATTGGTGACGACAAAACCGTTGGTGATCGTCAAGCCGCTTAAGACCGCCCCGGCGCTGTCCACGATAAAGACTTTCGTTGAATAAGCCGGGTAATTTCCGTCCACAATGGTATTGGCGTAACCGTTGACGCCTTTGATCGTGATGGGATTGGTAACCACCACCATGGCGGTGTTGGTAAAGGGGGCAGGGCCTATGCCGGTTTCGTAGTGGATGCAGGTTGAAATGCCGGAACAGTAATAGGTGCCGTTGGAAACCAAGACGGTTTCACCGGCGTTTGTGGCCACATTCACCGCATCCTGAATATTCGTGGCCGCATCCGCCCAATTGGTATAGGGTGGGGCGGCAACGTGGGAGGTGTCGTTGGTCGGCACAACGTAGCGGTCAGCCAGCATGACCCGCGCGCCCGGCAAAACAAAACAAACGAACGCCACCCAGAGCCACATGTTATATTGACGGGAACATTTGTTGTTAATCATGGCGTTCCTCCTATTCCATTAATTTGAGAATGTATTTAATCATTTCCTGGCGGATTTCTGCGAGGTTCCCGTTCACATCCAGCGTTTCCAGGTATTTGCCGGCTGATTCGGCCAGCTTGTTCTTTGCCTGCCACCAGCCTTGGTTTTTGACGATCAATGACCGTAAAAGGGTTGCGTAGCGGATATCATCAATCCCCTCGCGATAGCCCTCTATGGCCAGGGTCGGAATCACGCCGTCAAGCGTCGGATATGAGAAAACAAGGTCGCGGTATTGTTTGTGGTCAAAATCATTGTAGATATTTCCGTTTCCGCATTGATAGGCAAAGGTCATGGCGCCGTCATACTCGGCTTTCCAGAGCAAAAGGCCGTAATTACGCCGGAATATTTCCGGATTTTCCGGGCCGGCCTGGGGGTTGAAATAAGAGCAGATTTTATGGCCGGCCGAATGCCATTTGCGCGCTTCTTCCAACAGCGGTTCGTGCGCCTGCACCTGCAGGTCCAGAACACTACCGACTTTCTCGTAACTGCCCGTGTAGCCGGCGACGAATATTTTGGCGCCGGCCTGATGCGCGGTCTCCCAGGCCTTTTGTTGGTTCAGGAGTTTTTCGTTTTCGGCCTCGTCAATGCCGTAAAGATAAACCTCCTTGATCCCGTAAGTCGCCGCGGTCTCCCGCAATCTTTGCGCCATTTTCCGCAACCATTGCAAACCGGCATCATCCCGCACCTTGTCCATGGGTTCCTGGCCAATCCAGAAAAGGGGCCGGCCGCGCATGCCCTGTTCGTTGCGTATTTTCAGATAGGTCCCAAGTCCCGGGAAGTCCTGCGCACAGAGCGGATTGAAAACATTGTGGGCCAGCATGTCGCGGAGTTCCGCGCGCAGCTGGGTTTCGCTTTTATAAACGGACGAAATGCTCCCATCGGGCCAGTCATCGCTTAATTTGCCGGTATAATACAGGGAACTGATGAAAACATTTTTGTTGTCATACCATGTGCGCGGGGATGGAAGGGAAAAAGGCAGAACGCGCAACCGTAGAAGGACGCGGTCCAATTCGCCGTCACGGTTTTTTATTGTAATCAGCGAAGTGTAATTACCTTCGGCCGCGTCCCTGGGGACGCGGATGGTCAGCCAGTATTGCTTGTTAAGCCCGGCCGGCAGGTCAAGCGGAAGCAGTTTTTTGCTGTCGCGCACCGGAAATTCGCCGGGACGCAGGATCACATCGCTGTTGGTTTTGGCCGGATTGCTGATCCAGATTTCCTTTTCCCCTTCCGGGAACTGAAGCCTGAGGTAATTGTTTGTCCCGGCTTTATCCACGCGCACCAGCCGGTCGTTTTTGAGCAGTAATTCCGGGACAAGCTTGGCGGTTGAATTGGATGGGTTGATGCCGATCCCATGCCAGGCCTGGTCCGCCTGGAACCAGCATTTCACGGCGCGGACATCAATCTCATCGCTGGGTATGATCTGTCCGCCGCCTTCCTTGATAAAGTCGCCGGCTTCCACCAGCAACCCGTGAACATCCTTCAGGGCATGAATCACGATGCCGGCGGATTCATATTCGCCCTTGGCGGCCGTAATCCGCAATTCATTCGTCATGGCTATGCCGGGGATATTTGCGGGGACGAGCTTGTCATGCGGCAGGATGGGGACGCCGATCACTGGATTTTCCAGCGTAAAAACCTGAATATTTCTGAATTCCGCTTTTTCCGCAGGCGTGTTCGCGGCATTCTCTCCGAGAACGCCACTGATAGTCACGGCAAACAATATACCGGCGGCCGGCAGCAGACATTTCGGGTGAATCATGTTTGAGAAAAATGTTTTCATAGCACGCCGCCTTCCTTCAGATACCATTTTGGTTTGATGGTCCTGCCGTTGAAAACACAGGGAGATTTTCCATAATTAATGATTACCCTGGTGCCGTCGGAATAGGTTGTCTCCGTCACTTCCGGCGTTATTTTCCGGTGGTTTTCAATGAACTCAAGCTGAAGGGCGCCCAGATCACTGCATATTACCTCATACTGGCTTTTCATCAGGGGAAGCCATTTTTTATAGTATTTGTAACCGAACTCATTTCTGGGCATGGCGCCATATTCAATTTCCTTGAGGAATCCGTTTCTGATTGAGCCGAAAGCCTTTTTGTATTTGTAAGGCTGCCACAAGTGATACTGGATTATCCCGTGATAAGCGATCTGATAGAAGGGGACAAGCTCATCCGCGAAGTTTTTGCAAAAGGCGATGTTTTTCAAATAACGGAACTTGGCCGCGCAGATATTGGCGACTCCGTCAATACTGTCTGCCAGATAATCCATGGCGCATTCCACAGTGCAGGCGCCGAACACTTTTTGTGCCCGGCGCGTTATTTTTTTCAGGCCTTCCGCGTATGCCCTTCGGGTTGGGGGATGATGATGATTCCCGGCATAACAGGTCCTGAGCGGCGGCGGCATGGCGTCAATGTACCAGGTTCCGCGGAAGCCGAGTTTTTTCATCCGCGGCATGTCTCTTCCGGCAAATTTCAGCATTTCATGAGGACAGCCGATGTAAGACGGTCCTCCGGCCCAGATATTTCCCTTGACCAGCCATCCGTCTTGATCCCGGACAATATGGGCGGCGTTCCAATCAGGAGAATCCGGGTAAAATTCGGAATAATTATCCCAGTTGATCAACTGATAGTTCTGCGACTTGGCATAACCGGCCAGTTTTGAGAATTCCCTGTTTCCGCCCAGGCCGGATCTCAGCGGCAGTTTGGTGGGGTAACCCGCGTCCGGCCCTTTGTTGGTGCACCCGACCAGCATGAGGACCGCCTTGGTTATGCCGGCCTTTTTAAGGCCGGTCATTATTTCCCTGACCTGTGAAAATCTGGCGACCTTGCCCTTCTTTTTCCCGCAGCTTATCCGCAAATCATTGTAGGCGTTGTAAGAATATTCCAAGGAGGGGCTCTTTTGTATTTTTTTTCGCAGCGGTTTCAGCCCTTTTTCCTTGAGCAAATATTCCTGGTAGGCGCAGGCCATGCCCGCGTAATTCGCCTTTACGCCAGCCAGGAAATGATATTTGACTGTCCGGTCCACCCTGTCAATTACGCCGGCTTTTCCGTAACGGTAATGAAAACATGGATAAACGGCATTGAGCTTTTCCGGCCCCTGGGCAACCTCGGTGATAAGCTCCGTGTCAAATTCTCCGCTGGTTATTATGCCCAGGAAGGCCGAATTTTGCCGGGCAACTCCAAAAACCGGCATGTTGACCTGATCCTCCCATTCACGCATGCGGCCATAGACAAGGTTCCGGTGTTCCATGCTTTGCTTTTTATTCAGGCGGCAGATTACGCCGCTGTAATTAGGAAGCAGGAGATATCCGTCGGGATTGTTCCGGACCAATCCAAACCTTGGCAGCGGCTGGATGTTTAACAACGCGAAAGGGGCGCTGGATTCAGATACCTTTTTTATGGGCAATGACACTTCCAGCACATTTCCGGAAAGGCGGATATCCATTTGAAATTTTAATCCCAGAAGAGTGTGTTTAAACGCCAATATTACGGCATCCTTGCCGGTGGAAAGGTTTTCAACCAGTAATTCCTTCCCCCGGCCGAATATGGATTCTCCAATCCGTTCCTGAATCACATCCCAATATTTTACCGCAGGGAATCCGGGGCAAAGCCAGGTTTTCTTGCCCCGTTTGTCTCTTACCGACAGCCGTCCTTTCTTAAGATTGATCTTTACGTCTAAAAAATCATTTTCCATTTTTAATTTACCTCTAGCCGTCATGCCGTCTCCTCGTCATTCCATCAATTTGAGAATAAATTCAATCATCTCCCGCCGGATTTTTCCGAGGTCGCCGTTCACATCCAGCGTTTCCAGATACTTTCCTGCTGAATCGGCCAACTTGTTCTTTTTCCGCCACCAGCCCTGATTTTTGACGATCAATGACCTCAAAAGGGTTGCGTAGCGGATATCGTCAATGCCTTCGCGGTAACCCTCTATGGCCAGGGTCGGAATCACGCCGTCAACGGTCGGATATGAAAAAACATGGTCGCGGTATTGCACGTCGTCAAAGTCATTATAAATGTCTCCCATACTGGCCTGATAAGCGTAGGTCATGGCGCCGTCATACCCGGCCTTCCAGAGCAGGAGGCCGTAATTGCGCCGGAACAGTTCCGGGTCTTCCGGTCCGGTCTGAGGATTTAGGTAACAACAGATTTTATGGCTGGCCGAATGCCATTTGCGCGCCTCATCCGGAATCGGAGCACGGGCCTGCACCTGCAGGTCCAGGACATCGCCGACTTTTTCGTAGCTGCCCGTGTAGCCGGCGACGAACATTTTAGCTCCGGCCTGGTGCACGGTTTCCCAGACCTTTCTCTGGGCGATAAGCTTTTCATTTTCGGCCTCGTCAATGCCGTAAAGATAAACCTCCTTAATCCCATAAGTCGCCGCTGTCTCCCGCAATCTTTGCGCCATCTTCCTAACTTTTTTCAATTCTTCCTTGTCCTTTTGATAGTTGGAGGGAAAACTGCCCAGCCAGAAAAGAGGCAGGCCGCGCATGCCCAGTTCGTTGCGGATTCTGAGATATGTTCCGAGCCCGTTAAAATTTTGGCGGCAGGTCGGATTGAAAATATTGTGGTCCCGCATGTCGCGGAGTTCCGCGCGCAGTTGTTCCTCGGTCTTTTCCAGGTCCGACACGCTTCCATTGGGATATTCAGCGGACAGTCGGCCGTTATAATACAATGAGCTGATAAAATCCTTTTTGCTGTCATACCATGTTTTCGGGAGGGGAAGGGAAAATGGCAGAACCCGCAGACGCAAAGCAATCTTGCCCAACTCGCCAGCACGATTTTTAATCGTCAGGCACGCCGTGTAAATCCCTTCCCCGGCGTCTTCCGGCACGCGGATGGTCAGCCAGTATTGCTTGTTAAGCCCGGCCGGCAGATCAAGAGGGAGCAGTTTTTTGCTGTCGCGCACCGGGAATTCTTCGGGCTTGTTGACTTTCCACTGGCCCTTGGTTCTTTTTGTGGAATCGCTAATCAAGACTACCCTTTCTCCTTCCGGGAACTTGAGCACCAGGTAGTTGTTTGTTCCGGCCTCATCCACGCGCACCAGAGAATCGTTTTTCAAGAGAAGCTCGGGCGTCAATTTGCAGCTTATATTGGAGGGGTTGAGCCCTATTCCACACCAGGCCGAATCCGACTGATACCAGCATTTCACGGCGCGAATGTCAATTTCCTCCCTGGGGATGATTCTTTCCCCGCCTTCCTTGATAAAATCGCCGGCTTCAAGCAGCAATCCGGGAACATCACGCAGGCTGTGGATCACAACGCTGGCGGATTCATATTCGCCCCTGGCGGCTGTCAGCCGCAATTCATTCGTCATGGCCATGCCCGGAATGTTCGTGCGGACGAGGTTGTCATGCGGCAGGATGGGGACGCCGATGATGGGGTTTTTCAGCGTAAAAATTTGAATATCCTTTGATGCCGTTTCTGCGTCCGCGGCATAAATATTCACCGGGTTTGCGGCAAGAATAAAAATGCCCGCCAGCAATGTCGTCCATTTCTGAATAATTATACTACCTTTCATTTTTCCTCGGTCTTGAACTTTTTGGCCGCGTCATAGAGCGCCAGCGCATTTTCCGGCGGCGTGCCGTGCAGGATGGCGTTGGCGCTGGAAATGATAACGCGCGGATAGGCGGCGCGCGCG
>Ga0074199_1000801_pt1 | contig 39376 bp, 31 predicted proteins | sample EPASupsiteSAE347_FD_64528 | JGI IMG/M metagenome (GOLD analysis project Ga0074199, IMG submission 64528) | Bioremediated contaminated groundwater from EPA Superfund site, New Mexico - Sample SAE3-47 | ecosystem: Environmental > Aquatic > Deep subsurface > Groundwater > Contaminated ... | reverse complement strand
ATGCGCAAACGCGGGAAACCCGCAGGCGGCACAAGATCGCCGCCGCCTTTTTCGAACCAAATTCGCACCACATTGGGAAGGAAGCATTAATAACATTGGGTTGCGGGCATAGCCCGCTTTGGGACGGAAAAACAGTATGCGAAGGAAGCTTTGTATCTATCCAGGAAAAGAAGAGCACGGGTCCCGGTGGAGATTCAGGCAATCGGCATTAACGATGCGGTAATTATCACCAATCCGGCCGAATTGTTCGTGGAATTCGGCCTGGAAATGAAAAAAAGGTCGCCTTTCAAGCATACATTTGTCGTGGAACTGGCAAACGGCTATGCCGGCTACGTGCCTACCGAGAAAGCGTTCGAGGAGGGCGGCTATGAAGTCCGGCAGACGGTGAAAACAAGTAGACTTGTTCCGGAAGCAGGCAACATGATCGTAAAAGAAAGCATCAAGATGATGAAAATATTGAAAAGAAAGACGCGAAAATAAAAAAAACGGGAGCCGTTGTCGTCAACGTGATCGTTAGACGCAGAATTTTGATGTTATCATCGATACCGGAGGCTATCATGCTGATTAAAATAAAATTAAGAAAAGCATTTTCCCGTAGCGTGAAAATTGTATCAATAAACGTCATGCTTTGTTTTGCATTGACAAGTCTGAAATTGTCGGCGGATGAACCGAAAGAGTTTTCCTGCAAGACTGAACAATCCAAGGTTACTCTTAAAACAGCAGGTGCAACCTACCTTGCGAAAGTGAATTCCTATTGCCCCATTGATATCCTGTCGGATAACGGCGCTTATAGCCTGAATCTTTATGCAAAAGACCAATTTTCAGAAAATTTGGGTCAACTGATAATCAAGAGTATGGAATCGGCGGAAAGGGGCGTGGACACTGATAATAAAAAAGCGGTGAATATTCATTATTCTTTGCAGTACGAAAAAACGCAGCGAGCCGCTCCGTATAAACTTGAGGTGAAACTTGCGATCAAGAAGGATTCCCCATGCGTTTATTTAACCAGTGAAATGCAGAATGAAAAAGAAGAAGAAAATGACCTCACGTTTTTTTGGTTTTTTTCCGTGCCGATGAAAAGCATAACATTTGCCAGGGCCGATGATACGAATATAAAGACTTGTGTGCTTGAACCCAAATGGACAAGCTGGAATAACAAGAAGATGGATTGGTGCTATTTTCAACCGGTAGAAGCGGGAAATGGGATAGGCTTGATCCAGCTTGCTTCACCAATACGCATATCCACTTCAGATCGCCGGCTGGTGAATTTCGGCCCTATCACAAGCCCAAAGAAGGTGAAAAAAGGCGACGGCATCGAATTCAGCTTGGCGGCTTTTCCCGCCGCCAGTGTGCAAGCGGCAGGCAAGATAGCCATGGAAACAAAACTGGCTGAAAAAATGGACGCAGCTTCCATGGAATTGCCTGGTGGGAAAAGTTATCTTTGCCGCCAAACTACCGCAACTCCAAAGATCGATGGAAACCTTGACGAGTGGAAAGGGATAGCGCCGATTGTCCTGGACAGGAGGGATCAAATCCATGATTGCACAACCATACCATGGAACGGCCCGGAAGACCTGAGCGCGCGTATCTGGCTGGCGTATGATAAGACAAATTTATATTTTGCCGCTGAAACCACCGACAATGTAATTTACAATCAAGAACGAATGGTAAACGAAATCTGGCGGGGAGACTGCATTCAAATTGGATTTGACACGCTCTCCAAGCGCACTTCCGGCCACTATAATGCGGATGATTACGAATATACCTTCGCTTTGACGTCAAACGGTCCCCAAGTTGCCTGCTGGCAACAACCGCCGGATAAGGGGAAAGACAATATAACGCTGGCTATTTGTCCCCGTTCCAATGGTAAGGGACTTGTTTATGAAGCCGCTATTCCCTGGAAAGACCTGGAACCATTCCAGATTGAAAAGGGATCCATGGGGTTTAACGTCATAGTCGCCGATAATGACGGCTATGGCTGGGAGAGATGGGCGGACTGGAGCGGTGGAGGAGTCGCCGGAGGGAAAAATCCTTCTTTGTTCGGCACCCTGCATTTTGAGGGTTCCATCGAAAATTATCTTAAGCAAATCGAGAAAAAGTTTGCGACTCTTTTGTCATTGCCAAGAAAAGAATACATCGAGGGGGAACCGATTGTGGCAATTATACAGGTATATACGCTTGAGCCGGTGGAAAAAGCCCCGATCCGGTTACAAATCACAAGTGAGACGAACAATGTGGTTGTATTTGAGACAACATTCGAAACAAATCTCGCGAAAGGTGTAAACGCTATTAATTATACTTGGCAAACAGAAAAACTACCCGGAGGAAAGTATGACCTGATTGTAATTTCCGATATGTCCAAGAGTAAATTGTTCGATCAAGTAAAGGAACGCATAACAATATTTAATATTTCAGATATCCGGCAAAAAATTGATCTAGCCAAGGAGACATGCCGGAAATTGGAACAACTTGTTGTGGATGCAAAGAGCAAAGGCATAAATGTGCCTTATCAATTGTCTGCTTTGCGGCTCATGAAAGATTTCATTCCATATATTGACAATGAACTGCAGAGAAAGGAAATAGTACATTATTGGGACCGATTCAGCCTGCCGACCGGCAAACCAGTTGGCCAGAGAGCGAAAAACGGAACATATCCAAAATGGGTCATTCCCGTGGAAGGAGAGGTGCGGCGATTTATATTATCCAGGGCGGATATCAACAGCGATTACCTTCTCGCTCAAGGCCGGAAAGCCATTGAGGAAACGAAGGCTCTGCTGTCAGATCCCTCGACGCAAATTATCATACCAGATTATGATTTAAGTCAAATCGGCATCAAGGGGGGATGTTTTTCCGTTGAGGATAAACCCATAATCATGGTTGGGCCGATTATGCATAGTAACGAATCCGACTTGCAGAATCATATCGATTTTATCCCTTTTTTACGCGAGTATGGTTTTCAACTGGTCCGTTTTAGCTCCGGTTCAACGGCAATAACGACCAACGTGTTAAAAATATGCCGTGAGAATAATATTGCGGTGACAATCACTTATAACAGGCCATATCTTACTGATCCACTTCGCCGTCTTACTGGCGGCGGGAAGAGCTTTGACGATTCGGGGATGGCGGAAATCGTAAAACAAGACGTTGAAAAATGGGTGAGGCCACTGCTTGCCGCACCTGCGCCATTCAGTTACGTGCTGGGACCAATCGAAGAAAGGTACATCAGTTATAATCCGGAAACAACTGCGGCTTTTCGGGCAGAGTTACAAAAGAAATATGGGACGGTTGAATCATTCAACTCTGTTATGAAAACGAATTATACCGGCTTTCAAGAAGTTACTGTGCCGAAGGATGGCAGGAATCCGGCGATCTGGTATGACTGGTGCATGTTTAATGAAAGCAGAGTCACTGGATTCGTGCGGTCCTTGCGGGATCAAATCCGCACGGTTGAGGCCCGCAAGCCGCCCTTTATGGGAATAGGCGCGCAATGTTATTTGTGGAATTATGATTATGTCAAGTGTGGTAATAATTATGAAGAATTGGCGCAACTTGGCGATATTTTCGATCACGATTCGGGACGTTATTATGGACGCGGAGGCGAGTTTCCGTTTAATTTTCAGGAATCCATTTGTTTGCTTGATTTGGTCAAATCTTTTGTACCGGAAAAACCAATCATGGACTGCGAATGGCACTTTATACAAGATGCTGACCCAAGTTACTATCCTTATGGTTTTGGCAGGGCGGCCCTGTGGCAATCCTGCCTGCATGGATTAAGCGCGATCGAGCTGTGGGCGTGGGAGCGAAGCGATACTCGAAACATGTTTTGGAACAATTTCCATACGCGGGCGGAGGTAACGGATGCCATCTCGCGGACAGCCTTGGACCTGCAACGGCTGGCAAAATATGTCACGCGATTTCCAATGGTAAAAGGGAAAATCGCGATTCTATATTCAGTGCCTTCAATTCTGGGGCCAAACTATTTATCTGAATTGAAGAAGACATATGTGGGTTTGTTTTTTTCAGGGCATCCCGTGAAGTTTATCTCTGAGGCCCAGATTGCTGAAGGCAAGCTTGCTGACTATCAACTTCTGATCGTTCCTGAAGCCAAACGAGTCCATGAGAAAACCTATGGCATGATAACCGAGTTCATCCGAAATGGAGGGACCGCCTTTATCACCAAAGGTTCCTTAATGCAGGATGAGCATGGCGAAATCAGGAATACTCATGATTTCTTTCAAGACAAAGCAGACTACTCGTTCGGCCGTGGCAGAATCATCCAATCTGCACCATCAACGGAGCAGGACTATTTTCAGACTTTTACAAAAATAGCGAAAGAGCTGGGGATAAACGGAGATATTCAAGCGGCTGATGACAAGGGGGAAATTCCCTGGGGAATCGAATGGCGGCAAGCTTCAATAGACGGCGGGAAGATAGTTTATCTCATAAACTTGCGAAAAGAGAGCGCAAAAATCAGTTTGATCTCAAGCCGCGGCGACATCAAAAAGATAGTTAATCTTCTCACCAATCGGGAGGAAAAAAATGAATTTATGCTACCTTCCATGGAGGTGTTTTTGTTGGAAATCAGGTAATAAAGAGCCGGTTTCAAAACTATACATGAAACCAAAAGGTATATGAGGAGATTTATGTTGACTACAAAAAAAATAAAAGAATACGCGTTGCAGGCTGGAGCGGATGTGGTGGGTATTGGGGCAATGGAACGCTTTGAAGGGGCACCCAGGGAGATGGACCCGAGATACATTTTCCCCGAGGCAAAAGTGATGATTGGCTTGGGCTTCAGGATACCGCGCGGTTATTTGCGCGGAATAGAAGAAGGCACGCAGTTTTTTCAGTATCCGGCCCTGGGCTATGCGGGGATCAACGAGACATACGCGCCGATCGTCGTAAGGAAAGTGTCCTGCTTTCTCGAAGACTACGGATATGAGGGGGTGGCATACAGGAATACCGGCGGCCGGGGGCCGGTCTCTGACATGACCGGTAAAGGTCACAGCGAATCGCCGGAATTAAGGAGGCGATTGACCCATTTTGAGGCGGTCTCGCCCGACCGGCCTGCGCCGGACGTGCAGTTTCAATTCAGGATCGCCGCCTATATCTGCGGACTTGGTGAAATAGGGTGGAGCAAAATGTTTCTCACACCGGAATATGGTCCGCGCGCGAGATTTGCCTTTGTCCTGACGGACGCGCCGCTTGCGGCCGATCCGGTCTATGCCGGGCCGGCATTGTGCGATAAATGCAAGGCATGCGTTGTTAATTGTCCTGGCAAGGCAATCAGCGCAAAGGAAGAAGTTAAGGTCAGGGTGGCGGGCAAGGAGATCAGTTGGGGTAAACTGGATGAGTGGCAATGCCATTTCGCCTATTGCGGCGGTGTAAAGGAAACAAATCCGTTTCTGCCGCGCGATGCTTACCGGGACATACCTGATGGCGACAAAATTATACGCGGGGAAAAAAAGCCGACCCCGGCAGAAATTTCTAAAATCAGCAAAATCCTTCACCAATATTATCCCGCGCCATGTGATTATGGCAACGCCATGTGCGGGGGGAGGGGATGCATCCGGGCATGCATGATCCATCTGGATGAACAGGGCAAATTGAAAAACAAGTTCAAATCCCCGTTCAGAAAAAGAAAACCCTGGAAGCTGGAGGTGTGATTGCGTGGTATCTTGTTATCTTGTCGGCAATTTAAAAAAAGCTAGTAATTATCTCTGCCTAGAGTAAAGTTTCCAAGTTAGTGTGGGTAAAAGTGACAAATCGCAAGGAGACTATATTTCCCATGACAAGATTCGGGCTGGGCGGAATCATACTGATTATCGGCTGGCTTATGGTTATGGATTGTTCCGCCACCACGCATTACGTTGCCACCAATGGCGCAGGCGTGTCTCCCTATACAAACTGGGTAAATGCGGCGACGAACATTCAGGACGCAGTCAACGTTGCCAGAACCAACGCTGCGTCAAAAGTGGTGTGGGTGTCCAACGGCGTCTATTATTTAACGAATCAGATTACAATTGATTCCACCGTAACCGTGGCGAGCGTGAACGGACGCAATGTTACCATTGTTGATGGGTACAATTATCCCGGCAAACCCGTTACCAACCGGTGTTTTAGTCTTACCCAGAATGCGGCATTGGACGGATTCACCATAAGAAACGGATATTCCACAAATCATTCCGCCGGTATTTATGCCAGTACAGCCATAATAAGAAATTGCCTTGTAACGGCCAATATCGCATCTAACTCTGGTGCCCTAGCAGGAGGAATATTTATTTCTCCGGGAGTGGTGTCCAATTGCGACATATCGAGCAATGTCGTCTACGGCGCTTCTGGAGGCGGAGTCTGGATGAGTGGTGGTTCCACTTCCATAATCGCAAATTGCACCATAGCCGGCAACATTTTAAGTGCATTCGGCGGAAGCGGGGAAGAGAAAGGCGCTGGTATTTATGTTTATGGAACAAACAATGTCATCAGCAATTGTATGATCTATGGAAATTCCATCACGGGCGGTACGGCATACGGAGGCGGAGTTTGTCTGCATGCAGGAGCGTCCATATACAACTCCCTTGTTTGTAATAACCAAGGGACGCTTGGCGGCGGGATTAATGTATATGGATCATGGGCTAAAGTGCAAAATTGCACGATAGTTAGCAATTATGGGGCTGTCTACGGAGGACTGTATATTGCAAGCCTCTACCCTTATACCAGCTATGTTAAAAATGTCATTTGCTATTTCAATAATTGCAACGCCGGTAATTATAGTAATTTTTATTTCAGCGGAGGAACGGCTTCTACTGGGTTTTCTTACGTTGTAAACAGTTGTATCGCACCTACGAGCGCCTTGCCATTCAGTGCAGGTGGCTATTATTACGCCAACAACATCCAGTCCAACCCGTACTTTGTGAACAAGGACAGCAATGATTTCCGTCTTTCCCGGAGTTCGCCCTGTGTCAATGCCGGAACCAACGAGGACTGGATGAACGGCGCGGTTGATCTGGACGGCCATTCACGGATCGACCGGTTTTCCGGAATGGTGGACATGGGGTGTTATGAATATCTTCCCCAGGGTTTCATGTTTTCCGCGCCGTAGTGTTTCCAGGCTATCGGCAAGTCGTTGGCAAATGACAATATCAAATATAATCGCAATTCGGCTTGTATGCTGTTTCCCGAACGTTAAGAAGGATGTGGCTATGGTTACTACAATCACCCAAAGAGGACAAACAGTCGTGCCGGCGAAAATCAGGAAACGGTTTCATATCCAGCCCAATACCAAGTTGGAATGGATGGCTGACGGAGGAACAATACGAGTCATTCCCATTCCCTCTGACTCCATCCGAGGCGCAATCGGAATTGCCAGGGGGACAGGGTTGCTGAAAGCGTTGCTGGAAGATCGCAAACAGGAGCGAAACCGTGGCTGACGGGGATGTTGTTCTGGACACTTCGGCTGTTATTGCTCTTCTCTGCGACGAAGACGGAGCGGATACGGTTGCATGCTGTTTGAATGTCGCTGTAAACCTTCGGGCGATTCCTGCCGGCACTGATCAAAGTCACCATCCAAATTCCTGCAACCATGCGGCGGCGCTCCGATTCCGTGGCAATAGTCACGGTGCGGATCAGAAACGCATCCTCGATATGCGCGAGCAATGTCCCGCGGGAACCGTCTATTCCGCGCCGTAATTCTATCGCCAAACAGGATTTCATCACTCGGCCTTTTCAAGGCTTGCGGCTATCCGTCCGGAACTCGCGCGGGTACAGGCCGAGATGTTTCTTGAAACTCTTGGAAAAGGCGTAAGGATCGTTGAAATTCAGGCGAAATGCGATCTCCTTCACGGACATTCCCGTGAATTGCAAAAGGTACCCGGCTGTCCGCAATTTCTGGCGGAGAAAATATTGATAGGGAGTGCAGCCGGTCTCTTGCTTGAATGCCCGCTGGACCTGCGAGGCGGATTTGCCGGCCAGACGTCCGAGCATCTTCATTGTAACGACGGATTCCGGATTGTTGTCGAGGTGGGTTTTGATCTTCTTCACCATTGGGGAATAACGGCGAGAGCGTTCCGGATTGATCCGGGCGGCAATTTCTTCCAAGAGCGCATGGATAATCACCGCGCCTTTGCGATGAAAGTTCGGGCTGCCGGTTCTCGCCAGACAAAGCAGGGCGTCAAAATGCTTGCGCATATTTTTCCCGTTGATTTTATGGACGTCATTCAAATCGTGGGCGGCTATCAATGCTTCCGCCAAAGCCCCGTCAAAGGCAAAGTGGATGACCGACCATTTTTCGGCGTCAGCCAGCCTGGACTCAATCTTTTCGCCCTTATGCTCAAAGTAAATATCGTTTTCCCGGTAATCATAGGTATGGCCGTCAATCATGATGCCGGCGCAGCCCCGCAGCACATATTGAAGGCGGTAGGATGAACTGGCGGCAATGCGCCAGACTGATTGCTCCGACTGGGTCATGATGCCAACCGATTGAATCACAAAAGGGAAATCCTCCTGCGGCTCGGGATGGTAGAGACAAAAGCGATATGGTATGCGCGTTTTTGACATCACAATGCGTGTTTGCGACATTGGCAACAATGAGGCAGCCATGATAATCTGCGGTAGAAATTAAAACAAGTATTTTTATCCTGGAGGCATGATGAAAATTAAAACACGTATTTCTTCCATCGTATCGGCCGGTTATATGGCTTTTAACGCGGGCCAGACAAAAATCATGATCGATCCCAATTCCTGTTCAATCAGGGCGCTTGAGGACGCCGGCCGGGGGATCAGGCATGTTCCCGCCGGAAATCCTTCAAATCACTATTGCAGCCTGTTCAGGATCGTGACGCCTTCGTCCGAATGGAAATCGCGCTATGCCGAAGGCGCCGGCCAGAAGGCGCCGGAAGCGCGCTCAGATAATGACAAATTGACGTTCAAGTTCGACGATTTGGCGGCAAAGGACGGCCGACAGACGGGCATAGAGGCTGAAGTCAGGATTTGCCGTTCCCGGGCTGAGGACGAAATAATTTTTCAATTACGCATAACCAATCGCGGCTCAAATGACATCACGGAAGTTGTCTTCCCGCGCATCGGCGGCTGGACCGGCCTGGGCGGACCGGGAAAAGACACGATTTTACTGGGCGCGAACGAAAAATTTGACCCGCATTCCCTGCCGAAAAACTTCGGCGCCACGTACGCCCGCTGGCATCAGAGAATTCCAGAGTGGCTGGGCATCGAATTTCCCATGAGATTGAATGTTCCCTGGATTGATATTTCCGGCCCCAAAGGAGGCCTTTCATACATCAACTACATGACCACGGCGAAAAACGGCTATATCACCGTTGAAAACGAAGCCGGTTATGAACCCGGATTTTGGCTGGCGTTCGGGTGGGCGCATATGGTTTGCATAAAGCCGGGAGAGAGTTGGACCTCGCCAAAAATCGGAATAGCGGTTCACTCCGGCGACTGGCATGAGACGGCCGACCGGTATAGATTGTGGATGAAAGAAAATCTGCCGCCGATCAGAAATAACAAATCGTTGCGCAAATCGATCGGATTCCAAAATGTCTTTTTCCGGGGATTTGACGGCGAACCAATCCGCGATTTGGCGGAAATTCCGGCGGTTGCGGCCTCGGCCCGCAAGTACGGGGTCAATCATATCAGTGTCTGGGATTATACCAGCCTCGGCAATTATGTAATGCGGCCGGAATGCGAACTGCTGGATTACAACGAAAGCGACCTGGTAAAAATAACCGGCGGCATTAAGCGGGCCGTTGCCGAAGGAAGCCAGGTGAGCCTTTTGATCAATTTCCGGCACTTGAATCCGGCCGCCAAATGGTATGACGACCACAAGCTGGAGATAAAACGATGCTATGACCATACCCCCCAGACGGAAAACTGGTCGGCGGCAGGATATTATGGCCGGCTATGGGTCAACAATATGGGACCTGAATGCAACGTGTACAGCCCCTTTTCGCCGGTATACCGCAAACGCGTGCTGGACTTGATCAAAACATGCAAGCAGCTTGGATATGCATCTATTTTTTACGACCAGCCCTGGGAGGTCAAGCCGGACTATTCGTTTATGGATAAAGGCTGCAAACCGGATGACACTCATGCTGCGCTGGTTGAACTCCTGGGCGAAGTCAGAAAAATGCTGCCGGAGAACGGCATTATGATCGGGGAGGAATGCGATGTGTTTGATTCCCAATACATCGACATGTGGATGAGCTGGTCATGGTCGGCCATCAGGGCCGCGGAACGCCTCGCACGGTTGAGATACAGCCTTCCGGACACAGTCCTGGCCTGGGTGGTGGACAGCGAGCCGGAACGGGCGTCGCTGGCGTTTGCCCTGGGAATGCATCTATGCATTTGTGTGCATGGCAACGAGGGAATTCTGGATGATGAACCCGCATTGGCCGGGCATGTGGCGAAGCTGGCCAAACTTCGTCAATTAACGGCGGAACGCACGACCATGGCCAGGTTTAACCATCAGCGGGGCATAACCGTGAAAGGCGACGATAACTTTTACGCCTATAGTTACGACAGCGCCCAGGGCCCGGCCGTCATTGTCGCGGCCATCGGAAAAAAAGCCGGAGGCCGCGTCGCAGTCGACCGCAAGGCGTTCAGCGCGGCCGGGAACCCCGGCAAGGGAACAATTTATGGCTTAAACGGCGAACAGACCTCTACCGTCAAAGACGCTTTTCAGTTTGATCTGAAGGCAAATGAAGCGGCGGTTTGGATCCTCTAATCGTAAGTCGTTGGCAAATGACAATAAGGATAATTTCTTATTTCCAGAGCGGCGAGGGATAAATTTTGCTTTTGACCAGTTCGCCGACCTTGCGCACGACCTCGGGCTTGTCCTCCTTGTAGGTTATGCCCAGCCATTTCTCCGGAGTGTCGAGGACCTTAAGGGTGATTTGACGCTCCTTGATCAATTCGTCCACCACCGACGGCATGAGAAATTCGGCCTTCGGCTTGTTCTGGGCGCCTTTCAGGAAGAGCGGAAATTTTTGCTCCAGAAATTTGAACAGGGTCGGCGTGAATCCCCACATGTTCATGGAGGCGATGGCGTCGCCGCGCAGGGGGACCCACTGCTCTTTTTCGTCCTGGTATCGCGCGTCGTCGCCTGCCGCTTTCTCAATTTTAAATCGCTCCACCACGGTTTTCAGCATGTTCTGGCCGTCCAGCTCGCAAATGCCGCGGGTGACGTGACCGTAATCCGACAGCGTGTTCGAGATTTTGAATCCGACCATGGCATAAGTATTATCCGCAGGAGCGAGTTTGGACAAATAAGCGGCCAGAATCTTGTACGACTCCGCGCCGTATAAATCGTCGGCATTGACCACACCGAAAGGCTCCCTGACCGCATTTTTGCAGCAAAGGACCGCATGGCCCGTGCCCCAAGGTTTCGTGCGCTCGGCCGGCACTTTGAATCCGGCCGGCAAATCCGCCAGTTCCTGGTAAACATATTCAACGTTTATCCTTCCTGCGAAATGCGAGCCGATGATGGATTTGAAATCCTGTTCGATGTCGCGGCGGATGATAAAGACCACCTTGCCGAACCCGGCCCGCACCGCGTCATAAACGGAGTAATCCAGAATAATTTCGCCGGCGGGCCCAACCGGATCGATCTGCTTCAAACCGCCGTACCGGCTGCCCACTCCGGCCGCCATAACAACCAACGTAGGTTTCATGATAAACGCTTGCTCCTTTCCTGGTTAGGGCCTGTCAGGCCTTTAATTTCGTAAAAATCAGGCATGAATTTGCCTTTTCCGCGCAAATTTGTCAACGGCGATAATTTTCAGGCAAAAACACTTGACCTCAATCGGGCCTCCATATAGGGTTTAGGACGTTATGCTTGTGCTACTGAAAAAAATAAACCGACAAAACCATGAAAGGAAACTCCATGAAACACAGTTCTTTGATCGGTCGGCTTCTGGCCGGCGGCGTAATATGCCTTATGATGCTTGCATCAACCAACGCCCAGACAATTCAATACGCTCCGGTTAATCCTGCTTTCCTGCAGTATCAGCAGGAAAACGCCCAAAAGGCAAAGGCCCGCCAAACCAGCGACGGATATGCCCGGGGTTATGTTCCCACGCCGGTGGATTTCTCCCATCTGCAAGGCCGGGCGCCGGCAGGTGTCCGCGAACTTAAGGCCTTGCCCTCTTCTTACGATCTGAGGGCGCAGGGCAAATTGACGCCGGCAAAAAATCAGAATCCCTGGGGCACCTGCTGGGCTTTCGCCACGTTCGGGTCCCTGGAGTCCTGCCTGTTGACCGCTGAAACGAACGATTTTTCAGAAAACAATCTGGCGAATACCAATGGATTTGACTATGGATATAACGGCGGCGGAACTTATTTGATGTCCATGGCCTATCTGGCGCGCTGGTCCGGCCCGGTTAACGCGGCGGACGATCCTTATCCCAACCCCGGGCACAGTCCTTCCAACCTTACGGTGCGCAAGCACGTGCAGGAGGCCACGGTCATTGCCGGCAGGGCTTCTGCGCTGGACAACACCACCATCAAGCAGGCGGTCAAGAATTACGGCGCAGTGTATGTTTCCATGTACAGCGATTTCGACACCAATCTTTATTTTAACGCCACCAATGCCGCCTTCTATTACAACGGCGCCTCCAACACCGACCATGCCGTGGCCATTGTCGGCTGGGACGACGATTATGCCGCCGGAAATTTCCTGCAAACCCCGGCCGGCAACGGCGCTTTCATTGTCCGGAACAGCTGGGGCACGAACTGGGGCGATCATGGATATTTTTACTGCTCATATTATGATTCCAGGATGGCGGTCAACGCCAGCGCGCTGTTCAACAACGGCGAATCCACAACCAACTACGGCTCGGTTTACCAGTATGATCCGCTCGGCTGGGTGAGCAGCGTTGGCTATGACGGCAACAACAATACCGCCTGGGGCGCCTCGATCTTCACGGCCACGAACAACGAAACCTTGCGCGCGGTTGGATTTTACACGACCGACCTGGATGTGAATTACCAGATTTACATTTATGGCAACATAACCGCGGGCAATCCCAGAAACGGCACGCTGCTGGCGTCGCAGTCCGGCTCCATCTCGTACTCGGGCTACCACACCGTTGTCTTGAATACCCCGGCCGCGCTTTCATCCGGCCAACTCTTTTCCATCGTGATCCGTCTGGTAAATTCAACGGCCGGCACCTATCCGCTGGCGATTCAATGCGTCCAGACAGGCTACAGCAGCCGGGCCACAGCCGCGGCCGGCCAAACCTACAGCAGTCCCAATGGTTCCACCTGGGAAGACCTGGCCTCGGGCGCTACGCCCGCCACGCTCTGTCTCAAGGTCTTTAGCAGATCCGGCGGAGTCACTTCCGGCGCCAACGCCGCAGTTGGCGATTATGACGGCGACCGCCTGGCCGACCCCGCGATCTACGAAGAGGCCAATGGAAACTGGCGCATCAAATTGTCGAACTCCGGTTATTCGCTGATAACCACAACGTTCAGCGGCCTGGGCGGAACCGGCCGCGGGTCCGCGCCTGCGGATTATGACGGCGACGGCAAGGCCGATCCGGCCATTTACGAGTGGGCGACCGGAAGATGGGTTATTCTGCCGTCCACCGCGAATTACCAGGTGGCCGTGATACTCTCGCAGACCTTCGGCGGACCGGGCTACCTTCCCGCCCCGGCGGATTACGACGGCGACCGTTTGGCTGATCCCTGCGTTTACAAGGCGGGCACTGGAGATTGGCAGGTTATGCTGTCAACGGCAGGCTATGCCGCCATTACCCGCGCCGGGCTCCTGGGCGGACCGGAATATTTGCCGGCGCCTGCGGATTATGACGGCGACCGCCTGGCCGATCCGGCCATGTACGGCTCAAGCACGGGCCAGTGGACCATCATGCTTTCCAGCGCAAATTACACGCCCATAACATTGTCGCAAACATTGGGCGGCGCCGGTTATGAACCTGCGCCTGCGGATTATGATGGCGACGGCAAGGCCGACCCGGCAGTCAGGAGCGAAACGACCACCACCTGGACCCTGATGCTCTCAACCGCAGGTTATGCGGCGATTCCGGTAACGCTTACGTTTGAATAAGGCTCGGAAAACCAGATCGTTTTGATGCCCTCATGGAGGGCGAAGCTGTGCTGAGCCGAGGAAAAGACGGCTCGCCTCAGTCTCGCCCTCCAAAAATTATCAAACCGCTCATAAAATTCTTCCATCTTCCGTAATGTCCTATTAGGTTACCGCGATGTTCTTGCAGAATCTGAAACGGCCTTTGGCATTTATTGACATTGAATCCACCGGCGCCAACCCGCGCCAGGATCGGATCATCGAATTGGCGATCGTAAAGCTCCTGCCGGGCGGCGCGCGGGAAACACACGTTTTCCGCTGCAATCCCGGCATGCCCATTCCGGCCGAGGCCCAGGCCATCCACCATATTGCCAACGCTGATGTCGCCGACTGCCCCCTGTTTTCGGACCTGGCCGAAAAAATCTTCAACCTGCTCAAGGATTGCGATTTGGCCGGGTTCGGCATCGGCCGTTTCGACGTTCTCATGCTGACCGAGGAATTCGCCAGGGTGGGGCTGGCCTTTCCGGCCGAGGATTGCCGGGTTATAGACACCCAGCGCATTTATCATAAAAAAGAGCCGCGCGATTTGACCGCCGCCCTTCGCTTCTATTGCAACGAGGAACACGTAAATGCCCACGGCGCCGAGGCCGATACGCTGGCCTCGCTCAAGGTCCTGGAAGCCCAGCTGGTAAAATATCCCGATTTGCCGCGCGACCTTGACGCGCTTTCCGGCTATTGCGCGCACAAGCGCGAAGCCGGCTGGCTGGATAAGACCGGAAAGCTGAAATGGGTCGACGGCGACATCGTCATCAACTTCGGCGTCCAGTACGCCGGCCGGAAACTGCGCGAACTGGCGCAGAACAATCCGAAATTCCTGAAATGGATCCTGAAAAGCGACTTTCCCTTCGACACGAAAAAAATCGTGGCTGACGCCCTTGAAGGAAAATTTCCGGCCGGGCCGGAAACGAATTAGACGAATTTTTTTATCGACACTGCCGGGCCGTTGATGTAAATCTTTTTTAAATATGACGGACAAAACTGCCAAATTGATTCTGGACGGAAAGGAATATTCCTTTCCCGTGCTCACCGGCAGCTACGGTGAAAAAGCCATTGATATCTCACGCCTGCGCGACCAGACGGGCTGCATAACGCTGGACCCCAGCCTGGCCAACACCGGCAGTTGCGAGAGCAAAATAACCTACATCAACGGCGAAAAAGGAGTCCTTCTGCACCGCGGCTACCGCATCGAGGATTTGGCCGAAAAATCCACGTTTGTCGAAACGGCGTATTTGCTCATCCATGGCGAGCTGCCGACCAAACAGCAGTTGGCGCTGTTCTCAAACCGGCTGAACGAATCGTCGCTGATTCACGAGGACATGCGCCATTATTTCGTTGCCTTTCCGCACCATGCGCATCCCATGGGCATTTTAAGCACCATGGTGGCGTCGTTGGCCACATTTTATCCGGTCCCGGACGCGCTGAATCCGGACGCCGAGGAACAGTTCATGGCCAACCTGATTTCGCAGGTGCGCACCCTGGCCGCTTTTTCCTATAAAAAATCCATGGGCGAGCCGGTGGTGTATCCCTCCTTTAAACTGCGCTACGTCGAAAACTTTCTCAACATGATGTTTTCCTCTCCGGTCAAGGATTACAAGCATGATCCCGATATCGTGCGCGCCATCGAGCTTTTCCTGATCCTGCACGCCGATCACGAGCAGAACTGCAGCGCCTCAACGGTGCGCATCGCCGGCTCAAGCCTGGCCAATATCTATGCCGTGATCTCGGCCGGCATCTCCGCGCTGTGGGGCCCTCGGCACGGCGGGGCCAACCAGGCGGCCATTCAGATGCTGGAGCACATCCTTGAGACCGGCGCAAACCCGAAAGATTTCATCGAGCGCGCCAAGAACAAAAAAAACCAGGAGCGCCTGATGGGGTTCGGCCACCGCGTTTACAAATATTATGACCCGCGCGCGGCCGTCCTGAAAAAAGCCTGTCACAAACTTCTGCGCAAACCGGGCATGGCCACCCCTCTTTTCGACATCGCCCTGCAAATCGAGGAACTGGCGCTCAAGGACGACTATTTTATCGAACGCAACCTCTATCCCAACGTGGATTTCTATTCCGGCCTGATTTTGCGGGCCGCGGGCATCCCCAACAACATGTTTACCGTGCTCTTCACCATCGGCCGCGTACCCGGCTGGATCTCCCAGTGGCGCGAAATGGTGCACGGAGAAAACTTCAAGATCGCCCGGCCGCGCCAGATCTACATGGGCATGAAAGCCCGTCCTTATCTGCCCATCGAGCGGCGTTCCAAAAACTACCGCTGACCGTCCTCCGGCCGGAATTATCCTCATGTTCATAAGAAAAATTTTGCGGCCGCCCCGCGCCGCCGAAATTTTTTTCCGCCGCCGTGTTCCCGGTCCGAACATAAAATTACATGATCAACATCAAGATGGAGCCGGACGGCGTGCGCCCACAACAGATTGTATATATTGAAATTATATTTCTTAAAAACATTTGTCTTGTCTGCAACGTCCCGTCTTATTATCGTCATGAACGTTAAGACGCGGGAGGTGACTGGCAGGCTGTTAATAACCTGTTAACAACCATGCGCCTTAAAAAATATAAAATATAACTGGAAATTTTGACCGAAAAATTTTACTTTTAAACCTCTTCTGATTCTGGAGGCAGATTTTGACAACGCAGGTCAACACCGTCTGGGAAAAAGTCTGCAGGCTGCTGAAGCAACAATTGAACAGCGACGTGTTTGCGCGCTGGATCGCCGTGATTGTTCCCGGCAGAATTTCGGACAACACGATTGTCCTTAACGTCAGTAATAATTTCTATCAATCCTGGCTTGAGGAGAATTATCTGCCGTTGATCAAGGAAACCGTCAACGAGGTCTGCGGCCGGGAAATGAAAGTGGTTTTCGAAGTCATGCCCGGCCAGGAACCGGCCGCCTCTGCCGCCGACCTGCCGGCCGACAAGCAGACCCGGCCGGCCGCGGAAGGCAGGCCGCCCCTCCCAAAGAAAAACGCCAAGATGGTCGTGGCCGCAAACTCTCTGAACCCCAAATATACTTTTTCCTCTTTTGTGGTCGGATCTTCCAACAGTTTTGCGCATGCCTCCTCGCTGGCCGTGGCCCAGGCGCCGGGCAAAGCCTACAATCCGCTCTTTATTTACGGCGGCGTCGGTCTGGGCAAAACCCATCTCATGCAAGCCATCGGCCATCATGTCCTTGAACAGGCCAGACTGCGCGTAAGTTATCTGTCTTGCGAGGCGCTGATGAATGATTACATAGAAGCGTTGCGCACCAGCCGCATCAAACAATTCCGCGACAAATACCGCGGCACGGACCTGCTTCTGATCGACGACATCCATTTTCTCTCCAAAACCGGCGCCCTCCAGGAGGAGTTTTTCCACACCTTCAACGTGCTCTACGACGCCCATAAGCAGATCGTCATGACCAGCGACCGGCCGGCGGGCGAGATATCGGGGTTGGAACAAAGACTGGTCTCCCGCTTTGAATGGGGGCTGGTAACCGAACTGATCGAACCGGACCTGGAAACCAGAGTGGCCATCCTGCGCTGCAAACAGCAGTCCATGAACATAATCCTGCAGGAGGAAATACTGGGCTTTATCGCCTCCAACATCAAATCGAACGTTCGCCGCCTTGAGGGCGCCCTGATTCGCCTTGTTTCCTACGCTTCGCTTTACAACAAGCCCCTGGATATCACCCTGGCCGAACAACTGCTTCAGGACAGCATTGAGCAGGAAACTCGGCCGCCGATCAGCATCGCCGCCATTCAAAGAAACACGGCCGACTTCTTCGACATCCGGCTGGCGGATATGACGAGTTCGCACCGCGCCCAAAACATCGCCCTGCCCAGGCAGATCGCCATGTACCTCTGCCGGAAACTCACCAATTCTTCCTTGCCGGAAATCGGGGCCGCTTTCGGCAAAACCCATGCCACCATCCTGCATGCCTGCCGCCAGATAGAAAAAAAGACGCATCGCGACAAACAACTTAAGCAGGTCGTTGCCAAGCTTTCAAAAGTTATGGATAAAAATGTTGATAACTCCGATAAAAAGCTGTAAGTTGTGTCCCAATATGTTATTAATAATTCAGCGTTGACGGCGCGGTTTGAAATTCGATCAACATCAATTTACCGTTTTTAAACAGATTATGATATGGCCTGTTAACCTTAAAAACTTTTCTAACTCGTTCATAAGATGAATGTTGCCGTTCCCGTACGATTATAAACAACCATAATACTGATATTAATATAATATATATAATAAAATAATAATAAAGAGAAGCAGGTGCCATGAAATTTACGATTCAAAAAGACGAATTCATCCGGGGCATGCAGATTGTGCAGTCGATCATCGTTTCACACACGACTTTGCCGATTTTATACAACGTCCTGCTCAGCGCGGAGAAGGACAAAGTCACCATTTTCGCCACGGATTTGTCGGTAAGCATAAAATGCCCGCTCAAGGCCGAAGTCTCCAAAACCGGCTCCTGCAGCTTCAACGCGCGGATGTTGTTCAGCATTGCGCGGGAATTGCCGCAGGACAGCGTGGATTTTTATATTGAAGAAAAGAACAGGGCCGTCATACAGTGCGGCCAATCGTCATTCAAGCTGCTCGGCATTTCTGCGGATGAATTTCCGGCCTTGCCGCCGTTCAAGACCACGCATTCATTTTCGATCGAGCAGGCGTTGTTTAAGGATATGCTGCAGAAGACCATTTACGCCTCCTCGGATGACGAAAGCCGGCTGATCCTTAACGGTGTTTTAATGAGCATCAAGGACCGGAAACTTACCGTTGTGGCGACCGACGGCCGCAGACTGGCACTGGTCGAGCGGGACGTTGAACTGCCGGCCGACAAAAAAATCGATTTTGTGGTGCCGTCCAAGACCGTCAATGAATTGATAAAAATACTCCAGGATGAGGGCGCCGTCAAAATATCCCTGGCGCAGAACATGTCCTCGTTTGAGATGGAAAACTGCACGGTCGTTTCCAAATTGATAGAGGGAGTTTATCCCAATTACCAGCAGGTCATCCCGGGCCAGTGCAACGAGCGCATTGCGGTTGAAAGGGAGACATTGCTTGGAGCCTTGCGCAGAACGGCGATCGTTTCCAGCGACAAAAACCCATCCATCAAAATGGGCGTCGCCAAGAACCAGCTCCAGGTCGCCGCGGTCAACAACGATGTCGGCGAGGCCAGCGAGCAGATTCCGATTAAATATTCGGGCAAATCTCTTTCCATGGCGTTTAATCCCGCCTTTTTGATGGACCCGTTGAAGTCGCTCGCCAGCGACGATATTTCAATAGAATTCACCGACGAATTGAGCCCGGCCGTGATTAAAAGCAACGTGCCGTTTATTTACGTGCTCATGCCGCTGCGCCTAAGCTGAAACTTGCATGGCCGCCCGGAGTTCCTTTTCGATCTTGCCGTAGATTTGCCCGGCCTTTTCACAAAACGCCCTGAAGCTGTATTTTTCCCCGGCCAGTTCAAAAGCCCGTTGCGCGAGTTGCCGGCCCATGGAAGGATTTTTCAGAAGTTCAAGCATGGCTGCCGCGAATTTTTCCGGCACCGGTTCCGCGAGCATGGCGACCGAGCGGTCGAGCGCCTGCGTATGCGTGGGCAGGTCCGTGGCCAGGATGGGCTTGCCCGACTGCAGATATGAATAAATTTTCATGGGCGTGTTTGTCCCCTTGATGCGCGGGGAGATCAGAATATCTGCCCGGGCGAACAATTGCGCCATGCTGGCCAGCGGCCACGGGCCAAAGAATTTTACTTGGCCGGCAATGCCGAGCGCAACTGCTTTGTCCTCATACTGCATGATCGTCTCCGGGTTGCCGCCGATCACGGCCAGATAAGCCTGGGAGACAGAGCGTACAAGCAGGGCGAAACTCTCCAATAGAAGTTCAATGCCCTGATATTTTTCCAAGTTGCCGATATACATCAGGCAGGGATGTTCCACGTCGATATTTTGGATGGCGCCAACGGCATCGTTCAGCGACAGCAGGGAAATATCCGGCAGCACGAACACACGCTGCGCTCCGTGCTTGCGCGCCGTCTCCGCCAATGCCTCGCAGACCGCTATCACCGCAAAGGCGCGGCGCGCAACCTGCGCCTCAAAGAATCTGAGGACCGGGGCCGCGAGCGCCAGGGCCGGATGTTGTTCCATCAATTGCGCCGGCATGGAGGAATCCATGTCGAATATATAAGGTATTCGGTAAAAAACGCGGAGTAAGATGGCTATGAAAGCAGATTCTTCGACCGCATGAACGATCTGATATTTTTTTTGTCCTGCCATGCGCAGCGCCGCTGCCAGCAGGAAAAAATCGCAGACGATTTTTTTCCACGAAAAGCCCGGCCGTATTTCCCGCACCCATTTCACATTGCGGATGCGGTGAATGGTCACGTTGCGGTAGGACCTTTGTTCGCCCTCGTGAAAAGTCACCAGATCGACGCGGTCGCCCCTGTCCGAAAGAACGCGCAGCAGCAGGTCGACCGCGATGGGCGTGCCGCGTTCCTGGTAAAAGGGGTGCGGGGCGAGGAATAAAATATTCATGAACTAATTTCTTTCCTGTGTTCCCATTATTTTGCGCAATTTGCCGTAGCCCAGCAAATGGTCTATCAGGAAAGTCAGCATGTATTGAATTGGCAGGCCGCCAAAGGTGCGCCGCCCGAGCCGGTCGCACTTGTGGCAGAGCGGCAGGGAGAGGAGGTCTGCGGTCATTTGCCTCCTCAAATTCCGATAAGCTTCGCCGTTCCAGATGTCCAGCAGGTTTGTTTCGGCCGCGTTGCCCATTTTCATGCATGCGTTGAAATCCTGCGGGCACGGGGTTACGGTTCCATCCGCGCAAACGACCATTGCGTACCACGGGAAAGTGCAGACCGCTCCCGGCCGGGCCGCAAGCGTCGGCGCGGCCGATTCTTCGGCCCAGACGTATTCTTCCTTTTCGATTATTTCATCAACTCCGGCATCCAGCAATCGGCGGGCCGTTTCCGCCGCCTGCTGCCGGTTGACGGGAACGGGCGGGTTTTTGAACATGATTTTTTCAACGACCAGATAGGGCTTTTTCAATCCGGCCGTTTTGCGCATTTGCGCGAGGCGCGCGATATTTTCGAGTGTTTTTTCGAAGATTGCGCCGCCGCGGACTTTTTCGTAAGCTTCTTTTGAAAAGCAGTCGAAGGAAAAAGACACCAGATCAGGGGAAGCTTTCAGAAGTTTTTGGGCCTTGCTTTCATCCAGCAGCGTGCCGTTGGTATGGAACCGGGTTTTCAAGCCGGCCGCTCCGGCATAGGCAATCATCTCGAACAGTTCCGGATTAAGCAGCGGTTCGCCGCGGTGATGAAGGTAAACATCGTTGGCAAACCAGCGGCATTGATCTATGATTTTTTTGAACAGGGCAAGGGACATCAGCCCTTTTTTATCGGCGGCCAGCGTCTTGTTGGGGCACATTACGCAGCGCAGGTTGCAGCAACTGGCAGTCTCGATCCAGAGCCGGAACGGCGTGCCGCGCACTATTTGACGCCGGAGCCGGAAATCGACGAGCAATTGCCCGAGCCGCGATATTTTGTTCAACCAGAACATTTCCAGACACAATAAAAGGCATTGCTTAAATTGGCAATCATAAATATAGTAGCGCCCAACACCATGCAACGTTCAAGATTATGTCTGTTTTTGCTGATATTGGCGTGCATAGGGGTTTTTTTGATCCGCGCCAACGGAATAAAATGGCCCAAGTTTCACCCGGACGAAGGCGTGATCGGCGCCTGGCTGGAACGCTCGCCGGAGCATATATCCATCTGCGACCGCGTCTACCCGAACGGATTTTTCATGCTGGCGCGGCCGTTTGCCATGGCCTCCAGGGCCGCGATTCATATCGGGCAGCAGTGGAATTATTTTTGCGGGACGGCTGACCGCGTCCGCGAGAGCAGGCCGGATGGGATCTTTTTCGGACGGTGGTTCAATGTCTGGGCCGGGACTTTGACGTGCCTGATCATTTTTCTTCTGGTGTCCAGAATGGTAAAGTCGCAGTGGGCCGGACTGACGGCGGCGTGCCTGGTCGGCTTTGCGCAATATGCGGTCGAACACAGCCACTATGCTGAAACTGATATTGCGGCCCTGCTGGTTTTGTCCGTTTTTTTCCTGTGTTTGGTTATGGCGGTTGATTCGGCTGCGTTGCGCTGGCTGCTGTCAGCCGCGTTTATTGCCGGGTTTGCGGCCGGCACGAAATTTACGCTGGTTGTTCTTGCGCCGATTGTCCTTCTTGAGGCGGTCCTGTTTGCGACACGGAAATCGGCGGGACCAGCCCTTCGACCTTGCTCAGGACAAGCGTCCCTGTTTACCACGTCAGAGGCGTGGCCGCGCCGTCTTCAATCATGTTTGCATGCGCTTAAATTCATCGGCCTTTCCGTCTTGTTGTTTATGGCCGGGTTTGTGCTTGCCAATCCGGACCTGTTATATCGTTTCCAATGGTTTTGGAGCGGGTTGGCGTATGAAAAATACAGGGTTTATAATGAAACAAAATTGAATTTGGGCATGGCGGCGGGCCAGGACCGGATAAAATATCTGCATCATTTGCAACAGTTTCATGTTTATGCCATGACCCTTGGTCCGGCATGGCTGGGATTGATTGCGGCCGCCCTGCCTTGCCTGGCCTTGCGCATGGCGCGCCGCTATTTGTCGGTGTTGCTTATTTTTCCGCTGTTGTTCGCATTTTATTGGATTTTTGCCGCTCCCTGGGTGCGCTCGCAGGAATTTCTTCTTTTTCTGCCTTCCTGCGCCGCGCTGGCGGTTATTCCCCTGGTTGTTTTGTGGCGCAACAAACATGTGTTCGGCCGGGCTGTATGCCTGGCAGTTGCGGCCGCAGCCATGGCCGTTAATGCCTGCAATGGGCTGCGCGTCTCCGAATTATTCGGCTGGAAGGACACGCGGCTGAGCGCCCGGGAATGGTTGCAGACGCAAATGCCGTTGGAAGACAAACTGGCGGCCGAATTCTACGCCGAACAAGCCGCCCCGGCGACTCTCCATCCTCTGACTGGAATCCGCAAGGTCGAGCAGGAGGGAATAGGGCCGCTCCTCGATAAAGAAGCGGAATATTTCCTCCGGGCCGCCAATGTGAGGGGACGCGGCCTGAGCCACCCGCTTACCGGCGCGTTATATCCCGGACCGCAGCGCAATTTTGAACAATTCATGCAAAACAGCACGTTGCTGGCCGCGTGGGCGCCTTTGCCTCCGCATGGTCTGGCGACTTTTGCTTCTCCGGTCATTGAGCTTTATGGACTGAAACGCTTTGAGCCGAAAATATCTTTGCGGGCCGAAGCGCCTCAGCCGGCCTTGATTGTCAATGCAGACCAAAATCAGGTAGGCCGGCAGACCTTTTGCAGAACAGGACACAAACTGGGCTGTGCCGGCGCGCTTTTGATCGACCGCATGCCGCAGACTATCGCCATAGGCGGACCAGAATCTTTGACCGGGCCGGTGTACCTTGTCCTGAACACGGCCGAACGGCCGGCAATAATTCATGTCCGCGGGTTTGGCCTGCGCCGCAAAATTGCGCTTGAGCCCTACGATACCGCGGTTGTTCCCCTGCAGCGTACGGGCCGGACGCTTTGCAAAAGTCCGTTTGAGACCGTCACTCTGTCGGCCGAGCCGGTCAGGGATATTGTTTATATCCCGTGTTTTGCCCGCGTTGTTTTTACGGTTCCGGAAGCCGTGCGTATTTTTCTGGACACGGGCCGCGCGGACCGCATTAACAGATATTTTTCGGACGGCATGCTCTCGAAAGAATTAAGCATCGATTTGCAGTATCTGATTGCCCGCGGGCGGAGCGTTGAGGCAGGGCCGATCGCCGCACTCAAAACCGGTCTTGAACAATGCTGCCGGACAAACGCCGAATCGGTGTCGTTCAACGGAGTCAATGGTTATTATTTCAACAGGTTTGCGAGAGCCCGCCTGCAGCCGCCCTATGATTTTGCCTGCGGACCGGCAAGGGGGGAATACGAACGCGCGCCTTTGCAAAACGCGGTCTGCGCCGTTGATCTTCAATCGGTTGAAAACGTCTCCGGCGCAGAGAGCCGTTGCGTTTTATGGGAGCCGCCGCTCCTGATTGCCCATGGCCGCTACGAATTGCGCGGCGAAATGATGATTTTCGGGAGCTATGCGGCCAATGCCGTTGTCCCGCTCGATGTTTATGCGGCGCAGGGGGATTCCAATAAACTTTGCCGGATCGACTTGCAGCCCGGCAAGTGGATTCCGTTTTCACTTGTTTTGCGGGCGCGCCGCGAGGTCCGGCCCTGCCTGAAGCTTGCTGCGCCGGTTGAGGGGCAAATACGTTTGAGGAACATGGAATTGGTCTGGAGTTTGGCAAGCGTTCTAGCATCAATCCGCGACGAGCTGAGCGAGGCGGAAGCACCTCAATTCCAAAGTGATAAAACGCCGCTATGCGGCCAGCCGCAGTTCGGTCCCTGGCTGAGACTGGTTGGATTTAATTTTGACGCGCAGCGAAAGGAAGCGCATTGTGTTTTTGAAACATTGCAGGACGATGTTCCGCCGCTGGCAGTCACCTTCTGGCTTAAGCGTCATGGCGAATGGCGCCGCAGGCAGGTCCAATCCTTGACCGCAGGCAAACAGTTTGGCAGGGGAGAAACAATAGTTTTGACCGTGCGGCTGAAAGACGAATTGTTCAAACACTCGTTTGACGCCCGGCAGCTCGGATTGGGAGTGGAGACGGCCGTTTTGTGGCATCCCGGCGTCATTCCCGCTTTGAATCAGGGCGACGTGGTTCCTCTGGCAAGCCTTCATTGACAAAAGTTGCCAGTTGGAAGAGACGGTGTTTATCCCAGATTTCAAGACGGTCCAACGCATCTCCGGAAGTATTTTCCGGCAGGGAAAAAAGCAAATTAAATTCTCCCTCCCTGATTTCGCGCGGACAAAGCCAGACACAGATTGCATTGTTTTTTTTGCCGAGGCCGGCGCTGATTTCGAGCGGGATCCCTGAGTGTAAAATCCGGCAGGTCAGGGCGCGTTTTGCGGCGTCAAGGTCGGCGGAAACAAGCCGAAAATCGTGACGGCCGCCCATGACGGACACGCGCGGCAGGGCGAACAGATCGTTGGTCGGTCCGATTGCGGCCACGGCATCTTCGCAGACCACCGCGGTTTGAAATCCGGCCTCCCGCGCGGCTTGCTCCGTGTTTTTATTGCATTGTCCGTGCGGGTAGCAGAAAGAATACGGTTTGTCTATGCCGTGCAAGCGCAATTGCTTTTTGCACTCTGTAACCTGGGCGGCGGGATTGGGTATGCCTGCCAGATTGGCATGGTCGTGGGAATGGCCGCCAAAAATAAAGACGCCCCGTTCCTGCATGGCTTGCGCCTCGGGCCAGACGAGGCAGTCTTTGCCTTCGTATTGACGCCGTTCGGCCGGAGTTTCGGCGATTTGAGCCGTGATTAAATAAATAATGCCGCGAAAACCGTTTTCTTTCAGGATCGGCTCGGCGCTTTTTAAAGCGCTCAGATAGCCGTCGTCAAAGGTAAGGATAACCGGCCTGCGCGGCAGGGGTTTGCCCCATTTGCGGTGCGCCACAATGTCGGAGGGCAGTATGGTCCGGTAGCCCTGGTTGCGCAGGGCGGAGATCTGGGCGCGAAATGTTTCCGTTGGCACGCACCAGGGACTATCCGCGATTTTGCCGATTTCATGATACATCAGGATCGGGACAACCATGGTGCGCCTTGATTCGAGGCGCGCCATAAACAAAATAAACAGCGTAGCGGCAAAAGCCAGAACAACACATGCCGAAATAACTAATCGTCGTGTCATCTACACCCCCATCACGAATCTGCGGATGAAATTTTTCAGGGGGGCCAGCAGCCTGATGACAACTTCGCCGACGGCTGAATAATAAATCCTGTAAAAGGCCGCCTTCAGCGGCCTGCTTTCGCGATAGACATTGAAGGCGAAATTATGAAAGCATCTTAAAATTTCCCGGCGCGGGAATTGCGGCATGTCGAGCATGGTGTCCCGCCGACCCGCGAAACAGGCGTCCGGGTTGACGGCGCCGATAAATCCCTCCTTGAGGCAGACCTCGGCCAGTTTTGTGCCGGGATAGGGCTCGAAGACTCCGATAATGACGCTGTCCGGCTGGATGCGCCGGTTTATTGCGACCGTTTCCTGAAAAATCTCCGGAGTTTCAAGCGGGAAGCCGACAATGTTGAACGCTTTGGTTTTTAAACCGGCCATGCGGCAGGCGTCAAATGCCGCAACGATCCGGTCATTGGTCACCTGCCGGCCGAGCACTTCGCGCCGGAACTGTTCGCTGCCGTTTTCGATGCCGATGCTGATCCGGCGGCAACCGGCGGACTTCAGTTGGCGGCAAACGTTTGCGTCCAGGGTTTCCGGCCTGGCGTTAATGTCGAACGGCAGGGAAAATTCCCGGGGATAGCGGCTGCAAAATTCGTCCACAAATGACTTCCGGGCGGTAAAGCAATCGTCGTTGAAATAGAGCGTTTGCATCCGGTAGCGCCGTGTGACCTGTCTGATTTCCTCCAGCGCGCTTTCCACGGAGCGGAATCTCACGTAACGGCCGGATTGCGTCCGGCGCAGGGCGTGATTGCTGCAAAAGGTGCAGTCATAGGGGCAGCCGCGCGAAAACATGAAGAGCGCGGTGTTGAAATCCGAATCGACGATTTTCTGATAGTCAAAAAGTTCGCGGTCGACAAAGGGCAACTGGTCGAGATCTTCAAGGAAAGGGCGCGTTTCGTTGCGGATTATTTTACCGCCCGTTTTGAACCAGAGGTTTTTGATGGCGTAATCCGGTTTGCCGGCGGCCAGGGAATTTGCCAGTTCCAGCAGCGGATACTCGCCCTCGCCGACGCAGACGGCGTTCAGGCCCTCGATTTCTTCGAGGCAGTCGGGCGCGAGCGTGGCATGCTGGCCGCCCAGAATGGTGAAGGTTTGCCATGGCTTGAGATCCGCAAAAATGCGTCTGACATATTGGTATTGCGGAGAGACGGCCGAAAACGCGATCAGGTCCGGCCGCCAGCCGGTTATTGTCCTGCGCAAGGCGGCCGTGTTGTATTTTCCGAAAAGGTAACACAGGCGCGTTTCATGCCCGTGCGCTTTCAGCACGGCGCTCAGGCTGCCGATGCCGAACTGGTAGCTCATGGCTCCGCCGCGCACGTTGATGTCCGGGTAGACAAATAATATTTTCATTTTTTCGTTCCAAGAATTTACGCAATCAACGCATGCATTTTATGTTTACGCCGGGACGCCGTCCGCCTCAACGGGAAAGGTCATGGTAAAACGCGTGCCTGGGGATCGGTCCAGCGCAAAGGTTCCGTGTAATTGCTCCGTCAGGGTGTTTACAAATTGCAACCCCAGGGAAAGCGGACGGTGAATATCGATATCGGCGGGGAAGGGGACGCCGTTGTTTTCAACCGAAAGGGACAGCAGCCGGTCCATGCGGCGCATGGCAATGGCAATCCTGCCTTTGGGATGGTCTTCCGGACCCTGTTTAAAACCGTGTCTCAGCGCGTTCGTGACAAGCTCGTTCACGATCAGGCCGCACGGAATGGCCTGCGTGAGGGAAAGCGATTCATGGCGGCCCTCCCAGTGCAGGGCAATGGCCGAACTGTCTATTTGATAGGATTGATAAAGGTTTTGGACGATCTGCATGATGTAATCTTGGAGATTAATCCGGCTTAAATCTTCGGCCTGGCTGAAAACATCGTAGGCCTTGGCCATGGATTTGACGCGGTTCTGGCTTTGCCGGAACAATTCCACGTCAAAAGGGTCCCGCACATAAGAGGACTGAAGGTTTAACAGGCTGGAAATGACCTGGAGATTGTTTTTGACGCGGTGGTTGACCTCCTGCAGCAGTATTTCCTTTTCCCGCAGCGACTTTTTCAGTTCATCCTCCGTCCGTTTTCTGAAGGCCAGGTGTCCCAGCGTGGAGGCGTACATTCCCAGTATGTCGATGTCCGTTTCCGCGAACGTCTTAGGGTCCAGCAGGTTGTCTATGCAAACGCATCCGATGACGCGGCTGCCGTTCCACAAAGCGGCGATGGCGTGCGCGCCTTGTCCCACAGGTTCCCCCCTATCGTTGCGCAGTGTGCAATCCTTTGTGACCAGCACGTGATGCCTGTTGCACAGCACCTGTCCCATGGGAGAGGTATGGCCTACGGTAAGCGTCCGGCCGCGTTCATCGCGTATTTTGCCCAGCTCATCCACGCCGAAAGACCCGGTGACGGTCAGCGCGGCGCCCTTGCTGATGAACCAGAGGCCGATCCGCTGGCAGCCGAGGACCTGGCGTCCCATGAGCACGGCCTGCCGGCATAGTTCGTCAAAGGAGTCGGCCGCGGAAAGGTCGTTCCCTATCCGCAACAGTATCATCAGCCGGTTTCTCAGGGACGATGCGCCGGATTGGCACTGCGCATCGCCCGTTTTTCCGGATGTAAAAATATTTTTTATACCCAGCATGAGGCTTTTATGTTGTTTATTTTATGATCGATAAACGGTTAAATAGCATGGGTCGGCCCCTTCAATCAACAAAATACTTTTCTTTATTGCCGAAGGCGCCTATCATGTCAGCGGCAGGTCAAACTATTTGGGCAACGCGCCCCGTATAAAGGGAGGAATATTATGGAACTTCAGAATGCAATCCGCACCCGGCGCAGCGTGCGCCTTTATCTTTCCGATGCTGTGCCGCCCGGCATCCTCAAGAGGATTTTTGAATGCGTGCGCATGGCGCCCTCGGCGAACAACACGCAGCCCTGGCACTTTTACGTGATAAGGGAGCCGGCGCTCAAAAGCAAAATCGCCAAAATGTCCTATGGCCACAGGTTTCTCGCGCAAGCCCCGATCGTGGTTGTTTGTTGCGGCAAAAGTTACGCGGCGCCATACGGTTGGCTGGGCAACCAGATGTATTTGCTGGACTGCGCCGCTGCCATGGACCACCTTACGCTTGCGGCGCGCAATGAAGGCCTGGGCACCTGCTGGGTCAGCGACTTTGACCAGGACGGCATAAAAAGACTGCTCAAGCTGCCGGCGGGTTATGACGTCATCATGTTGACCCCGCTCGGATGGCCGGCCACGGAAAATTTTTTCAAGGAAACGCGCGTGCGCCGTCCCCTGCAGAACATGGTGACGGAGATTGCCTGAGGCAGGGACCACGGATTACACGGATGACACTGATAAATTCAGAAAATCATGGGTTTTTACATCCGTGAAAATCCGTGTAATCCGTGGTAAATTATTGAATTCCTCGCGCAGATTTGGAGAGGCCGACGATTTCCGCAAACCCCTTGGGATCGTGGATGGCTATTTCGGAAAGCATCTTGCGGTTCAACAGCACATTGGCCTTGGTCAGGCCCTCGATAAAGCGGCTGTAATTGATGCCGTGCTGGCGGCAGGCGGCGCTCAGACGGGCAATCCACAAATCGCGGTAGTCGCGTTTTTTCAATTTGCGGTGAATGGTGGCCAGCTTCATGGCCCGGTCGACCGCTGCGGTTGCCTGCCGGAACAGCCTGTGGCGCGCCCCGTAGAAACCTTTGGCCAGGGCCAGACGCCGCCTTCTTCTCCTGCGCGATGCCGGTGCATTAGTGGCTCTTGGCATGATATTCTCTCCTTAAATCAGATTGACGAGACGTTTGGTCTCGCTGGGGTGTAATACGGATCCATGGCGCATGTGGCGTTTGCGCTTGGGCGACTTCGTTGTGAACAAGTGTCCCCGTCCGGCCCCCGTGTGTTTAAGCTTGCCCGAGGCTGTTTTGCGAAAGCGTTTCGCAATCGCTTTCTTTGTTTTCATTTTCGGCATGACGATTATCCCGAATAAAACTTGCCCGCTTCCGGCGGATTACCGTTAATTGCGATGCTTTTTTATATGGAAGCGCATCAAATGTCCAGCAGTTTTTTTTGGATATTTTTTTGTCCAGCGTTGTTTCCGGATAGGCTGTTTCCGGATAGGCTTGACGGTTTTGTTTTGTTATGCCAGCATTTGTCAAAGGAGACGGCTAGAGCATATTAGGTTTTTCTGTAGCCGGGGGCGTTGACCCCGGCATTCAATTCGTCAAGCGCCGGCCTCACCGCGGCCGGCTACAACATTTCTTAATACGCTCTAAGCCCGCATCCGAAAAATGGCATGAATACGGTTAAACGCGCGCGGGAAATCATCGATATCGAAGCCGCCGAACTTGTCAGGGTCAGGCGCAGTCTGGACAAGCGGTTCAGCCGCGCGGTGCGGCTGATACTGGAGAGCCTGCGGCAGGGCGGCAAGATCGTCGTCGCCGGCGTAGGCAAGAGTTTTTACGTGGGCCAGAAAATTTCCGCCACCCTGGCCAGCACCGGCTCCACCAGCGTGACCCTGCACCCCTCGCAGGCGCTGCACGGCGACCTGGGTATGCTCAGCAAGAGGGACGTGCTCCTGGCGCTCAGTTACAGCGGAGAATCGCAGGAACTTCTGGAAATCATCCCGGCCGTGCGGCGGCAGGGCGTCGGGATCATCGCCATGACCGGCGTTGCGGACAGCGCCCTGGCAAAAGCCGGCGACGAAATAATTTATACGCCCGTGACCCGCGAGGCCTGTCCCTTCAACCTGGCGCCGACCGCCAGCACCACCGCCGCCCTGGCGGTCGGCGACGCTCTGGCGATCGTGCTCCTCGAGGCGCGCGGGTTCAAGAAGGAAGATTATGCCAGGTTGCATCCGGGCGGGACCATCGGCAAAACCCTGCTGCTGCGCGTTGGCGACATTATGCGCCGGGGCGACCGCCTGGCGCGCGTGCCGGTCAGCTCAAAAGTCAAGGACGCGATCCTGGCCATGACCAGCGCGCGCTCCGGCTCGGTCGGCGTGGTGGACCGGACCGGGAAAGCGGTGGGTATTTTCACTGACGGAGATTTACGCCGTTTGGTGACGACAAGAAAAAATATTCCGGAAATACCGATCAGGGCAGTCATGACGCCTGCGCCGGTTGTAATCCGGGAAAATGCGCTGGCCGTTGACGCCCTTAAAATCTATGAGGAGCGCGCCATCGACGACCTGCTGGTGGTGGACTCTCGCAAAAACCTCGTGGGCATGGTCGACATTCAGGACCTGCCGAAATTCAAGATCCTCTAAAAGGTGAAGATGACCGAGCCCTGGACGCGGTGATCGGTGGCGCTCGCGGCGTCCTTGTAGGACGTGGTCATGTTGACGTATTCGACCGCGAAGGTTATCGGCTTGATGTTGTAATACAAGGTTGTGAAAATGGTTTCGTTCCTGGAGCGGTCCTTGGCGTTCAGGTCGGATTGATTCGGCGCATCCAGACCGTAGCCGAGGTTCAAATTCAGCCGTTGGGTAAGGTCGATCAGGAACTCGACCCACCCGCCCTGCGCGGCAATTGCGGTATGGAGCTTTGAATTGATGCCCTGGCCAATGCCGCCGTAATAGGAAGCCAGGTCCTGGCCCTGCCAAATCGTGCCCTGTAGACTGACGCGGTTCACGAGCGGAAGGAAAAGACTCCCGATAACGGAATAGGAATTATACCAGTCCTTGTCGCTTGCGATGACGCTGCCGTTCGTGGAAACCTGGTCCAGGGTTTCCATGCCCCAGTGGCCGGAGGCGCTGACTTTGGCGGATTTTTTTGTCCAGGTTTTTGTCTCAAGGCACAGGTTATACTGGACCGAAGGGAAACCGGCGTCTGCCCCGTCATCCTGAGAACCATTGTCCAAATCCGCGCCGATCGTGCGCGCACCAGCGACGCTGGCGATGATTTTCGTGTCCTTGGAGATTTTAATATCCTTGTTCAATCTGAGTTGGGGCCTCCGCACGCCCAGGGCGCCGGCATCGGCCATGATGGCGACGTTGTTCATGCGGGGCTTGACGGTTATAAACGTGTCCCAGTCCTGGCCGGCCCGCAATGAGCCGCCGATATCGTCATTGGCGACATCCAGGTACGCCAGCCGCATGCGCAGATTGGGAGAGTTGGCCGTGCCGGAAGGGCCGTAGAAATCAAGCTCCACTTTGCCGTAGGCTTTGGTCTCGCCGAGGTCCGGACTTATGACTTCAAGGTCTAGCCTGGTTTCCTTGGCGGTCATGTTGAATTCATTGTCGCTGACGCCGTTATTTTTTGGAAAGACGTAGTAGATATAATCTCCATTCTGGGCCCGCTGGGTGTCGTAGGATGCGTCAAGCTTGATATAGCCGTAAATACGGAGTTGGAGAGACTTGGTCGGCTCTGCAGCAGCGGCCTGCAACCGGGTGGCCGCTTCCGGCGAATAGACGGCGGCCGGCGCGGAGACGCTGACCAGCGGCGCTGAAGTTGTCGTCTGCGCGGACGGCGGCGCAACCGGAATTTGCGCCCCGGTTGCCGGCTGAGTGTCCGCCGGTCTTGTCAGGAAAGGCAGATCGCAATTGATGGTCAGGCGGTCCGGCCACTCGGTTTTTTCCTGGGGTTCCCCCCCGGCGGCATGCAGGCAAAAGGCAAAAATAACGAGCCCAAATACGGCGGGGCCTGAGGCCCACGCCCTGCTAATTTTAAAATTATTATGCATTAAATTAGAACCTCCGCAACTAACCGCGCGCGGAGCGCACGGTCCACCCGAGCGTTCAAGGTGGACGTCGACCTCCCTGGCCGAGCTCGGGCAGGCCGGGCGACGTTTATTTCTCATTCTCAAACACAAGCGCGGCGCAGCCGATCATGCCGGCCTTTTTCCCAAGGGCCGCCGGAATTATTTTTATTCTTTCCGCAAAATATTTGTTCAGGCGCTCATTCAGGCGCCGCCGCAGCGGCTCAAACAGGACTTTGCCGCTTTCGGCCATGCCGCCGCCGACAATGATGGCCTCCGGCTGCAGAAGGTAAGTGACCGAGGCAAAGGCCGTTGCCAGACAATCGGCCATGTAATTCATTGTTTTCAATGCAAATTTATCGCCGGCCCTGGCTGCCGCGGCGATTATTTTGGGTGAAATTTTGTTAATATCGCCGTGAACCATGCGCAAAGCAAGCGATTTTTTTTCGCGACGCAGGAGGCGCGCGGCATAGGCCACGATTTTGCGGTTGCCGACATAGGTTTCCAGTCCGCCCTTGCCTTCCGGGGTTCTGGCGCCGTTCATATCGATGGACACGTGGCCGACTTCGCCGGCCATGGAATATGCGCCGCGGTATATTTTTCCGTCAATCAAGAGCGCGCCTCCGACTCCGGTTCCGAGCGTGGCAAAGAAAAGGTGTTTCATTGTTCTTCCGGCTCCGTAGCGGCATTCGCCCAGGGCCATGGCATTGACGTCGTTGTCCACATAAACCGGCAACCCGAACCGTTTGCGCATTATGTTGGAAAGTGGCACCGCCGACCAGCCTGGCACGTTGGTCAGGTTGTAAATATTTCCCTTTCTAAAATCGGTGAAACCGGGCACGCCCACTCCAATGCCGGCCAGGGAATCTTTATCAACGCGGAAGCCGTTGATGACGTCCTCAACGCGTTTAAGCCAGGCGGTTTGCGAGCCTGCTTCCGCGGTTGCGAATGAATTTTCCCGAAGTACGCGGCCTGACTCGGCCACCAGGCCGATTTTTACGGAGGTGCCCCCGAAGTCTATGCCGATCGCTTTTCTGAGCTTGGCGGCTGTGTGCATGGAAATTTTAATATTAGAACGAAGAACATCGCCCGGAGGTCGGCGTCCACCTTAACAGGTGGACCGCGCGCTCCGCGCACGGTATTTTGATCAAATCTTGAACAAGCCAAAATGGGCCAGTATTGCCAAAAATTGATAGGCCAGGAAACCGCACAAGGCCGTGGCCGGGATGGTCATGATCCAGGCCCAGATGATTTTGCGCGCCATACCCCAGCGCACTTTGCCGGCCCGCTCGACTGAGCCGACCCCGAAAATCGAGCCGGCGATCACGTGCGTGGTGCTGACCGGTATGCCGAAATGGGCCGTGCCCAGCAAAACCAGCGCTGATGATGATTCCGCGCAAAAACCCTCCATTGACCGGATTTTCGTTATGCGCGTGCCCATGGTGCGCACAATGCGCCAGCCGCCGAAGGCCGTGCCCAGGGCAATGGCGCAGTAACAGGATATGATGATCCATGGAGCCACATGAAAAGAATCAGTCAGGTGCGCCGAGTACAGGGTGATGGCGATGACGCCCATGGTTTTCTGGGCGTCGTTGGTGCCGTGGCCGACGCTGTAAAATGCCGCCGACACAAGCTGCAAACGCCGGAAAAGGGAGTTGATGATGTTCGGCCGCATGCGCCGCACCAGCCACATCGTGATCGTCGTGAAAATCATGGCGCCGAGCATGCCGAGCAGCGGCGCCATGAGTATGAATGCGAATATTTTAACCACTCCGCCGATGATCACGCTTTTCCAGCCGGTGGCGGCGACAGCGCTGCCGATCAGTCCGCCGATCAGCGCGTGCGAACTGGAGGTGGGCAAGCCCCAAAGCCAGGTGAGAATGTTCCAGATAACCGCCCCGATGAGCGCGGCGAAGATGAGCGGCACGGTTATGCAGTTGATGTCGACAATTCCCTTGCCGATCGTGTTGGCGATGGCAACGCTGAAGATGAATGCGCCGACGAAATTGGCGCAGGCCGAGAGAATGACCGCCTGGAGGGGCGAAAGCACGCGCGTAACCACGACCGTGGCGATCGCATTGGCGGCGTCGTGAAACCCGTTCAAAAAATCGAAAACCAGGGCCATCGCTATACAAATAATTGCCAGGACGGAAAGATCGATCATATTCTTTGCCTGTCGTAAATTTTGGCCGGCGGTCCTGCCGCCTTATCCCAGTTTAACCAGTATGCCGCGCACCACTTTGCCGATGTAGTCGAGCGAGTCCACGCATGATTCCATGTGTTCGTAAATGTCTTTCAGCCGGACGATATCGATCGCCGAGTATGAGCCGCTGAACAGATCGGCCATGCTTAGGTGGAAGAGGTAGTCGGCCTTGTTTTCGATGACGTGCATTTTTTCAAAAACATCATTGACGCCTTTTTTCTTTTCTAGCCCTTGCAGCAGGTCTTTGAGCAGATGGGCGATATCGGCGATCAGTTCGGCGAAGGCGGTCACGTTGGGCGGGAATTTGCGGATATGGTACACCTCGATTTTCTGGGAAATGCTGTTTAGGATGTCGAGGCCGCGGTCTATGCCGATGGCAATGGAATGGATGTCCTCGCGATCAATGGGCGTGATGAAGGTCTTATGCAGTTCATCAATGATCTTTCCTTCGATGGCATCGCCTTTCAGTTCGCAGTCCTTGATTCTGGTCAGGTTCCAGTGGATGTCCGTTTCGCTCAATTTCTCGAAATTGGCGATGAAGTCCTTGAAAATGACGGTGCCTTCGATGAGGATATCGGCGAGTTGATGCATGTAAACGTAAAATTGAGTTTCGCGGGGCAGGAGCAGGTCGAAGATTCTGAATTGCATGGAGTTTTGCCTCCCCTAAGTGTTTAGAAAAACAGCCTAACACTTAATCATAATTTCCGCCAAAAGCAACCTCCTTTTTGATGAACCTAATCTCAACATTCGCATGGGCGCGACAGAGACGATTTTTGCGCCTAGCTAGGCGGGCGCACAGGATTATCAAAGAGGTTATTTCAAAACTCGCTCTGAAGCCCACCCTGCCCGCAGTCGCTACGCGCGGTTGCGGGCAGGGTGGGCCCCCCCCAAAAAAATGAGGGGACCTTGCTGCTTGGTCAACAACAGGTTATGATCCCCTCCGCCGGAGGGGTGGCGCAAGCCGGGGTGGGTCTGAAGCGGGTTTTAAACTGGCTCGAAAAAGCTTGACTTTCTTTTTAATGGTTATAACAATATAACCATTAAAGCAAAACGTCTGTTTTTCGTCCGGATCGGGCAACGAATGCGCAAAAAGGGATGAGCGGAAAAATGCAGAGCGCTTACCGTCAACTGGCCCAGACCCTGCGGGAGAACATAATTTCCGGCAAATGGCCCGCGGGCCACAAACTCGAAACCGAACGCGAACTGTGCGGGCGTTACGGGCTTTCCCGCATCACCGTGCGCCAGGCATTGCGCATTCTGGAGGAGGAAAACCTGGTGGCGCGCAACCAGGGGCTCGGCACTTTCATCAATGAGCCCGTCCGGAGAAAAATTCCGATCGTGCAGGGCAACTTTGCGCGAAGCGTGGCGGAGCACGCGCCGGACCGCCAACGCCTTCTCATTGAAAAGCGCCGGAGCCAGGCAGGAGGCGAGTTGTGCAGACAATTCAATATACTGTCAAGCGAGATTGTTTTGAGGGTCCGCCGCCTGGACCTGATCGGCCGGCAACCCGCGGCCGTGGATGAAGTGATCATGCCGCTGCGCTATGCCGACCGCCTGAATGACGCCGACTGGCTGGATTTTGAATTTCTGGAATGCTGGCAGGAGCGGCAGGGTATGGTCCTGAATTACGAAAGCCAGACCATCGAGGCGGCCCCGGCAACGGGCTGGCAGCGCAAATGGCTGAAAATCAAAGGCGGGCATCCCCTTCTTTTGGAAACCAATCTGGTCCACCTGGCCGACGGCCAGGTCGCGGCTAAATTCACAAGTTATTATCGTCATGAATATTACATGTTCAAGTCCGTCGACCGGTCCATCGGTAAACATGATCGCAGAGCGTCGCGCTCCGCGCGCGGCGTTGCCGAATTGAAGGAGATGACAAGAGATGACTAAAAAAGCTGTATCCAAAGGCTCCGGAGGATTAAAGGCTGGAATGGCGAGGGTCGATATCACACCGCCACTCGGCGTTTCGATGGTAGGCGCTTTCGGCGACCGCAAGGCCGAGGGAATCCATGACAACCTCTATGCCAGGGCATTGGTGCTGAACGACGGCCGGATTGACGCGGCCGTGGTCAGTTGCGACCTGTGCTTTGTGGGCACACCGGAAGTTTGGAAAGTCAGAAAAATGGCCAGTCAAAATACCGGCATTCCGGAAAAGAACATTCTTATCTGCGCCACGCATACCCACACCGGCCCCCAGGTGAACGAGGTTTTTCTGGGCGTCGGGGAAACGGACCGGGCTTATATGGATGTTTTGGTCAGGAAAATAGCCGATGCGATTTGCGTGGCAAAAAGCCGTCTGCAGGAGGCCAAAATCGGAGCGGGCACGGGGCGGGTGGAGAACATCTTTTTCAACCGCCGGCTGCGCATGCCTGATGGGCGGGTTGTTATGAGCTGGGGCGACAAGACACGTTTGAAAGACGCGTCGCCCGCCGGACCGGTGGACCCGGAGATAGGCGTCATCCGGATAGACGACCGCAAGGGCAATCTCATGGGAATGCTCGTGAATTACGCGTGCCACAGTTGCACGGTCGGCGGAAAAATGATCTCGGCCGACGTGCCGGGGCTTGTTTGCGAACTCATGTCGAAATCGGCAAAGACGGACATGATCGTCTCTTATCTGGGCGGAGCTTGCGGGAACGTTGTTTTCGGCGATTACAAGGACCTGCGGACAAAGGGGGGATATGAAAGGGGTTACGAGATAGCCCATGCCCTGGCAAGGAAGATATGGAGGATAGCAAAAGGAATCAGGACTTCGCAAAAATGCCGGCTGAAGGTTGAGGATCGCACGATCGATATTCTTGACCGGCCGGCCTCTTATGCGCGGGAACAGGTGAAAAAAGGCTCCACCCCGATGGTCTGGGGCAGCGAGGGGACGCGGGACATTACGGAGAAGCAGTACGCAAAGGAGGCGTTGCATCTATCCGGGCAAAGAAGAAAAAAAGTTCCGGTGGAGATCCAGGCGATAGGCATCAACGATGCGGTGATTGTGACCAATCCGGCCGAATTGTTCGTGGAGTTCGGCCTGGCAATGAAAAAGAGATCGCCTTTCAGGCATACGTTTGGCGTGGAACTGGCCAACGGCTACGTTGGATATGTGCCGACCGCGAAAGCTTTTGAGGAAGGCGGCTATGAAGTTCGGCAGACGGCGAATACCAGCCGTCTTGTTCCGGAAGCGGGCGATATAATCGTTAAAACAAGCGTTGACATGTTGGAAAAATTAAAAAGGAGAAAGCAAAAGTGAAAAAACTGGGAGCGGCGGTTATCGGACTGAAAATGGGCGAGGAACATCTGGCGGGTTACAGCATCCATCCCGAGGTGGAGGTTGTCGCCGTGTGCGATTCGGACAAGGAACGCCTGGAAAAAGTAGCCGGGGCATATAAGATCAAAACGGCCGTGACGGATTACAGGGAATTGCTGGACAGGAAAGACATCGACGTTGTGTCCGTGGGCACGCCGGACCATTTGCACGCGGAACAGTCCATTGCCATGATGAAAAAAGGCAAGCACGTCCTCTGCGAAAAGCCCATGGTGCTTACGCTGGACGAATGCCGGCAGGTGATCAGGACGGCCGATGAGACGAAGATGACGTTCATGGTCGGCCAGGTGCGCCGCTTCAATCTGCGTTTCACCAGGACGGTCAAAAGCATCCTGGACAGCGGCGTTTTGGGCGAGCTTTTTTATATCGAGAGCAACTACGCCCATAATTATTCCGAGGTTCCCGGTGTCGGCGGATGGCGCAAGAGCGCCAAGATTATTCGCGAACCGTTTCTGGGCGGCGCCTGCCACGCCGTGGACTTTGTGCGCTGGCTGGCAGGGGACATTGACGAAGCGTTCGCATTTTCGAACCATAAGTGCCTGACCGATTGGCCGGTGGACGACTGCACCATCGCCTCGTTCAAGTTCAAGAACGGCATGGTCGGAAAAGTGTTTCTTTCGATAGGCTGCCGTATGCCGTATGACTATGGCTGGAGGATATGCGGAACCGAAGGCACGATCATGGGCGATATCGACCAGGAAAACGTGAAGTTATATTTGCATAAATTCGGCATGAATGGTTTTATGACCATTCCCACGCAGAAACAGGAGCCGATCGTCACGCTGACCGGCCGGAAAACGCATCCGCCCATTGTCGCGGAAGTGAATGAGTTCATTGATTGCGTGCTCGGCCGCAAGCCGCTGGTCATGGACGCCAGGCAGGGCGCCAAGACCGTTGCCAGTTGCCTGGCCGCGATCGAATCCGCCAAGACGGGAAAACCGGTAAAGGTTCAACAGGTATCTTAAGCATCCGGATCGTTCTAAAAAAACAAGAAATTATCGAACCGCAGAACAAGGAATGTCGAATAATGAAGGACGGATTATTCAATCTTAACTTCGACATTCTATATTCTTTGTTCGATATTCTGCGGTTCAGCTTGGGGTGCGGGCTCTGCTCGCTTAGTACTCATCGGCATAAATACGCTAACGTATTATTTTGTTGATATTTTTTTATTTTCAGGCATGTTTGCTCATCAAGGAGGCGCAAACATGCCAAGGAAAAGTCCATATATAATTTGTTTATC
>Ga0074199_1000798_pt1 | contig 39440 bp, 29 predicted proteins | sample EPASupsiteSAE347_FD_64528 | JGI IMG/M metagenome (GOLD analysis project Ga0074199, IMG submission 64528) | Bioremediated contaminated groundwater from EPA Superfund site, New Mexico - Sample SAE3-47 | ecosystem: Environmental > Aquatic > Deep subsurface > Groundwater > Contaminated ... | reverse complement strand
GCATCTCGTCCGCTTTGCCGAGAAAGTCCTTGCCCCTGGCGGTCGAATAAAACGGGCTGGTATAGGGAATGACCTTCATTCCCAGGCTATGCGCCTTCCTGATCACGCGCCTGAATTCGGCTTCATCGGCCGGAATAAAACTGCCCGTGCAGAACGCGGCGTCGCGCCAGATATCCTCCGCATCCTTCAGGCTCATTCCTTTTTTGGTTATATTGCCCTGCCAGATCGTTTCGTGCAGCACCAGCACCGTGGCGAATTTGCTTAAATCCTCCAGCATGGCGTCCGAAGGATACGGGTTCGGCGGCGGATTCACATGTTCTATGCTGGACAAGGTGCCATGGTGCACAATGCGTTCGGTAATTGACTGCTCTTCATTGAATTTTCGAGGCGGGAAAACCGAGATGAGCATGGTATAAAACCTGTCGAACGTGTAAACCGCTTTCCAGTTTCCGGACGAAAGCCCCACCAGCTCGACATCATGCAACCCCTTGTAAGGATACAGGCCGATGCCGCTGTCGTTGCCGATCAACAACGCGTTGCCGTTCTTTTCCGCGGTATATTCAGGCAGAAAACAACCTTCCACGGTCAACCCGACCTCTTTCTGACTGTTGATCCGGATCAGGGAATCCCGGGAAATCTGGATCCGCAGAAAATAATGAGTTCCGCCATAACCGGTCCTGCCCTCATGGACCCCCAAGTGCATGACGCAGGAATCTTCGTCAGACTCCACAATGCGCAACCCATCAAACGAACAGCCGAACCTGATGACCGCCAGCTTTTTCCTGCCGTTGACAAGACCGGCACAGGCGATGGTTCCCTGATTTTTTTCGATCAAAAATTCAGCGCCGGTGGTTTGCACCACGATCCTTGCCTGATCATCTTCGGCCTTCAACACCTTCATTTCGTTCAATACGTTCACTTTCCTATCTCCCCGTTGCGTATTTTTTAACTGCGGAGGCGATTGCCGCTTCAATCAAATTCAGCATGAAATCCGCTTCCTGTTTGCTGATGATCAGCGAGGGGGCGATGACCAGAATGTCGCCGTTGTTGCGCAGGATCATGCCGTGCTGATAACAATAGTCCCTGACCAATGATCCGACGCCGAACTTGGAATCGAATGGCGTCATTTTACTCCTGTCCTTCACCAGTTTGACCGCCAGCAGAAGACCAATGCCGCTGACCGTGCCGATGGCTTTTACGCGCCTTTGCATCTGCTCAAGACTTTTTTTGATATAAGCGCCCATTTTGGCCGCGTTCTCGACCAGTTTTTCCCTCTCAATTATCCTGATGTTTTCCAGGGTGGCGGCGCAGGCCACGGTGTGCCCGCCATAGGTGCTGCCGGAACGGAACTCGCTGCCCGGTCCCTTGCGGAAAACATTTGCAATCTTCTGAGTTGTTGCGGTAATGCCGAGAGGAATGAATCCGCCGGTCAACCCCTTGCCCAAGGTCATGATGTCAGGCACAACGTTAAAATGTTCGCAGGCAAACCATTTGCCGGTTTTGCCGAATCCGGTCTGGACCTCGTCAAAGATCAGCAGAATCCCGTGTCGGTCGCAGAGAGAGCGCACGCCCCGCAAATATCCCCTGGGCGGCATGGGATAGCCGGTATTCGACCCCGGGATCGGATCCATGATCATGGCGGCGATCGTATTTGCGCCTTCCTGCTCGATCAAATTCTCCAACTCCTTGAGAAGGAATTTTCCATAAGATTCGGACGTCATATCAGACGGCTTGTCGTTTTCGCGGGCCGCTGAAACGAACAGACAACCGGGCAATAACGGCTCAAAATATTCGCGAAAATATTTCAAGCCGGTTACCGAGCCGGCGCCGAGCGTGGTGGCATGATAGGAATCCCGGCGGGCGATGAATTTATAACGGGTGCGTTCGCCGCGTTCGATATGATATTGGCGGGCCATTTTCATGGCCGTCTCATTGGCCTCGGAACCGCTGTTGACGAAAAAGCTCACCGCCAGGTCGCCCGGCAATATTTTCTCCAGTTTCTTTGCCAGCTCGATCAGGGGCAGGGTGAACGAATCAACGTAATTCGGGAAAAACTCCAGCCTGTTCATCTGTTCGGCCACAACGCGGGTCACCTCGGGCCGGCAATGTCCGCTGACCGTGGTAAGCAGGGTGGCGAACGAGTCGAAGTATTTTTTGCCGGCCGCGTCATAGACGTAACAGCCCTCGCCTCTTACAAATATTTTTGCCCCTTTGGCCATTTCGGCGTTGCTGGCAAAATGGGGAATGATCAACCTGGCGGCATCCTTCTGCAGTTGTCTGATTTCTTTATTGGTCATTGTATTATTTCCTTTATTTTTGCAATAATATCCGCAGCCTGCGGAACGCAGGCATCCTCCAGGGGCGGTGAAAACGGAATGGGCGTGTTCAATCCGCCCAGAATCACCGGCGCCGCATCCAGGCAGTCAAAGCAACGCTCCTGCACCTGCCGGAGAATTTCCCCGCCCACCCCGCCCCGCACTGGCGCCTCGTGGGCGATAAGGAGCCGTCCGGTTTTTTGGACCGAGGCAACGATCGCCTCGATATCCAGCGGAACCAAAGTGCGCGGATCGATCACCTCAACGCTCGTTTCGCTTCCGAGCGCTTCGGCCGCCTCCAGCGCCTTGGGCACCATGCCGGAAAGCGCCACAACCGTAACGTCCTTTCCCTCGCGCTTGACCGCAGCCTGGCCGAACGGAACGATCCATTCGCCCTCCGGAACCTCGTCCGCCTTGAAATACAACATGCGGTTTTCGATAAAGACAACCGGATCGTTATCGCGGATGGCGGTCTTCAAAAGTCCCTTGGCGTCGTAAACCGTGGCCGGCATGGCCACTTTCAAGCCCGGAACATGCATGAACCAGGCCTCCAGACTCTGGCTGTGCTGGGCCGCCTCGCGCGTGCCGATGCCGTAGGGCGCGCGGATCACCAGCGGCACTTCGACCGCATTGCCGGACATGAACTTCAACTTGGCCGCCTGGTTCACAACCTGGTCCATGGCCGTGGTTATGAAATCAAGATACATGATTTCCACCACCGGCCTCAAGCCGGTCAACGCCGCGCCCACGCCCAGACCGGTAAAGCCACTTTCGGCAATCGGCGTGGTCAGAACGCGTTTTTTGCCGAAACGTTCCAGAAGCCCCTTGAACGCGCCGAACCCGCCGCCCAGCGGCCCGGCCTCCTCGCCGACCACGAACACGGACTCGTCCCTCTCCATTTCTTCACGCAGCGCCTCGTTGAGCGCCTCAATGTATTTTAATTCGCGCATTTTACCTCCTTCAAAAACTCAGCCGGATCCGGGTATTGACTCTCGTCCGCGTAACGGTCCGCCTCCTCTATCTCAGCCGCGACTTTGGCGCGCAATTTCTCGCACTCCTCCTTGCCGGCGATATTGTTTTCAACAAGGTGTTTTTCCCAGCGCTGAATCGGATCCTGCTCCTTCCATCCGGCAATTTCCTTCTCCGCTCGTATATCGGGAAGCATCATGCAATGCGAGTCGATCCGGTAAGTCTTGCATTCCAGCAGGGTCGGTCCGCCCCCCTGCCGGGCGCGGCCGACAGCTTCCTCGGCACGGCCATAAACATCCCCGACGTCATTGCCGTCAGCCACACAGCCGGGCATGCCATAGGCGGAAGCCCGGTCCGCCACGTTGGGGATGCAAACCGTTTCCCTCACGTGCGTCATGACCGCGTAACAGTTGTTTTCACAGACAAACACGACCGGCAATTTCCACAACGCCGCCATGTTCAAGGCCTCGTGAAAAGTTCCCTGGCTGGCGCCGCCGTCGCCGAAAAAACAAACCGTAACCTGGTCGGTGCCGCGATAATATGCGGAATACGCGGTTCCCAGGGCCAGCGGCAGACCCCCGCCCACGATGCCGTTGCCGCCCAAAAAACCCAGGGAAGTGTCAAAGAGATGCATGGAGCCGCCCCGGCCGTGCGAGCAGCCGTCAACCTTGCCGCGCAGTTCCGCCATCACCTTTTTCAAGTCAATCCCCCTGGCAACCGCATGGCCATGACCCCGGTGCGTGCTGAAAACATAATCGTTCTTTTGCAACGCAAGGCAAACCCCCGTGGCCACCGCCTCCTGGCCGATATACGAGTGAAAAGCTCCGAGAAAATTGTCGGCCAGCCGGTTTTGGTTGTATCGCACCTTGCCGGTTTCCTCAAACATGCGGATCCGACACATGGTCTCCAGGGCGCGCAAAGCAATCTCATTATTCATCTGATCAACTCCTTGTTTGCATTAATTTCCGCCGAATTCCTTTTGGGCCCGCGCCAGGAGCTTGTCCATGGCCTTGATTTTATCCGCAGGAAAAACGGGCGCTTTCCATTTCTTAAGATTTTCCCGCCAGATTTCCTCGCACTTGTCCAGGATGGCTTTTTCGGATCCGTCCCAGCCGCCCTCAAACGGCGAATCGGAACGGAACAAGGGCGAATTCCAAAGCTCGCGGCAATGGCGTATGGTGTGTTCGCTTGCCAGGAAATTGCCGCGCTCCCCGGTGACCTGCACAACTTCGTCAAAGTCGAGCGATTCATCGTCAACGGTAATTTCGTGCTTATACGCCCATTCCGCCTTGCGGATTTCCATGTCCAGAACGAACTGGGTCGGGGAGCCGAGCCCGCCGTTAAAGAGCGTGCCCATGCCCGCATAGGGAATATTCGCGTCGCCTTCCCAGCGCCGGCGGCAGGAGGTTCCATAGTAATTTTCAAACACCGCCTGCAGACCGGGTTTGCGCGCGGTCGGACTGAAGAAAGGCTCGACCATGCAGTGCCCGCCCCAGAATTCCTCGAACAATTGACGGACCGCATTGTTATATTGCACAAAATGCGGCCCGGAAGTGCAGGAATTGCCGTTGCGCATGTCGGCGAGCAGGCTGATCATGCGGCCGCTGATGTCGCTTTCCGGGTCAACGCACCAGCAAATCGCCATGCCCCCCAGAAGTTCCGCCGCGCTCATGACGATCGCGGCGGCCAGGGTCACGGGAGTGCTCATCCCGAGCGTGGGCATGCTGCAGACGTGATAGCGGTTTACCTTGCTCTTTTTGCGCTCCAGAATATCCTCGGCCGTGCGCTGTTCCATCACGAGCGGCATGGTTATGCATTCGGAGCCGGCCAGATAAGCCGATGATTTCGGGTCGCCAGTCAGGATTTCGCTGGCCTCCTTCAGATATTTTATCACCTCGGGAAAAATGGCCTCGATGCCGCTGAACTTGGTCGTCAAATCCATGCTGCGCCGCAGGGAAGTCAGTCTTTCCAGATGAGGCGGCAGGTCCTGGCGATACCACATGCTGGTGTTGCCGATTTCCGGGGTGGCCTCGGCAAACTTCATCATCAGGTCGAACACTTCCTGGTTGACCGGCCTGATTGTACCGGTAGGATAGTCGTACCAAGTCGTGGGGCCGCAGTCAAAAGCCTGCATGATAAATCTGTTTTTGTATTCGGCGCGGAATTTTTCAGCCTGTTTCGTCCAGGTCAGATAGTGGGTCCAATCCGGGCCGCAGGTGTAAACAAGCTCGTGATTTTTTGCATACTTGGCCTGGCTCTTTTTCTGAAACGCAACCAACTCCCTGACGAGCTGTTTTGGAATTTTTACCCGGCGGTCCGCGCCGATTTTGCAACCTTTTTTGCGGCACATTTCCATCACGGTTTCATTTTCAATCAACAGGCCGGTTTCTTCAAGGAGCTTCTGGGTTTTTTCGGCCAACTGTTTCAACTGATTTTTTGCCAGCATATCTTTCCTCCTATTGTTTTTACGACCGTAATAAAATGGTTTGCGGTTCGCGCGGCCCCTGGCCGCGCAGGCGTTTCAGCATCAGGTCGGCAGCCTGCCGGCCCATCTCAAAATCGGTCCGCAGCACGGGCACGAGCGGCAGTCCGGCCACGCTCGCGGGAACGTGCGCATCCGAAAGCATGAATCCGACCCTTTTGCCGGCCATGGCCGTTCCGTGCCGCGTCCACAGATAGCGCGCATAATCCAACGGATCGACAAAAACAGTGTTCAAAATCAGGGCGTCATAGCGCGCATTCATAAGGGCGATTTTATCAAGAATTGCATTTATGCCGCCGTATTCGGCCATGCTCAGTTCCCTGTGTTCGATCAGGACCGAATGCCGGACAAGGCCGGCTTCGGAAACGGCACGCTCGAAGGCGTTTTCCTGGGCGAGCATGACATTTCGGCAGCAACGATGCCCCACGTTCAAGAAGAGAAAGCGGCGGCAGCCTTTTTCAGCCATCCGGTCAACCAGTTGCCCAACCCCCCACTCGAAATCGATCCCCACGCAATCCGCCTTCATGCGGTCGACCCGGCCGTCAACCACCACCAATGGAATTTTGGCCGCCTGAATTTCACGGATTAACGCGGGCGCCCGGTCATGATCGTACCAAATCCAGATCATGCCGTCGGGGCGCGATTTGATCGCCTCCCGGACCGTATCGATTTCGGTTTCCGCCGCCATCCGGACCAGCAAATTGCAGGCGCCGGCGGAGAATCCTTTTTCAACCCCCTTCAGCACTCTGGCGAAATAAACGTCCGATTTTTCAAGAAACGTCACAAAGACCACGTTTTTGCGCGCAGTGATCAGCTCCTGCCCCTGCTTGCGCGCCACGTACGTGCCCTTGCTGCGGAAACGGCTGATCATGCCGTCATTTTCCAGCAGCGTATAACACTGGCGCGCCGTCAGGCGGCTGATGCCGGTCTGGCGGGCCAGTTCATGCTCCGTGGGCAGGCGTTGGCCCGGGGCCAGGGCGCCTCTTTGAATCTTGTCGCGCAGGCGGCAGGCCAGTTGATAATAGAGCGGCACCGGACTCGCTCGCTCCAGCCCCCATGACTCGTCATTAATCATCAGCACAAACCCTTTCTTTGTTATGCATTGTCTAGCTAAACAGATAATAACATATAATTCAAGTAAAAATTTAAAAAATATTCCAGGCCGAATTTCCGCCGCAAACGCGCTTTTTGCCGGATAAAACTTGCATTATACGCGCAAATAATGCATCTTTATATGCATAAGAACAACACCCTATTATGAAAAAGACTTTCGTTCTTGATACAAACGTTCTCCTGCATAACTCGAACTGCATTGAATCCTTTGCCGACAACATGGTAGTCATCCCCATGGCGGTCATCGAGGAACTGGACAAATTCAAGTCCCACAACGATGAGCTCGGCCGCAACGCCAGGCAGGTAATCCGCCGTCTTGACCGCCTGCGCAGGCGTGGGCGGCTCGGGGAAGGCGTACCGCTCGACAACGGCGGCGTCCTGAAGATCGTCACGGACAAAATGCTGCCCCAGGACAGCGATCTGGAGCTGGACGTTCCGGACAACAGAATCATCCGCGTGGCCTACCATCTTCAAAAGACCGGCGAAAATGTGATTTTCGTCTCCAAGGACATCAACGCCCGGCTGAAATCGGACGCGCTCGGCATCCAGACCATGGATTTCGAGAAGCAGAAGGTCAATTTCGACGAGCTCTATACCGGTTACCGCACCGTCCGCCTTTCCCAGCAACGGATCGCCGAATTCGAGCAGAACGGGGTCCTTAAAATCAAGATCCCGACCATCTGCCTGAACGAATTCGTGATCCTTACGACCGAAAACGGCTCTCCGGCGGCGCAGGAAACGCACGAAAACAAGGCTCCCTTAATAGCCCGGGCATCGAACCAGGATACGCTGATAAAACTTTCGCCGCAGTCCGAGGCGGTCTGGAACATAAAACCGCGCAGCGCCGAGCAGCAAATGGCCCTTGAGTTGTTGATGGATGAAAACGTGCCCTTGATAACCCTGGTCGGCTCGGCCGGCACAGGCAAGACTCTTCTGGCCCTGGCGGCCGGTCTGGAACAGACCATCAGGCAGAAACGCTACGATAAAATGCTGGTTTCCCGTCCGATCATGCCGCTGGGCAAGGACATCGGCTATCTGCCCGGAGACAAGGACACCAAGCTTTTGAACTGGATGCAACCCATTTTCGACAACCTCGCCTATCTGATGCGCGACGGCAACCCGAAACAATCGATCCGCGAAAAGATCGAAAAACTGCAGCGCGAACACGTCGTGGAACTGGAGGCCCTGACCTACATCCGCGGCCGGTCCATACCCAAACAATATGTGATCATTGACGAGGCCCAGAATCTGACGCCGCACGAAATAAAGACCATCATCAGCCGCTCGGGCGAGGGCACAAAGATGGTATTGACCGGCGACCCTTCCCAGATCGACAATCCCTACCTGGACTCGAACAGCAACGGCCTTTCCTATGCCGTGGAACGCCTGAAACCCCTGCCCCTGCACGGGCACGTCACGCTCACCAAGAGCGAGCGCAGCACCCTGGCCGCCGCCGCGGCTGAGTTGCTGTGATTTATCAACTGACTTTTATCGCCTGGCTGACTGCCTCAAGCGAAGCGGTCTTATAGTCCAAAGTCGCGCTGATTTCATGAAGGACTTGCAGGGCTTCGCGCTGGGGATCGCGCAGACTCATGTATTGGCTTATCTGGTTTGGTGTGTTCATGTGTCCTTTTCCTGCAATAATTTTCCGTACATCCTCAGCCGCGTCTCCAGCACGCTTTTATCCGGCAACCGCGTGAGGTATTCGGCCACTTTCATCTTGTGCGGGCCGTGCCGGAGCAATAATTCCACATGCTGGCGGCGTTTTGACGTGCAGAGAATCAACCCCACCGGTTCATTCTCGCCCTTCCGCCACTCATGCTCCTTGAGCCAGGCAAGATAGAGGTCCATCTGCCCCTTGTCGGCGGCAGTGAAGGTTCCGATCTTCAGGTCTATGGCGACCAGGCAGGTCAAGCCCCGGTGGTAGAAAAGCAGATCCAGGAAGTAATCATCGTCATCTATCCGCATGGCATATTGCCTGCCGATGAAACAGAAATCAGTCCCGAGTTCGGAGAGGAACTGCTCCAGGTTCCGGATAATCGCGGACTCCAGGTCCTTCTCGGAATAACTGCCTTTGAGCCCCAGGAAATCCAACACGTAGGGGTCTTTGAAAACATCCTCATGCCGGGCGACCTCCGTCGGCCATTTTCGTTTTTCCTGTGCCGCCAGTTGCCTGGTGTCCTTGGAAAGCGCCACCCGCTCGAATAATCCGCGTTCAATCTGGCGGCGAAGTTCACGCACGGACCAACGCTGATGGGCCGCCTGTTCGAAATAGAATTTACGTCTCAAGTGATCATTCTGACCAAGAAGCAGACGATAATGCGACCAGCCGAGGCGAAAGTGTTTTCGAAAATCAATGACAATACACCTGCCCGATTCTACAGACATTGTCTGCGGAATTGGGTTCACCTGCAATTCGTCAGACAGCGTCTGATTAATTGGATGGCCGTCGGCCCCCGTGGGTATCATATGCTGTTTTGTATTTCCAGGCAATTCTGCAGACAGTGTCTGCAGAATCTTGAATTCTGCAAAAAAGCGTTTCATATCCCACAAATTCCGGGCGGAAAATCCATTACCATAATCCCGCGACAAGACGACTCCCAGTTGTTTCAGAAGCTTCTCCCCATATTCAGCCCTTCGTTCATTCTTCTGAATCTCTTGTGTGATGATCCGCCCGACATTCCAGTAAAGATTTACCAGCGCCAGGTTGGCAGTCACGGATACATGACTGCGGGCTGACTCAATCAAATTCCGTATCTCCATCGCCACTTTGGCAACGGCAGGAACATGAATATTGCTTCGAGCAAGGCCGGCGTTTTTTTTCATGCTCATCAACTATTTATCCTCTTCCATGAGTGTCCGGTTATAAGTTAAACAGCAGCAACTGGTTGCTATTGCCATCATCTTGAAATTGGGGTACAGTTTGCGTAAGTAGTTCTTGTATAGAGACTTTCTCGATGGGTCAGTTGCCCAAAGCCCATGCACAGGAGCTGATCCCAGCAGGAGAAAGATTGGATTTTGTATTCGCCACCATAGCGCGTTACGCAACGAGCGAACTGTTGCGGGTGAATCGTTTCCATCACTTGAGTAAAAATCGGCTGTCTTGTATTCATGCCTCCAGCATAGCAAAAGCAGATATTCCGGTGAAATTATCCGACTCATCGCAGAATCGCTCACATCTATCTCTTGATGTAACTTATTCATCGTCACCCTATTTAAATTAGGCCGCCAAAGGCGGCAACTTTTTTCTGCTGCCGATGCAGTGGTGCTCGTCGAAACCCTTCTCCGGAAGGGCGTCGTCAAGCGACGCCCCTACGAAAGAACGTACCAAACCAGACAACATTGAAATTCCTATGCGTTAAAAATATATTGTCGTATTTATGCGTTGGAGGACGAAGTCGGCCGGACATTCACCCGGCGGTCGTATTCGCGCGAGAGGAAAAGGGCGATGAAGAACCAGCCCACCAGCAGGCCCCCGGATAATATGCTGGCAAACGTGACGTAAACGGCGAAGCCGACCGCCAGATCGCCCGCGCGCGTCTGAAAGACTTTAAGCAATGTGTTGACGAGCGAGCCGCCCGCCTTGGCGCTCCTGGCCCCGAACATTTCAATCCAGGCCTGCGTTTTATATTTGGCGTCCTGGGATGTGGGAATATAAAGCTGCTTCAGAGAAGGCGAGTTAAGCGCGTAGTTCAGCGCCTTGCCGGCCACCATGATCCAGAAAAGCACCGTGAGGGAAGGAGCCAGCTTGAATCCGACCACCATGATCCCGATTATGAACGGCATGGCGCACAGGGCGGCTTTCATGCCCAGCCGGCGCTGGACGTTGCCGATTCCGAACGCGAGGCACAGGAATGAAACCAGATTTACCGCCGTGCCGTAATCGCCCAGAATGGAGGCCGTGGCCTTGTCGCCGCTGGCGCTTTGAAAAACAAGCCGTTTGAAATTAAAATCAAAGATCGTGACTATTATCTCGTAGATCGCCACCACCAGGAATATTCCCAGCAAATAACGCTCGGTGAACAGCAACCGCAACCCCTCCATAAACCCGGTTTTTTCCTTTTCACCTCTTTTTTGGCTGACCGCCGTTTCAACCGCGCCCGGCGCGCGTTGATGCGCAAGTCTTGCGGAAAATTGCATGATGGCGAGCAGTATCCCCAGCGTGCTGAATGCGCAAGCGGCAACCAGGGGCGCGCAGGTCTCAAAATGCAGAATCTCCGGCAGATCCGTGGCTTGCGGCCCGACAATGCCGCCGAACTGGCCGATCATGACAATCAGCGGAAATGATTTTTTCGCGGTCTGGGCATCCATCACGTCCGATGCATAGGCCCAGAACAATGCGATCATCAGGGAACCATAGGCCTCCACAAAAACATACCAGAACCAGCCGAGCAGACGTCCGGGATGGGCGACTCTGTTGTGCAATCCCAGGACCTGGTGGCTGAACAAAATACTGAAAACAATAAGTCCGCAGACCGCGATTCCTCCGATAATATAAAAGAGATTCTGGCGTTTGAACTTATCCACCAGACGGCTGTAAAAAATGACGAGCGGCACCAGCACGCAGACGGAAATGATTTTTGCCCAGGCCAGGGGCGAGGCATCGGTATGGGCTCCGTCGCCGATCACGATCGCCTTGAACAGGGCGTCTTTCAACGGACGGAGGATCCAGTATGTGCCTATGAGAAAAGCAAAGGCGACCCCAAGGAGAAGCGTGCGAACAAGCTCCTCCCTGGTGAAATTTCCATAAATTTTTGTCAGCAGATTTTTAATCAATGGGAATTTTTGCATTGCCGCAGAGCCTCCTTTATATCTTTCCAGTAATAAACAAGGACCCGGTATGCGCCCTGGTCCGCCACCGCGACCATTGAAGGCGAATTTTCATCGCCCGGGAAAACCGCCACCGCGTCCGCAGACTGGTAGGAGCCGAGCCAGCCGACCAGTCCTTCCGCCGCGCCCGACTCCATCCTCGCCCGGCACGCCTCAAGCCCCGTATCATAAAGCTTCGGGCTGCGCAGATCAAAAACCAGCAGATGCCCCGTGCTGTTGGCGGATGTGTCATCAGAACCTTCATCAACCGCAAGGAGATAATCGCCCATCACCGCCAGTCCCTCGACCGACCTCTGAAACACTGATTGGCCGAGCGGTTTGCCGAGGGGGTCGGCCTGGCGGCCGATGGTTTTGCCCAGCCATTCCCCCGTTTCCAGATTGAAGGCATGAACTACACCTTCCCACTCGCTGGTCAAAAATAAAGCGCCGGATTTTTCGTCAATGGCAATGCCTTCGGTGCGGTTGAGAACAGGCTTGTCGGGCCGGAATTTCCAGGCGGGATCGGGCTTGAAATCCGGAAGATAACGGCGGACATATCCCCTTTTCCCGTTAACCGCATATATTCTTTTTTTTGAATCACAGGCCAGACCGTTCAACTTTGTGAAGTCGTCAGCCTTGAAGAGCGGCTTGCCGGAAATCCGGTAGCCGGTTTTGGCATCCGCGGCTTTTTCAAGATGGTATGCCTGATTGGCTGTTTCATCGCTGGCCAGCAGAGTGTTGTCCGGCAACAAAATCACATTGACTATCATGCCGGTGATCAGGCCGGAGTCTCCGACATGTCCGAGGTGTTTACCCGTGCCGGGATTGAAAATTTGAATACGCCGGTTTATGGCGTCCGTGGCAACCAGGAGCCCCTCTTTGGTGAACGCCAGCCCGTCAGGAGGATTGACCGCATCCACGGATGAATCCGCTTTGCCGATGCCGAACGTGCGAAAGGCCTTTACCTGCAGCTCCGGCGCGGGAGGTCCCGCAAGTTCAACCGCCCAGACGTTTGCCGACCATCTTAACCCCGCAACGACACAAATAATTCCAAGGACTTTTGGCGTTAATGTTTGCATGATGCCTTGCCATTAATTCCCGGGTAGGATAATAGATTGTTGGCGGGATTGCCAGACTTTATTTTTTTCTTGAGTTTCATGTGTTTTGGGAACAATAATCACCATAAACCTCCCATGCTGGAAAGCGAGATATTATGTTAAAATATTGGCGTATATTATTGCCGAAGAAAATCATAGTTTTTGCGGCATTATTCATTCTCGGCGCGGCAATATGCCGCGCCGAAGATCAATTGTGGAAATTTGCCAAAATTTCCGACACCCAGGCAAATACCTCCCAATGGGGAAAAGCGGGAGCGGATCTTAGCACGGTTAATGTCCGGATTTGCGAAGAAATAGCCGGGGCCATTGCTCGGGAAAAAGTGGACCTTGTAATTGTGGCCGGCGACCTGGTTAACCGTCAATCTGTTAAGCGCGGGGACCGGACTGCGTATAAAATCTGGCAGGAGGCCATGTCTCCGATTTATCAGGCAGGCATTCCGGTTTATCCGCTCAGAGGCAATCATGACGCAGCCGGCAGCGTCGCCTTGTGGAAAAATGCCTTTGGCACGAATATTCCAGACAACGGACCGGCAGACGAAACAGGCTTAACTTATTTTGTGACAAACAAAAACGCTCTTTTTATCGGGCTTGATGTTTTCAACACCAACCATCCCGCGCGGATAAATCAGGAGTGGCTGGACAAGGTTCTGGCAAAAAACAAATTGCCGCATGTGTTTGTTTTCGCGCACGAACCGGCATTCAAGCTTTTACAGTCCGACTGTCTTGGCGCGCATCCGGAAGAGCGGAACAAGTTCTGGGACAGCATGAAAAGAGCGGGCGCCAGAGTTTATTTCAGCGGGCATGACCATGTCTTCGATCACGCGCGCATAGATGACGGCGACGGCAATCCGGACAACGATGTTCACCAGCTTGTGGGCGGCCCGGCAGGAGCCATGCTTGATCAAGGCGGCGTTTATGACGGCAAAAATGCGCCTTACCTGCCGAAACAGATTTCCCATGATGAAACATATGGTTATATCATTGGTGAAATCAAGGGGCCGGAAGTAAAGGTTGTCTGGAAGCATCGGACTGATTCAAACACTTACGAACAGGCCGCGACCTGGAGCTATACTGTTACCAATAGTTTCTGAAAAGGAGGAGCGACATGAGCGGAAAGACATACCAAAATGGATTCAGGTTTGTGGCGGCAATGTGCTGCTTTGGATTGTTAATAATGTCCGCGCATGGAACCAACATGGATGCCATGGCTTCCACGGCCGATCCGGGGTCAAACTGGTCGTTCGCCTTGATGGCCGACACACACTCCAACACGCCCGTGATCAAGGCCATGGTTGAAGCCATTGTCAACGATGCCCCTTCGTTCGTCATCGTATTGGGCGACCTCCAATCTGGCAGACATGGACACAGCACGATCCCTATCGGTGAACAGCTTGCAGGCTGGACCAATGACGTTTCCAGTCTTGGCCGGGCCGGGATCCCGTATTACGCCGTGCGCGGCAACCATGAGACCTATGACGATGGCGACCCCAACCCGGCGCACGTGGATTGGACAACGCACGTCGGACGCTATATGCCCACAAACGGGCCGACAGACGAAATCGGCATGACCTACAGTTTTTCCTACAGCAACGCATTTTTCATCGGTTTGGATGATTTCAACGGCACGAACGATGACTCTTATTATTGCAAGCTCAGCAATCCTACCCAGGACTGGCTTGATGGGCAGCTTGCCTCCAACACCCGTCCGCATGTATTCGTGTTCGGGCATTTACCAGCTTTCCGGAGCTTTAACTGGTGCCTGACCGGACGCGGCACCAACTATCCCTGTAACATTGAGGAACGCAATCAGTTCTGGAATTCGATCGGCAACGGCAATGCCAAGATCTATTTCTGCGGCCACAGTCATATATATGGCCGCTGTCAGGCTTCCATAACCAACGGACCGACCGAAGGCCCGACCTTGCGTCAAATAATTGTCGGCAGCGGCGGTGGTAACTTCAGTAGTCCCAAGCGCATCTGGAACGGAACATATTCCAACGACGGAAACTGCGCCTCGATCATTCCGGAAAAGAATTATACCAACAACTATGGGTATATGCTTGTGCGCGTGAGCGGCAATAACGTCGAAATGGCGTATAAAATCTCCACCAATCTGAACATATGGACCACGAGCAATATATTCGAACACATCTGGATCACGAACAACGCATTCCAATACACCGTTGCCGAAGCGCCGGCGAACGTCAGCGCGCAAGCGACCGTCGGCGGGATCAACGTTTCGTGGGATGTCGTTGCCGACGCTACCGGCTACGATGTCTGGCGCGGCACAAACGCATCCGCCGCCGGCCGCGCCAGGATCGGCAGCACTACCAACACGTTCTGGTTCCGCGACAGCAACGCTGTGCAGGATGCGATCTACTATTACTGGATTCGCTCCATCAATGCCGACGGCGCCGGCCGGTTCAGCGTGTCGGCCGGCGGATGGGTCGGAGCAGAAACAGATTTCGACGGCGATGCGATTTCGGACGCCTGGCGCTTTGTCGGCAATAACTGGTACCCATGGATGTCGAGCATGGCATATCAACGGAGCGCCCCGCTCTGGAGTTCGCTCAGCGGCGGCGCGCCGGCAATCGGCGATTTCGACGGCGATGGCAGAGCCGATCTCGCCCTGGTAGTCGGTTCCAATTGGTATCTCTGGCTCGCCGCTGGAGTTTATCAACGCAGCGGACCATACGATCTCGGCGTTGTCGGCTCACCCGTAATGGCGGATTTTGACGGCGATGGTTTGGCAGATCCTGCCATCCTGTCTGGCACAGCCTGGTACTTCTGGTTCTCCGGCAGCGGCTACCAGCCCAGCGGACCCTGCGATCTCGGCATTGCCGGTCAACCCATAGCCGGCGATTATGACGGCGACCGCAAAGCCGATCTTGCCATTCTTTCAGGCACGGCCTGGTATTTCTGGTTCTCCGGCGGCAGTTACCAGCGCAACGGACCCTGCGATCTCGGCGTTGTCGGCACGCCTCTGGCCGGAGATTATGACCATGACGGCAAAACCGATCCGGCGGTTATTGACGCCTGCGGCAACTGCTACTTCTGGCAATCAAGCCGGCAATATCAATGCAGCGGTCCGTATCCGCTCTTGGTGCCATAAAGCTTGATCCCTACCCGATGGCCCTTAAAATGCAATTTGCTTTCTCGGCCTGCCTATGCCAGAATGCGCCATTAAACATGCCTAGATTTCTCACCATTTTGGTTTTGGCCGCTTGTTTGTTTTCACCGGCCCTGAATGCGTTCGGCAGCGGAATTGTCCTGATCAACGGCGCATCCTCGGCGCCGAACAAAGGCGAACAGGCCTTCACCGACAAAGCGGTCAACCGGATCGGCAAATGGCTGGAGGAGTTGGGCGTCGGGTATTCCGTATTGACCGAGGATGAGCTTGCCTCCGGCAGGGCGCGCTGGTCCAAAATAATAGTGCTTCCCTATAATCCGAATTTGGGCGAGAAACAGCTCCAAAGACTCGAATCCTTTCTGGCAAACGGAGGCAAAGTCCTCGTGTTTCGCGGTTCAAATCCGCGTTTGGCGGAATTGTTCGGAGTCCAACTCGGCAAATGCCAGGCAACCAGAGATCCCGGACGATGGAACTTCTTCCAGTTCAATGCATCCGCCCCGCCATCCATGCCAAAGCAGGTCATCCAGGTTGCCGGCAACATTTGCCCCGCATTTCCCATACAGGGAAAAAGCAGAATCATCGCCTGCTGGCAGGATGCCGAAGGAAACCTTCTTTCCGACGCAGCCTGTCTCCAGTCGGATAAAGGTTTCTGGATAACCCATTTTCTCCTGGGAGAAGACAGCGACAGTAAAAAGAAAATGCTTCTGGCCATGCTGGCCTGTTATGACCCGGGCCTTTGGAAAAACGCCGCGCGAAATGAGTTGCGGGGAATCGAGCATTTTGCCGGTTATTCCAGGCTTTCCGATTTCCTGGCCGCTCTGCAAAACCATAATTCAGCGCAGGACCCGGCAATATCGAGGCTGATCGGCCTGATCAACTGCCAATACGGACAACTTCAAAACTCCTTGGGAAACAAAGCCTACCGGCAGGCGGTTGCAACAGCTTCCAACATCAAGCCGCTGCTGATTAACGCCTATGCCATGTCGCAGGAGCGGACGCCGGGAAAAGAGTTCCACGGCGTCTGGAACCACTCCGGCCTGGGGCTTTACCCGGGCAATTGGGACAAGACCTGCCGCGCGCTTTCGCAGGCCGGCATAACGGCCGTGTTCCCGAACGACCTATGGGTGGGAATGGCCCACTATCCAAGCAAATACGCTTCGCAATCCGAGGAATCGAAAAAGCTCGGAGATCAACTGGCGCAATGCGTCTGCGCCGCTCACAAAAATGGTCTTGAAGTTCACCTCTGGAAAGTCTGCTGGAACCTGGCCTGGGCGGACAAGGATTTCATCGAAAGAATGCGCAAGCAGGGACGCTTGCAGAAAAATGGCAAAAACGAATCAACGAATTGGCTCTGTCCTTCCGATCCGGCAAACGTCGCGCTTGAGCTCAATACCTTAAGGGAAGCCGCAAGCCGCTATGATATTGACGGCATTCACCTCGACTATATTCGCTATCCGGATGCGAACACCTGCTTCTGCGCAGGTTGCCGGCAGAGGTATGAAAAATTTTCAGGGCAAACAGTGAAAAACTGGCCGAGAGATGCTTTGTCAGGCAGGCAAAGCGCCGCCTACAAAGCCTGGCGCAGCCGGCAAATCACCGAATTTGTGCGGACGGCGCGGATTGAAGTCAAAAAAATCAAGTCTGACCTGAAGCTTTCGGCGGCCGTTTATCCCAAATATCCCGAATGCAATCAAAGCATAGGCCAGGACTGGGGACTTTGGGTAAAGGAAGGGCTGGTTGATTTTGTCTGCCCCATGGATTATTTCCCGACAGTTTCAGCATTCAATGAAATGCTGGCCCATCGCGCCGCACTTTCCAACAACGGCAGAAATGTCTATCCCGGAATTGGCGTAACCATGACAAACGGCGACCTGGACGGCGGAGTATTTCTCGGCCAATTGTCCCGTCTGCGGAAATACGGGTGCGGCGGCTTCATGCTCTTTGATCTCAATCAGTCGCTGGCTCAAAATTTTCTGCCGTTGCTGGGGAGATGATACCTGACAATGAAAGTCATAAATTTAAAACGCAAACGGGTCATTGAGCCTTGCGCGCTCGAAAGTTTGGGTTTTAATTATCAAATTGATCCCTATGTCGGATGCGAACACAATTGTCATTATTGTTATGCGCAGAATCAGCCTGGTCTTGACTGGGAAAATGAAATAGGAAAAGGGGTATCTCCTTGACTGCCGTAACCACAATATATAGCATGGATTATTGCAAACATAACTCAATATATAGTTGTTACGGCACCTATGGAGATAGGCCTTAATAGGAATGTGTTCCGACACAAGGAAATTGGCGAAGGAGCTTTCGCTGCTCACTCCTCAAAAAATTTATATTGGGATGAAAACCGACCCATATCAGCCGCTTGAAAAAGAATATAAGCAGACGAGAGAGGCGCTTAAATTGTTAAAAAAACGCGGTTTTTCGGCTTGCATACTGACAAAGTCAAATTTAGTGACACGTGATATCGATTTGTTCGAAGCGAATGCCATGCCAAACAGGGATAGGATACAGGCGCTGGCAGAGTTAAAGAGAAATGGCATTGAGACCTACGCATTGATATGTCCTGTGATGCCATTCTCAAGTGATGCCATTCTCAAGCGACGGCCTTTTTCAGCGCCACCGCCAGCATGACCAGCCCCCAGCCGTTAAAAATCATGCTTACGCCGACAAAGATGCCGATGATACTCAACCCCGATAGCGGCCATTGGCTCCAGATCAGCATTCCAAGCAAAAACGTGACAATGCCGCTGAGCAATTGCCACCCCCAATGCGGAAACCTGGCAAAAAGCGTGGCAATGATGCGAAATGTTCCTTCTGCCAGAAAAAATATTGCCATAATCAGGGTAATGGAAATGCCTGCCGCGGCCGGATTGACCGTCATGAGCAACCCTGTGATGGCGTATAGAATACCGACGAACAGATGAATAAAGAATCCACTCCAGCGGTGCGCTGAAAAAGCATGCGCAATCTGAACCACGCCGCCCGCCAGCAATAAGCACCCCAGCAGAAACACCGATAATATCGTGGTCAGGGCTGAAGCGCCAATGGCAATAACGCCCAGAATAAATAATCCTATTCCAAGCGCAAACAGCCAGCCCCTGTTGCGTTGAAGTTCCGCCAGACCGACCAGGCGCCAGCTAACCGAGTTATTATTCATTATGTCTGCCATGATAACTGCTCTCCTTTCTGTTTTTACCCAAACACGACTATCAAGTGAAGAATAACATGGCCGGCTGCAAAACGCAAATGGGCATTTTTTCACCGTTAGCCGAGGTCGCCTGCCCTGACCCGCGGCGAGTGTCGTCAAACCCGCAGGCCCCAAACACGCTGTAATTTGCTCCTCCAATTTTGCGTCCCCCGCCCATGCCACCTTGACGGGTCTAACTTTTGATGATCTTATCTCGTAAGGAATCCTTACGAGATAAAGATACCCGCGAAAAAGAACCGGCCTGATATTGTTGGTTGGGGAAAAGAGTGCAAGGGCAATTTGCGCTGCCTGATTCCGGAATCGCCCGGCAAATATCATGCCGCCTGTAGCCGGATTTCAATGTGTAAGGTGTAGACCCCGGCCACGTTAGTGAGGAATTTTTACCAGAGCCAACCTTCGGAAGCAAGAAATTCGTGTTGCTCGTTGAAGGCACGGAGCCAGCGGGCGGTTTTCTTCATACCTGAATTTTGCGCCGAAACGGCATAAAATTCACCCCGTGAGGGGCGTTGTCCCAACGGGGCTCACGCCCGAAGGGCCGCCACGTGAGTCACGTTACACGTGCCAACGTGGTCACGTGATGATGGCCCCGATAAATCGGGGCCAAACGGCGTGAGCCGCGTAGCGGCAACGCCGCGCACGCGGGGTTAACCACGTTCGTTTTGAAAATAACCCAGTGGGTTATTTTCAAAACGTCACGTCTTTGCGCTTAATGCCTTATTGGCATTGGCGCAAAGTAAATTTTGCACGAAGCTCGTGCAAAATTTAGGGCATAATAAAGTTTGACACACCGCGTTATCACAATAATCTATGCAAAAAACCAATGCAAAATTAGAGAAAGGAAGACATGAAAATCGAACTTCGGAAAGATTGCGCCTATGCCTTGCTCGTTCCCACCAGTATGGGTGTGCGGATCACGCCCTTGAACGGCCAGCCCGTGCACGGCAGCAACACGTTCTTCATGCAGGCCACCAGCGCCGAAACCAACGTGGCCAGCGTTGCCTCGTATCTGGGCCTGCCCGTCAAGGTTTTGACGACCTTTGTCAAGGACAGCCCCATTGCCAAATTCATCAAGGAAAATCTGGCAAGCAGGCACATGCATTACGAGGGCAAGGAGGTCAAACAGGGCGGCCCATGGGGTTATCGCCATCAGTTCAACATTGCCGACAGCGGCTATGGCTCGCGCGGACCCCGCGTGCACAACGACCGCGCCGGCGAAGTCGGCCGCACCTTGAACGTGAAGGACTTTGATCTGGAAAAAATTTTCGGCAAGGAAGGCGTGCAGATCGCGCATCTTTCCGGCCTGATCGCCGCGCTTTCGCCGGAAACAGGCATTTTCTGTCTTGAGCTTGCCAGGGCCGCTAAGAAATATGGCACGCGCATTTCTTTCGACCTTAATTACAGGGCCTCGTTCTGGAAGGATCGCGAGGCAGAACTGCGCCGGATTTTTGCAGAGATCGCGGGCATCTCCGATATCCTCGTCGGAAACGAAGAAGACTTCCAACTATGCCTCGGCATTGAAGGGCCGGAAGCCGGCGGAAAAGGACTGGCGGCAAAAATCGAAGGATTCAAAGGCATGATTGATCGGGTCAAAAAGGCATATCCCAAGGCGACGGTCTTTGCCACAACGCTCCGCGAAGTTGCAAACGCCAACCGCCATCTCTGGGGCGCCATCATGGCCGAGGGGAATAACTGGCACGTTGTGGAGCCCAGGGAAATCACGGTGCTGGATAGAATCGGCGGCGGCGACGGTTTTGTGGGCGGCATGCTTTACGCGATCCTGAAAGGCTGGGAACCGGAAAAATGGGTTCAATTCGGCTGGGCCAGCGGAGCTTTGGCCACCACCCTCATGACCGATTACGGCCAGCCCGCGGACGAAGAACAAGTCTGGTCCATCTGGGAAGGCAACGCGCGGGTCAAACGCTGACCTGCCTATTGCATTTGCAGAAAAACGAGATCTGACCCTGCTGCACCTGCAAATCCGACCGTCGAAGCCATGGCCAGCGCCGCAGAGGCACCCACCTCGCGTCCGAACCTGGCCGCAGCCGTGCGCCAGAAGAGATACAGCCCAAACAACCCGGAAAAAAGCAGCGGGATGCGGACGGCCCAGTCATGCGCGCCGAAAATTTTTATGGCCGGCGCCACAAGCCAGTAGGCCAACGGCGATTTTTCATAATAGCGGTACCCCAGCATCCGCATTTCCAGCCAATTATGGTTTGCGACCATTTCCCTGGGTATTTCGGCATAACGCCCCTCGTCCGGGTCGTTAAAGCCGCGGTAAAAAAGGATGACCAAATACGCCGCCAAAAGCACGACCACAGCTAACAGTAATGCCCACTTGTGAATTTGATTGTTCATCCTATCTCCGATACGCCGGCGACCAGTGCGATTGCAAGGCATGCGCGTCAGGAAATTTTTTGTCTTAAACGCAATGCTTCCTTAAATCTGCCCGAGCAAAGCAGTGCTATTGCCGCGCCTTTGGCCACCTTTTCGGAACGCCGCAGGGCATAGGAACGCATAAATACCGCGCACGCCTCAGCGCTGCGCCTCTGGCGGAGCAATCCGCTTCCGCGCAGAAGCAGGTCCCGCGCGGCCCGATCAATCTTCTGCAGACTTTCGACTTCGGCACCGCATCTGGAACAGACGGAATCGGCCGGTTCCAGCGCGCGGCGGCAGGCTGGGCATTCCGTCATTTCGTCTCCAGATAAAAGAGAATGTCTTCCAGTTCGGCAATAATCCGGCCAGCGGCTTCACGGTCGCCGCCCGATCCGATTTTTTCCAGTTCAGCCGCGAGTCTTTCCGTGTCGCGCCGGTCCACCTCGTCCATTGTCGGACGGGCCCTGGCGACGCGCTCAAGCAATAGTTTGATTTTACCGTCGCCAGACGCGCCGGCAGTCTGCCCGTCCTGATGTTCCGGACCGGAAGCTTTGTCATCCCCGATGATCTCCGCCTCTTCCACCTCGTCCTCCCCGAACAATTCCGTAACCTTGGCGCGCGCCGCGGCGATTTGAGCGTCATCCAGCTTGGCCAGCGCGTTTTCGATTTTGACGTCCTTTCTCAGGCCGGTCGTTTTTTCCGTGGCCGTGACGCGCAAAATTCCATCCAGGTCCAGGCCCATGTTCAGGATTATCGCGTTTCCGGCCGGGACTTGCGAAAGTCCCTCTACCATGAACCGGCCGATGAGAATATTTTTGCGGGCATCGGCGTTGTCGCCCTGAAAAATGCGGCAATCCGCCTCCTCCTGATTGTCGTAGGCGGTATAAAATATTTCGGCGCGGCTGACGGGCAACGGCGTGCCGGCCTTGATAACGGGCGCAAAAAAATGAGTGGAAAATTGGCCGTCAAGCTCGCCGATGCAGGATGTGCCGAAGGTATACGGGGTAATATCGACGAGTATGCGCTGTTCCGCGGCTCCCATGAGACGCGACGCCATCACACCCGCGCCATAGGCCACGGCCAGTTCCGGATGCACGTCCCGGCGGGGAACCTTGCCGAACTCGCGCTCAAGGACATCCTGGACGGCCGGGATGCGGGTCGAACCGCCGACCAGAACGATATCGTCAATATCCCTGGGCTTCAAACCCGCATCAGCCAGGGCGCGATGCGCGGCGCTCATGGTACGGTCTATGAACGGCGCAAGCAGGCGCTCAAAATCGGCGCGGGACAATTCCAAGTCTATTTTTTCGATCGTGTTTTTGACCGTTGCGAGGTTGTCCTCGATGATTTTTGCGTTGGGCTGGTCGGAAAGATGTATTTTGGCCAGTTCGGCCGCGCGATTGAGACGATGCAGGGAGAGCGGCGACAGCAGGGCCGGATTATCCTGGCGCGCATAAATGCGGTCCGCCAGGAGAGCGGCCAGGGCGTCGTCAAAATCGTCGCCGCCCAGATGATTATCGCCATGACTGGCGATCACCTCGACAACGTCCCCCTCCATCCGGACGATTGAAACGTCAAACGTGCCTCCGCCCAGATCGAAGGCCAGCACGTTTTTTCCGCCGTGCCTGTGGGCGGTTTCATAAGCCAGACAGGCGGCGGTGGGTTCATTTAAAATACGAACCACTTCCAATCCCGCGATGGCGCCGGCGTCCCGCGTGGCCTGACGCTGGGCGTCGGAGAACTGGGCTGGAACGGTTATGACCGCCCTTTGCACCGGACAGCCCAGCCGCCGTTCGGCGCGTTGTTTCAACTCGCGCAGGATCATGGCCGAGATTTCCTGCGGCAGATAAGTCTGCCCGCCGAGCGGCACGCGCTCATCAGAACCCATTCTGCGCTTGATTGAACGGATCGTGCTCTCGGGACGCAGCACATATTGATTGCGCGCCTCGACCCCAACCAGCAGCGCTCCGGACGGATCCAGGCCCACGCATGACGGCAGGATCGCCGTGCCGTTTTCCTCCACGGTTTCGATGCGGCCGTCTGCAAAAACAGCCACTTCGCTGTTGGTCGTTCCCAGGTCAATTCCAACGATTTGATCGCTCACTGTTTTACCTCCACTTCCGCTATTTGTAATATTTGGTCATCCTTGCGATATCCCTGCCGGATAATCACGGTCACGGTTCCAGCAACCGCATCGCCGCGTTCCGACACCGCGACCGCCCGCATAACGCGCGGATCGAACGCCTGGCCGCGCTCGGCGATGGGCGTCACGTTCAAACGCCGGAGCGAGTCGTTGATTTTATCCATGATCATACGCTGCGCCCGCGCGGTTTCCCGGCGCTCGCGCAGCACCGCCGCGCGCCACGGCCAGGGCGGCGCCGGGCGCGCCAAAAGCGCCTGAATTCCGTTGTCCACGCCGTCGAGAATACTCAGGATTTCCGTTAAAACCGCAAGCTGCGATTCGCGACGCGCCGCAGGCAGCTGCGTTTTCAAATCGGACGCGGCATGGGAAAGGACGGCGCTTTGCGCGAGCAGTTCGGAACGCAGCCCTTCGGAAAGCGTTTCCATCTGCCGGCCGTTTTGATGAGCCGCGCGCGCCAACGCCCTTGTTTCCTGGCGCAAAGCGGCAAGTTCCCCGAATAACGTGAACAAATCCGGCGCGGAGGCGTCATCTTCCGCCGGAGACTCGGCGGAGGAGGTTTCCGCGTCAAATTCATCCAGCCAGACGCGAAAATCGTTCACAATGCCGGCGCGCCAATACGCAGCATCAGTCTCCGTTTGCGCCTCCTGCGCGCCGCCCGCGGAAGGCGCGTCGCTTGAGTATGACGATTCGCTGGCGTCAGGCAAAGACTCCGGCGTTTCGGGTGTTGCAGCGGAGTTCTCGGCGCCGAGATTGTCCTCCGGCCCGCTTGCGCATTGCCCGGTGACGGGCGCCGATGTCTCGCGGCCGTCCTCCGGGCTCAAATTGCATCGTTGATCGTTTCCATCCATAAATCGCATCCGGCGCGGCCGCGTTTTTCATCGGTTTCAGGCACCAGTTCGGCCAGTCCGGCGTGTTTTTCTTGTAAAGGCAATCCGAACAGCCGCATCCTGGCGCGCGCGGCCTCGTCTTTGACCAATTCGTAAGCCGCGCAAATCCGTTGAAATTCCGCCGGATTGCGTTCCGGAGGAAATTCGCGAATGCCTTTCAGGTAAGCCGCGCGAATTTCCGCGGTATCGGCATTTTCTGGCACGTTTAAAACAATATAAGGGTAAAGCATCGGTTAAAAAAGGTCCAATTGGTTTGAATCCGTTTCCGGCGTCGGGCGCCTTTTTTTTCTGCGTTTGAACTTGGCGGAAAATCCCGGCGCGTTCGAGCTGCCGGCCCTGAACCTTGACGGAAGATCTTCATACGCGTAAATCGGACTTTCTTCGGCAACGATCCGCGCCGTCCGTTTATCGGAAAGACGGACGGCTTCCTGCTGGTAACAATCATAAACCGGCGTCAGATCGGCGATCACCTCGACGAAATGCGGGGCATCCGTCCGTCCGGTCTTCCGGGCCAGTTTATACGCGGCAGCCAGAGACGCTAACATGCGTTGATACGCGTAGGCAAGGTCAATTTTGTTCTCGCCGGCCGGCGCGGCCGCGTACAACAAGGCGCGATAGGCCAGAAACGCGTACGTTTCCGGGTCGTTCCTGGCAATGCCGTTGCCGGTCAGCGCCCATCCCATCCGGCGGACTAGTGGCGCGTAAAAAAGCCGGTCGCATCCGGCGAGGCCGTCAATGATGTTCCGCAACTGGGCGGAAGGCAATGCCGTGCGTTTAAAGGCCTTTAGCATAGGATCATTGCAAAAAACATACTCGCGCGTTCCCCACACGGCGTCCTTGACACGGAGCAAATCCAGGTAGTTGGCGGCCATCAGGTCGGAGTCGCGCGTTTGTTCCTCGATCGCCGACAATACGGCCCTGAGCGGCGCATTAATGTCGAACCGTGGACACAGGCGCTGTAGAACAGAAAGTGTGAACAACGCCGTCGCCGGCCGGCGCATGGCCCTGACCCGTTCAAGACGATCGGCGGTTGAAGCGTCCGAGTCTGGGACGGAGATCGCGGCCATCGTAGAACGCAGCGCCTCCTCGAAAGGCGGCGCCGGTCTGGGCATGGCTTCAAGTTCGCCAGAGGCAAGTTCCGCGTTCCCCTCCGCCAGATGCCGCGCGGCGCTGTCCAGGCGGATAAAATAGCGCAATGCCTCAACGTCCGGCCGGCCTCGGGCGACCCGGTCCAACGCGTCAAAATATTCAATGGTCTTTCCGGTGTCCTGTTTCTCGCGGCTGATGGAAATCAATTCCAGCAAAGGACGCTCGTCATCCGGAAAATCGGAACGCCACCGGCGCAGCACCGTCTCGGCCTCGCCGGTTGAGTAAATGCGCGCCTGGCGCGCCCATTCCCCGTAAACGTCGCGCAGCGGAAGCTGTTCCGCGCTTTTTCTCCAATATTCCCGCGTCAGCTCATAGACCTCGCGTTCGTCCGGCAAATCAAAGTCCGGCATGTGTTCGATGTTTTCATTGTCCATGGACGGGCCTTTCCCGATCTCAATCTCGATTCGGGCCATATGGTTATAAACCAGCGCCTTTTCCAGGTTGCCGAGAGGCGGCTGGGAGATCTGCATAAGGCGCTCCCAGTCCCGCGGAACATCCATGTTCCGCAGGAATTTGGCGCGGACATTGCTTTCGAATTCGAGGGCGTTCATTTTGACGCGCGGTATAGGCAGGTCGAAATCATCCCATTGGTCTTTATCCGGAAGCGCGCCGATTCTTACGAAAAGCCGCGCCGTGATTTCCTTGAGCAATCCTGTTTTGCCCTGCCAAATGGGGCGAACGCTCAATTCACCCATGCGGCGGCGCGCGTCTGAAAAACGTCTTTTCTCAACCAGCGCGTCAATTTCGGCCAGATAATGCCGGATGGAACCGCCGAAAATTCTGGCATGAAGCGCCCTTTCATGGCCGCCTTCCGGGGCCGCGCCGGAAAGCATGCGTTGAAGCGCCGCGGCAAGGCGGCGAACGCAACTGTCGTCGGGGATTTTTTCAAGGCAGGCGCGCGCCTCATTGTCCCGCCGCCCGTAAAACGCAGCCAGAGCCTGCACGAAAAGCCGCCAGCCCACAAGCGGAGAGCGGCGGCCCACGGATGCCAGCATGGACTTGAATCCCCCGCCTGTTTTGTTTTCCTCCAGTTCACGCCAGGCCAGCATGATCGAGGAGGCTTCGGCCTTAAGCGGATGATTTTCAGGAAGATGCGGATTTTCTGCCAGGATGCGCGGATTCCGGCATTCACGGATGATGAGCCTGTCGGTTGCGGCGGTCAGTCCGGCGTCCGTCCCGTAACGCGCGAGTAAAACAACGCCCCGCGCGCCGGAAATTTCCGTGCGCAAGGCCGTTTCCGGCGACAATCCGGAGATAATTTGCGGCTGGGTCTCAGCCAGCATGCGCGTAAGTTCCTCGGCCTCGCGGGTTTGACCGGCGGCGAGCATTTCCGCAAGCCGGGTTTCATAGGCCCGGGCCACCAGCGGATGATGTTCGGAGGAATAGGCCGGATGTTTGCGAAGCAATTTTGCCAATCCCAATGCCTTGTGGCCGCGACGCTGGACGATTGCCTGTTCCAATTCCGTTACAATCTTTTCAAGCGTGTCTGAACCTGTAACCACCGATATGACTCCCTGCCATCAAATTGAAAGGAAACACGCGAAAGTATGCAGACGGTATGAATATAAATCAAGTGAAAATCGGCCGCCCCCAGCAATAAAAGAGTGTGCCGTTCGATCGAATCATATAGTTCACGATTTCACTTGCCGTCAAATCAGCCTGTCTACTCTGGAACTTTTATATAGTTCCGTCTTCAAAAAAACAAATCAATAAATTCCCTGACAATTTCCGCCCATGAAGCACACCCGCTATAACGGCGCAATCAAATACGCCGCGGCGAGGGCCGCCAGAGCCACGGGAAAAATCCAATGTCTGTTGTCGGTTTTCATTGATCAGGAACATCGTGCGTTTGCAGCCAAATTTCGCGACAAACACCCTGCCGCATAAACAGGCACATAATTCCGCATGTTACCCCGGGCAATATTGCGCGCGCTCAACACATATGAATTTGTTGGATGAAACTTCTGTTCAAAAACACCAAGACTTTTCGACTGCGTTACACGGCCCGACTTCACTTCAAGCGGCATTATCCCGCCTGCGCTTTCAACCACAAACTCGACCTCTGCAGTTTTTCCTTGCCACGCGTAGAGCGAGACGATTCCTGACGCCACCAATTCTTGCGCAACGAAGTTCTCCGCCACATACCCTTGGTAGGCGCCAAACCCGTATTCAAGGATAGTTCGCGGCAGAATGCCGCCCATCGCGCCCAGCAGCCCGGTATCGAAGAAGTATAGTTTGAAACGATTCTCCGCCCGGCGACTGGAGAGCGGCATGCCAATTGAATTTACGATAGAAACACGAACGACAAGTTTGGCGTTCTCAAGCCAATCCAAGGGACCGGCTATTCGTTCATATCCGCGAATACCCGGCAATGAATCGCGGAACTTGAATTTTGGCGCGGAACCGTCTTGGGTCAACGCCAGCTGCTCCGGAACATTCCTCCATAATCGCTCAATATGAAGGGCGCTTGTCTTGCCGCTGTGCTTTGCGATATCGGCGATATATGTCTCCAGAAGATCCCGCTGAGTCTTCCGTACCGCCTGCATGGCCTCGTATAAATTATCCCGCCGCGCAGCATAGGCATTCACCACTTCCGGCAGACCGCCCACAACCAGATAGTGTTTCCACATTTCCCACAACTGGATATGAGCCGTTTCCGGCAGTGGTGTTGAAAGATCGCATCCGGAAAGCAGTTCCGTCAGCCGCGAACTACCGGTGCCTGCAAGAAATTCCTCAAAAGTCATGGGCATCAAATCGAGAAAAGTCACCTTCCCCACAGGGAAAGACTCGCTGCCAAAACACACGCCGAGAAGAGAACCGGCCGCACACAAGGCCAGTTCCGGCATTTCCTCCGTAAAATACTTAAGGCTCGTCAATGCCCTAGGACAACGCTGGATCTCGTCAAGGATGAGCAGATCGTTTCCCTTGTCGATAGCATTATTCCGATAGAATTGCAGTTCTGTCAGAATCCGTTCCGGACGCAAGTCTTTCTCAAAAATTTTGCCCAGTCGTTCGTCTTCCTCGAAATTGAAATAATGGCAATGCGGAAACGCAGCTTCGCCGAACATTTTGAGCGTGTAGGTTTTGCCGACCTGACGCGCCCCACGAAGAACGAGCGGCTTGCGTGGCTTCTTGTCTTTCCATCGAATCAATTCCATTGTCAGGTTTCTGTTCATACTATAAATGTATCGGTTTTGGTATTTTTGGCAAGCACTTTATGCCAACCATCGGTACTTTCAGCCGGAACTCGCGGGTTCAGCGCAGAAATGAAAGAATACCTTTAAAAACGTGGAACTGGCCATGGCACCCAAGAGGATTCGGATAACTATTCATGCGGTGAATGATAATCATTCACGCCCTGAATACAGGAAATCATGGAATTAAAAGCCTATCCGGTACATCGTGCCCTCGTAGATCATTTCATAGCACCCCATGTCCACTCTTCCGTATCGGATGCGTTGTCGGCCGTCAAGATCGCCCGCGCCGGTCATCCAAGGCTGATTTCCCCCCGTATTTACACATGGAGAATCACTGCGTAAACGATAATTCCCACTGGCGTAATCAACAAACAGCGGGTCCGCATCAATGTTATTTGTGCTTCCGCTTGCAAGGTTGGTAATTGGAGAAATACAACAGTTTCCCGCTCTTGTTGTGTTTGTATTGCAATTTCTTTCCGCGTTAAAATAGACAATAGAATTCGTACAGTTCACGCTATATACGCCACCTCCCGATAGAGCATAATTGCTTACAACCGTACAATTTTGTATATTACCATACATAATTCCACCACCGTAGGCTGAAGAGCGATTCCTGATAATAAGACAGTTATAGATATTGGCGTTAGTGCCGTTACAGGCCAAGCCTCCGCCGTCGGCCTGAACGCCGCTACTCACGGTATTGTCCATAATAACACAGTTTGAGACGGTTCCGTAAGCAATCACTATTGCGCCACCTTCAACCCTGGCCAACGCATTGCTCGCCACATTATTGCTGAAAATACAATTATAGACCAACGTGGAAACCGAATACGCCCACAAACCACCGCCGCCGTAGAGATACCCGCCGACGCCTCCGGCACATTTATTTTTAATAAATGATGAATTACGGATGGTCCCCATTGGCAAATTAACGCCGCCGCCATTTTCCGTCGAGTAGCCGTTCGAAATGGTCAATCCGTCAATAACGGCAAACGCATTGCTGACAAAAAAGCACCGGTTGGTCGTATTCGGATAATTGCCGTTGATGAACGTATAATCTCGTCCATGAAATCCACGCAATGTAATTCCGTTTGTGATGGCAACCTGATTGGTCAACGTGTAGTTTCCGTTCGTCACCCAAACCGTTTCACCATTGGTAGCCACATCTACCGCCCACTGAATATTGGTCGCCGCATCAGCCCAGTTGGTATACGGCGGGTTGTTTGTTCCATATCCGGGCGGAGTAACATAATGATCCTCCGCCCGTAACGAAATCATTGCGGAGAATAACAACAATATCTGACCAAAACTGACTGCCCGAATTAAATTCATAAAACGCGCCTCCTTATTGCCACCTTCCGACCATGCCACCGCATGATTGCGTTTAATTCATGCGAACATAAATTCAAGAACGGCTCACATCTTATATCGAACGGATTTGAAATCAAACATTATTCAGCATCCTCCATTTTTTGCAACAGCCTTAGAACCTGATGCCTGGCCGCATCAGCGGCCGTCCGATCCTTTTCAACCCTCCATAATCTTTTTACGCGGTCATAAGAACCCGCAACCTGTTTGGGCGCATTATGCAGAAATGTTTCAGCCTCAACAATAATGGCCTGATTTTTGCCGTTCTTTTTCGCCTGTTCCATCTTGTTCTTCAGCATGGCAAGGTATTCATAGTCCTCAATGCCTTCGCGCAGCGCCTCCCAATGCTTGCCGCTGGTTACGGAATTTTCCGTCGTATAAACCAAGCCGTACGAGGGGGGTTCCAGCATGACCTCGTTCCATGCCGAGAGCGGATAATTCCAGTAATTCCACGTTGACATGCCGGTCGCGCCATTCTTCCAGCAATGCCATGCCAGAAGCAGATGATAATAATATGGATCCAGCAACCGGGTTGTATCTCCATGACTGTTATTAAGATGCAATTCCTTGGTCGGCTTTATGCTCTCCATCTTTAGTGTCTCTGAAATTCCGCAGAGTGGGAACATCGGTGATATTACGTTGTATTGTTCAAGCATCTCCACAAGTTCCAGAACCGGCTTATCACACGCCGAGTTCACAAACAACCTGAATCGAGAACACCCCTGTTTGATTGCTTTTGCCCACAATGTATTCAGCCGATAGTGCTCCGTAAAGGACGGTTCGTCATACAGGTGAAGCATGATCCGTTCCGGCGGAATGCCTTTCTTCTCCGCATATTCGGCAAAGGCCGCGGACCACTGGGCTATCTTGCGGTTGAATCGTTCGCTTCCCGGTGTTTCATTCGCCACAAAATCAGGCGGGTTATTGCCAAGATATAACCCGTAATACCGCGCCTCCTTCCAGCGCGAAACCCAATCATCAAAGCCTTCCGTTTTTAACTTGCCGACCAGTTTGCCTTCCGCGTCAAAAGCGTCTTTGTCGGGATAACATGCGCTTCCGGCATGTGCAAACGGCGTATCCACAAAATGCGCCTTCATATCGTCAATCGCAAGTTTCACATTGGCGTCCGTCATGCCGGCAAATCCGTATGGTTGATCGGTATAATCCCATAAATAAAAGGACAACTTTGGCCGTTCTGAAAATTTGAACGGCGCAATCGCAAGGTTGAACTCCACCCTGCGTCTTCTGAGACATCCTTTTGGAATGATCACGATCCGGCCGTTGTAAGCGCCGGCCGTTATGCCATCAGGATGAATCCCGAACCAGACCTGGCGGGTCATCCCGGACGGAATCCTGATCTTATATCCATTCACATCCTTCTCCGCCTCAGGCAGGGCATCCGCAATCATCTTGTCTTTCGTGACCACAAATTCCACCTGATGCACGCGGATATAGGATGGCGTTTTGCCTCCGGGAAGATTTTCAAAGAATATATTTACTTCCTGGTCTTCCGGCTTCACGTTCGTCAGGTTCAGCGTTTCCGCCCGGTATTCGCCATTCATCAACTCCAGTTTTAATTCCGGCAATTTCTCAAAGAGTCCGAGCCGGGATAGCATCCTTTTCCATCCCGTTTGCGTCATCATGTTTTTCGGAACTTCGATCGCCTCCAATGGATCCCAACGGTGTTTATGCCAGACAACCAGCGGTGGTGCGCCCCGCATCCGCAATGCTTCCGCGTTTATCCGGAACAATTCACGATGCAAATCATTCAGCGGCGCCATGGCGCGGTATCCCGGCGAACGGAATAACGCCTCCCAATCCATACCGGCCAACTTCGCCTCAACACCGGATATTTCCGTCTCAAGTATTTTCCTCGTTTCTTCCGGCAAACTTGCGGCATTCCGCCTTATTCCATTAATACTCCCCTCAAAGCAAAGCCGGACGGCAACGTACGCCCCTAAATCTTCCTTTGCGATTTTCCCCGACGGCTGAACTTGCTCCTTATCGCCACCCTCCGTTATTTCAATCTCATCGCAAAAGAAATACAGGGGCGTCGTCGCCATAAAAACTACATATCTGGCCCGGGCGCGTAATCCCCCGTCCCGATACCACCACGAAATATTTTTTTCTTTAGCGCAGTGGTCCAATGGATTCAACTCGTCCGGAAGCCCTTCATTTTGCCAGGCCGGATTCACCAGTTCCGTTAAAAATTCATAATTTTTGTCGTTATCGCTTACAAAAACGGCAATTGAAGACGGCCATTGCACGTTCATCGGGCCGTCAAAACCAGCATGAATCCCTATCCCGCCGATTGATCTTAATTCACCCAAATCCACCGTAATTTTAACACGATACTTATGCACCCAACCCACGGTTTCTTTTTGCAACCAAAGCTGACCGTTCCCATCATAGATCGTGCCGTCGGTCAACTGGGTTAAATCGCCTTTATCACTGCTACGTTCATAATTCGGTTTCGGATCCAACGTATACGGCTTGCCCAGCGCAATGTTGACCGAATTTGAGCCGTGGGCGGACGCGGCGATTTCCCTGGCGCGCGAAAAATCAGGCCGGACACAGCAATAACACAAAACAAGCAGAAAAATGGCCAAGCGTGTTCCGATTAGCGATAGTTTTTCCTTCATAAAGACAGCTTTTTTTTGCCTTCCTTAATTTTGCATCAAATTTACTGTTTCTGAACTGATTTTTAAATTTTCCTTATTGCTGAGGTGATTTCAAAACTCGCTCTGAAACCCCACCCCGCCCGTTGGGCACCCCTCCAAAGGAGGGGACCTTACGGATTGGTCAGCAACAGCTTACGATCCCCTCCACCGGAGGGGTGGCGCAAACCGGGGTGGGTCTGAAGCGAGTTTTGAAACTGGCTCTGCTATGTCATCTTATCACCTGCCTTTCCTTATCGTGCAAAAATATTTTGTACGATTTATTTTCCACCAAAGGCGGATCCGCCTCCGGCGGACAGCAAATATTCATGCGGCTTCCCGCCGTCTTTGATCCAGATAGCCGAGAAAATCCATAAGTCCGGCCGCTCGTTGCTTATGGATCGAATAGCGCACTTCATCCCGGTTGCCGTGGAATCGAATCTTGGCCGCCACGCACCCTGACTTGCTTGACATATTCCGGCAGCAGTCCGCGAAACTTTTTGATCTGTTGCGCCACTTCCTGACTGCTCATCGTTTCCCCGCGGCGTTGTTTGCCGCACAGGTATTCCCGCGTGTCGGCCAGGAAGCACAAGACAGGGCGCAATATTCAGGACCTTTCATGTTACCGTTCGATAAAACATTCCCAGACCGCAGATGGACGCTGGGGCGTATCGGTCTCCGCTATAAAGAGGCTATCATTTTGGTCGTTTATGGTTAAACCATGAGGATAATCGCAAAAAATAGATTTTTCTTTATCTATCAATGGTCCCAACCTGCTAAATGATGCTTTTTCCCTGTCATAACTCCACAATTCCGATAGCACCCTTTCTTCACCTATTCCCTGTCCGCTGACGCCATAGATCAAGCCTTCTCTGTCCATCGTCAGTCCGGCGATACGGAGACCGGGTGACGGCTTGCCCAACCAGTCAACCTTCATCTTCCCGGGATTAAACCTATACAAACAACCGTCCACCGAGCCAATGTATATATGGCCGTCACCACCGTTAAACATCGAGTCAATATCATAAAAGTCGAAAACCGCTATGTCCGTCGGTTTTCTATAAAAACGGAAGAAATCATCGAAGGGGCCAAAATGATGATAGATTAATTCGTTTTTATCTGGATTATAGGAAATAAATTTGGGAGGAGAAAATTCTTTAACCTGGGTAGTGGGCGGCCGCCATACTGTCCATAGCACGCCATTATCGTCAATCTCCAAATCATGCGGAAAGGAGTTCGGAGATGCCAGAGTTTCAGCCTTGCCGGTCTTTAACTCATATTTGAAGATAAAAGAATATGGATAAGTCAGCCCATAAATGATTTTACGTTTGCGATCAAGGGCAATGGACTGAATATAGGTATGCGGACAGGGAATGCATATCTTCTCCAACTTATCCGTCTTCGGATGATATTTGAACAGGCATCCGCCCGGAGCATCAGCGGCAGTTTTAAGGTCAAGAAGGCAGGCCGTAGCCCCATAGATGGTTCCATCCTCATCCAAGTGAAGAGCGCGATGCACCTTGACCTCGTTTTTTTCGGCAATCTTCTGATAGTTCAGAGAACAAAATTGCTTTGTCTTCGGGTTGAAAGTGTAGAAAATGTCGTTATTAGAAGCAACCCGGCCCACATAGATCAAGCCGGTGTTTGGGTCAAATAATACATCGGTTATGGACCCGGCATCTATTCCCTTTACTCCCATAGATTTATTTTCCTCTATGAAATGTGTTTTTACCGCTCTTAGCTTGGCCATATCTTAGAATCTCCTTTCGTTACTTACTATTTTTCGCACCCTTCTATTTCTATCAGACAATAAATTGTAAGATAAGGAACTATAAAATTAATCGCGTTATTTCTGACATTGAACTGCAAAATTTCTTTTCCTTCCTTCCCGGGTATATGGAGGGAAACCTTTATGCCCTTTTGTTCCCAGGAACAAGGAAGCCTGACGGAGACGGGAATATCTTTAACCAACGTAACCCGGTCATCAGGCGCGACATTATAGTTGACCAGGTGGACAACCAGCTTCCCTTCCTTGAATAAGACATTCATCCTGACCCCATTATTTTCCATATCCGGATTAACAGAGAGAGAAAATCCGGAAACTTTCGTGAAGACGGAAAGAAAGCTTGCGCTGGCAAACGAAGGAGCATAGAAAAGGTTGCCCTTACCGTATTGCTTGACGGCAAACTGGTTGTTCCTGGTGTTTAAGATCAGCGGGTTATCCGTTCGCTTTCTCCATTTTTCATCATAGGCTCCGGTCTCTCCAACGATAATTGCCTTGCCCCCGTTCTCCATGTAGTTGAAGAGTATCTTCATCTCTTTATCCGACATATAACTGATGTTCGGCAATACGATGAGTTTATATGCCCGAAGGCGGATGTCGTTAAAGTTGTGTTGAGTAATGAAGTCAAACGGGATGTTGCTTTCCTTAAGCGCAATTGCTTCGGCAATGTTCAGGGTAGTATTTTGATTGAAGACGACCACTCCTATATCCGCGTAAACCGATAACCCGTCATAAAGTTCCCAATGCTTTCCGAAGAACGAACTATACATTCTTTTTACCGCCAATTTTTCCCCATCGGATATTAGTTCATCAACAAACACCCCTCCCTCCCCAAAAGCCGCAGCTTCTGCCAATCCCAATTCAAGCAGATTGGGACCGCGGTCTCCAGATGCAAAGAGAGCTATTTTGCCATTATTGTTCTTGGCGGCCGCATGCGTATATTTATAGTCAAGGATATAATCATTGTACTCCTTAATCATGCCCCCGGAAGCAACCTCAACCTTCCTGGAAGAAGGTTTTATCACGCCACGAACGTTATCTTCCAACATTTTCCAATCCACCGCCCGCATCACCATCTCCGCAAAGGCGTTTCCTCCTCTATTTATAATGACAAAAAAATCTTTTCTGGTAATTTCCTCTCCGATTTTACGGATACGAAGAAATGCCTCCTGCATACAGACAGCCCGAAACCTTTGTGATTCCCAAGAAAGCAGACTCGGTAAAACCTTGATTTTTGCAATCTGACGGCTGATTTCAGCCTTTGACTGGAGTTCTTTGATGTTCAGCTTGTTCAGATTACCGGCTATTTCTGAAATCATGAACCAGCCACGAGGCGATCCTGATTTTCCTTTCATCTCAAAATTCTGCCTCTTACCGTACTTTATTGCCTCCGGATTCACCGTGACGCTGAATATCCCGAAAATATCGGCATGGCCATCAATATACACAGTTTCAAATTGGCCTGCGGCCAATTCCGATTTCCAATTGATCGTCGTTTCATAAGACGTGTCGATTTCAAGAATCTTTCTACCGTTCAGGAAAAGCTCATAACGCCCATCCCCAAAATTACTCCCCATCCCCGCCGCCATTATAAACGTTACCTTATTGCCTTTTCTGTTCCCCGGGACAACTTCGGATTGCCATCTTATGAATTCTCCACCAACAGGATGTTCCAGAAAACTGTTCGTATTTTCTCCAGTAAAGCAGCGATATTCCAGAGCGAGCGAAGCCTTTGCCTTAACGCTCCAATCTATGTTGATCGGCAATATTCTTGTCGCATCATCTTTCGTTTTACCCTGACAAACCGCACCGTTTATGTCTCTCTTTCCGTCAACATCATCCAGCAGTTCAACTGCGGCGCTTTTGGTTGTGTCCTTCAGTACCGGCTCGATAAAATCAAGCCTGACGGGCGGAACATATACTCGGCCGGCAAGCTTTATTTGGAAATAATCATTTACCTTAAACAACTCTTTTATCTCGGAGAGAGCGTATCTTTCCTTCATATATTCAATGAACTTTTTTTGACAATGTCGGCAATAACACAGGTGCTGATCTGGTTCGCAGTTATCTACGAATATCCCATCATAACCGCATTGGGCAATGAGTCGCACAACATTGATGAGATAAGATTGAAAGTTGGGGTTGTTAAGGCAGGGACAATAACGGTGCGTGCTGGGCCATCCCGTGGAATCTACTGGATAGTTAAAATGAAAGCCGCCATTTAATGTTCTCTGATTCCAATCAATGGGGTCGTCCTTTGGTTTGGCGCCAAAACCAAACTTGGCGTAATCATCCCAATGGTCGTAGAACTCCCAAAAACCCTTGCGATTTTCAGGATCGCCCATCAGGGTCTGCGGACAGATATACGAAATAAAGACCTTTACACCAGTTTTGTGGATACTGTCCACATAAGCGGTAATAGTCTTGATCCGTTGGCTTGCCTCTTCCGGGGTGAGAAGGCGGCCGGGGACATTATCAGTATAAGCGGAGTTTGCCCCCAAACTGCCTATAAACGGAGTATCGTGGGCCACGTGCATCAGGCATGAAGAATTATCGGCAACACCTTTAAGAAACACAGGATTGCCGATATGATTATCCCCATAGTCAATTGAATAAATAAAAGGGGAAGAACTCTTTCCTTTTAGTGGCTCCGCTGACCCATTTCCTGCAAACGAACAATCCAAACCTGAACCTATTTTCTTTGCCTTCATGGTTTAGCCCTACTCCTGCTTGTTGTAACAGAATTTCCGACAATAACCCTGTATTACGGCACATCGCTACCAAGTTTGCGCTGTGCGTAATCAACACATTGGTTGAGTCGGTTAATAAGCGGCACCTCTGAATTTTTCATTGGCCTGATGCTCCATACCTGATTGATATCACTCGATACCGTCCGGGGAATATTCAATCCGACAACCAAAAGCCTGCGGCACCATTGGCACGGTGCAAAAAGTGTTGGTATATGGCACGGAATCATTATCGGCCGAGGCCATGGCATTGGCGCGAGCCACGGAAGTCTTAAGCATCTTGTCTAAATCCTCAATGCATTCTCTCTCGGAATAGACAGGAAATGCCGGAATTGGTCCCACGATCGGGACAACATGTCCGGGTTCGCGCCGGTAGGCCGCCGCCAACCGTCTCTCGGCGCGGACAATGCGTTCGCCGTGAGGAATGAAATTCAACATATTTTTCATATTTTCAGCAGTTTCTGCAATAGAGTGATATTAATTTTACGTGGAATGATTTTCGTTTTCAGCGCCAAGAAAGCGGCTGCACCTGCCGCCTCTCCAGTGGCGATGCAACAGGGCATGTAACGCGTGGAAGCCAAAGCCTCGTGCGTCACCGAAATACATCGGCCGGCTACAAACAGGTTGTCCCTATCTTTGGGAATCAGGCAGCGATACGGAATATCATAGGCTTTTTTCAGCGTCGTGAATTTTTGCCCTTCCGGCGCGTGAATATCAATCGGCGCCAGATTGCGGGCGATTACGTCAGGAAATGTTTTTGCCCGTGACACGTCCTCCTCGGTCAATAAATAATCCCCCATGATCCGCCGCGTTTCCCGCACGCCGACGGATGCCCAGCCGCGCCGATCCAGCGCTTTTCCCTTCTCAAATCCCGGAATATATTTTTTGGCAAATTTTTCCAAGGATTCAAGCTGCTTCAACGATTCCGTCTCGGCATATGTCAAGTCGCGCGCGTTCGTGCCGTCAACGTTTGCCACAAAACTGCCGTCTATTTCCGCCCTGTCCGTCCCCAGCCTGCCATTGATCCAGATCGTGTCATAATCAAAATGCAGTTCCCCCTTTTTCCGGGCTTTTTCCAGCAACCCCTTGAATCCGCTGGCCACAAAAAAAGGCAGCCGGTCGCTTACAAACTCCAGTATTTCTCCGGGGTATTTTTTGCGATAGGCGCTCATAAAATCAAACAACTTGCGCGTGTTGACGCCCTCCATTATTGGCCCCACGAGAGTCATTCCCTGCGTCTTGCCGTCTTTTTTTCTGCCGATTTCATAAGCGCACCCGGCGCGCGCGGCAACATCGCCGTCGCCCGTGGCGTCAACCACCACTTTTGCCAGGATCGCCTGGCGTCCGGACTTGTTTTCAACGATTATTCCCTTAACCGATCTTCCCTTTACGATCGTGCCCGCAATCCAGGTGTGCAGGAGCAGTTTTGCCCCGGCCTCCTCAATCATTTTTGCCGCCAGCATCTTGAACTGGTCCACGGAAAAACCGATCAACCAGCCGTTGGTCACCGGATTGAAAAATTTCTGGATAATTCCCTCTTTTTTTTCCAGCCCCTTCAAAAATTCCTTCATGATGCTCTTGTGCAATTCGGGCACATAGGCGCCGAACCAATTCATGGGAACGGCCGTGGCCGTGCCGCCGAGGAAACCATTCGCCTCAACCAGCAACGTTCTGGCGCCGTTCCGGGCGGCGGCAATGGCCGCCGCAATGCCGGCCACGCCGCCGCCGGCCACCAGCACGTCCACAGACTCAGCTACCACTGTTTTACGTTTGGGTTCAATAATATGTTGTTTTTGCACATTGTCCTTTCCGGCGTTAAATATTTTGGATTGCCGATTTTTGATTTTAGATTGAAGACTGTTCATTTTACCTAGTGTAGTGTTTCACTCAGATATGTATTTATGGCTTGTCATGCTGAGCGTAGCGAAGCATCTCAATAATAACGAGATTCCTCGCCTTGGCTCGGAATGACAGCGCACTTTTTAA
>Ga0074199_1000797_pt1 | contig 39458 bp, 30 predicted proteins | sample EPASupsiteSAE347_FD_64528 | JGI IMG/M metagenome (GOLD analysis project Ga0074199, IMG submission 64528) | Bioremediated contaminated groundwater from EPA Superfund site, New Mexico - Sample SAE3-47 | ecosystem: Environmental > Aquatic > Deep subsurface > Groundwater > Contaminated ... | reverse complement strand
TTAATAAACAAAGCCATAGTGTCAGGCATTATGGCTTAAAAACAAAAATCGCCGGGCACAATATTTAGCTACATCCGGCGCGTGAGCAGAGCTGTTTCAGGACAAACATGCATGGCTACAACATTTGAAGTGTGGTCACACAAATAATCCATCAGATCATTGTACTTGTGACTATTGTTTAACTTTAAAAAAAATTGCAAAAGAAAGAATAGAAAAAGAAAGACAAGATAGAGAAAAAAGAATCGGGAAAATTCGTGAAGTTATAGAAAGCGCTTTTAACATTAGAAATAATAAACCTTTGGATTTTGATGAATTATGTTTTACTCATAAAGTATTTTTGAGTACAATTTGCAAAGCCTTGCTGGTTGAAAATTATACCTCAACCAGGCAAATTCAGCCATTGGAATCCTTTGCTTATAACAAGCCCCTTTCGCCTTCAGATGATTATACAACACTAATATATTCTGAATTAGTAAAACACAATATAATAATTCCAAGTCCGATTTCGGATATAACTGCTTTCGGTTGGGAAGGTCAAAATGGTAATTTCAATTTCTTGGATAATTTTCCACATGCGTTTTGTCTTTATAAAACATGGTATATCATTAATGTAACCTGCGATGACGGATTTGATTCATTGGTAAAGAAATTATTATTGGGAAATTATTATAATTCCGAAGTAAATATCAAAGAAGCGTTTGGATTGTGGAAAGTTATCGCAAAACAGGAGTGCATCGTCTATTTTGAATATCAATTAAGTGCTGTTGGCTTTAACACTCAATTTGGTAAAAAAACAAATATTGTTATTGAGAAGCTTCTGGAAAATTTCTCTGTTTCGCAGGTTTATGCGTTAATCTGGAAAGAAGTTGCAAGTGCTTCAAAAGCTTATCTTGAACATCGATTTTCAAAAAATTACGCTAAAAATATTGCTATTCATGGTGTGGAGAGCTATGGTGAGCGTGCACTGGAAAATGGATGGGACATTATAAAGTATTCGCGAAATAGAGAAGTTCCGCAGAGCATCTTAAGTCTAGTTTTATTCAATTTAGTTCTTTTAATTAATGATGATGGATTTAATGAGCCACCTAATATCAAGCTACTATAATAAACTGTCAAGGAACCCTAATAATAAGCTCAAGGAGGAAATCAACAATGACGACAACATTTTGCGAAACATGTCATTAAATAGCAACCTATTTAGTTAAAGAAGCGTGGATTGAAAAGAAAATCAAAGGATATAAATGTAATTTTCGGGGATTAAAAGCTTATTGCACTGAGTGCGGAGGGGCTCTATTTGTTGCAAGTATTCACGATCACAATCTTAATATGTTGGAAAAGGAAATTGATTACGGAAACTGCAATGAATAGAAATAGTGTTGGGCTTAAAGTTAAGATGATGTGCGATAAAGCATGTTTAAGTCAGAAGTGCTTTGCGGAATATTTAGGAATTGATCAAAAACAAATAATAAAATTCGAAAAAGGTGAACTTCGATTAAGCATCAATCAACTTGAAAAAATATGCGACTTGTTTAGTTGTTCATGTAACGATTTAATGGAAGGAATAACAGATGAGCTGCAGCAAGATTACTATTTTGATTTTAGTACAATAAGTAGTGATGATCTTACAGGAATCTCAAGAATTAATAAAATTGTGCGTAATTCAAAAGAAATGAATAATTTATTAACTGGCAGGCTAGTACAAAGATGAAATTATTGAAAAAGAAGGAATTGATATGATAGAAATTAAACTGAAAAATTTATGTAAAAATAAGTATCCCATGTCAAGATCTGAGGCAAGACGCATTATAGAGAGTTCAAATGCTGTCAAAGAGATTACCCTTGATTTTGAAGATATTGATAACATTGGTCAGGCATTTTGTCATGAAATATTTGTTGTATTTCAGAACAAAAACCCAAAAATGAAAATAAATTTCGTCAATGCAAATAATGAAGTCATGGGAATGATAAAACGAATTTTAAACACGGAAAATTGCTTTAATAATAAAAATGTGAAGTAGCAAAATATGAATTGTTTCTCAGAATGTGTTTGAAATTTAATGTGTAATTTTCAGTGAATCCAAATATAAAGGATTCTTAGCGCTCAAATTAACAAATCTTCATAAGCAACGCTCTCCATATCCTTTTTATGATTTGCAAGTCAAATTGAACAGCGTATTGATATTAAATCGGAAACGTTCATATTTTGCATTCTGCGGAATTTTTGATTTGATTTATTGATTTTACGCTTAAAAGATTCTACTTCGCGACATACGTGTGCTTTTTCATTAATTATCAGTTCTTTTTCTTCAATACTTATATTCTCTCCATAGTTTATTGCATTTAAACCATATTTTATTCATAATGTTCTCCTTTTTTTTATATATCGACAGCTTTTTTCATTTTTTTTTACATTTTTGTGTTGATTTTATGCTGGCTGTAGTAAACGGGTAGGTAGCCTTCATCTGTATTGACTATAAACCGAGCACCGAGATCGATGTATTTGTATTATTGTAATTTACATAAATTATTTCCACCTGAGATTGACATTTTGCATTGATGTTGCTAAAATAAATTAATTAATAGGAATTAGTTGGATTTATACTTATTACATGGGATCATGTAGATTTGATTGTTTCGCTCTGATATTGATATTTATTTGCAAAATAAATATCAATATCAGAAGAACTTCAATCATATTGCTGGATAGAAATAAGCAGACTAGTGATAGTTTGTTTGGCTTTTTAAGGAGGGGAAAAATGACGAATGCACCTGAAAAGTGGTCAAGTCTTGAAGAAGTTGCCGAACACCTGGGCGTTAGTAAGGATACAATTCGCAACTGGATAAAAAAAGAAGCGATTCCTTATCGAAAGGTGGGTAAGCAATACAAATTTAAAATATCTGAAATAGATGCTTGGGTAGATAGCGGCAAAAGTGCCGAGATTGAATAAGCTGGCGATGACAAGAGTCAACGGAGCATATAAGTGGGTGATTGATTAATATGGATACAACAATGATGTATAACGGCAGCCTGACTGCCGAACAATTTCTCTTCTATGAAATAAGAATTGTCGCCAAACAGTACCTGGAGGGAAAATCGATTGACGAAATAGTAGAAGCTATAAAACGCGATAATTTGTTTCAATACCCGACCGAACGGAAGATATCAAAATTAGCACGAGCCTGCCATCGGAGAATTATTGCCCTTGACAATAACAACCTGGTCTATGAGTTGGCAAACGCGCCAGTTGAAGTGGCAAAGCAAATAAATCTCTATGCGATGATGTGCTATAACCGCCTCGTCCGTGATTTTATGACCAGCCTGATTGGCGAGAAATTCCGCCAGCATGACTTCTCATACAGCAGGAAAGATATCAATATCTTTTTTTTACGGTTGCGTGAGCAAAACGATAATATTGCCACCTGGAGCGAGCAAACAATAGCGAAACTCAAACAGGTACTGACCAAATGCCTAGTCGAAACAGAGATGCTCGACAGCGTTCGCGCATGCGAGCTGAACCCAATATTTATCAGTGCAGAGCTGGAAAACGGCATCCGTGAAAACAACGATTTAGCCGCCCTTCCGGCGTTTAATTGTTTCAGGTAGGAGTGTAGACTATGAATGATATAAAACAAGAATTAGATCGAATTAAAGCAAGAATCTCCGATACAAATTTCCTTGCCAATAAAGGGTTATCGAACGAAGTCGGGATTCACGTATTCAAATATGCACCGCAGGATGAGCTAATCGTCCGGGATTACATTGAGTGGCTGGTCAACAGCCCTCAGAGGTTTTTCGAATCATTGAGAGGGACATGTACAAAATTCTTCTGGAAATTTTGGAGGAGAAACGTGTGCTCGGAACTGTTCCGGGACTTGAAGAAAAAAAAGGCAAGGATTACCTCCTTGCTCAGTTACAGAAGATCGCTACCCAGGAGGAATTCCTGGCGAAGATGAAATATGAGCCGCACAAATATGGTGATGTGCTGTTTTTGACGGGCGTTGGCAAAGTGTACCCTTTTATGAGGTCACATAAAATGCTCGATACAATGCAGCAAGCATTCTCAGATATTCCAATTGTGATGTTTTATCCGGGAGAGTTTAACGGTCAAAGTTTAAACCTGTTTGATAAGTTCCATGACGGGAACTATTATCGGGCATTCAATCTACTTTAACAGGGGGAAAGACATGAAAATACAGAATATGTTCCAAAAGGACATTAATCGTGATATTAACGGTGTTATAAAAGTGGCACAGGATGATGAAGTGAGTCTCGTTCAGGAACTCGACGAGTATATCATCACGAGGGAACTACGCCGTCACTTCAGCACTTTTTTTGACAACTACGCCAAAGCCATGGATCACCCCACCGACAAAGTCGGGGTCTGGATTTCGGGCTTCTTTGGAAGTGGTAAATCCCACTTTCTTAAAATATTGTCCTACCTTCTGTCAAATACTGTAGTTGGAGATAAAAAGGCAGTTGATTTCTTCGAAGACAAGTTTGACGACCCGATGATGTATGCCACTGTCGTTCGTTGCACAAATATCCCTACTGAGTCAATACTCTTTAATATCGACATAGAAGGCCCCATTAACAAAGACAAAACGGCAGTCTTACGGGTTTTTGCCAAGGTTTTCTACAACCATCTTGGCTTTTACGGTGAGGACTTAAAAATTGCCAAACTCGAACGCTTCATTGATGAGCGGGGTAAGACCGAGGCATTTCGCATGGCCTTTGAAGAAATTAACGGTGCATCATGGTTGGAGAGCCGCGCTGCCTGTGCTTTTTTTGAGGACGATATCGTGTCTGTCCTGCAAAGTGTCCTCGGCATGAGTGAAATCTCCGCCCGCAACTGGTTCAATGGTGAAGAAAATACTGATATGAGCATCAAGCAGTTGGTTGAGGAAATAAAATCGTATGTTGACAGCAAAGGGAAGGACTTCCGTCTGCTTTTCTGCGTGGATGAGGTTGGCCAATACATCGGTGACGACAGTGATCTGATGATCAATCTGCAATCCATTGTTGAAGAAGTCGGCAGCAAATGTTGTGGCAAAGTCTGGGTGATGGTCACGAGCCAGGAAGCTATTGATTCGGTGGTGAAAATCAGCGGCGACGATTTCTCAAAGATTCAGGGGCGTTTCAACACGCGACTCTCACTGTCCTCGGCTTCAGTGGATGAGGTCATTAAAAAGCGTATTCTCGAAAAAACAGAAGATGCTGATGGGCTTTTGCACATGGTTTATGACAAAGAACACGCTGTACTAAAAAATCTCTTTACGTTTAATGATGCGATACTGGACATCAAGGGATATACCGATGGCGCGGAGTTTTCTGCGACGTATCCATTTGTACCGTACCAGTTTATTATTATCCAAAAAGTCCTTGCCGAAATACGTAAGCATGGTAACGCCGGTAAGCATCTCTCCGGCGGTGAGCGTTCAATGCTGTCCGGGTTCCAGGAGGCGGCGCAAAAAGTGCAGGGTAAGGATGAGAATGCGATTGTGCAATTCTCACAGTTCTATGATACGGTCCATACCTTCCTTGAAAGCTCGATCCGTCGGGTTATTGACCGATCCCAGAATGCCGCCGACAAACACGACGGTTTAGAGCAACGTGACGTAGGCGTTTTGAAACTGCTTTATCTTGTCCGTTACATCGAAGACATCAAGGCGAACATTGATAATATCGCTATTCTAATGGTGGATGATATCCGAACCGACAAGATCAACCTTCGCCGTGAAATAGCCGCATCACTGGAGCGTTTGGTCGCGCAGAATTACGTCGCACGCAACGGCGATACTTATTCATTCTTAACGGATGAGGAGCAGGACATTGCCATCGACATCCGCAAGACAACCGTTGACAGCGGGGCGATTGTTAGTAGTATCGGACAGACGATTTTTTCAGAAATTTACCCTTCTAAGAAATATAAGTTTAACAAGTACGACTTCGCTTACGACCAGTATATCGATGAAACCCTCGTTGGTGGGGCATCTGGTGGCGTGCGCCTGCGTTTCGTTACCGTCGCCAGTGACTATTACCATGCGCCTGATGCAAAGTTGATAATGGATTCACAGGCCAACAACGAAATAATCGTCCGCCTTTCAAGTACGGTACAATACTTCGAAGAACTCGAAACTGCGGCAAAAATTCGTAAATACATTAAACAGAAGAACGTGTCTCAGTTACCTGAGAGCATCCAGGATATCATCCGCAAGCGTCAGGCTCAGGCCCGGAAACTTGAAGATAGTGCTAAAAAGCAGATTGAAAAAGCGATCGCAGAAGGAACATTTTTTATCTGTGGCGAAAAGGTTGAAATAAAATCTGGCGAGACCAGAAGCAAGCTTGATGATGCAATGAAACAATTGATCGAGAGTGTCTATTCCAAGCTGAACCTGGTGAATGTGTTCCGAGAGAGTGATGCCGATATTCTTAAGATTTTAAACGGCGAGCCAGAACAAGGCGGCTTTCCCGGTCAGGGAGCAAATAATGAGTTTGCCTTGAATGAGGTAAGTCAATGGTTGGAGGAACGCTATCTAAGCCACGTTCCGGTGTCGATGGGTGACGTACAACGCCGTTATCAGGCAATCCCCTATGGTTGGCGCGAGGTGGATATCGCTGCGATTATGGCACGATTGATTGTTTCACAAAAAATTGAAATCCGTTATGGCGGGGCAGTGGTGGCCAAAGACGACAGAAACCTTGTCGGGTATCTGCGTAAAAAATCAGAAATCGAAAAGGCTGCCGTGAGCCGCAGAATTGCTCCCAGTGAGGAACTGATGCGTAAGAGCATTACCTTCCTGCGCGAATGGCTCGGTCAGATGGGTATTCCCGGAGATGAGGATGGTCTGATCAACTTCGTAAAAGACACCCTTGAGCCAAAACTGGCGCACTACGAAAAACTCATTGACGAATACAACCTCGACCGTTATCCCCAAAAAGAGGTAGTCACCACCGCCCGCGACCTGATTTATGACATCCTTTCGCAAAAACGCGATAATGTCGCCCTCCTTACACGCCTGATTGCCAGACAGGATGACCTCCTTGACAGTTCTGAAGATATGGAGGAGGTTGAAACGTTCTTTAAATCCCAACGGTCGATATTTGATGCGGCTAGACAATTACAGCGCGATTTGCAAAACGAACGTGATTATTTTGTCACTGATGTTGATGCTACCGAAAAAATCAAAACGATTGCTGCGATCCTTGAGATGTCAAAACCCTATGCCCGGATCAAAGACCTTTCCGAATTGATGCAGGGCGTGAAGACCGCCTATGGGACACTTCTTGCCCAGAAGAAGGAAGAAGTTCTTGCCATCATTACCCAGTGCCGCGGCGATGTCCACACGCTGGCAGGAGTTGGAAGTCGAGCTAATAATGAAGTAGTAAAATCCGATGACCGCTTCGCTGAATACCAACAGAGAGTTACCACTGCAACCAGTCTCACAATCCTCGACGCAATGATTACCCAGCTGCTTAGCTACAAAGACCAGGTTTGTAAACGGATTGAAATGATGCTCCATGAAAGTACGTCACCACCTAAAGCCGGTGAAAAAGCACCGAAGCCCCAAAAAATCGCGCAAATACGGAGATATGATGTATTCCCGGTCAAGCGGCTGACCTCACGTGAGGATGTCGAACAGTATCTTGAGGGTATTCGCAAAAAGCTATATGACACGCTTGAGGCAAACGATAGTATTCAGATTAACTAAGCGAGGAAGTGGAATATGAACAAGAACGCGATTCAAAAATACGCCATTTGGGCGCGGAACGAATTAATCGAACAGGTCAAACAGCGCGCCTACCAATATGACATCAGCGAAACGGGATACGGTGACGAACATGCCACCGTTGTTTCCGGACGGGTGCTGTCAACTGATGAAAAACAGCAACGCCACGCCTTTATCGAAGAAATAAAACAATCCGGTTATAAACAAACCATTGAGGAAGTGGCCTACACCTGGTTCAACCGCTTTGTCGCCTTGCGCTATATGGAAGTGAACGACTATTTGCCGACTCATATCCGTGTTTTTTCCGATGCTGGTGGCAATTTCAATCCGGAAATCCTCACGAATGTCCTACATCTTGATCTTCCGGGCTTGGATACGGCAAAAGTATCGACACTGCTCAACGCCAATGCTATCGAGGAACTTTATCGCTATCTTTTACTGACGCAGTGCAACGCCATGAACTCAATACTGCCAGAGATGTTTGAACGAATGGGAGCCTATACCGAAATGCTGCTACCGAACAATATTCTCAAGCCTGAAAGTGTCATCGGGCGGCTGGTTAATGACATCCCTGAAGAAGATTTCCGCGACGCGGTGCAGATTATTGGTTGGTTGTATCAATATTACAATACCGAACCGAAGCAGATAGTTTTTGATGGTCTGAAAAAGAACATCAAGATTACAAAAGAGAATATTCCTGCTGCAACCCAGCTATTCACGCCGGACTGGATTGTCCGTTATATGGTTGAGAACGCACTGGGACGTTTATGGTATGAGGGGCATCCGGATGAAACGTTAAAATCCAACTGGAAGTATTATCTTGATGAAGCCGACCAGGAAGAAGCGGTGCAAGCTCAGCTTGATCAAATCCGTGAGGAATATAAAACCCTTAAACCTGAAGAAATTAAATGCATTGAGAGAATCATTCAGAGATTGATACAATTTAATGAACCTCAAACTTGCTGCGCTTAGGGGTATGCAAACTCAAAAAGGGTATGCAGTAGTTTAGTTAAGGTGGGGGAGGAATATATGGATAATGAATTTACTATAAAGATCTCAATACCGACTGATGACTATGGATACATTCTTTTGAAATGTTCCCATTGCGGAACTTTTTTTAAATCAACTCCCGACGATATTGAAGACGATAGAGTGTTAGAAATATATTGTCCAAGTTGTGGACTGACTAGTGATAACTACTTAACAGAAGAAGTAGTCGAATTAGCCATAGCAATGGCTCAAAATAAAACAATGGATTTGATATACGATGAATTTAAAAAGATGGAAAAAGAATTTAAAAAAGGACCTGTAACATTCAAAGCTGGTAAACGACCAAATCATGAGCATGAGAATCCAATCCGATCTGGAATTGAAGCTTTAGAAACTACAATATTTCCTTGCTGTAATCGGAAAGCAGGAGTCAAACCAATATTGAGAATAACCGGATGTTATTGTCCGTTTTGTGGGGTGAAAAACTATGAAGTTGAATAGAGCAGAATTAAGAAAAATTATATATGATTTTAACAGTATTTCTAATCGATTATTACAGGCAGATTTTGAAGATTATAACGCAGTTCTATCAAAATTTACTGCTTTTATAAAAAGCAATGATTTGATTTTTAGTTACATACAAAGCTGTGGTGAATGTGAGCAAGATTTAGAAAATGAAGTCAAGGAGGTTGCAGGATCATATGGAAGAGCAATCTTCTCCTTAGGCCATCTTGATGAAGAAGAAGTACGAAATGTTTTCTCTATTATTTGCTATATAGTAGACAATAATATCCAAATTCATTATGGAGTGGCAATGGGATATTCATCTTCAAGAAGTTTTCAAGATAAAGTCAAGGGTTTTAATGACCGGGTGGTAATGGTCTTAATACGCCATATAGAAAGATACTTAACTAAAATAGGGATCGAGATGGGAATTGATGAAAAAGTTACATATTCTATAGCAATTGAAAATGGGCAGGTTAATATAGCAAATGACAATTCTACTATTAATGCAACAAATACTGTCAATACAATTGATGTTGAAAAATTGAATGGGCTTATAGAAGATATTAAAGAAAATGCAAAAGGACTTTCGATAGAAGATGAGGAAACTCTCGTTAGTAGTTTAGAAGTAATTAAAGAAGAATCGAAGTCAGCAAATCCAAGAAAGGGCTTTATCAAAACAGCAATTAAAGGACTTCAGACTATAAAAGGCACTGTAGAATTTGCTGCTGCAACAGCTACACTGATTCAATTTATACAACCTATATTATAATTAATATAATGGGTTCACAAAAAGACATAGTGCAATGCCAAAAAAAAGAGGAACACCTTACTACTGAATTGCCAGTTATAAGGTGTTTTATTATATTACCTAGATTCCACGCGTAATGAAACCAAATAGTCCTATAAGCAAGTATTTATAATGATTAAGCTAAACCCGGTCTTTCACCCAATGGGTGAAAGAAATTAACAACAGAAACACACTATTTATATGTTTTTTGCCTTGTTCATTGGGTAAGAATATAACAATAGAAACACTGCGAAGGAGCTGGCTAATGATTAATAAAATTGATTTCAGTGCTAAGAATCTAACCTCAAATGCAGGACTTTTCCTTCTGCTAGAGAATGCAAAAAACAATGCCATTTTTGAGACGATTGAAAAAGATCTCGTTTTTGAGAGTGACTCTGTGAACAAAATCAAAATGAATCATATTAAGACCATGCTTTGCGGTCATTTCATAGGAATAGATAAGCTCGAACGGTTGAAGCTCCTAAAAAGCGATCCCCTGGTTCGTGAATTTGATATCTCTGTAAAAGAACCTGAAACAATATCAAGGTTTTTGGGGAAATTCAACTTTAAGACAACACAAATGTTCAGAGAAATCAACTTCAAAGGGTTCAAAAAACTACTTTTGAAAAGCAAAATGACATCCATCACGATTGATATTGATAGCAGTGTTGTAAATGTCGAAGGGCATCAAGAAGGCGCTAGCAAAGGATACAATCCTAAAAAGCTCGGCAATAGATGTTACAATATCCAGTTCGCATTTTGCGATGAACTTAAAGCATATATCACTGGGTTTGTTAGAAGTGGAAATACTTACACTGCAAATGGTGCTGCTGAACTGATTAAAGAAATTGTAGCCACCCTAAAGACAGATGAATTGGAGATCTTTTTTCGAATGGATAGTGGTTACTTCGATGAAGAAATCATTGAAACAATCGAGTCTCTTGGTTGCAAATACTTAATCAAAGCTAAAGCCTATACGACGCTTGTATCTCAACTATCAAATTCATCTGCAAAGTTTGTTAAAGGTACAGAAGGCAGAGAAACTTCAGAACTGTTTATAAAGCCAAATAAGTGGGAGAAAAGCAGACGGTTTGTCGTATCTCGCGTACTAAAACCAGAAAAAAAGAGAGCGCAATTATCACTTTTAGAAGGCTCTGAGTACGACTATTTTTTCTTTGTGACAAATACAAAACTACTGTCAGAAGCCGTGGTTATCACCTATGAAAAGCGTGGCAATGCTGAAAATTATATCAAAGAAGCTAAATACGACATGGCGGTGGGCCACCTTTTGCTAAAATCATTCTGGGCTAACGAAGCGGTATTTCAAATGATGATGCTCTCATACAACTTGTTTTTGTTATTCAAATTTGATTACCTTGACGTCTCTGAGTACAGACAGCAGATAAAAACATTTCGCTTGAAATATGTGTTTCTTGCTGCCAAGATTATCAAAACGGCTAGATCTGTGATTATGAAGATGTCTGAAAAATATCCTTATCGGGAAGTGTATGAAAAATGCTTATGCTACCTTTAGTAAAAAACAACAGGACACCTTTACAATCACTTGAAATAATAGAAAAAGTGGTTTATTAATCGAACTTACAATTGTGATTCTTCTGTGACAAATGGGTATACTATTAGAAATTGAGAGAAATTGAGTTGAGAAAGGAGCTGAAAAATGTTAAAATGCACAAGTAACTACTTGAATTCCTCGTAAGACATATGGAATAGCGAATTTAGATGCACTTTGAAAAACGACGTGGAATTTAGGTTATAATTATCTCATTGAAGTATAGAGGCGCTCAACAGTCTTTCATGTTCACGGAATGTATGATTTTACAAGGAGGCCAATAATGAATAAAAAAGATAACAATCTTAAAGATGGAAATATGGACCACAGTAAGATGGATCACAGTAAGATGGATCACAGCAATATGGATCACAGCAATATGGATCACGGCAAGATGGACCACAGTAAGATGGATCACAGCAATATGGATCACGGCAAGATGAATCACAGCAATATGGATCAAGGCAAGATGGACCACAGCAAGATGGACCATAGCAAGATGGACCATAGCAACATGGATCATGATCGTGGTGCAATGGGAGGGCACGCCCACCACCATCATGGTAGTTTCAAGGAAATTTTCTTGAAATCACTCCCATTGGGAATTGCAATCTTATTTATTACTCCCTTGATGGATATTCAATGGCCTTTCCAAATCATCTTTCCTTATGCAGACGTTGTAGCAGCTGTCTTGGCAACAATTCTATACATTTATGGCGGAAAACCATTCTACATGGGTGCGAAAGATGAGTTTAATTCAAAAGCTCCAGGCATGATGTCTTTGATTACTTTGGGAATAACGGTTTCTTATGCCTATAGTGTTTACGCAGTGGCCGCTCGATATGTGACCGGAGAACATGTCATGGACTTCTTCTTTGAGTTTGCAACGTTACTTTTAATCATGTTATTAGGACACTGGATTGAAATGAAGGCATTGGGTGAAGCAGGGGATGCGCAAAAAGCTCTAGCAGAATTATTGCCAAAAGACGCTCATGTTGTTTTAGAAGATGATTCGATTGAAACTCGTCCTGTGTCTGAACTTCAGGTTGGAGATGTTATCCGTGTTCAAGCAGGAGAAAATGTTCCAGCTGATGGTATCATTATTCGCGGAGAATCCCGTGTAAACGAGGCCCTCTTAACAGGTGAATCTAAGCCAATCGAAAAGAATGTTAAAGATCAAGTCATTGGTGGATCAACAAATGGTAGTGGTGTCCTATATGTAGAAGTAACAGAAACAGGGGATAAGTCCTTTATCTCACAAGTACAAACATTAATTAGCCAAGCACAAAGCCAACCATCTCGAGCAGAGAATGTGGCTCACAAAGTAGCTAGCTGGTTGTTCTACATTGCCGTTGTAGTAGCTTTAATCGCTCTAGTAGCCTGGATGATCATTGCAGATTTACCTACAGCCGTTATCTTTACTGTGACTACGTTAGTTATTGCCTGCCCACATGCTTTGGGTCTTGCTATTCCCTTGGTAGTATCACGTAGTACTAGTTTGGGTGCAAGCCGAGGATTACTGGTTAAAAATAGAGAAGCTTTGGAATTAACTACTAAAGCGGATGTTATGGTATTGGATAAAACAGGTACTTTAACAACTGGTGAATTTAAAGTGTTGGACGTCACTGTTTTGAGTGATAAATATTCTGAAGAAGAAATTACAGGCTTGTTGGCGGGTATAGAGGCGGGCTCCAGTCACCCGATTGCCCAATCGATTGTGAACCACGCTGAAGCGAAAGGCATTAAGTCAGTTTCCTTTGACTCCATTGAAATCGTTTCGGGAGCAGGAATAGAAGGGGAGGCGAACGGCCACCACTATCAATTAATCAGCCAAAAGGCATACGGAAAAGCATTGCGTATGGATATTCCGAAAGGCGCTACTTTAAGTATCCTTGTAGAAAATAATGAAGCAATCGGCGCTGTCGCATTGGGAGATGAACTGAAAGAAACCAGCAGAAACTTGATCGAGGTGCTTAAAAAATACGGAATTGAACCACTCATGGCTACTGGTGATAACGAGGAAGCTGCACAAGGAGTTGCAGAAGTTCTAGGTATTCAATACCAAGCCAATCAATCTCCGGAAGATAAGTACAAGCTGGTCGAGTCCATGAAAAACCAAAACAAGACGGTTATCATGGTGGGAGACGGGGTCAATGACGCACCTTCCCTTGCCTTGGCAGACGTAGGTATTGCAATCGGAGCTGGAACGCAAGTAGCTTTGGATTCTGCGGATATTATCCTTACTCAGTCTGATCCAGGGGATATTGAATCCTTTATCGAGTTAGCAAACAAGACGACACGTAAAATGAAACAAAACTTGGTATGGGGAGCAGGCTACAATTTTATCGCGATTCCAATTGCTGCTGGCCTCCTTGCTCCTATCGGCATTACCTTGGGTCCGGCCTTCGGCGCCGTCCTCATGTCCTTATCGACCGTTATTGTTGCGATCAATGCAATGCTTTTGAGATTAGACCCGAAATAAAACGAAGCAGGAACAAAAAAACACTGGCTGGTGTGCTGTACAAGGATATACGTACACCCACGGATTTCCGAGAAAAAACAGGACTCCATCATTTTAATCTGGACCTGATTTCAAGGACAATATCGGATAGTAATTCTTAACACAATTTTACCCGCAGCTCTTTTTATTGAGTTGCGGGTTTTCAATTTGTAAACATTCAATTGTTATTTGAAACCAAATGGTTTACAATATTTCTATTGAGGCATGGAGGGACTATTATGAAAACCTCGGACATGATACGACGGCTATGTGAACAAATGAATATCAGTGTCTCCGAACTGGCTAGACGCTTAGATCAGTCGCCACAGAACTTCGGTATTAAATAGTGATTCCGTTTTTAAAGGTAATTTGAACATTTTCTTTATCTAGGACTGTCACACAATCCACTAAACTGTGCCAGAGGAGTGGATCAAAATCTGTGAGCAGTTCATCTTGATTCTTAAGTTCAGCGAGGAAAGCAGCCATTGTTTGGCGACTGATCACTTTTTCCTTAATCTGCCCGGATATTTTTTCTAAATCTTCTTTGGTAGTGTCAAACCTCTGTACCAAGCCATCGTATCTTCTTTGGTATTCTCCTTGGTCTAAGGCAACATTGGCATTTTCGTTTATGCATTGCTGTATCAGCTCAGTGACAATCTCCATTTCATTTTGAAGCTCGACCTGTTTGGTTTCTAAGGGACCAGTGTCAAAAAGAACATCCTTCATGGATTCGAAGTTTGCTATGATTTCATCCTTATCTTCCAGGAGCTTATTAGTAGCCTTCACGAAGAGTTCTTTTATAGTATCTTCATCGAGGTGGGGAGTGGAGCATTTTTGCTGTCCGTTGAACTTGCGGTTGCATTGCCAGACTGTACGTCGGTATTTGCTGTTTGAGTGCCATACTTTTGAACCGTACCAGCTTCCACATGATCCGCATTTTATCTTGCCAGAGAATATATGAACACCGCTGTGACGATTGTTTGCAGGGTTTCTTTTTTCTAACTCGTTTTGGACCAGGTCGAAGACCGCTGGCTCAATAATCGCTTCATGGTTATTTTCAACATAGTATTGAGGTATCTCTCCCTCGTTGGCTTTTTTCTTTTTGGTAAGAAAATCTACAGTGTAACTTTTCTGCAAAAGCGCATCTCCTTTATATTTTTCGTTTGTGAGGATGCGCTTGATGGTGCCTGCGTTCCACTTATCTTTCTTCGCGGGTGATAAAATGCCGTCTGATGTAAGCTGCTTGGCAATACCGTAAGGCGTCATTCCCTGTAGGAACATGCTGAAGATCCTCTGGATTATAACTGCTTCATTGGGGTTCAAGACAAGGTTGCCATCTTCACCCCGATCGTAGCCGAGGAAGTGCCCGAAGGGAACCGTAACCTTCCCGTCTGCAAATCTCTTGCGCTGTCCCCATGTGACGTTCTCTGAAATGCTGCGGCTTTCTTCCTGTGCAAGGGATGACATGATGGTGATTAGAAGTTCACCTTTAGAATCTAAGGTCCAGATATTTTCCTTCTCAAAATAGATCTCGATTCCTTTTTCTTTCAATTGGCGAACGGTGGTGAGGCTGTCTACTGTGTTCCTTGCAAATCGGCTGACTGACTTGGTAACGATGAGGTCGATCTTGCCGCTTAAGGCGTCCTGGATCATGCGCCTAAAGCCTTCACGCTTTTTGGTGTTGGTACCGGATATCCCTTCGTCGGTATAAACCTTCACGAACTCCCAATCGTCTCGACTCTTAATAAAATTAGTGTAATAATCGACCTGCGCCTCATAGCTTGTGAACTGTTCTTCGCTGTCGGTGGATACGCGAGCGTAACCAGCTGTGCGGCGTTTTCTTTGCTCATTAATTGGCGTGGAAGAAAACTGCCTTAGTGTAGCAGGTATGGTTTTAACGTTTTTAGTTGTCTTTGTTCTGCTCATGCTTTTTCCTCCATGCCGCTTTCATTTTCTCAGCTTGCCTTTTCTTTCTTTCCTCTGACCAGGCAGGTTGTCTGCGTTTAAACTGCCATTGTTTTGTGATCTTACTGCCATCCTTCAGCTGAAAGAGAAGCTCTGTGTTGGAAACAACAGTGATGCTATCAACTTTTTCTTTAAAGATACTTTCATCAAATTCTTTAATGGAAAGGACATCGCTAGATATAGTTTTTAACATGTTCTCTTCCAATCCGCTGTGGCCGCAATCATTGTGAGGGGGACAGCGCCAATGGTGGGCCTTCTGACCACTTACTCGGGGGCTTGTGTTTCTGCGTAGGTTTTGTCCGCACTTACTGCAGTTTATTTTTCCGGTGAAACCTTTTCTACAATATGTCGAGTAAGACCGTCGGGCTTGTAGGGCTGTGGGATTGCGTTGCTTTTGACGAGGTCGCAGGCATCACGTTTAAAGACAAAGATGGCATTCAGATCATGAAGGACTATATGGCTTCTGGCTCTTTTGCCCGTGGCAAGGAGGAAAAAGCAGCGTCCGCTTCAATGGTTTTTGTCGGCAATATCAACCAGAGCGTGGAGGTGCTGCTGAAAACCTCACACCTGTTTGACCCGTTTCCTGAAGCAATGGCATATGACACGGCGTTTCTCGATCGAATGCATTGTTACATACCGGGTTGGGAGATTCCAAAATATCGACCCGAATCGTTCACCAATGACTATGGTTTCATTACAGACTACCTTGCCGAGTTTATGCGGCAAATGCGGAAAGAGCCCTTCGGCGATGTATGTGACAAATATTTCCGGTTTGGGAATAACTTAAACCAGCGTGACGTTATTGCTGTCCGCAAAATGGTGTCCGGCTTTACTAAGCTGATCTACCCAAATGGGGAGTTTAACAAAGAAGATATTAAGGAAATCCTTACTTATGCCCTTGAAATGCGCCGCCGCGTAAAAGAACAAATGAAGAAAATTGGTGGGATAGAATTTTATGATGTGAATTTCTCATACATCGACAACGAGACTTTTGAGGAACACTATGTCACCGTGCCGGAGCATGGGGGAGGTAAGATTATCCCTGAAGGGTTGACGAATCCTGGTAACGTCTATACCGTTTCGCAAGGTAAAAGCGGAATGATTGGCGTTTACCGGCTTGAAACGCAGATGTTGCCAGGCAATGGTAAGTTTGAGCGCACCGGTTTAGGCTCTGATCGCGAAGCAAAAGAAGCTACCAACACGGCGTTTAACTTTCTGAAAGCGAGTGGTTCGCACATTAGTGCCTCAATTAGCACAACCACAAAGGATTATATCATCAATTACCAGGATCTAAATGGTATCGGAATGACAAAATACCTGACGTTGCCGTCTGTTATTGCCCTTGCCTCTTGTGCTCTTGGTAAACCGACGCTATCAAGCCTTGTGATTATCGGTGAAATCAGCATCAGTGGTACGATCCAAAAAGTCGAGGAACTGGCGAGCGTACTGCAAGTTTGTCTCGACAGCGGAGCGAAAAAGGTGCTGATACCAATAACCTCAGCTTCCGAACTCGGCACGGTACCAGCTGACCTCATTGGCGCGTTTAGCTTGATTTTTTATACAACACCGCAGGAAGCTGTGTATAAGGCGTTGGGTGTGGAATGATCTTCCAATCAAGCAAAAATGAAAATAAATAGAGAGAAAAATGCTTCTAGGCTTACATTGGCCACATTAATTTGAAATAGGACCAAATTGCATTTTATTGCAGTAATAGTCTTTGCGTGGCTTTTTAGTTTAAATTAAAATCGGAGGTTCTTATGATTACAACTACTCGAAATAGATCAGTAAAGTCCATAAAGAGTGAACTGATAAAGAAATCACGTGAGGCGATAATGGCGGCAGTGCAAATTTATAACAACCCACAAATAACTTTCAAGTCAGAGACGTTCATCACGCTTTCTATTATTGCATGGACTTATCTCATGCACGCGTATTATCGTGGTGAAGGAATTGAGTATCGCTATTTTAAGAAAAAGGGAAAAAGGAAGCAATTTGATAAGACACACCGAGGCGCAGATAAATATTGGGAACTTGAGAAATGTCTCGATTTCAAGGATTGTCCGCTTGATATCGGAACAAAAAACAATCTCAAGTTTCTGATTGGCATCCGGCATGAGATTGAACACCAGATGACAAATCAAATTGACGACTTCCTTAGCGCCAAGCTTCAAGCCAGTGCTATAAACTATGATTTCTACATTATAAAATTTTTCGGGAGTAAATATTCTGTTTCAAAGGATTTAGCGATTTCAATACAGTTTTCAGAAATAACTCCCACTCAGCGAAAGCAGCTGCTGTCAACTGAAAAGCTAACGAGCAATGTTAGAAATTACATTTCAGAATTTGAAGATTCCTTGACTGATTTTGAACTGAAAAACAACCGGTATGCCTACCGCGTACTCTATACCCCTATTAACGCTAACCGTAAAGGTCAAGCAGATAGAGTCATAGAATTCGTTAAACCAGATTCCTCAATGGCAAGTGAAATCGAGCGTGTATTGATAAAAGAAACGGAACGAACTAAGTTTCTCCCAGGTGAGATTGTTAAACAACTGCAAGATGAGGGCTACACAAAATTTCGAATGGCGTCACATACTGATTTGTGGAAATCCAATGATGCTAAAAATTCAAGTAAAGGGTATGGAGCTCAAGTCAGCAAACAATGGTACTGGGACACACAGTGGTTAGAATTTGTACGTCAACACTGCAAGAACGCTGGAGAGCAATACAAATAGTAATTTTGCTCACGGTAACGAGCGAAATGTGTAAAATGATATTTTTGTATTGCCTACGAAGATAAGTCTGAAACATCTTAAGTATTAAGCTCACCTAGTTTTGATCATAGCAAACAAACCATCAAGTGATGGTTGAAAAAAAGTATTAGTTGAATGATCAGGTGTCAGTGAAAGCTCCGAAAAAGTCGGCTTTGAAAAAAATAATATGAATTATTTACAAAACTACCGCAAAATTATTCGATTCTCGCAAGAAAAAGCATATTAATCGGGCTTTTAGGCATAATCTGATCAATACATTAGACGTATTCTGCAAGCTGAGTAAGCAACATTTCACGTTTTCTTGTATCCTTTAGTTTTTCGGAGGTTTCCCAGTTAGGATCTTTTTATTTGATGAGTTTATTTATTATTTTAGATTTTAAAACATTTAATAAACGGTTCTTTATGGAAGAATTGCGAACGTCTGGACAGGGTGGTGGATCACATCTGAAATACTCAAGTATAGTCTTCTAAAATTTTTTTAATAGCCGTAATGAACCCAGGTTTGAATATACGGATACCATTTTTTTCCACCCGGCCACGTTCGTCTGTGGTCCAATCTTGACTTTTCATAAGTTCATCAGAAATAGCATGCCTTAATGCTTCTATTTCAGTGTTAGTGAGCTTGCGGGATGGAAATGCAATCGATTCATTTGAGTCTCCGCTTGAGGAGGGTCCATTTAATCCTGGTTTATATAAAGTCACTTCTGCTATCTTAAGTATATGATTTTCATTCCGCAAACTGCGATTTTCTCTTAAGATCATTCCGACATAAGCCTTGATCGTTGGATCAGAAATGCCGTTTAAAATTTCATCATCAGTATTAGAAAAAACTTCTGCTTTCTTGTTTTTCTTAATTGATCCATTTGTAAATTGTGCCCAATTTTTTATTAAAGCTCTATAATCCGAAGCTGCTTTATTGCGTAGTGATTGTTCACTAGGTCCACCTTTATCGGCAAGAAGAGTTGCTATTTTTGCAATTGAAAAGTCAGTGTTTCCATGTTCAGCTTGTTCTTTGCAGACGGAATTAATCAATTCAAGTGTGCTTTTTTTACGAGTTGAAGCATCTTTGCAAAGCGCTTCCAAAAATTCATCGGGATGTGCAATCATATGGTTTCAGCCTCCTTGAATATTGTGTTTGTTTTTTCGGAATCGGGAAGTAGCTTGATATTCGATTGATCTAAAATGAGGGTATTGTTTTCTAATTTTACAGATTTGATTTCTTCGTCAAACTCAAGAACCATTCCTATTTCTTCAAGCTTTTTTCGTCCTACAGCGAAAGGAATAGCATCTTTTAAGCTTCCAGATCGATTCATTATTAATCTCATCCATTGATTTCCTGCTAAGAGTTGTTCTTTTTCAGTCAACAAGAACATTATAGGTTTTTTATCATTCATCGCAAGTGTTGAATCAATAATTTGCGATCTTTGTAATATCGCTTTGCTTGCATCGGTTGATGGAAATATTTCAGCTCCATTGCAGATTGTTTGGATTTGTTCCAATGCATCATCTGCATTGGTTAATGATAGCTGGAGATCTTCTAATGTTCCTGAAGTAATCAATTGAAGGTTTTCTTCTTGAGTGCTTTTTTCTATTATCGACATGCATTTTGCAATCAAGTAGAAAGTTCCATTGTAGTCATTTGCCAATTTATCATTCTTCTGAATTTCCAGAGAATGCAAGTTTTCCAGTTGTAGTAATTTTGCTTGTTTTGTAAATAAGTGACCATTATTATCACAGTCATACTTGAAATCTTCAAGGGCATGGATTTCTTTTTCAAAACTAATGATTTTTTTTCCTGCTTCGCTCATATTATAGCTTAATACGTTGAAATGATGAATCAGTCCCGGTAAAAAGGCTGGGCTAGTGATAAACCAACGACAACGGACACAATTTTGTTCCGGATATCCGGGGACTGGTCCATAGTAGGTTGTACCAGTATCGTCATTATCATAAACACCTCCGCTGTCACAGCCAAAATTTGATTTAGGGCAAATGCCTAAGTCGCCTTTTATTATACTTGCACCAGATCCTTGAGAATTGATTACTGCTTGATAGGCAATTAGATCGTTGCTCGCACTTGAAGTTTCTAGCTGATTATATTGGGCATCCCGCAAAAATCGTCTAAACGATTCTTTGTCATTTTCAAGAATATTGTTTTCAGCTTCGGTCATTTTATCTGTTACATATGAGATACCTGCTTTTGTGTAATATAGAGTCATAATAAGTCGTGCATGACCGGCTATGGCTTTGCTTAGAATCGGCATTGGAACACCACCCTCCAAAGCATATGCAGTAATTAAAGAAACTCTTAAAGCATGTAAAGGATAAAATGTTTGCGTGTCATTTCCTTGACTACTAGACTGATAAACAAACTTTATTTCTTTTTCTTCATTAGATTCACTATTTTTATTTATTTCATTTTCAAGTTCGATTAACAATTTAAGCCATAAGGTTTTAATGACTGATTCGGTCATGGGTAAATGTTCTTCGTTAACTGATTTAATATTTCTAAAAAGGAAAGCTGTTTCTCCCATTTGTTTCAGAACTCTAGTGGCTTTTACTCCGCCTAAATGCTTTCGCTTTAGTTCTGTCCAAGATGCAAGTTTATTTAATGGATTATATTTTTGCTGCCAATTGCGAAGTTTTGCAAGCCAATACAATGCTTCTTCATTTTGCCAAGGGATTTCGTATCCTTTTTGATCTGCGTCTTTATTTATATCCGCTGTTTTATTCGTGTTTATGAAGAAACCAGTCATCTCTTGTTTGGTGATAGGATCTTTGAAGTAACGAAAAGCACCTTTTTCTGAAGGGTGTTTATTTGTTCCTTTTTTGAAAGGACCATTATTTTTAGTCCAGTAACCTGCTTCTTCCCGTTTTGTTTGTTGATATATATAGGTATCTGCTTCTCCTGAATCAAGCATTCTCACTTGATATGTTCTTAAAGGTAATAGTAGTTTCATATAGAGAGCAACAGAAATGGCCGGTGACCATATCTCATAAACCCAGCCATTGAAACCTTTATTAGTTCGTTCTTTTACAGTCGGTTTTCTCTTTTTCCATACGCAATCAGGGTCATTTTTATCGATAAGTGATTTGTCAATTCTAATCCAACTACCTCCTTGAACCGAATGGGTTATACTCTGGGCATATTGCCAATCGGAGAAGTTTGTAGCATTATCAGGACATAACATTGAACGTAGATTTTTGATATATCGATACGGTAGTATATTTTTATTAGACTCACTGAGATTAATATTATTTAAACTTGAATTATCGGGAATGAATTTTTTGATAGGATTGTGAAATTCATACGGAATCCGCATTCGCCCAAAATCGTCCGGAAATGAAAACTTGTTTTTTAGTACCCAATCAATAAAAACATTGGTTTTCTTTATAAGCGAAATTGCACTTGATCTTTTAAAATTTGAAAAACACAGTTCAAAGTAATTTGGGGCATTAAAACTAATATTTAAAAACTGGCGAGGATCTTTTGTTATATGTTGATTATAAAGATAAACTTCAAAAAATTTATTAACAGCTTGTATTGCTGTATCAAGTCCAGTATATTGTTCTTTTAGCCACTCTTCAGCGTATTGTCTCCACTCTTCAAAATCAGAGCTTAAATTTAAGACCCAACTAAAAGTTCTATCGTCTGATTTTTGGAAGTGTTGAATAATAGGAATGAATTTTCTAATGGGATTACAATATCCTCCAGAAATTAAAACATTACCATTTTCATCTTTAACGGAATAGTAGTTTTCTAATACCCAATCGATAAACAAACTTACATTTTGAGATTGAGAAATTGGCGTAGATGATTCTTTATAGTTATTATAGCAAATTTTATAAAAATCTGGAGCCTCAAAACTCTTGCTTAAAAAAACGCGTGGATCTTTAGTAATGTGTTGTTCATAAAGATAGTTCTCAAAAAATTTAAAAAGACTTATCCTTGCATCGTGTTTTTCATACTCTGTATCTTTAGATTCACACCATTTTTTTGCGTATTGTTGCCATCTCTCAAAATCAGGATCTAATTCTAGAATCCAACGGAACGATATGTCATTTCGCTTCATGTGGAGTATCGCTGGCTTTGGAATAGAATCTTTGATAGGGTTATGATATCCTTTAGAAATCAGCGTTTCTCCATGGACATCTTTATCAGAGAAGTAATTCTCCAACACCCAGTCTATGAATGAACTAGTTTTCCTGGCAAAATAAGAGTTTATGGGACGATCTTTGCAATGACCATAGCAAATATTGTAAAAATTCGGAGTTTTAAAACTTGTACTTAGAAATTTGGCAGGATCTTTAGTAATGTGTTGCTCATAAAGATAAACTTTAAAAAATGTTGAAACTGATTGCTTTGTCACTTTTATTCCACTGTCTATAGTTTTCATCCATTCTGCTGCGTATTGTTGCCATTCCTCAAAATCAGGATCTAATTCTAAAATCCAACGGAATGACAAGTCATTTCGCTTCATAAAGCTTATTTTTGGCTTTGGAATAGAATCTTTGATAGGGTTATGATATCCTTCAGAAGTTATTTTTTCTCCAGAGTCATCGTCATTAGTAACGGGAAAGTGGTTTTCCAACAACCAATCTATGAATGAGCTTAATTTTCTGGCTTTAGAGAGGTGTGCTCTATAAGTATCTTTTGATAGATTTTTACTATGACCATAGCAAGTTTCAAAATAATCCGGAGCTACATAATTGACACTTAAAAATTTTTCTGGATCTTTCGTAATGCGCTGTTCGTAAAGATAGCGCTTAAAAAAATCTGCAACCGAGTTTTGTGCCATTGACACACCGATATCAATAGTTTTCATCCATTCTGCAACGTATTGTTGCCATTCCTCAAAATCAGGATCTAATTCTAAAATCCAGCTGAATAATGTAACATTTTTTTTGCCTGAATTTCTTTTTCGCATTGGAATAGAATCTTTGATGGGGTTATGATAACCATCGGAAACCAACGTTTCTCCATTGTCATCTTTAACTGATAAGTAATTTTCCAAGACCCAGTCAATGAATGAACTTGTTTTTCTGGCCTCAGAAGCGCTATGAGATTTATGTTTACTATGACCATAGCAAATTTCAAAATAATCCGGAGCCTCAAAACTGGTACTTAAAAACTTGGCAGGATCTTTGGTAATGTTTTGCTCATAAAGATAGCGTTTGAAAAAGACTGTAACCGATCCTTTGGTTGATAATACATCAGTGTCTATGGTTTTTAGCCAATCTTCAGCATATTGTTGCCATTGCACAAAATCAGGATCTAATTCTAGAATCCAACGGAATGCTGTTCCATCAGGTTTGGATGATTTTCTCTTTCGTATTGGAATAGATTTTTTGATAGAATTATGATAATCTTCGGAAACCAGGGTTTCTCCATCTTCAGTTTTAACGGAGAAGTAGTTTTCCAAGACCCAGTCAATGAATGAACTTGTTTTTCTGGCCTCAGAAGCGCTAGGAGATTTATGTTTACTATGACCATAGCAAATTTCAAAAAAATCCGGAGCCTCAAAGGTAATGCTTAAAAATTTGGCAGGATCTTTGGTAATCTGCTGCTCATGAAGGTAGCATTTGAAAAAGACAGTAATCGATCTCCTTGCTGATGATAGTCCACTGTTTAGCGTTCTAAACCAATTTTCTGCGTAATGTTGCCATTGTTCAAAATCAGGATCTAGTGCTAGAATCCAACGCAATGATAGGTCGTTTCGTTTCATGGCGTGGATCTTTGGTAGTGGAATAGATTTTTTGATGGGGTTATGATAGTCTTCGGAAACTAGGGTTTCTCCATCTTCAGTTTTAACGGAGAAGTAGTTTTCCAAGACCCAGTCTATGAATGAACTTGTTTTTCTGGCACAAGAAGGACCATTAGATTGTTCATTATAATGACCATAGCAAATTTCAAAAAAATCCGGAGCCTCAAAAGTAGTGCTTAAAAATTTGACAGGATCTTTGGTAATGTTTTGTTCATAAAGATAGCTTGTGAAAAAGATTCGAATTGAGTGTTTGGCTACTTCTATTCCACTGCCTATAGTTTTCATCCATTCCTCTACATATTGTTGCCATTTTTCAAAATCAGGATCTAATTCTAGAATCCAACGGAAGGATAGGTCGTTTCCTTTCATGGCGTGAATCTTTGGTAGTGGAATAGATTTTTTGATAGGATTATGATAATCTTCGGAAACCAGCGTTATTCCATCTTCAGCTTTAACAGAGAAGTAGTTTTCCAAGACCCAGTCAATGAATGAACTTGTTTTTTTGGCATTAGAAGCGCTAGTAGATCGGCTGTTACTATGACCATAGCAAATTTCAAAAAAATCCGGAGCCTCAAAGCTGGTGCTTAAAAATTCGGCAGGATCTTTGGTAATGTGTTGCTCATAAAGATAGAGATTAAAAAAATCTGCAACCGATTTTCTAGCTACTCCTTTATTAGTGCCTATAGTTTTCATCCAATCTTCTGCGTAATATTGCCATTGCGCAAAATCAGAATCTAATTCTAAAATCCAACGGAAGGATAGGTCATTTCGTTTCATGAAGTAAACTGTTGGCTTTGGGATAGATTTTTTGATTGGGTTATGATAGTCATCGGAAACTAGCACTTCTCCATCTTCAGTTTTAACGGAGAAGTAGGTTTTCAGCACCCAGTCAATGAATGAGCTTGTTTTTCTGGCACTAGTAGGTGCATTAGATGTATCTGAATAATGGCCATAGCAAATTTCAAAAAAATCCGGCACCTCAAAAGAGGTGCTTAAAAATTCGGCAGGATCTTTGGTAATGCGTTGCTCGTAAAGAAAGCGTTTAAAGAAGAGCGTAATCGATTTTCTGGTTACTCGTATACTAGTGTCTATAGTTTTCATCCATTCTTCTGCATAATATTGCCATTGCACAAAATCAGAATCTAATTCTAGAATCCAATGGAAAGATAGGTCGTTTCGTTTCGTAGCGTAAACTGTTGGTTTTGGGATAGATTCTTTGATAGGGTTATGATAGTCTTCAAAAATCAAGGTTTTTCCATCTTCAGTTTTAATGGAAAAGTAGTTTTCCAAGACCCAGTCAATGAATGAACTTGTTTTTCTAGCACTAGTAGGTGCATTAGATAGTTTTGAATAATGACCATAGCAAATTTCAAAAAAATCCGGAGCCTCAAAAGAGGTGCTTAAAAATTTGGCAGGATCTTTGGTAATATGTTGCTTGTAAAGATAGGTTTTCAAAAAGGTAGTAATTGATGTTCTAGCTACTGATATTCCACTGTCTAAAGTTTTCATCCATTCTTCTACATATTGTTGCCAGTTTTCAAAATCAGGATCTAATTCTAAAATCCAGCTGAATGTGGAGTCATCATGTTTGAATGGAATTTTTTTCCGGGCTGGAATAGACTTTTTGATAGGATTATGATAGTCTTTGAAAACTTGGGTTTTTCCATCTTCAGTTTTAACGGAGAAGTAGGTTTCCAAGACCCAGTCAATGAATAAACTTGTTTTTCTGGCATCAGAAGCGCGATGGGATAGATCTTTTCTATGACCATAGCAAATTTCAAAAAAATCCGGAGCCTCAAAAGTGGTATTTAAAAATTTAACAGGATCTTTGGTAATGTGTTGCTCATAAAGATAGAGCCTAAAAAAATCTGCAACCGATTTTCTGGCTAATGATATACCGCTATCTAGTGTTTTCAGCCATTCTTCAGCATATTGTTGCCATTGTACAAAATCAGGATCTAATTCTAGAATCCAACAGAATGCGGTCTCATCAAGTTTGAATAAATTTATTTTCGGTATTGGAATAGATTTTTTGATAGGGTTATGATAGCCTTCGGAAATCAGGGTTTTTCCATCTTCATCTTTAACAGAGAAGTGATTTTCCAAGACCCAGTCAATGAATGAACTTGCTTTTCTAGCACTATGAGGACCTTTAGATTGTTCATTATAATGACCATAGCAAATTTCAAAAAAATCCGGAGCCTCAAAACTGGTACTTAAAAACTTGGCAGGATCTTTGGTAATGTTTTGCTCATAAAGATAGCGTTTGAAAAAGACTGTAACCGATCTTTTGGTTGATAATACATCAGTGTCTATAGTTTTTAGCCAATCTTCAGCATATTGTTGCCATTGCACAAAATCAGGATCTAATTCTAGAATCCAACGGAATGCTGTACCATCAGGTTTGGATGATTTTCTCTTTCGTATTGGAATAGATTTTTTGATAGAATTATGATAATCTTCGGAAACCAGGGTTTTTCCATCTTCAGTTTTAACGGAGAAGTAGTTTTCCAAGACCCAGTCAATGAATGAACTTATTTTTCTGGCATCATAAGCGCTAGTCGATTGACTTTTGCTATGACCATAGCAAATTTCAAAAAAATCCAGAGCCTCAAAGCTGGTATCTAAAAATTTAGCAGGATCTTTTGTAAGGTGTTGCTCATAAAGATATCGCTTGAAAAAAACAGTAATTGATCTTCTGGCTACTGATATGCCACCGTCTAAAGTTTTAATCCAAGCTTCTGCATATTGTCTCCATTTTTCAAAATCAACATCTAATTTTAAAACCCATCTAAATGTATTATCGTCTGAATTTTTTTTATTTGTCATTGATTGCTCCTTTAAATGAAACGTTTTTTTATTTTTTTTTCTTGATTAAAAAATGCGTCTATATCATCTTCCATAGGTAGTTTAGTTCCGTTTTCAAGTGCTTGAGTTGCTTTATTAAGTGAATTTGTCACGTTTATGATCGTTGGTTCTGTATAAACGTTTTGAGACTCAGCCGATTTATGATGCATCGCGGCTTGAATGATTCTGCGGTCTATACCAGACACGCTTAATCGCTGACCGTAGGCATGCCGATGTCCATGTTCTGTAGTCCCGGAAGTCTTGCTAACAGTAAGGCCAATTTTTTCAACTGCTTTAGCATGCGATTCTCTGCTCGCACTCATACTTAGCATTTCGCCTTTGTTCTTATGATAAAAGGAAACGAATGCGAATGGGTGCTTTTCCTCTATTCTTTCATGCATCCGCTTTAGCAAATACATTTTCCATACTTTCCTGAAAATATAGCCCCATTCTTGAGGAAACCAATAGACATGCATATAATATTCTCGCTCGTTATCCAGCTTTGGGTCTTTCCAGCCTGCAAAGCGACTATTATTGGAAATGTATTGATTTCTTGACTGTAAGCCGTATTTTAACCGTAGATATGCTTCTCTATTATTCAGAGGTTTACCGTTTAAAGGATCGATAAAATCTTTTGGGGGTGCGCCCTCGGATGGGTGATATATTCGAACTAAAGCTAAATTTGGATCATATGGGTCGTCCATTACATCCTGCACCCATAGATGTAAAACTTCACTGTGTCTTAATCCGCCGCCATGCATAAGAATCGTTATAGCTATATCTCGCCAATTATAGCTATCAAGTAAAGATAAGTTATTTTTTTTGTTCGTTTTATTAAACCCTTCCCAAAGCAACATGTTGATTTGATCTTCCGGGAAAGCTTTTGTTCCGCCTCGTGCCGAAACAGGATTTCTACGCATAATTAAATTCCGGACTTTTCTTGCTGTCTCACTCATGTTTAATGTACTGTCCAAATGCCCCAAAAAAGAACGCTGACTTTTGTTGATTTGAGCGATCCAGTTCAATTTTTGTTCATAGCTGTTTGCGTCTCGCCAAGGATTTAATTGTATTGATCCATAATTATTACACAACCAATCTGAAAATTCACTCAACTGGTTTAAAAGTCTATTTGCGGTGTCTGTTTTCTTTGGAATCCAATAGAGTCCACTTTTGTCGTATCCATCTTCATTGATGGTTCCACAATATAGAGCTTCTGCAAAAGATGCGAAGAATTCTTCAGGTGATGAATAACAGTCTTGATTCACTTCCATGTAGTCCAACAAAAGGTTTACAGCTTGTAATAATTTATTATGCCAAGATTTGCTCATCATATGCTTTTTAAGTTGATATTCATATAACGGGATTAAGATTTGAACTTTATCATTATATTCAACGATCATAGTTGTTAGAGGAATACTTCTGGATGTATTATCTGTATATGTTCTAGTTTTTATTCGAGTATGTCTAATAATGCTCACCGCCTTTGCCGTAATGGTTTATTAATATATTATATATCATACCATAAATACCATTGTTTTACAAGTTAACATAAAAGTACTGAGCAATAAAATAAGAACTATTTCTACGCATTTATTATAAAATTTTTACCTTATATACTGGGTCCATTAACCATCCGGTCGACCGGGATCCGGTTTGCGGCTATACCGGAATCATCGGTGATGAATGCCCCAACTGTGGCCGCCTGGAAGGGGATGTGCAATTCGAACGGATCCGTCGGATCACCGGCTATCTGGTGGGCACCCTGGATCGTTTCAATGACGCCAAAAAAGCCGAGGAACGGGATCGGATCAAGCACTTCAACGCTGATGGGCAAATGGGGAGCGAGGGCCTGATGGAACAATTGCTATGAGCGAAAAAGTAAGAATCGCCGGGATTGTCAAGGAATCCATTGTGGATGGCCCGGGAATCCGTTTTGTGGTCTTTGCCCAGGGCTGCGGGCATCATTGCGACGGCTGTCATAACCCGGCAACCCACAATTTTAACGGCGGCAACCTGGTGGAAGTGGACGCCATCATCAATGAAATGAAAAAGAACCCACTGTTGGATGGCATTACCTTCAGCGGTGGAGAACCCTTTGAACAGCCGGAGGCCTTTTGTGAATTGGCGAAACGATCAAAAGAACTGGGTTATCATGTCATGGCCTATACCGGCTACACCTATGAAACCCTGCTCGAGAAAAAGGATCAGCGGCTGCGGCTGTTGGAAAACACCGATCTGCTGGTGGATGGGAAATTTGAAGTGGAAAAAAAGAGCCTGATGCTGAAATTCCGGGGTTCGCAGAATCAGCGGATTATTGATGTGAACCAGTCCCGGCTAAAAAATGAAATCATGTTGAGTGAAATTAATTAAGAATAAGCAGGTAACTAGGCGCCGATCATTGATGATCGGCGTTTTTTTTTGCCGTAATTTTTTAACCCAATGATAGATACTGTCCCGGCGGGGTATTTATCAGGTGCCGTCACATCGCTAATGGGGAGGCCTATACATTTCTTAAAAAAACTTAAGTAAAATAAAAATCTTTTACATATGTTAAAAAAAACAAAAAATAAATCAAAAATAAGTTCCGAAAAAATCAAAAAAACGTGTCACACAGGTTGCCACACGTTGTTTTGCAAAAAAATCTGTGCTAGACTGAAATAAGCAAAAAAAGTTTAATGAATTATATTAAACCTTGTACTATTTAATTTAGGGGAGAATCAATGGCCAATACGACACATCAATTAGAAGAAGATTTAGAAATAGATATCCTTAAACTGATTAAAGCACTTTGGCGTAAAGCCTGGTTAATCGTTTTATCAGCGGTTTTATGTGGTGGCCTGGTACTAGCCTTTACCTATTTCTGGATTGAACCACTTTATGAATCACGGGCGCAAATGTATGTTAACAATAGTTCGCTTTCATTTGATTCAGCAGCACTGAGTCTTACCAGCGGTGATATTTCTGCGGCCAAAAGTCTGGTTGAAACCTATATTGTCATTCTTCAATCCCGACAGGTGCTGACAGAGATCATCAGCAAGGCGGAACTGGATTTAACCTATGAGGAGTTAAGCGAAATGATAACGGCTGAATCGGTCAGCTCAACGGAAGTTTTTGAAGTAGTGGTTACCGATACCGATCCATATCGGGCCGAAAAAATTGCCAACACCATTGCCGGGGTTCTGCCTGAAAAAATCAGTGGGATTGTTGAAGGAAGTTCAGTGAGAATTGTTGACTATGCCGTCATTCCGGCGGAGAAAAGTAGCCCCAGCCTGATTAAAAATACTTTAGTCGGCGCTTTAATCGGCTTTCTTTTATGTGCAAGCATGATTATTGTCCTGGAACTAAGTGACACCACCATCAGGGATGATAATTACTTGATCACGAACTATGAGGACATCCCGTTACTGGCCATCATCCCGGATATGGACAGTAAAGCAAATAATAATAGCAATTATTACAGTAATTATAAGTAAAAGTTTATCATAAGCAAAAGTATTAAAGAATGAGGTGCGTGATGATGGGTTGGAGAAAGAAAATGGCTTCGGGCAAAGGTGCTGAGCGTAATAAAATAACGGAGCAACACAAAATAGGCGAAAATCTGAATTTTCAAGCCGCTGAGGCATATAAATTGTTAAGAACCAATTTGGAATTCTCGTTTGCCGATGATAAAAAATGCAAGGTTATTGGGATTACCAGTGCCTTGAGCAGTGAAGGAAAAAGCCTGACAACAATCAATGTCGCACATGCAATTGCCTCAAACGAAAAGAAGGTTCTGGTCCTTGAAGCAGATTTCAGAAAACCGACAATCGCTTCCAAGCTGGGCCTGAATGAAAATGTCGGTTTGACTGACCTCCTTGTTAACCATGAGATTTCGGTGACCGATATTCTAGTTGGCGTAAGAATGTCGGATCATATTAAGTTTGACCTGGCACCGACGGGAAGAATTCCCCCGAATCCTGGGGAATTGCTCGATTCCAACAAGCTAAAAGGATTTTTAGAAATCTGTTCCGAGAGCTACGATTATATCTTAATTGATTTGCCCCCGGTTACAGTAGTTGCCGACGCCGTGATTGCCTCTAAACATATTGACGGAATGGTGGTGGTGGTGCGGCAGGATCGCAGCGATCAAAAATCCCTTAGTGAAACAATCCGGCAGTTGAAATTCTCAAACACTAAAATTCTGGGATTTGTTTTTAATGGCTATAACCAGGCAAAATCTGGCTACTATAAAAAATATGCAAATAACGGATACTACGAAACGGATTATGTGAAGGCCAGTGCTTCACTAACCCAGGGGTGAGCGGATGATCGATTTTCATTCGCACGTTTTGCCGGGGATGGATGACGGCAGTAAAAACGTTGAAGAATCAACGAAAATGATTGAAGAATCCTTTAGTCAGGGGGTTCAAATGATTGTTGCAACGCCGCACTTTTATCCCTGGCTGGAAAAACCCGAAGATTTTTTATTAAGAAGAGCCAGCGCGATCCAAGCCCTGACATTACCACTTGCTAATATCCGGGTCGGTGCTGAAGTCGCTTATTACGATGGGATCGTTTACTCTGAGGACATCGAATTACTAAAAATTTCCGATACAGATTTCTTATTGGTCGAAATGCCGATGACAGTCTGGACGAAACGGATGCTCGATTCGTTGCATACCATTGAAAACAGAACCAAGCTAAAAGTAGTGATCGCCCATTTGGATCGCTATCTCAGGGTTCAAAAAAGAACCAATAATATCGACTATGTCTGTGATAACTTTTTTATTCAGGTCAACGCAGATTATTTAATCAACAGAGGAACCCAAAGAAAAGCACTGAAGCTGATTAATGAAAACAACGTTGATTTTATCGGTTCGGATTGTCACAATTTAACATCGCGACCACCCAATATGGGGGAAGCATATCAAATGATTGAAAAAAAATTAGGCATAAAAAGCGTGAATGCTTTTAATGATAAACAAAACCAATATTTAGAAGGAGGTATCATTTATGAAAGGTAAAAAAAATTGGAAAGTAGTATTGTTGATGACTGCGGTGCTGTTATCACTGACGAGTGCTCAGGTATTTGCAACGGTAGCCCCGAGTGTTAGCGCAAAGGCGGCACCGGAGGTGGTTGGAGCAGCAACATTCATCGCTGCCGATGGTAATGCGATCACCATCAATGCCAGTGACATTAAGATCACGTCAGATGGAGCAGAAGCAACATTAAGTCCAGAAGAAAAAGCGGTTTATGACAAGGCAAAAGCCGAATTCACCAATCCTAATTCCCAATATACTAAGGATTTGGCAGATTTCATGACTAAGAATTTCCCCGGGATTGACTCCGATAAGGTTGTCGTCAGAGAGATCTTTGATATCAAAGTAGGACAGGAATTATCATTTGATAAAGGCCAAAAACTGCAGCTAACCCTGGGCGGCAATTACAAACAAGGTGACACCGTCATCGTGACCGTTTACAACAAGGATACAGGCAAATGGGATTTCATCGAGTCAACTGATGTAACCGTCAATGCCGATGGCACCATCACGGTTAAATTCCCGCATTTATGTCCAATTGCGATTCTGGTTGCCGATGCAGGATCAGCAACAGCGACAACAACTGTCGAAAATACCAAGAAAAACGCAGCGCCACCAACTGTTTCCGGTGAAGAAGGCGGCAGCGGTAACAATACCTCAATGCTGATTCCGGTTTTAGGTCTGGGTGCAGTGATTTTAGCAGTAGTATTCGTGGCCCTCAAAAAGAAAAAATCCGTCTAATTAACCTAACCAGATGAGAATGAATAGTAGAACCAGCAGTAACATCGTTTTTCGTGCCTTTGTCATCTTGATTATCAGCACGATCGCGATTGTTACTGCTTATTTAGCAATAACAAATTTTGGACATAAATTTGGAAAAGTATTTGGACAAGAAGAAATTGAAAATGCCGGTCAAACACTGACGGATTATGAAGAATCAAAAGCAATCTATATCAATGATCAGAAATACTTACCAGATCCCGATGTGTATACTTTTCTTCTCGGTGGTGTTGACAAGTTTGGTACGGTAGCCGAAAGTGATTCATACGTTAACAATGAGCAGATTGACTTTCTCGCCCTGATTGCCTACGATAAAAATAAGAACACCTGCAAAATTCTAATCATTAATCGGGACACGATGCTGGAAGTGCCGGTCCTGGGATTAGGCGGGAAAAGCGCCGGAACAGCCTTTGAACAAATTGCCTTATCCCATACTTATGGGTCTGGCCTTAAAGATAGTGCTGAAAATACCGTCAACGCCGTTGAAAAACTGCTTGGTGGCATCACCGTCGACAATTACGCCATTATGAAAATGGATGCGATACCAGTATTAAACGACATGGTGGGCGGGGTCCAGGTTGCCCTCACGGAAGATCTGACGGCCATTGATCCCAGTTTTTTACCGGAGACCACGGTGGCTTTAAACGGTGATTTGGCATTGCAATTTATTCGCAGACGAATGGATGTATCGGACGGGACCAATTTATCCCGGATTCGCAGACAGGAACAGTATATCAATGGGTTTTATAATAATTTAAGACTGAGGGTGGCTGAAAATGGCAATTTTTTAGTCAAGGCATTTGCCGCGGTGGAAGATTATCTGATCACCGATTGCGATTATGTTAAGTTAAATGAGTTTCAGAACTATATTAAAACATATCCCGAAGCGACCATTTATACCATGGTCGGCGAAGCCCGTCAGGGCCCTCAGTTCATTGAGTTTTACCCGGATCAGGGGAATTTAACCCAAGTAACCGTTGATCTTTTTTATAAACCGGCAGAATAGTCGGGGCAGATCGAAAAACGGGTAGCCGGTTTTCATTGGCTGCTAAAGTTTGGATAAGTTATATGTATTTTGAAAATGGGGTAACCAGATGTATAAGGTCTATAGGGAAAGTTGGTTAAAGTATTATAAGTTTGCAATAAGCGATTTTATCTGTCTGAATATTGCATTTTTATTACCGCTTATCAGTGGCATTATTTCACAGAACAATTACCGATCGTATCTTGAACTGGCCCTGATTATGTGTATATGTTTTTATATTTACGTTTTATTAAACGATGCCTATAAGAATATTTATTGCCGCGGTTATTTCGTTGAAGCAACGGCGGTCTTATATCAAGTCAGCTTGATATATGGATGGGTAATTTTCATTACCTTTATTTTAAAAACAACCGCTGTTTATTCACGGCTGAACTTAACCATAATGTACTTATTGACATTAGTTCTGACCTATACGCTTAGAAGCCTGATTAAGAGAGCCAGCAAAAAGCGTTTAAAAAGTAATGAGAATACCAAGAAGGGGGTCGTATTCACTTTCAGTGATCGACTCGATGAACTGGACAACATTATCATTACCGTTCAGAATAATGATTGCGAGGCTTACAATTTTAATCGTGTGGTGGTGTTGGATGATCAGCCGATAGTCGGATGTAAGATTCCCACATTGCCATCAAAAGAGGCGGCCTATAAATATATCAAAAAAAATGTGGTTGATGATGTACTGATCTTTGCCAATCATTACAATGAATTGATTTATGAAATCGAAGAAACCTGTATTACGATGGGTGTAGTGGTCCATTATGTGCTGGGTGAACGAAAGAGTAAATATCCTAAAAAAGAAATCATTGAGGAGTTTGGCCAGTATAAAATTGTCACCAGTGGTTTAAATGTTATCAGTGCCCGACAATTGTTTGTTAAACGGGTGATTGATATTTGTGGTAGCCTGGTGGGCTTGCTGATTATGGGGATCTGCTGTATCTTTGTGGCCCCCCTGATTTATCTTAAAAGCCCCGGTCCGATCTTTTACTCCCAAACCAGAGTGGGGACCAACGGGCGGCCTTTTAAAATCTATAAGTTCCGGTCGATGTATCCGGACGCGGAAAAACGCAAAGCCGAACTGATGTCCCAAAACAAAATGAGCGGACTGATGTTTAAGGTGGATAATGATCCCCGGATCATCCCGATAATTGGCCAGTTTATCCGGACCACCAGCATTGACGAGCTGCCGCAGATGTGGAATGTATTAAAAGGCGACATGTCACTGGTGGGCACCCGGCCACCGACACTTGATGAGTTTAATGAATACAACTTTCACCACAAGTCAAGACTGGCAATGAAGCCCGGAATCACTGGTTTGTGGCAGATCAGCGGCCGCAGCCAAGTCACCAATTTTGAAGATATCGTCGCGCTGGATAATAAGTATATCAGTGAGTGGCGGATGATTTCGGATATTAAGATACTGTTTAAGACCGTGATGGTGGTGTTTAAGCGGTGTGGAGCGGTGTAGGATGAGGTTGGTATGTGATGAAACGTGCTGTTAAGTTTCATCATAAATGATCCACTATGTGAGAACCATAGTGGATTTTTTGGGGATATTAGTATTAGTTGTATAATAAATAGAGTGAAAATTTGGCATTGTGGTTTGAAAGGTTAAGGTCTATTGGAGAGATCTTTTCCAGAGAGGTTGAGGTTTATTTGGTGATGAAACATAATAGAAAGCCGAAATTATGTCTGGTATCTTCATCAGGTGGACATTGGGAACAGTTACAAAAGTTGCAAACGTTAATTGATAAATATGAGGGTTTCTTAGTTACTGAGAAGACCCAGTTTGAGGCTAATGCAAAGTATTTTATGATACAGACAGATTTAAAAGATAAGTTTATGTCAGTAAAGATGGTGGTTAATGGGTTTAGGGTGTTGCGGATTTGGATTATTGAAAGGCCAGATTTTATTATTACAACCGGTACAATGGTTGCTTACCCATTTTATTTGTTATCGGTTCTATTTAATAAAAAATTTGTTTTTATTGAGACGTTTGGTAGAGCAAATATGCCAACCGTTGCTGGAAAGAAGATGGAGAAACATGCTGATTTGTTTATCGTTCAGTGGGAGACTCAGAAAATATTCTATAAAAAAGCTATTTATGGAGGTTGTCTGTATTGATTTTTGTTACAGTAGGTTCTAGAAATTATCCTTTTGATCGTTTGTTTAAAAAATTAGATGAACTGTATGAAGAAGGCATACTTACAGATACGATGTATGCACAAATCGGGACCTCTACATATCGGCCGAAGTTTTATGAATATAAAGATTTTATTTCTCAAACGGCATTTTTGGAAAAGATTGAATCAGCAGATATTGTTGTAAGTCATGGTGCTTCTGGGTCAATTATGAAAGCATTAAATGCCGGCAAAAAAGTTATTGCCGTTACTCGTCTTGAAAAGTATGGAGAACACATTAATGATCATCAAATTCAGAATAATGAGGCTTTTGGATCAAATGGCTACGTACTAATGGCAGACTTTGAACTAAAAAATTTAGGTGAGTGTTTTCAAAAAATTTATGAGGGAACTGTTGAATTAGTTCCATGGGTGAATAGAGAACCGGAGGCTATTGTAAATATGATAGATGAGTTTATCCAGAAGAATTGGTAGGAGATAATAATGGGTTTTGTAGAAATTGAGAATACAGGAAAAAGAGTGTTGGAACAGTTCCCTGTGATCAAGCGGTCAGTAAAGAGAGTATATCAGCTGGCTAGTTACGCAACATCCAGAGAAAAAATTAAATTTGAAGGTGATGTTGTTCGTGTTTCACCGGCTGATGGCTATGAGTATTTTTATGGTTATTATGATAAATCACCGTGGGATGCAACAGATCGCTATATGATTGCACTGAAAGTAAAACAAGCGTATAAGGCGGTAGCACCAAAAGAGCCTGGTATTATAGTAATAATCGATACAAAAGATGACAATAAAGTTTATGAGATTGGGACCACACATTCATGGAATGTACAGCAGGGGTGTATGGCACAGTGGTTAGGTTTGGATTTCAAGAGTAGGATTATTTATAATGACTTCCGGGAAGGTAAATACTGTTCAGTCATATATAATATAGAGACGGAGAGTGAAGAAAGGGAACTGCCTCTTCCAGTTTACGATGTAGCGAGAGATGGTAGTTTTGCATTGAGTTTAGATTTTTCACGTTTGCATCGAATGAGGCCAGGTTATGGTTATTCAAATATTACGGAAGAAACGAAAAGGGAGCGCTGTCCGGATAAAACTTGTATCTGGAAAATGGATATAGAAACTGGAAAAATAACAGAACTGTTTAAGTATACGGATATGGCTAATTTTGAACCGGTTGAGAGTATGAAAGGTGCTGAACATAAGGTTAATCATCTGATGATAAGTCCAAATGGTAGGAGATTTATGGTACTGCATCGATGGTTTCAGAAGGGAAGAAAACACACAAGATTGGTAACTGTTAATGCTGACAAAACCGAGATGTACAATCTCAGCGACGATGTTTTTGTTTCTCACTGTTTTTGGAAGAATGATGATGAGATTTTGTCATTTCTACGAAAAAGCGAATCGGGCAATCACTATTACTTAATGAAAGATAAGACGCATGAATATAAAATGTACTGGCCCGAACTAAACACTGACGGTCATTGCAGCTATTCACCGGATGGTAAGTATATTATTGCTGATACATATCCAAATAGGAAAAGAATTGCTTCAGTGTATCTTTGTACGGAGGACGATAATATCGGTAGAAAAATAGCAAGTAGCTCCGCTTCTTTTAGATATGATAATGATTGTCGTTGTGACTTACATCCTCGCTGGAATCGCAAAGGTGATAAGGTATGTATTGATTCCGTTCATGAGGGTAAAAGAGGTTTGTATGTTATTGATTTATCGTTCGTCATTGATCATCATAATTATTTAACAAGTGGGCCTTTAGTTTCGCTTATCGTACCTTGTTACAATGCTGAAGATTATTTAGATGAGACATTGAAATCAATTGAAAAGCAAATATATAATAATATTGAAGTAATTTGTATTGACGATGGCTCTATTGATAACACAAGTAGTATACTAAAACACTGGAGCAACAGTGCTTTAATGAAAAATACAGTTATTTCTCAGTCTAATCATGGCGTTAGTTTTTCTCGTAATATTGGCATAGAAAACTCTCATGGAAAATATGTTATGTTTTTGGATTCGGACGATTTATACAGAGAAGACCTGATTAGTCTTTTAGTTAAGGAAGTCGAAAACAATATGGTTGATACTGCATATTGTAGATTGAGTAGAAATAAAATAGGCGCATTTTCCTATACAAACGAAATACTTGTCTACAAACAGGACCAAAGAGAAGCTATGAATAACCTGTTGTACAAGATGTCTGATATTAGTTTTGATTGTTATATTTACAATTTGGGAATAATAAGAAGGTTAAACCTGCGCTACGAAGAACAGACAAAATTTGGAGAAGATCGAGAGTTCAATTGGAAGTATTTGAGTCATTGTGAAATTATAGCTTTTATAGATACTACTTTATATTATTACCGGATTAATACAAAGTCAGCAACAAAAAGTATACCTACTTGGGAAAAAACCGATTTATTAAATGCTGTTAAAAGAACTGAGGATTATTTACAGGAAAACAATTGTAGCTTTTATGATGAATTTAAATCTTACATGTATCCAAGATCTGTGTGGACAGTTGCTAAAACATTTTCTGTTGGAAAACAAAAAAAATTATATAAGCGGTTTATTAGTGAGTACAATATTAAGCCACATATGAAATGTATGCTAAAAGATAATAGTAAAGTTGTTGTCATAGGCGCTGTTCTATATTTGATTAACCCTTTCTTGTTTTATTTTGTTTTAAGCAAGGTTCGTAGCTAGGAAGTAGCACTTGGAAAGAAACCCTAAATTTGTAACATTTTACTTGCTGCAGTATCATAAAAATGCAGAAAATGACAAGTGGTGGGGAGAACGATTCACTGAGTCGGTGAATGTAAAAAAGCTAGACCATTGTTCAATATGCACAATCAACCGTGTATTCCTTTAAGAGACAATTATTATGAACTAACCGATGTAAGTATAATGAAATGGATAGGCTACAATTAATTGGACAATAAAATTGTGGGCAGGTAAAATAAGAACAATAAACAAAGGAGACCTGCCAAGATGACTAAAAGACCACGCCGTACTT
>Ga0074199_1000796_pt1 | contig 39460 bp, 31 predicted proteins | sample EPASupsiteSAE347_FD_64528 | JGI IMG/M metagenome (GOLD analysis project Ga0074199, IMG submission 64528) | Bioremediated contaminated groundwater from EPA Superfund site, New Mexico - Sample SAE3-47 | ecosystem: Environmental > Aquatic > Deep subsurface > Groundwater > Contaminated ... | reverse complement strand
CCCGCCGCGGCGGCGGACACAATCAAATTGGGTGTTGCCGGCTCTCACAGCGGCGATCTGGCCTCTTATGGTTTGCCGACCAAACGGGCGGCGGAATTGGTAGCCAAGGAGTTCAACGCCAAAGGCGGCGTGCTCGGGAAAAAAGTGGAAATCCTTGCCGAAGACGATGTCTGCAAACCGGAAGTGGCCACGAACACGGCAACCAAACTGGTTTCCCGAGGGGCTCATGTCGTCCTGGGGCACATCTGCAGCGGGGCCACCAAGACCGCCCTGGGGATTTATAAAGACGCCGGAATCGTGACCATGTCGTCCTCCGCGACCAATCCCGAACTTACCCAGAGCGGCAAATACCCGAATTTCTTCCGAACCATCGCCTCTGATGACGCCCAGGCGAAACTGGACGCCGATTTCGCCATGAATGTCCTGAAGGTAAAAAAGATCGCCGTCCTTCATGACAAGGGCGATTATGGAAAAGGTTTGGCGGAATTTGCCAGAACCTTTATCGAAGCTTCAAAAAAGGCGCAGGTTGTCCTCTTTGAAGGGATTACCCCCGGGGCCGTCGACTATTCCGCGGTTGTGAACAAAATAAAGCAATCAGGCGCGGAAGCGGTGATATACGGAGGCTATCATCCCGAGGCCTCGTCCATTGTGATTCAGATGCGCAAGAAAAAAATGAACACCTACTTCATCTCCGACGACGGCGTGAAGGACGACACCTTTATCAAGGTGGCGGGTAAGTCCGCCGAAGGGGTTTACGCCTCGGGGCCCAAGGATACCACTAAAAACCCCCTGGCCATTGCCGCCATCGCGGCCAACAAGAGCGCCTATAACACCGATCCGGGGGCCTTTTTTCTGAACGGATACGCCGCCGCCCAGGCCCTGCTCAATGCGATTCAGAAGGCGAAATCCACCAAGTACGACGCCGTCGCCAAGGCGTTGCGCACCTACCCGGTGGATACTCCCCTGGGAAAGATCAAGTTCGACAAGCGGGGCGACGCCATCGGCGTGGGTTTTTCCATGTACCAGGTGAAAAACGGCGTCTATGTCGAGATCCCTGCCGCCGCGACGGCGACGGCAAAAAAGAAGAAATAAGTGGATTACTTTCTTGAATTATTTCTCGGCGGCTTGACCCGGGGCAGTATCTACGCTCTCATCGCCCTCGGCTATACGATGGTTTACGGGATCATCGAGTTGATCAATTTCGCCCACGGAGAGATTTACATGATCGGGGCCTTCACGGCCCTGATCGTGTCTTCGGTCCTGGCATTTGCCGGGATGTCCGGTCCGTCGGTGCTCTTTTTGGCGGCATCGGTGGCGATTATTTATTCCGCCGCCTACGGCTTCACCGTGGAAAAGATCGCCTATAAGCCCCTGCGCCAGGCCCCCCGCCTCTCTCCCCTGATCAGCGCCATCGGCATGTCCATCTTTCTGCAAAATTACGTGATGCTGGCCCAGACGTCTGATTTTCTTCCCTTCCCGAACCTCCTTCCCGAGTTGACCTTTCTGGAAAGCTACGGGCTCAGGATCGGCTCTTCGGAATTTATCATCCTGGTGACGACGGCGGTTTCCATGGTCCTCCTGACGCTGCTCATCAAGTTCACGAAGATGGGGAAGTCCATGCGGGCGACGGCCCAGGACCGCAACATGGCCATGCTCGTCGGCGTCGATGTCAACCGGACCATTTCTTACACCTTTATCATCGGTTCCGTCCTGGCGGCCATCGGGGGGGTCCTCATCGCCTCCCACATCGGCCGGATAAATTTTTACATCGGCTTCATCGCCGGGATCAAGGCCTTTACCGCCGCCGTCCTCGGCGGGATCGGGTCGATTCCCGGGGCCGTCCTGGGAGCCTTTATTCTCGGCTGGACGGAGAGCTTCGCCACGGGCTATGTCTCCAGCGATTACGAAGATGTCTTTGCCTTTGTCCTCCTCGTCTTGATCCTCATCGTTCGGCCCTCCGGTCTGCTGGGCCGCTCCACGGTCCAGAAGGTATAGGAGGCGCACCCCATGAACCTCATGGCCCAGATCCGCCAATCCCTGATCATCGCCCTGTGGTTCATGTTCCTTACCTTTCCCGTTCTTGCCGTCCGCGTCAACACCATTGAAAAGGTGGTCGAATGGCGCTGGCCGTATATGGTCTATATCGGGATCGGGAGTTTCCTCATCTCCTTTGTCTGGCGGTATCTCCTGGCAAGAAAGGCTCAAGGTGGAAAGGAAGAGAGGTCTCCGGCCCCGGAAACGACGAAGGATCGGGCGACAACGGCACTGCGGACCGGGGCAACGGGAAAACCTATCATGCAGCGCCTCATGGCCGAACCGCGGCTATACCGTCCCGTCCTGATCGTCCTTTCCCTTTTCGGCCTCGCCTTTCCCTTCCTGCCCTTTGCCTCGACTTACCAGATCAATATCGTCACCAACGCCCTCCTCTATATCATGCTGGGGTTGGGGCTGAATATCGTGGTGGGGCTGGCCGGCTTGCTCCACCTTGGTTATGTGGCTTTCTACGCCGTCGGTGCATACAGTTACGCCCTCCTCTATTACCATTTCGGGATCGGCTTCTGGGCGGCCCTGCCCATGGGCGCCCTTTTCGCGGCCCTGTTCGGGATTATTCTCGGTTTTCCCGTCCTCCGCCTCCGGGGAGACTATCTGGCTATCGTCACCCTCGGTTTTGCCGAGATCACCCGCCTGATCCTGGAAAACTGGAATGAATTCTCCTTCGGCCCGAGCGGCATCGCCGGCATTCCCCGCCCGGGCCTCTTCGGCATGGAGATGGACCTCCACCAAGGGACGATCTACATCTATTTTCTCATGATCGCCCTCTGTATGTTTACGATCTTTGTGGTCAACCGCCTCCAGAACTCCCGCATCGGCCGGGCCTGGGTGGCTCTCCGGGAGGATGAAATCGCCTGTGAGGCGATGGGGGTTGATCCCACCATGGCCAAACTTACGGCCTTCGCCCTCGGTTCCACCTGGGCGGGGCTGGCCGGCGTGGTCTTTGCCGCCAAGACGACCTTCGTCAACCCGGCGAGTTTCACCTTCCTCGAATCGGCCATGATTCTCTCCATCGTGGTCCTGGGGGGAATGGGCTCCATCGTGGGGGTAATCATCGGCGCCTTCATTCTCATCCTCCTGCCCGAATATCTGCGGGCCTTCAGTGAATACCGGATGCTCCTGTTCGGCTTGATTATGGTGATCATGATGATCTTCCGGCCCCAGGGAATCGTTGTCGGCATCCGCCGGATCTATGAATTCAAGAAAAGGGCGGGAAAGGAGGGAAGCCCCTGATGGAACCCCTTCTGGACGTGAAAGAGCTGACTATGGACTTTGGCGGCCTCCGGGCCCTCGACAAGGTCGGCCTTCAGGTTTTTCCCGGCGAGGTCGTAGCCCTGATCGGCCCCAACGGCGCGGGGAAAACGACCTTCTTCAATTGCATCACCGGCATCTACAAGCCGACCGGGGGAGATGTGTTCGTGGCGCCGCCGGGGAAGAAACGGCGGCGGATCAACGGCATGAAGACCCACCGGGTGACGGCGCAGGGAATGGCGAGGACCTTTCAGAACATCCGCCTCTTTCCGGAAATGACGGTATTGGAAAACGTCATGATCGGACGGCACTGCCGGTCCCGGGCGGGCGTCCTGGGAGCGATCCTCCGTGACGGAGCGACATGCCGGGAGGAGAAAGACATTGTCGACAAGAGTTACGCCATCCTGGAGAAAATGGCCCTGGCCGGGGAAGTGAATGAACTGGCCAAGAATCTTTCCTACGGGGCCCAGCGGCGTCTGGAGATTGCCCGGGCCATGGCCACGGCGCCCTTTCTGCTCCTCCTCGATGAGCCGGCGGCGGGGATGAATCCCCGGGAGACGGACGCCCTTGAAGAACTGATTCGCCGTATCTGCACGGAAGCAAATATTGCCGTCCTCATGATCGAACACGATATGCGCATTGTCATGAGCATCTCCAGCCGCATCTATGTACTGGACTATGGGCGGATGATAGCGGCGGGAACGCCGGCGGAGGTCATGGAGAATCCCATTGTGATCAAGGCCTATCTGGGAGAGGAAGACATGGATGTTTAAAATATGACAAATGTTCTTGAACTGATCAACGTCCGGACCTATTACGGCAACATCCAGGCCCTGAAGGACATCAATCTTCAAGTGGGGGAGGGGGAGATCATTACCCTCATCGGCGCCAACGGGGCCGGCAAGTCGACGACCCTCATGTCCATCTCCGGCATTGTCCCGCCCCGTTCCGGAGAAATCCGCTTTATGGGCGAGAGCCTCGCCGGAACGAGTCCCAACGGGATCGTGGCCCTGGGCATATCTCAGGTTCCCGAGGGGCGCCGGATATTTCCCTGGCTGACGGTCACGGAAAATCTCGATATGGGGGCCTTTCTGAGAAAAGACAAGGACGGCGTCAAAAAGGATATGGCCCATATCTTCGAGCTTTTCCCCATCCTCGCGGAGCGAAGGAACCAGCAGGGGGGAACCCTCAGCGGCGGGGAGCAGCAGATGCTGGCCATCTCCCGGGCCCTCATGGCCCGTCCCCGTCTGCTCCTCCTTGACGAGCCTTCCCTGGGCCTGGCTCCCATCTATGTCCGTCTGATCTTCGATATCATCCGGCGGATCAACCGGGAAAACGGGACGACGATCTTTCTCGTGGAACAAAACGCCAATATGGCCCTGAAAGTGGCCCATCGCGGCTATGTCATGGAGACCGGACGCATCGTCATGGCCGATACGGCGGAGAATCTCCGCAACGACGAGGGCGTCAAACGGGCCTACCTGGGGGTATAAAGTATTACTTTTTTAACCCCACCCCCACCCTGGCCCTCCCCCTGAAGGGGAGGGAAAATGAGTGGAGCTTCCCCTGAAAGGCAGGGAAAATGCTGTAAACCTCCCCTTCATAGGGAGCTAAAAAAGATGTGTTCCTCCCCCTTCAAAGGGGAGGTTAGGAGGGGGATGGGGTTGTATGACGGAGTCAGAATATGTTTGAATCAAAAGTGATTATCGAATCCCTGCCGATCGGCGGCCCGGACGAGGCCGAAAGAAGGATCTACTCCGACAAGGGCGAGATGGCCCAGATCATCAACCGTAAAGACGACTCCTTCCGGCAGATCGTTTACTGGGACATCGACTCCCCCCGGACCGGCGTTGACCGGGGTCATCACTATCACCGGAAGAAAACGGACCGGCTGTATGTGATCTCCGGAGAGATAGAACTCCTGCTGGAAGATCGGCAGACCGGCGAGAAGACCACGGCGCCCCTCACGGCCGGGGATCGCGTCTTCATCGCTCCCGGCGTCGCCCACGCCGTCCGCTCCCTGACCCATGCCCAGGTCCTCGAATACGCCCCCGACCCCTACGACCCTGCCGATACCTATCCCTACCGGCTGACGGGCAAATAATGGGCGCCAAGACAACATCAACGGCCATCCGGGGGAGGCCTTTTCTTGCCCTCGCCTTCCTGAGCATGATCTGGGGCTATAACTGGGTGGTCATGAAGGAAGGGCTCCAATTCTGCGACCCCTTTGTATTTGCGGCTATCCGGGTATCCCTGGCTGCTTTATTCCTTTTCGCCATCCTGCTCTGGTCAAAAAAAACCGTCCGTCCGCGGCAGGTGAAGCTGACTATCCTTCTGGGATTGCTTTCCACGACCCTTGGGCTCGGCCTACCCCTGTGGGCATTGGCGAGCGGCGGAGCGGGAAAGACGGCCATCCTCCTTTACACCATGCCGTTCTGGGTTATTCTCCTTGCCTGGCCCATCCTGGGTGAAAAAATGAGGGGGCTGGAATGGCTGGCCGTACTCCTGGCCTTCACGGGCCTGGCGCTGATGGTGGACTTCCGGGCCATTGGGGTAAAACTCTGGTCAAGCATCATTGCCGTGATCTCCGGCATAGCGTGGGCGGGAAGCGCCATTGTCACCCGGATCATGAGACGAAGTCGGGAGTTCGACCTCCTCTCGGTCACGACCTGGCAGATGATATACGGGGCCGGCCCGCTGATAATTATTTCCCTTGTCCTGCCGGCGCCTCCTATTCAGTGGACCCCGGTATTCATTATCGCCATGATCTATAATGTAGTTTTCACGAGCGTCATCGCCTTCCTGCTCTGGTTTTACATTTTGGAGCGGGTTCCGGCGGGGATGGCGACGATGGGCACCCTGGCGACACCGGTAATTGCCATCGTCGCCGCCGCCCTTCAGCTTGGCGAAATCCCGTCCTTACGGGAAACCGCCGGGATCGTTCTAATTCTTTCCGGGATAGGTTTCCTGAGCGCCGTCGCTATCCTGAGAACCCGCCGCTTGGGAAAGATTCAATAAAGTCAGGGCAAAGAGAGATTGTCATTTTGATCCTTCATTACCTTCATCCTGTTTTATTTCAGATAACCTGCCTTTTTCATGAATTCAGGATCTTTCTCAAGTTCCTTGGCAAGAGCCTGAATCTCCCTTTGTACGGCCGGCGAAAAAGAATTAAAGGCACCTTCCGCTCCGGATGCATTCTTTGCCTCAACATGCATGGACGCATTTGCACCGCTTTCCTGCATGATCATGAGGACTATTTTTTCAATTCTCTTTTGAAGGTGCGGGGGAAACTGCGAAAGACTCTGCTCAGCCTGCAATGCCTGGGGATTCTTTGACGCATAATCCGCTCGTGCCGCAGGATCAGCAAAGAAGTTACTCAGCATGGACATGGCTGCTTCGTGTGACTTGTCTTGAGCAAAGCCGATGTTCGTTAAAAAGACCAATACGAAGATTGCCGCTACCGTCAAATGCTTAGCTTTCATAATCCACCTGCCTTAAATGTTGTGACCCACCACTTACGGTTCCCACATTCGCCCATAGAAAAACCGAGGCGGCTAATCAATATTTCATATTTCTCAGTCTTTCCACCCTTTTTTCTATTGGGGGATGGGTGCTGAAGAGATTCATAACCATATTGCTCGACAAGGGATTTACAATGAACATGTGGGCGGTTGCAGGATTAGCGTCCATAGGAATCTTTTGCGATGCTCCGGATAATTTCTCCAATGAACTTGCCATTGCTTCCGGTTTTCCGGTTAGCTTGGCGCTTCCCGCATCAGCATAGTATTCCCTCGATCTGGAAAGGGCCATCTGCACCAATGTGGCGGCAATTGGTGCTACCACAGCGGTAGCTATAAGCGTCACAAATCGTCCTCCATCATCTCCGGCGCCTCCCGTGAGAGCGGCCCATTTCGCCATGTTTGCAATGACAACCACTGCGCTTGCTATTGTTGCCGCCATCGTGCTGATCAGAATGTCATGGTGTTTGATATGGGAAAGTTCATGCCCGATGACTCCCTCCAGTTCATCTCTGTCCAGTATTTTCAGGATTCCGGAAGTGACCGCTACGGCGGCGTGGTCTTCATTTCTGCCGGTTGCAAAGGCGTTGGGAGTTTTATTGGGAAGAATATAAACCTTGGGCATGGGCATCTTTGCTTTGCCTGCCGTTTCTTTCACGATGTTGTAGAGCTCGGGAGCCTGTTGTTCAGATACGGGAATAGCGTCATACATCTTAAGAACAATCGTATCCGAAAACCAGTAGCTGCCGAAGTTCATGACAACAGATAGAACGAGGGCGATGATCAATCCCGTTTTGCCGGCTACAAAATATCCGACCGCAAGAAGAATTCCCGACAGGGCGGCCAGCATTATGATGATCTTCAGGGTGTTCATGATTTTCCGACCTTCTTTCAATATATTGTACAATATGCCAATATCTTAAAGGAAGTATTTTGTAAAGTTGCGCTTGAAACTATCAGCTTATTCTTATCCTGATATTTTTTTATGAGCAGCTTGTTTGAGAAGAGTCCAAATCGAAACGAGGTGATACGTATAATTTATTGAAGTCGAGATTTTGGGGGAAGACGGTTGGGTAGCAGGTTTGTTTCCGTAATGCGCAAATGCGATCATCGGATTCATCTTCAATGTGGGCCATAAGATTGTCAATCGGCTTTTAAAATTGACCCTGTATCGGCGTCGAGAAATGACTAACTCTGAGTAGTTGTTTTCGATTATTGATCATTCTTTTTATTATCCGATAGTCATTTCCAGTTTCGAAGATTTCACAGTGATGTGTGACCCTATCCAGAAGTGCCGTGGTCATTTTACTATTCCCGAACACCTGTGGCCATTCGTTGAAATGAATCCATCGAACCTTGCGAATTGTTACCACGTTCAATATCTCCTTTCGACACTCTTCCTCCCAACAGATTGCAGGGAATATAGAGAGGCGCCGAAATGGGTCAACTTTCGACGCCGATTCACAAATGGTTCCCCGCAGTCACTCAATCTGAGTGCCAAACAGAAGAAGAATATACAGTCCCTTGAAGTCAGCCTGACTGAGAACGGTCAGCGAGTCTCAGGGGAATACCTCAGTGGTCAGGAGGTAATCATGCTGGATATAGCCATCTCCAAAGCGATCGCCCTTCTGGCGCCACAGGTAGTATACAACGAAAACTGAAGTTCGGATGGAACAGAGAGGTCAGTATGTCAGATAGCCCGCAAAATCAACCCTGTAGTTGAGGTAATATCCACCGCCCCCAGCACGCATGGTTTCCGAGTCGCCGCCGCATCCAGCTCATTCCTGTATTGCCGCCAATTTCTTGCTTTTCGGGAGCCGCTTGATCCGATATTCCAGACGGGAGACCTCTGCTTGTATCTGTCACTTCGATAAATTCGGTTTGAAAGAGTGCTTTTTACGGCTGGAAGTGAAAAACAGGCACAATTCCCTCTCCAGCCTTCGGCCCACACCCGCCCTCCATGCACATAAAGAACCCACCGGACGACCGAGGCCCACCTCCGTTCTCTTAACTTCGCTTCTCCGTTGAAAATCCGTCAAGAATTATGTCCAGAACTCTTTCCAATCTTTTTGGATTAAAGCCTCCTGAAAGGTTGAAACATAACTCTTCCGCAGCTGCCTGAACAGTGCCGTGAAGTGCCCAAGTCATATCGTCCACATTCCCCGGGCGGAATTCCCCGTTTTTTATGCCATCCTCGATCTTTGCCGTCAAAAAATCCTGGAACTTTTGGCGGTAAGTTCCGAAGTTGGACGGAGGAGCGCTCTCGGGCGGGCCATAAGATACGATTTGCATGAGACGGAAAAATTCGACATTCTCAACCATGTAGAGATAGAGGGAACTGATAAAGGACTTAATCTTTTCGCGAGCGCTTCCGGTTTGTTTGAATTCCTTCATCAGGGATTCAAAAACAGAAAAGTGCTCCCGCATTAACGCCTGATACAGCCCCTCTTTGTTTCCGAAGTGGTAGTAGATCGATGGTAACGTTGTCCTCGAATCTTCTACTATTTCACGGATGGAGGCTGAAGCGAATCCTTTTTTGCTGAATATCTTCAAAGCTGATTTCAGCAGGCGATCTCTGGTCGCGAAAGCCTGTTCGCTTTTTTTAGATTTCATTTTTTTCTTGACCTGCCCCAATAGTTATGATATCAAGCGATAGATATCATAACTAAGGCGGTTTGTCAAATAAATGTAGGGAATGGCGGCGCACAATAGCGCTGCCATTTAAAAAGCTTAGAATTTATATCTAACGATAGATAAACATGAGGGGAAAGCGGATTTCAAGGCGCTCCAATGGCAAGGATCATTGAAAAAGCTTCCATAGGGGTCGGTGTCGAGGGCGTGCTTTCTATTTTCCCGAGCTAAATTTCGGCCGAAAACCACTCGAAGACGCCATTGGAGAGAATGATAAAAGAATTTCTGCACAGAAAGGAAAACGCCAAAATGAAAATTAGTGAAATCAAAAAGATTGCGTTCACCTGGGGAGTCAACGTAAGTCCCGTCCGAGTCCAGCAGCCGGGATTCGTCACACCAACTGACAATCGATTTATGAACAGGTCCTGCATTCGAGAACTGAAAGGGCTTGCCGTCATTCTCTGTTTTGTCCTGGTGCCGGCGATATCCCCGGCAGCGGACGAAAAATATGGCTATCCCATCACGGGTTCTTATGAGGCAACCATTCTGGGAACTCCGGATCGCCTTAAGTCCCCGCCTCCGGCCGAAATATCATCCAAGCGACTGCTGCTTGACGTCATTCCGGATTTGAGGAAGCCGGAGGTCTTCTTTTACGACGAGGGACTGCGCTGCACCTTAGCCTATCAGGACAGGGAAGCGCCCCTCGTTTTTCTGATTGCCGGAACTGGTGCTGGAGATCAATCTTCCAAAATGGAAGCGATGACGCGGGAGCTTTACAAGGCCGGCTTCCATGTCGTTGCCCTGCCGTCGCCCACCCACCCGAATTTCATCGTCTCCGCTTCCCGCAGCCACATTCCCGGGGACCTGACAGAGGACGCGGAGGACCTTTATCGAGTTATGGAACTGGTCTGGAGCAAGGTAAAACGGGATATAGAGGTCACCGATTTCTACATCGGCGGGTATAGTCTGGGCGGCACTCAGGCCGCTTTTGTAGCACGGCTGGACGAGGAGCGAAAGGTTTTCAACTTCCGCAAAGTACTCATGGTCAATCCGTTCGTGAATCTCTACAGCTCAGTCACCAGGATCGAAGAACTGTTGGACAGGATGCCGGGGGGGTCCAGGAAAATCGGTTCTTATTTCAACAAAATGCTGACCAAATTCTCCGAGTTTTACCGCCAGGGGGACTTAGACCTCAATGACGAGTTCCTGTACGCCGCCTACAAGGCAAAGCTGTTTTCCCGGGACGAGAGCGGCGCTCTGATCGGGCTCGCCTTTCGGGTCTCCCTGGCCGGGATGATCTTCTCCTCGGATGTCATGACCAACGGCGGCTACGTGGTGCCGAAGAACCGCGTGTTAACCGAAACGGATCCTCTCGGAGACTATTTCCTCGTGTGCATCCACTTGGGCTTCATCAACTATTTAGATGAGTACTTTTATCCTTACTTACAAAAGAAGCGACCAGGTTTAACCAGGGAGGAACTGATCAACTCCCTGGGGCTCAAGAGCATCGAGGGATATCTGAGGGCTTCTCCCAAATTCGGCGTGATGACCAACGAGGACGACTTCATTCTCGCTCCGGGAGAGCTCGATTATCTTCGTGACCTTTTTGAGGGGCGAATCAAGGTCTATTCCAGGGGCGGACACCTCGGGAATATAGAGTACAGCGACAACATGGCCGACATCGTCGGCTTTTACAAGCAAGGAGGACAATAACCATGCCTTTAACTAAATATCGGGTTGTAGCTGTCGGCTTCGTTCTCTTGTATCTGGTGTTTCTTGCCGGATGCGCCACCGCGCACCCTGCCAAACTTCAACCGGTAGAGGTGCCGGCCATGCATTCGGTAAGCGAGTTCAGCGATGACGAGCGGTTTATCGATCTGCCCGACCCTTGGGAACGATTTAATCGTAACATATACAATTTCGATTACCGGTTTGACAAGTACGTCTTCCTCCCGATCGTGAGCGGTTACGAGTACGTCACGCCTGTATTCGTTCAAAAGGGGGTCTCAAACTTTTACGGCAATATCGGTGAGGTCACCACTCTATATAACAGCCTCCTGCAAACAAAAGGGAAGAAGTTCCTGATCACGCTCGGGCGTTTCGTGACCAACACGACCGTTGGAATCGGCGGCCTGTTCGATCCGGCAAGCTCTCTGGGTCTGCAAAAGCAGGGAGAGGATTTCGGCCGGACGCTTGGTAACTGGGGAGTCCCGTCCGGTCCTTATCTGGTCCTTCCGTTGTTGGGGCCCAATACCCTTCGCGGTACGGGGGGAGTTGCCATTGATGCCGGTGTCCGCTCCGAGGCAGTTAATGCGATCGATCCCTTCAAAAACGTCGATAACGGAAGCATGATTATGTCCGGCATCACGACCCTGCAAAGCATCGATCTTAGGCACAGAATGAAATTCCGTTATTACGGGAGCGGCTATCCGTTTGAATATGAAATGGTCCGCTTTCTTTACCTGAAGAGGAGTGAACTCACGCTCAAGAAGTGAAGCTGATCATAGTCAAGTTGATGGAGCGTGATTCCGGATTCATTGCCCTTTGCGACCCTGTCGGAAAACGAAGTCAATTTTTGCCTTATCCCTGAAGTTCCTTTTTCAACGGAGCTTTTCCTTGGGGCCTTGGAGAAGTGTCAAATATTGACTTAGGAAGGCAAAAATACCCTTGATCTTCTGAAAAATCAATCTCGCCAACATGCATGTTTCGACCACAATTCATCGAAATGAGCTGATTTTTCCTTTATCGCTTTGTATTTGATATTGTTAGCAAGGATGATCTTGATCAAATTTAAATAAGGACGGAATCAGTTCAGCATTAGCCACTCACATGGCAGAATACGGCGATTTTCCCGGGTCGGCCCGATATTACGTCAGCCCATTTAGAATAATGCCGTATTACAGGATACGCTCTCCCGTTGCGATGATTTCACTGACAAATGGATCCGTTTCGTCAAAGTCGGTGCGGGCAAAGGAATGTGGTTCAATCCGTAGGTCGATATCCCAACTCAGCATTCTTAATTGGATGTCCTCGTCCAGTCCGTCAATATCGTCCCGGTCCCAGAATACGGCCAAGTCAATATCGCTGTCGGTATGAAATGTATTTTTGGCATAAGACCCGTACAAATATAAGCGCCAGACCGGCACCTTGTTCTTTTCAAGGGTCTTGACGTATTCTTTGATCTTTTCGTAGATTAACTGTTTATCTTTTCCTGTAGCCATTTTCTTATTTCTCGTATCTTGTCGAGTTGCATCTCCGTATACTGGCGATTGGCCTTCTTTTGAAACCGATTCTTATAATCGGGGTATCTTGCCCTGAGATTAAACGTGGTCAGCTCCGACATGGCTAACTTTTGCTCACTGGATAATTCAATCGACGCCTTGTGGGCAATTTCCATGAGATTATGAATTCTTGGATAATCGGTACCAACATTTTTTACATGATATGCCTTCAATAATTTTTCTACCACCAAGTGTCCCAAGAATAAGACCCAGACGTAATGTTCACTTACAAAAAGGCTCTCCATAACCTGGAAATCAGAATCCGATGACTCGATCCAATATTTAACGATATCCTCGCGTTCCATGTCAGCAATCTACACGATTAATTCTCGATTATCAAGCAATCATTGGGCTTTTATTCAAGCATGCGAATTTCACCGTATTTATCCCGATACACTTCTGGTACGATGATATTTTCACTACTTCGATCGCAATTCAATAAAATGAGAAGATACCAGCTATCGAAGATTTGAACATAACATATAAAAAAGGCTTTGAGTCCGAATGAACAAATGAGGAAACGAGCAACCCTTCCTGGAAGGAGCGTGCCCATTCCAGAAAAAAGAAATTTTACTTTCTATCATATGCGTACTTTCCTCCCATAATCAATGACCTGACCAGATCACCCAACCCCTCGCTTTGCATTTGAATCTGCGGAGCGCAGGCTAGCCGACCCGTTGTTTTTTCAAGCCATCCCGGAGAGATTTGCTGGAAGAGTTCTTAATGCCGATGGGGAATAGTCAGTATCGCCTGTCAGAAAGCAATATCTTATCAAACAAAAAAAACGGCTATCTCCCGGCAGTCTTATGTCTGTCGAAGCACATGGATAACGTCAGGGCAATCATGAACATGGTATGGGAGGAAGGGCTCCGGTCAATAAGACGGGAGAAGGCCCGGCCCAGTTTGGCCGCCCGGGCGGCGTAGGCTTCCTCGCCGGTCAGGCAGTGCAGGCGGATGAGATTATAAAAAGCGACGCTGTTCCCGGAGGGGATGGCGCCGTCAAAGCTTTCCTGCGGGCGGACGGGGATGTCCGTCTGATCGGCGGCGCTCATAAAGTACCCCCCCTGCTTTTCGTCGGAGAAACGGCGCTCCAGGATCTCCTGGAGTGACCGGGCCGCCCCCAGGAAGGAAGCATCGCCGGAATAGTCGTAACATTCGAGCAATCCCCAGATAAGAAAGGCATAATCATCGGCAAACGCCCGGGCCGAAGCCTCCCCGTCTCGCCACCGGTGACGGAGGGATCCGTCGGAATCGCTCAGATTCTTCTTGATAAAAAGATAAGCCCGGCGGGCAGCTTCATAATATGAAGGTTCGGCAAAAACAGCAGCCGCCCTTGCCAGGGCCGCAATCATCAGGCCATTCCAGTCCGTCAGGATCTTGTCGTCCTTACCGGGGTGAATCCGTCTTTCCCGGACGGAAAAGAGGCGCTCCCGGGCCTTGCCCAGTCTGTCTTCCAAAGCTTTCTCCGTTATCCCCCGGACCGATGTAAGACTTGCGGCGGCCTCGAGGCGATGGAGGATGTTTTCCCCCGTCCGTCTGCCCGTGGCTTCTTCTACGAAATTTCCTTCCTGCTCCAGACCGTAGGCTTCAACAAAAAGTTCGGCGTCCTCTTTTCCCAGGACATTTTCAATTTCCTCTTCCGTCCAGAGATAGAATTTCCCTTCTTTTCCTTCACTGTCCGCATCTTCGGCACAGTAAAATCCCCCTTCCGGGGCCGTCATATCCCGCAGGATGTAAGTGATAACCTCCCGGGCCGTCCGGCCGAAAACATCCTCCCCCGTAACCTCGAAAGCCTCGGCATAGGCCAGGCAGAGGAGGGCTTGGTCGTAGAGCATCTTTTCAAAATGGGGGAGCAGCCACTGCCGGTCCGTAGAGTAGCGGTGAAATCCATAGCCGAGATGGTCCCATATGCCGCCGGCGCGCATGAGCCGTAGGGTCTCGGCCGCCATGTGCACGGCCCTGTCCTTCCCCTTTGCCCTTCCGTAGCGCAGCAGAAAGACAAGTTGATGGGGCATGGGAAACTTGGGGGGAGGCCCGAATCCTCCCCAGATTTCATCGTACCGGGACATCAAATCTTCATAAGCTTCGTCGGCAAGGGTCGCCGTCAAAGGCTCTCCGGGGGACCATGGTTGCTCGTCCCTTTTCAAAAGCTGCAGAATCTTAGTTGCCGACTGGCTGATTTCGCCTCGCCGGCTTTGCCAGGCCTGCCTCGCCTGGGGGATTAGTTCCCGGAGACCCGTCCGTCCGAACCGGCTGTCTTTGGGGATATAGGTGGCGGCAAAAAACGGCCTTTTATCCGGGGTCATAAAGATGGTAAGGGGCCAGCCGCCCCCACCCGTCATCATTTGGGCGGCGGTCATATAGAATTTGTCGAGGTCGGGCCGCTCCTCCCGGTCCACTTTGATACAGACAAAGGCCTCGTTCATTAAGGCGGCCACGTCGGGATCTTCAAAGGACTCATGGGCCATGACGTGACACCAGTGGCAGGTTGAATAGCCGCTGGAAAAAAAGACGGGCTTATCTTCCCGGGCCGCCCTGGCAAAGGCCTCTTTCCCCCAGGGATACCAGTCCACCGGATTTGCGGCGTGTTGGAGGAGATAGGGACTTTTTTCGCTTTTGAGCCGGTTGGTCATGGCAATTCATTCTTTATGTCAAAGGTCATTCTTTCCAATTCCCCTAAAAGGTCTTTTCGGAAATGCAAACGGATTACCCGGCGGCCGCTGCCGATTAGGGCCTGACGGTCTCCCATTGCCTGGGCGGCCTTGAGGACGCCGAAGGTTAGCGATGAGGACGGCTGCCCGGGTTCATCGGGGATGGGGGCGTCTTCCGGATCGGCAGCGGTAATCTGAATGAACAGGCCTGCCCCGCGGTCCCCTTTGTGAAGCTGCCCCGTGGAATGGAGATACCGGGGACCGTACCCGGCCGTTGTTGCCAGACCGTATCTGTCCCGAATGGAACAGCGCAGGCTCGCCAGGGCCAGATCCAAATCTCCCGTGGGGGCGGCATAGACCTGGAGGGCGACATAATCCCCTGCCTTTGCCCGGGCAAGAAAGTCTCTCAAGGAGGTAACATCTCCAAAAATATCCATAGCTTCCGTAGACCGGACCGGCATCTCTTCCGGAAGTTTTCCCTGGTCCCGGTAAGCGGCGACCATTTGCCGGGCCAGAATCTTGGCGGCCTCCACATCGGGCTGGTCAAAGGGGTTGATGCCCAATCGCTGCCCGGCGACGGCGGTCGCCATCTCCCAGCGAAAGATCTGTCCTCCCAGGGCATAGGGTTCCTCCAGCGATAGCTCCACGACGGGATGACCGACCGCGCGGAGCGCCATCAAGAGTTTATGATGCCGGTCGTCTTCCCCAATCCTTACGTTGATGAAGACCCGGTCGTCGCCGTAGACCTCCGGCGGTCCCGGTGGCTCCCCGACAATGGGGAGAATGCCTTGGCCATCCTTGCCCGTGCTTTCCGCAATAAGTTGCTCCAGCCAGGCGCCGAAACTCTCGATCTCCGGGGCCAAGAAGAAAGTCGCCTTGTCCCGTCCCTCCTTCGCCAACTCGCCCAGGGTTGTACCCAGCAGAGCGGCGCTCATGGCGGCAGACTTATCCGGGACCGGAGCTTTTTCCCTTTCCCCCTCCATACGGGCAAAGGCGAGGAGCCGCCCGATATCCATGCTAATGAGGGCCCCGGGGACTAGGCCGAAACAGGACAGGGCCGAAAATCGCCCCCCGATGTCCGGGTCGTTCAGGAAGGTATGACGGAAATTAAGTCGCCGCGCCCAGTCGGCAATCCCGCTGCCCGGATCGGTTATGGCGATGAAATGGCGGCCCGCCTTTCCGGGACCCAAGGCGGTGAGTACCTGGTTATAGAAATATTTCAGGAAGGAAAAGGTCTCAACGGTGCCCCCGGACTTGGTGGCAACAATGAACAGGGTCCGGGAGAAATCGAGATTCCGGGCAATGGCAAGGACTGTCTCCGGATCGGTGCTGTCGAGAATGGCAAGCTCCAGGTAGCCTTTCTTGGCCCCGAATACCTTCCGGAAGGTCTCCGGGGCCAGGCTCGATCCTCCCATCCCAAGGAGGATGGCGTAACGGTAACCATCCCGACGGACGGTCTCCACAACGGCGTCAATCTCGGCGAGGCGCTTCTCCATGTTCCAGGGACTCTCCAGCCATCCCAAACGATTTGATATCTCGGCGGGAGCAGGCTTCCAGACCGTGTAATCCCTTGCCCAGATCCGCTCCGTGACGTGTCCAGTCTGCAAAGCGGCAAGCGCCCCGTCGATGACGGCCCGGTAAGAACCTGGATATAAATTTTCCTTCATTTGCTGTCGCCCCCGTCAAAGACACTTTATGCTTCATTAAGGCTCAATCGGCGGAAAAAAGGTGTCAACACGGGATTTACTTTGTCATAACATAGAAGTAAATACAACTGTTTTTGCCGGATCCCCCGTTTTCTCTATTGACGGAATGGGGCGGATGCAATAATCTCGGCAATATTTTTACGTCGCCAAACGTAGCGGCGGTGAGCACAAAACATTGAGGGTACGACGAAAAAGAGGAAGTTATGATCCCTGCCGCTATCAGAAGGGTCCCGCCGACGGTGAAACTTGTTTTTGCTTCCCTCGCCTTCGTTTTCCTGTTGCCGGCCTGCTCTGACAAGCCGGCCCCCGCGCCTTCGCGCGGCAAAGCTGCCATAAATGTCCTCCGGGAACCGATCCAGGAGCCCTGCGACCCAACGCCGGCTTATCAAAAGCGGATCACCGGCGGGGTGGTGACCATAACACCGGTGGCTACATACCGGATTGCGGGGGAAGTCATGTCCAAGAGAAAATACACCCACGGCTGGGGGGCCGAGATCATGCCCTTCGACCTCGCATTGGTGTGGGGCATGCTCACCTACCCTCATGTGCAGAAACAACTATCCATAAAACATGACAGCACCCGGATGGCCTGGGTCCATATAAAGGGGGACGATCCCCCCGTCGATTTCGATTACGCCATGTCCCACGGTTCCAATAACCACATCATCCCCGCGAACGAAAATATCCGGGAGATTGTCGAAAATAAGGTCAGGATTCATGACCGCGTCGTCCTGGAAGGTTACCTGGTCAATGTGGAAGGCCGTAATAAAGAGCAACGCATATCGCTCAGGAGCAGTCTTTCCCGAGAGGACGCTGATCGCGGGGCCTGTGAAATCATCTATGTCACCGGGGTCCAGGTGGAGAAGAAAAGGTAAAATATGAAAATAACGGCTATTGTAGGAACCTACCGGAAAGGCGGCATGATCGATCAGGCCGTCGACGAAATTCTCGCCGCCGCACGGGAAGAAGGCGCGGAGACGGCAAAGATCCATCTCCTCGACAAGGACATCGCATTCTGCAGAAACTGCCGAACCTGCACGCAACAGGAGGGACCGGACCGCGGCGAATGCCCCCTTCCCGACGATATGGGCGCCCTTCTCGATGAGATTGAGGAATCGGACGCCATCGTCCTCGCCTCGCCCATGAATTTAGGCACGGTGACAGCGATCATGAAGAGGTTTATTGAAAGGCTCGCTTGTTTCGTCTATTGGAAATGGGGGATGATGGCCCCGAAAGTGCGCAACAAGGAGAAAAGGAAAAACGCCGTGGTAGTCGCCGCTTCCGCCGCCCCGGCGATCATCTCTCGCCTGTCGTCAAAGATGATCGGTCTGATGGAAAATGCCGCGGGCCTCCTCGGCGCAAAGACGATGGGCGTCCTTTTTATCGGGATGGCCGCCCGAGAACAGCGGCAGGAAATAGGAGAAAAAACCCGGCGGAAGGCCCGCCGCCTGGGAAAACAACTGGCTGCCCAATCGGCCAAGTAATAACTCCATTGATTCTCCATCTGCGGGAATCATGAGCCAACCGGCCAAACCGCGCCATGTACCTCTGATAACTTTCTTTATTAGGCATCCCCCTAAAAAGGAGGCGGACGGTCAGGCAAGGCTATCCATCCACTGTCCGGCGGTCAGTACCTTGCCGAACCGCATCGCCTGGGTTACCAGGATGGCGCGGTGGAGTTCCTCCGCCGTAACGCTTCCGGCCGCGTTTGAAACCGGGAGCGTTCCGGTAGCATCGGAGACGAACTCTACGGAGAAACCCAGATGCAGAGCCTGCCGGGCCGTTGTATCGCAGCACATCTGGGTCATGTATCCGGTAATGACCACCGTATCGATATGCTTGTTGCGCAGCCATGCTTCCAAATCCGTACCGGTAAAACTCCCGGGCAGATTCTTTTCGATCAGATGATCATAATGCCGGGCGGTGATTTCCGGGTGAAGGTTCCAGCCTTCCGTTCCTTTCCTGAAAAACGGTGCATCTTGCTGCGGCGCCGTATGTTGGACAACCACGACGGGAACGCCATGTTCACGGGCATAATCGATCATGGACAGAATATTGTTCAGGCTCCCCGGCGGATAGGTAACCGGCAGCTTGCCGGTAAAATACTCATTCTGTACGTCAACAACCAACAGTGCTCTTTTCATAACTTTCCTCCCTTTCTGATCTTTTTTCCGATGTGAATGCCTCTTTTACCGCTTTTATGGATTCAATATTCCGCTACCACACCTCTTTCCTGTCCGAAATGACAATTAACCAACTAATTCTGCCATAATGTTCTTGAACTACCGCAGCATTTTTGCTATGCTTGTTAATCTTAACGAAAATTATGAGGAAGGGAATCCCATTGACGGCAAAACCAGCCACGGGAAACATGAAAGCGGGAAATAACGGCAAGGATGTGCGCATCGTCCTTTTTGCCGTCCCGCCCGCCATGGAACTCGACATCGTCGGCCCCATGTCGGTGTTTGCAGCCGTCAATCGCATCTATGGGCAAGATGGTGGTGGATACAAGACCGAACTTGTTACCACCGAACCGGGCGGCATGATCACGGGTTCAATGGGGTTATCGATTTCCGCACACTGCAACTATCGGGAGATTGACGGCCCGGTGGACACCCTGCTGGTGGTCGGCGGAGCGGGTGTGTTGAACATGCGGGAAGCATCGGTGCTGTCCTGGTTATGCCGGATGGCGGCAAGGGTTCGTCGCTTGGGATCGGTCTGTACGGGGGCATTTCTGCTTGCGGAAGCGGGCCTGCTTAACGGCAAGCGCGCCACAACCCATTGGGCTTGGACCCGTGAACTTGCTTCGCGTTATCCCCAGGTCATTGTTGACCCGAATCCGATCTGGGTGCAGGCCGGCAACATCTATACTTCGGCCGGCGTGACGGCGGGAATGGATCTTGCGCTGGGATTTGTCGAAGACGACTTTGGCAGTGAAATGGCGCTTACGGTGGCTCGCGATCTCGTTTTGTTCTTACGGCGGCCCGGCGGCCAGTCCCAATTCAGCGCCTCCCTGTCCGCCCAGGCATCGGAAAGAAAGGCCCTGCTTGAGCTTCAGATCTGGATGGCGGAGAATCTGAAGGGAAACCTTTCCGTCGAGACGCTGGCGAATCGCGCCGCCATGAGCCCGCGCAATTTCGCGCGCGTCTTTGTCCGGGAACTGGGAATCACCCCGGCTCGTTATATCGAACGACTGCGCCTGGAGGCGGCCCGGCACTATCTGGAGCGAACGGAAAACAGCATGGAGGAGATCGCCTCGGCATGCGGCTTTGGAAGCGCGGAGCTGATGCGGCGCGCTTTTCATCGCTCCATGGGGATCACCCCGGGGCGTTATCGTGACCACTTCGGCTCTTTTTAGCTCTTCTCCCCGGTTATACCGTTTCCAAAATTGCACTGCTTTACAAAGAAAGCTCGTTATGCAATAGTTAAGAAGTTAATTACGGATCAGGTGAACGGCTATGTCAAGAAAATTGGATTTGATCGTAGTAGACGATGATCCGGCGGTCTGCGAAGCAATCTCCGAAATAATCAAATCGTTTTACTGCTGGGGGGACGTGCTGTCCTTCACGGATATCGGCAGGGCAATAGCCTATTGCCGGGGCATGCAGGCGGGAATCGCCCTGTTTGTTGTTGACGTCTACTTGGGCGAGGAGAGCTGCTTCAGTTTTCTCGATGCCATTGCCGACAAGTTTCCTATGATCTTTCAGGACACCATCGTTGTTACCGGTAATGCCAGCAACGATGTGGTGAATATGTGCGTTGCCTCCAATATCAATTACCTCATCGAAAAGCCAATCCGGGTATACTCCCTCCAGCTTGCCATCAGGGCAATTATTTCCAAATACATCCTGTTTGCCAAAAGGCTCCTTGAGGATCCCGACTTTGCGGAGAGTGTAGCCCAAGTCTGACAGGCCGTTGAAGATTATGCGGCCGGCGCGGCAAAGGTTTTCGCCAGATCGTTGTCGATGACGTAGATGCAGATCTCCTTCGCCCCCTGGGCCGTATAGCCGAATTTCTTTTCCAGGTTTGTCATCAGGAATGCCACTTCTTCCCTGATTCTCTTATCATAAGCCTTGAAGGAATCCGTAGCATAGTCTTTGATGCCGCTGCGGAAATTGTCGTTCTTGAGAAAAGGCTCCATAACCTTTTCCTTCAGGTTATGAACATACCTTTCCAGAAGAGCCCGGTAGAGGGATGTCTCCGTGATGGGCTTGCCTTCCAGCATGATCTCCTGGGTAAGTACCCGGGAGGCGTACTGATTCTGTACCTCCTTTCGGAAGGTAAGTCTCTGGGCGCTATCCGCATCGGCGCCGACTATTCTTTGCTCAATACCGCTGAAAAAGGGGTCCGTCACTTCGATGATGTCCCCGGTGTATATGCATTTCGCCTCACTGCCGATCTCAAAATTGGTCGCAAAAAGATAATTCTGGATGTCCTTGGAGATACGGTCCTCATTGTATGAGTAGAGGGCCTCCTTGACCTCCTGCAAAACAGTATAATTGTATGAATTTACGAGAGATTCCTTGAATCCGTCGGGAATGAGTCCCGTTAAGTCTTTTCTGTTGTCACGAAAATAACTCAAAATCATCGCCATGGTTATTAACTTTCCACTTTTTTCAAAGGTGGACAAAAACTCGGTAAATATCTTGATGGAATCCCTTCCGGAAAAACCTTTGGTCCCTTCCGTCTCCGATTCAGCGATGATATCTTTTCTCCTCCTGGCGGTTAATCGTCGCCGATCTTCCTGAGTGAGCCAAGGGGGAATAAGACCGGCGTATATATCCATCTTGAGGAGGTGGAGGTTTCGATCACAGTAAAGACGGTATTTTTCAGGATTTTCTATCCATTCGGACATGGCTGCGGATGTCTCATTGAGGCGGGAAGAAATTATCACCTTGGCAAAGTTTTGCAGGACCCGGGGGAGGATCTTTTTTTCAATCTGTTCGCCGAATACATAGGTATAGATCCTCGCCTCCGTATTGTAATCGAGGATATAGGGGATCTTGATGAAGGTAATCCGGTCCGTGAATGATTGAGCCCCGCCGATATTCGGCCTGTCTTCAGGGTTCATCAGGGCCAGGAAGAAGGAATTCACATTCTCTTCTATCTCCTCGACCTTATGGACGCCTTCGCTGATGATCCCGTGGAGGTTAGTCAATCTTTCGCTGTTGTACGCCTTGACGTCCATAAGGGCATAGATGCCGTTGTTCGTGCTTGCATACTGGGAATAGAGATATTTAACCCTGTTGCTGTCCTTGAGGAGGCCGTTCAACTGGTTCTGGAGGAGTTCATTGGTTATGACGGAATTTTTCGTAATCCTGTCGCCGGGATTGAAGACACTGATTCCCTGGCCCAACCGCCGGTTGAACTCATATCTTCGCGCATATACCATCTCGAAGACCTTGGCCGGCGAATCAAATATATCTAAGAGGGCCTGGTACAGAGACTGGCAAATGGTACAGGGATTATCCCTGAATACCCATTCATACTCCTTCTCCGTCATGAGCCGTTTTTTAAAATCTTCATCCCTGATCATATTTTCGAACACCTCTTTCCGGTACGTCTTCGGGATGATGAGCAGGGGGTTATCATGGCTTGGACACGGCACTTCCAGGTACTCCTTGCCGGGCACGGCAAGGGGACGTTCTCTCTGGGCCTTTTTTGCCATCAGGGGCGATTCACCGGCCAGACTCTTCAACTGGGTAAGGAGGATATTGGTTTCATGTTCCGGAAGGAGGCCAAGCTCTCTCTTGTTGAGGCGCCATACGGTCTCGAAAGAACTGCCTTCGGGGGTCCGTGTGTACTGTTCATATTTCATGAGGAGGTTGTTTAAGAAGGTGCTCTTACCGCAACCGTGGGGCCCTTCGAAGATATAGATCCTGTTTTGCTGGATACCGTGACGGAAGGCGCTGAAATTATTGACGAGCCGGTTTGCGAACAGCCGGTCTGCAAAAAAAGGATGGTCTACCCCTTCCACGAATAGTTTGGCGCAATCATAATAAACATAGTGTATCGATTCCGGGTCGTCGGGATATTCGTCCAAAGGGGCACCCACATAGCTTCTGATCATGTCGTAAAGGTGCTGGAAGACATTCCGGAAGGCCAGGTGAGGCTCTGCCGAGGCGAAGGTAAGAAATTCGTGCAAGGTGATCGGGGCACGGTGTTCCCTTTCCTTGATTTTTTGGCAGAGATTGGTGATAACCTGGTTTATGGGCTTCATGATCTTATTCCTTACAGGACGGTTCTTGTGAGCTTTTTCCCGGCCATGGTGTAGAGGGTCCGAACGAACTGGACACGTTTCCCGGAATCTTCGTCTGCCACGTACACTTGGGTCAGATAAGAATACGCCCCCAAGCCTGAATCTTCATTCCCTTCCTGAATGTCGGTAGTTTCCAGTTTCACCGGGCCGCCCCAGAGGTATTCGATCCCGAGCATGGTATTCTCGATGAATTCGCGGACCAGAGGTTTCCCCTCGAACCGATGGGTGAGGTAAAGGGCGCCTTCGCTGCTCTTATCCTCGTCAATCTCTATATCGGGGGGATGATATAAGGATTCCAAGAGCATCTCCTTGTATTGGGAAACCTTTTTGCTTTTTATGTAATATTCCCAAACCCCCTTCGGACCATTGAGTCTCCGGCCGGCAACGAAAAGCTTGTGCCGGTCCATAAAATCCTGGTCCAGAAAGGTGTTCAAAAAGGTAAAATCGCTGAAATTCTCCCGTACGGAAAAGATGAAATCAAGCCCCTTACCGGTTTTCCTGTCAAAATCCTCTCGCCCTTTGGAATTCTGAAGCTTTTGGAATTCATAAGTTATCCGCCCTTTGTCGGCCATCTCCTCCAGGTAGGAAAACAACCTCATCCCGAGGGCATAGGGATTCAAACCCACTTTGGGAAGGGCGGTCACCTTGGCATTCACCTGGGCATAGGACACCTCATGCCCCCGGATGCGATCGTCCTTTAAAAATAATCTTTCATGCCAGTAACTTGCCCATCCTTCGTTGATGATCTTGGTCCTTATCTGGGGCTGGAAATAGACGGAGGTATTCCTCACAATTTCCATTACCGTCTTCATCCATTTGTTTTCCTCCTTCTGGAGAAAGGGCGAATATTCGGCGATGAACTTGATGAGATCCTTTTTCACCTGTTTGTCGCTCTTTTTCTGCTTTTCGAAGAGGGCCTCAAATTCCGGATATTTCTTCGCTATCTGGGAGAAAAAGACCGGTTCCGACACCTGTCCGTACTGATCGAGGGTCTCGTTGTACCTGTCTATCTCCTTGTGGTATTCATTCAGGGAGACCTTGATGATGTTCTGGAGAAAGACGTCGAAATAATAGTCAATTTTTTTCGATGAACGGATTTCCTCCGGAAGATTCAGGCCGGAGAGCTCTTCAAAAAAACCGACGAGATTATCTATTCCTCTGGCAAACTCGATCACATAATCCACCCACCGGCCTTTTTCCGACCGGAGCATGGCGATGGTCCTTTTATCCGAAAGGGCCTGTCCCGCGAAATCCTCGCCCCAGGTATGCTTGAACAGCAGGTTATTCTGAAATAAATCGATATGGGCGATTACATGGTAAAAAATCATCACGTTCAGCCAGTCGGGATTATTGTCGTTATAAAAGGATATGGCCGGTTTGGTGTTGATCACCGTTTCATAAGGGTTATGGGGGTAGAGTTCGTATTTCCCCTTCTCCCTTAAAACCTCCACATCATGGACCCAGTAATCATAAAGGGTGGGAATCATATTTTTGGGCCCGAGTTCGAGGAGATCCTTGTTCGTGACAATATATTCGAGGGTCTCGTTCTGAAACCTCAGACCGGCCTCCCAGGCCCTCTTTTTGCACCCTTCCATGATTTCTTTGGTGTGCTGACTTATAAGTTCCATTACCCAACCCTCAGTAACTACCCACTATTTACCGCCTGCGATTCTCTTTTGCTTTTAGCGCTTACTGTATAAGCCTCTTGATACCTTCAATGAGACGGGCTTCGTCCGGGTCTTCCTCAATGGCATCGAGGACGATCTGGTGACGGAACTCCTCAAGGATACGGGATTTCTGCATAAAGCGCTCCATATAGGATTCACTTTCCGGATCATATCCCGTCCTGGCGACGGTGATGCCGATCCTGTTGGTATAGGCGAGCATCTTTTTCAGTTCCCGGACGGCCCGGGTTCCCTCCTTGTCCCAGTCGTCTCCATCGGTACCGTGAAAAACGTAGATGTTATAGTCTCTGGCGAGGTTATCCTTTTCAATGATCGAATTGACCAGTTTGTATGCCGAAACAACCTCCGTTCCGCCGCCGGTGCTCATCCCATGATAGGTATGAAAATCGGGGACTTCCTTGGCCGTAGTATCATGGAGGATAAACCGTGTCTCCACCTGCCGCTCGTACTGATAGATGAGCCAGCCGTAGATGAACAGGTGCTGGGTGACAACGAGCCGGGTAGGTTTGCCGGACATGGAACCCGAGTAATCGCGGATGAAAAAAACGAGGGCCTGGGATTCGAGATCGTATTCTCTGGACAGAAGACGGTAGATATGGTCCTCAGGGGAAACAAGGAGGTCCGAAAGATCGATATCGTATGTATCGGGGATCCTTTCGAGGCCTATATTCGTCTCGATGATTTTTTTGAGGGTCGCCTTTTTGTCGAGAACCTGGCCGAAGCCCCGGTTTCGGTCCGTAAGATCATAGGTAAACCGCTTGAGGGAGCGTTTCTTCCCCTTTTCCTTCAGATTCGGCAGTTCAAAGCGTTCGGTGAGGATCCTCCCCAGGTCATAGGCGGTGGACTCGATTTCGTGGTCCGATCCTTCTCCCTGCCCTGCCCCCTGCTGTCCCGGCGTTCCTTTACCCTCGACAGGTTCTTCGCCGATAACCGTCCCTTCTTCACCGTCGCCGGAACCGCCGGAGCTTTCCGTCTCCTCCGGCGTTAACGGCCTGCGATCATGGAGGAATTTCTCTTCCACCGTGCTGGGTACGACGACGACCTTTTCCTTCCCCCCCTGTCCGGGGCGAATCAGCTTCCCGATCTTGACCTTCCTCTTGAAACCGTCCTTCTCCCGCTGCAGGTCCCGTTCGAGGACTTCATCGATAGAGCCGATGCCCCGGCCGTAACTTACAACCGGAGGAGGGAGAGACTGGAGACCGGAGAAGTCGTCCACGGCGTATATCGATTTCGCGAACGCCCTTTCCAGCTCCGCCATGGGACGGTTTCCCGGGGACTGCGAAACCATGGCATGATCAACCTGCCCGGCTTCTTCAGCAAGGATTTCGCGCGGATCATCTTTAGTTTTCATCGGTCCTCGTGCAGAAATATTCGATGGTTCGCTGGGCACAGGTTTTACAGTAGCCGAGCTTGCCCAGCATCGTCTTACTCATCCGGTCGTAGAGCTTCTGGTTGTCTTCGTTGGTCCTGTTTGCCAGGGCGCCGATCAGGCTCCCCGCACCGGCGATATCGGATTTGAGACGCACATCCGTAACGGCCTTGATCAGTTCGATGTTATCCATAAAATCATAGCCCGGTTCAACGGACATCTTCTGGCCGTAGATCTTGCGGATCGAGGTGCGGAAGGACTCGCGCTGTTCCTTTGTCTTGAGCCCCAGCCTCTCTTCCACGCTCTGGATGTACCGTTCATCGATCTTGAGGGCCTTGAGCTGCCCCGTCTGCGGTTCCTTGTATTTCCACATCTTGTCGGGACCGAGGTTTTCCGCATCGATGCCGATGATCATGTTCACGTAGCTCATGACGTCTTTCTTGATGGCGTAAGGCTCATCCATGTAAGCATTGAACATCTCCGTCATAATCCGCTCGCGGTACAACCCCCTGGCCACCTTGATATCTTCGAAATACTTGGTCCGGTCACCCGCCTCCGTAACGTAATCAAGAATCACTTTTTCCAGGGCCTTGAAGATGTCCTCGGCATACATGCACTGACCTTCATTGGTCTCAGAGGTCTCCATGAGGATCTGCAGCGCCCTTCCCAGTCCTCGCTGACCGATGCCCTTCTGGCCGAATCTCTTGGTGATGTCCGGCTCGTAGTTGAGGCTGTCGATCACTTCCGCAAGGGTTTTGATGCTCTTTTCTCCGGCCACCTCCCCAGCGGCCAGCTTCATGATCTCCACGGGGGTAAGCTTATCGGACTTGGGCAGTCTCGTGATGACTATGGCCACCGACGCCGCGTAATTCAGGTTGGGATCCTGGTGCAGGCTCTCCTTCATGATCGTGGTCTTCGTTTCATTTCCTATGGCATAAGCCGTAAGGCTTTCCTGGATCCGATAATCCGTATTGTGGGCAACATAGCAGATTCGGCAGCGATCGACGATGGGGGCCTCCTCCCGTTCGGCAAGGAACCTGTTAAACTCGGAACTGTTGCTCGTGGCGATGATCAACGTATCGATAGGCCACCGGAACCCGTCTATTTCTATGTTGCGGTTCTGAATGACACCGAGATAAACTTGGACCAGGTCCTTCTTGTTCTTGAATATTTCGTCGCTGAAATGAATGCCGCCGCCGGCGACCCTGGCCAGGGCTCCCCTCCGCAAGTCAAACCGATAGGGGTTATTCGGGTCGGTCAGGTGCAGAAGGCGCTGGATCGATTCTTCCCCGAGAAGATCGACGGCCGAGGAGGTAATCTTGTCCTTTGCCGAGTATTTACCCGTGATGGTCCCGAGGCTTTCACTCAGCGGCACCGGCGCTATTTCGACGCACTCGAGTATTTTTTCAACGTCCCCTTCACACACATTTCTGATATCGTTGAGGATATAGTCTGTACAGGCCCCCAGGGGGCGGTAATTTTCGTAATATTTTTCGATTTCACCAGGGGAGAACCCCCACCGGTCCGCCAGGAATCGCCTGTTGTCGGACTGGGAGGGGAAAAGATTCATGGCGAGGATCATCGGATCTTCAAAGGTCTGGGACTGGATGGTTCTTATCTTCCCGTAACTGCCGGCCCTGTCGAGGTTGTTGAAGCTGAAAGTGTACCTTTTGTTCCCTTCCTGGTCAATAAATTGACGATACAGACTGCAAAGAGTATCTACGAAAAAGGTCTTCCCATTTCCCGGTTCACCGACGAGGACAAAGGCCATCTCCCGGGAAGAGCCTCCTTCCGCGGCGTCTTTTATGGATGAAACGAAGCTGTTGATCTCATCGAACATGCCGATGACGTGCTTCTTTCCCATGCGAAACACTTTGAAGTCATATGTACTTTTCCCGTTCACAATGACTCTTTCGATCATCTCCTTATTATCCAGGATCATGCGGGAGACACTCTGAAAGGCATTTTCAAAACGCCTCTTCCCCTCCTTCACCTCTTTCACATGATGATCCAGCGTCCGAATTCCCCTGTCTTTCATACTTACCTCCTCATCCCTATTGCCTTGGGAACATTTATTGTAACAGGCATTAAGTTCGTCCTTTGTTCTTTCTTTGTAACTAAAGCAATATCTGTACCGGAATCGATTCAGCATCGACGACATTATCGGTGCCATCAGTTCCGAATATCCTTATCATCAAGCCGTAAACCTGAATAAAAGGAAAGAGATCTCTTAACTTTCCCCATGATCAGCTTTCCAGAACTTCTCGCAGCTTCCGAGAAAGATCTATGATATTATATGGTTTTTTGATGAATCCGTTACAACCTTTCTGCATGATCGCCTGGGCAGGGCCAGCCTGACTGAAACCGGTGGAAAGAATGATCTTCACATCAGGGCGGAAATAAACCTCCCCGCAGCAAGCTGCGGGGCGCCTCTGGATTACAATTTTACTTAACGAAGCAAGCTTCGAGGAATATCACCCGGAGAGATTTAAAAATCCTGGAAATCCCCATCGCCCATAGGGATTACATGGCGGGGATTCTTTTGCTTTCCCCCGCCGGGGCCGCTTTTTCCCCGGGCCGGCATGGGTAACGCCTTCAGGGGAGACAGCTTTTTCCCCGTTCTTTGCATGGACGATACAGGATGGTGAACATCCCGATCGGAACTTTGGCTTCCCCCGATGACGGCAGACAGATTTCCCACGTAAGCCTTCATCTGCTGAGCCTGGGCGTTGAGCTCTTCGGAGGCGCTGGCAGACTCTTCGGCATTGGCGGCGCTTTGCTGGGTGACCTTGTCCATCTCGGCGACTGCCTTGTTGATCTGGGAAATCCCCTGGGCCTGCTCCTGGGAGGCCCCGGCAATTTCATCAACCAGATTGCCGATTTTCACTGAGATCGCCACATTATCCTTGAAGGCTTCCTGGGTCAGGTGGGTCAAGTTGCCGCTTCTCTTGACAACCGTGACGGTGTTCTCGATGAGGGTAGCCGTGTTTTTCGCCGCCGCCGCCGCCCGCTGGGCAAGATTGCGCACCTCCTCGGCCACCACGGCAAAACCTGCTCCCGCTTCACCGGCCCGGGCCGCCTCGACAGCGGCATTCAGGGCCAGCAGGTTTGTCTGGAAGGCAATCTCATCGATAGTCTTGATGATCTTTGAAGTCTCTTCGCTGGAGCGGGTGACTTCGCCGATCGCCTTGGTCATCTCATCGACATGCTGATTGACCCTGCCGACGATCTCTCTTGCTTCGCCCATGAGGGCCTTGGCGTGGTTGGCATTGTCGGCGTTCCGCTTGGTCATCGAGGCCATTTCCTCCAGAGAGGATGAGGTTTCTTCAATGGCCGCAGCCTGCTCCGAGGTTCCCTCGGCAAGGGATTGACTGGCCGAGGATACCTGAAAAGCCGCCGCCGCTACCTGGTCGGCCCCTTCCCCGAGACCGCCGGCGACCCGGATGATAGGACGGGTAATGACGGCGGAGAGATACAATCCCAGGCCGACGGCAAAGACAATACCCAGAAAGGTTGCAAGGGACATGACCCAGAAGGAGAGTGCTGCCAGCCGTTGCGCCTCCTCCATGGCGCGCTGCGCATCCGCCGTCTCCGTCTTGAAGATATCGTCGAAACCCTGGGAGACTTTGCCGCCCTGGGCTCGGGCTACCTTATTCAGGACATCGAGGGCCTGGTCCTTTTCACCGGCGGCAATATGGGTCAGGACCTGGTCGCGAACCACCAGATATGTACCGAGATCATTCTTGAATTTGTCAAAAAACGCCTTGTCCTTTGCGGCAATGCGTTTCTCGATGGACCCGACGGCGGCCAGCCCCTTTTTATCCATTTCATGGGCGTCATTGAGGGCGACGGACGCCTTGCCGATATCGCCGAATACATAAGCCTCGACAAGGGCATAGACGACCCTCGTTCTCATGATATTGAAAAGATTCTGCACGGCGGCGACATCCGTACCAATGGTTGACGACTCGTACATCTGTTTATTCGCCTTCTCGAGACTCTTGACATAGAACATTCCCGTTACGCCGACAATGAGCGTAATTGCGGCGACAAACATGAATGCCCCGGTGATCTTGACGCTTAACCTGATGTTTTTCATTTTTTCCTCCTTATAACATGATAATCCGTTTTCTCAGTGGATGTTCCGCGCTTGGATCCTTGCCAGGACTTCCGCCACGTCTTCAAAGTTACCGCCGCGAAAACCGAAATACCGGGGGCGCAAACAATGCCCTTTCGCAAGGAATTCCCCATCCTCCTCCGGCAGGACCAGGATGAGTTCCTTGTCTGCCAGGTAGTCCCGGACCGCAACAAGCTTTTCCAGATCCTTCATATCGGATATAAGGAGGATGACAACGGCGGCATCGTCTCCTCCGGGCGCCTGGCTGAGCTGCAATCTCAATTCCTCGGGAGTTCTGACGATGTGAACGCTATGGTGACAAGTCACCTGGAGGAGTTCCTCTTCGTCCCGGTCAAACCGGGGAGAATGTAAAAGCAGATTCATACCTTCACCTTTTTTATTTTTGGTATTATCAAGTCCCGTGCCAGAAGGATTTACCCGCCGCCTATCCGGATATGCTTGATATCATGTTAAAATGTTAAAAAGGGGGGAGTGGTGAGGGGCAGGCGCGTACAAAATATTGGATTGCGTCCAGGATTGCGGACAAAATCAAAAATGTGCACCCCTGGATTCGGTTTCAGAAAGGAAAACGAAGATTGTGGGCCTTGAGCAACTGATAGAGATTGGACCGTGACATGCCGGAAACGGTGCAGGCCTTCTGCAGGTCGCCCCGGCAGCGGGCGAGGAGTTCCTTCAAGTACTGTAACTCGGCCTTTTTTCTGAATTCCCGGAAGGCCGGGAATTCCTCGGCGGCAGGAATAAGCGCTGAATCCGCCTCCCATTCAACTCCTTTGGCCAGGGAGGACTTGAGAATCTTTATTCGGATGTCCGCGGCTAAATGTTCCGGATAAAGGACCGAGGCATCCTTAGCTACGGCAAGCACCCTTTCCATAGCCTGCAACAGCTCTCTGATATTGCCGGGCCAGGAATAACGGGCCAGCAGATCGAGAAACTCCGGGGACACCCCCTTGTTTTTCAGGCCGTAACGGTTGCACAGCATATTGAGGAAATAGGTTGCCAACTCAGGTAGGTCAGCGAGCCGGTTTCGCAGGGGAGGGAGCTCAATCATCAATCCCTGGAGCCGATAATAAAGATCCTCGCGGAATTCACCCGTCTTGACCATGGCGAGCAGGTCCCGGTTTGTCGCCGCTATCAGACGGAAGTCGCTGGTGATTTCCTTTTCTCCCCCCACCGCCCGGAAACGGTGCTCCTGCAGAACCCGCAACATGGACCTCTGGATGCGGATGGAGAGCTCTCCCACCTCGTCGAGGAACAGAGTGCCGCCGTCGGCGGCCTTGATCAGTCCGGTACGCTTACGGTCCGCGCCGGTGAAAGAACCTTTTTCGTGACCGAAGAGCACGCTTTCCACGAGGGTTTCCGTCATGGCGCCGCAGTCGACGACGACAAATTCCTTCTCCGAACGTCTGCTGTTCCGGTGAATGGCCAGGGCAAATATTTCCTTCCCCGTCCCCGTCTCTCCGCTAATCAGCACGCTTGCCTCACTGTTGGCGCATTCGGCAAGGGCCTTGATGCATTCCTTCATCGGCGCGCTCTCACCGATAATACCCTCCCGGTTCAGCACCCTCGCCTTGCCAGAAATCATTTTGGTCCGGCGAAACTCAAGGGCCCTCAGGAGGGGCAAAGACATCTCTTTCAGGGAGAAGGGCTTCTGGATATAATCCCAAGCTCCTGCCCGCAAGGCCATTTCCGCGCCATCGGGGTCTCCGGCACCGGTAATGATGATAACCTCCGGGGCACAGGGATTGCTGCGGATTATGGGCAGGAGATCGAGACCGTTTCCATCCGGCAGCCTCACATCGAGAAGGACCACATCCCGGTCTCCCGAGGCCAGACACGCCATTCCCTCCGCCAGGGTATGGGCCTTTGCCGCCTCATGTCCCAGATAAGCGATTTCATCGGCCATGACCCGGCAAAATATTTCATCATCGTCGATAATTAATATTTGCGCCATCTCCTATCCCGATTCCTCCGGAATGCGGGCGACATTTGCCGCCAAATCAACTCCCGTGAGCGGTTTGTACAGAATTTCCGTAATCCCGGCTTCCATTAACTCCGCCGGCGCTGCCCTTTTTCCCTTGCCTGACGCGGGCGCGTTTATCCGTGCCCACATCCGCCCGCACCGTTGCCGGCAGATAGACACTGAAAACGGAGCCCCGGCCGACCTCACTGTCTACGGTAACGGCGCCGCCGCATTGCCTGACGATCCCATAGGTCGTCGAAAGTCCCATTCCGGTTCCTCCGGCGGCCTTTCTGGTGCTGAAGAACGGTTCAAAGATCCGTCCTGTATTTTCCGGAGAGATGCCTCTTCCCGAGTCCGTGATGGACAATTGGGCGTATATCCCGGCCTGAAGATCGGGATGGGGCAGAGAATGGGCAAACAATTCCACCTTCTCCAGAGAGATCACAATCCTGCCGGGGTAATTGTCAATAGCCTGGATGGCGTTCGTCAGGAGGTTCAAAACCATCTGGTGCAACCGGGTGGGATCGGCAAGGATATTTGCCTTCTTCCAGTTTATTTCGCGGGTGATAGTTATCTCCGCGGGCAGCGTTGCCTCTGCCAGGTGCAGGGCCTCTTCGATAATCTTATGGAGAAGGCAGCTACTCCTGCTTTCGGCACCCGCAACGGCAAGGGAGCGGGTCTGAGCAATGACCTTTTTTGCCCGGTTACCGGCACTGAGGATATCTGCCAGATAACCCTGGGCCGGGCTGTCCGGGGGGAGGCAACGGGTCATGACAATTTCCGCCAGCCCCATGATTCCGGAGAGGGTGTTATTGAAATCATGGGCTATCTCATCGGCAAGCGCCCCCAGGGCTTCCATTTTCTTACTCTGCAGGAGCTGTTCTTCCAGCCTTTTTTGCCGCTGTTCCGCCTTGATCCGATCGTCGATATCCCGGAGCACCCCTTCTTCGCCCAGGAAGCGGCCCTCCCGGTCAAAATGGTAGTGGGAGTTCAATTCCACCCAGTGCACCGCTCCCTGTCGGGCAATAATCCGGAAGGTTAAACCTTTTGTGTAGTCCTGTTGCCGACTTTGCACTTCGAGAAGATTATTCAGGACCTTGTCCCGGTCGTCTTCATGAATAAATTTCAGAAAAGGAACGCCGATGACTTCTTCCTCCGTATAACCGTAGCGCCGCAGCGCTTCTTCGTTGACGATGCCGACATTGCCGTAACTGTCCAGGGAGAAGATAATATCGGGGACATTGTCGGTGAGAAAACGATACTTCTCCTCGCTATATCGTAAAGAGGCTTCCGCCCTTTTGCGATCGGTTACGTCTTGAACAAAGCCTTCATAAAAAATGATTCTCTCCCTGTTGTTTCGTACGGCCCGCGCCGTCAGGGAAATCCAGAGCAGGGCATTGTTTTTCTGCCGCCATTGGCATTCATATTCTTTGACCTGACCGTGTCTTTCCATCTCCTGAACAAATTTGCTCCGGTCGTCGGGAAAGGCATAAATATTACGGATATTGCCGATGTTCCTCAGGAACTCTTCCGGATCTTCATATCCCAGCATCCTGGCCATGGCATTGTTGATCTCCAGACAGCAGCCGTCCGGGGCAGTCCGAAACATACCCTCCAAGGCATGATCATAGAGGCTTTTGTATCTCTTGATCTTTTCCATCGAAAAATCCCGGTTTGAAGAACCTTGATTATTCAGTAAGAATTAGCATTTTCATGTCTCAAGTATGGGCAATAACGAACCGGCTGTCAAGTGGTTAATAAATTCGGCGGCGGGCATGATGGGGTCCTTTCGCAGCGCTTTCAACCCAATGGCCCCTCTATCCCCGGATTTCTAACGCCTCGCGCTAAGCAATGTCCCGATAACCCTCTCCAGATGGACCAAGGTATTGCATTCCTGCAATAAATGGCAATAAGGGGCGTAGGTCTTGATTTCGGAATCGCCGGTACCCCAGAAGGGTTTGGTCTCCGGATTAAGCCAGATCAACCGTTTGCATCTTTCCCCGATGGCCTTGAGAACCTCGGCGTTAGGGGGGTTGAAATTGTTTCTGGCGTCCCCGAGAATGAGCACGGTGGTGTTTTTGGTTACCAGGTGCAGGTGGTGATCTCTGAAGTTGGTGAACATGGTGTTGTAATCGCTTTTCCCCCTTATCACCGGCAGGCTTGGATCGGTCGTGATTTTTGTCAAGGCCTCTTCGATGCTGTAGCGGTCGAAAATATAGCTTGCATCGATCATGTTCGAATAGAAGATGAAGGTGTGTATCTTGCCGATCCGTTTATTGAGGCCGTAAATAAAAAGCATCAAAAAGCGCACTGTCCGCAATACCGAGCGGCTGATGTCGCAGATCACGATTACATCGGGGCGGTTCTCTTTTTTCTTTTTCCACAGCGGGGCAAATAAAAAACCGCCGTAGGAAACGCTTTTTCGCAGAGTTTTTTTGTAGTCCAGTTTGCCGCGATTTGCGGTCTTCAGTCTTCTGGAATGCCTGTCTTCAAGCTGCCTGATGAGTTTCTGGATCAGCCCGTCCATCCTGTGAAAATGGCGCAACTCGATCTGGGACAGGGGAGTCGTTTTCAGAAACTGGTCCTTGGAATCCACGCTGTCGGCGTTCAGTTGAAACTGCTGCTCCACGTACTCCTTTACGGTTTGCGCCAGATCATCGCGGCCTTTTTCCAGCAACTCCGCCGTCTGCTGGGAAAGACCCGATCCGGTGGAGTTTTTTATCTGCGCAACCATCGCCTCCATACCCGGCATTCCCATTTGATTCAGGATTTTCATGGTGAAGAGGCTTTTTTGCATGGGATTTTTTATGGAGGAGACGTTTGCCATCCGGCCGGCCTCCGTCATCAACGCGGCAAGCTGCCCCTTGTCGTCCTTTAAGATAAGGGCGGAAAGCCGGTCTTTCAGAGCTTCCGCGTGAGCCTCCGGATTGTGGGCGGTTGCCTTTTTCGGGGACTGGAAAAAGTTGAAAGAAAAAAAACTGTCGAAACAGGAATCGAAAATTTTCTTTTCGGCAGGGCTCTTGGCGAGCGATGCGGACAAGGCTTCTTTAAACAGGCGACGATTATCATAGCCCATTATCTGTGCGGCATTCACCGCATCGAGACTTTCGGATATCGATATCCTCACGCCCGCCTTGCGCAAGACGGCTATGAAATCTCCCAAAACGCCTTCCAAATCATTCTCCCGTCATGCCGGCATCTGCCTTTAGCGCCTCCGCGGTGAGGCTGATAAGCTTCTCCTCGGCCACCCTTATATCTTCCTCGTGCTTTAAGAAGACATTCAGGGTTTTGCCGACAAGCTCTCCGCTCAGACTCTCGGCATGCATAAGCAACAATGCCCTCGCCCAGTCGATGGTTTCACTGATGGAGGGGGGTTTTCTGATATCGAGCGTGCGGACAGCCTGAATAAAAGCGACCAGTTGTTTTCGCAGCTTTTCTCCTACCTGCGGAAGGCGGGTCTTGATAACCTCCCTTTCCAGTGCGGCGCTCGGGAACGGGATATACAGATGGAGGCAGCGTCTTTTCAGCGCCTCACTCAGTTCCCTGGCGTTGTTGCTGGTGAGAAAAACCAGCGGTTTGCGCACGGCTTTAATCGTACCGATTTCCGGGATCGAGACCTGAAAATCAGACAGCACCTCCAGCAGGAAAGCCTCAAACTCCTCATCGGCCTTGTCTATCTCGTCTATGAGCAGCACCACCCCATCCGGCTGTTCCAGAGCCTTGAGAAGCGGACGGGGTTCGAGAAAATGGGGGGAGAAGAAGATGTCGTCGTATTGATGGAGCTTTTCGATTGAATCGGCAAGCTTGTCCTTCTTGTTCATGATCGTGTCGAGCTTGTCTTTCAGAAGTTGGGTGTAAAGGAGCTGCTTTCCGTATTTCCATTCGTATAACGCCTTTGATTCATCGAGCCCTTCATAGCACTGGATTCTGATCAGCGGCGCTTCGAGATACTCGGCAATGACCTTTGCCAGCTCGGTCTTCCCGACACCCGCCGGACCTTCGACCAGGACCGGCTTTTCTAAATTACAGGCAAGATATACCGTGGTTGCGACCTGGGAGTCGCAAATATAATGGGCGGCCTTCATACCGTCCATAACCTGTTCTACGCTGGAGAACTTATCGGTTTTCCAATCCATGCTCATAACCTTTCACGAGGAGATCATCTCCGTTTTTTTGTTTGATAAAAGACGCCTGCTTCCCCAGATCGATCAGCCTGCTGATGTCGGTTTCGAAAGCATCCCGGACAAACGCCCAATCTTATCCGGAGGGTGTCATTATTTTTGCCATTTCGAGCAAGCGCGTGTACATACGCTCAAGCCCGCCTAAAAGCAACCCCAAAAGAAGAACCGAATTGTAGCATTGTCAGATGATGATCTTTTTTCCCGAAAATTATCAATTGATTTTATTCCGTCAACAATGGATGAATGGACCACTACTCTGATTCAAATATCTAAGCGAGAGTTTGGATAGCCGGCCTGATCGATGAAAATATATGACTTCAAAAGACAATCAATGATGTTCTTTTCCCCCATATATGTGATACGAATGTTCAAAGTGTTGGCAGATGGATGGCAGATGTAAACTACACGGTAAGCGAATTATTGCGATATATTATTAATGTACATGAATCGTAGATTTCCAAAATATTATCACTTAACACATACAATTCTCGTGTTGCTCTTCGTGTTGTCCGGCTTATTCATTTTCCATTCTCAAACTTTAGCTCAGGAAAAGCATTTGGTATGGAATGATATGATAGCCCGGGAGCGAGCCGAAGTCAGGGAACTACGGCTTGAGTTTGAGAAGTTCATTGCTAAACAGCCTGAAGAGGCTAAAAAAGTCCAAGATAAAACCATGGAGTTTAATCGTGAATTGAGACGCTTACTCCTTATCCATGGTATATCCTATAATACCCCCATTGAATGCCGCGATACATTGAAAAAGATGGATGCCCTTAAAAAAAGCGTCCACAGCGGTATCAACCCAATAAATGAACAGATAAAGAATCTCGGCTTATTTGAAAAAGAAATAAAAGGAAGAAGGGAAGAATACAGCAAATTAGAGGAAGATAAATCACTGTCAGGATCAGCCGGGATCATCAAAGATTATGTCGAAGATTTGGACAAGCTGTTAGCCAGTACAACCAAGGTAAAACAGCTCCTTGCTATCTTTCCGTACACGGTTGAAGATTTTCTCTTCAGATTGGAACAAAGACGATTGGTTGTTGAGAAGGAGCTTGGTGATTCATGGACAATATATTTTTTTACTTCAACACCCAAGAACTACTTCACTTCATATGCGTGGGAACTGGCTTATATAGAGACGACAAAGTGGTTGAAATTTGTAACTCTTTACGGATTAACACCTTCTGAAGAACAAAAAAGCTCCTTCAATGATTTTATCCTCAAGATTATTTTATCATGGCTCATGGCTTCTCTTGTCGGCTATTTTTTTCTGAAATGGATGGGCAAAAAACTACCTGACAGTCATCCGGTCCGGCATTATTGGCCTTGCGTTATCTGGACAACTTTAGGTCTCTCATTTTTCGTCAATACCATAACTTCCGAACATTTTCAGTTCGGCACCTATCAGGCATTTGCGGATATTTTTATCTCTGGCGGTGCAGCATCCCTTGCCTGGAATCTGCGAAAAACATCACTCGCAGGGGTTCTTCGGCCCGTCCATAATATCATCTGGCCCCTGTGGCTAATCTTTGCCACCGGAATTATCGTACAGATCTTACGCATTCCTATGGTCACAATGATCCCGGTGTTCACGGCCTTGTTTCTTGTATTCAGCGTATATTACTATTTTTTAAAGAAATGGATAGCCCACGAACCGGAACGGAAACTGTCAATTCTTACAGCCACACTTTTGATAATACTTGCCGCGACAGCCTTACTCGGTTGGGGAAGCCTTTCCATGCTCATCTCTGCGCTCTGGTTCATGATCGTTTTAAATATCGAGCTTGGTTCAGGATTAAGCAGCTATTTCTGGAAAATCACACATGCCGGCGAAAATAAATCCGCCGCCTTGATTTTATTTAGCAATATGGTTTTACCTCTTATCTTTATAGGGCTTTTAACCCTGATGGTTGTATGGGCGTCGATATATATGGGCGGAATGCCGCTTTTACACAAAATGATTAAGTGGGAAATAGACTGGGGCATGATCCGACTTCGGATCACGACGGTTTTGACCCTTGCGGCATTATTCTTTATGGCCCGTTCTTTGATTGCCCTTTTCCACACTGCCATAAAATTTCTAAGAATACGCTGGGATAATATCGAAGAAGGCGCTGTAAAATCACTGCAAACACTGTCATCTTATGTGGTATGGATATGTTATATCATTATCTCTTTAAACTTTCTGGGGGTTGGCATCGGCAATCTGACCATTATTGCAGGAGGTTTATCCGTAGGCGTCGGCTTTGCCCTCCAGGATCTGATTAAAAATTTTGTCAGTGGATTGATACTGCTTTTTGGACGCTCCATACACCCAGGCGATGAAATCCAGATTGAAGAGGTCCATGGAAGGGTTAAAAGGATCAACATACGCAGTACCGTGGTCCAAACCAATGCGGACTCCACAATATTCCTGCCGAACTCTGATCTGGTCTCAAAAAAGATTGTCAACTGGACGCATAAAGATCCGAGGGGAAGGGCAGAGATTGTCGTGGGTGTTGCCTATAACTCCGATACAGGTCTTATAAATGATTTACTCATTCAATGCGCCCTTTCAAATCCGAATGTTTTAAAAGAGCCGCCCCCGTTCGTCTTATTCAACGATTTCGGGGACAATGCGCTCATTCTCCATCTTAGGTTCTGGATTATGCATGTAGTACTCGCAAAAGACAGGGTAAGCTCAGAAATTCGTTTCGAGATTGCCAAGCTTTTCAAGGAGCGTGGCATAGAAATAGCGTATCCGCAACGTGACATACGTATACGTTCCGTTGAAGG
>Ga0074199_1000795_pt1 | contig 39497 bp, 38 predicted proteins | sample EPASupsiteSAE347_FD_64528 | JGI IMG/M metagenome (GOLD analysis project Ga0074199, IMG submission 64528) | Bioremediated contaminated groundwater from EPA Superfund site, New Mexico - Sample SAE3-47 | ecosystem: Environmental > Aquatic > Deep subsurface > Groundwater > Contaminated ... | reverse complement strand
TGGGGTCGACGGCAAGGGTTGATGAGATGATGAAAAGAGTGAGCACCAGGGTTATGAATGATGTTAAAAGCTTTTTAGATTTCTCCATATTCCCTCCCTACAGCCAAACTACAAGCTGGAGCCTCCTTCTCATGGTTAGCGTATTCTCTGCAAACATTATAGGTATCCCTTTTTTTCCGGGATAGAGCTGGTATAGAGACCGTTTATTTATTATGTTGGTATTTTCTATATAACGATCCATGGCATTGAAAGGAAAATGTTCCCGTTCGACCATTAAAGGTGACGAAGCGAACATAGACCAATCCTAACCCCAACGGTATTAACCCGGATTTTGATATTTGAAGCTTGAATTTGTTCAGGATTTAGAAATCAGGATTTAGAATTTACTTTGCACGGTATTGATAGTAATAACATCTAATATTACCATTAAATAATTTACGATTGTTATCTGCTTTTTTGCCGAAAAATCTCTCGAACTCTGTGTGTGCGGTAAGAATAAAAAATGACCACGAATCAAGTTGCCGGAAGGTTTCGCCCATCGCCCTGTAAATTCCTTCCGCCTCTTTCTTGTCCCCTACCCTTTCCCCATAAGGTGGATTACAGATTAAATATCCATGTTTTTTGCCGGATATAAACTCTTCAACGGGAAGTTTTTGAAAGGCGATACAGTCTGCCACACCGGCGTTTTGTGCATTTACTCTCGCTTTTTTCAATACATAGCCATCCACATCTGATGCAAGGATTCTAAAATCAGAGTTCTTCACCTTTGCTGATGCGTCTCTTCTCTCTTCATCCCAGACCTTTTTCGGGATCTGACTCCACTCTTCGGAAACAAATGTCCTTTTCAAACCGGGGGCAATGTTTTTTCCTATCAAGGCAGCTTCTATGGGGATCGTACCGGAACCGCAAAAAGGGTCGGCAAGTATGATGGTCGCATTCCACCTGCTCAGCATAACAAGGCCTGCCGCAAGCGTCTCCCTGAGTGGCGCTTCTCCGGCGCCTTCACGGTAACCCCTCTTATGCAGACCCGGGCCTGTTGTATCTATGGTGAGTGTTGCAATATCCTTCAACAGGGCTACCTCAATTTTATAAACCGGCCCTGATTCTTCAAAATGTAAAACCCGGTATTTCCTTTTCATTGCCTCTACAACCGCTTTTTTAACAATTGCCTGGCAATCCTTGACGCTGAAAAGTTTGGATTTTATTGATTTACCGACAACGTGCATCTTTCCTTTTAGTGGGATGATATCCTCCCACTTGATTTTAAGGGTTCCCTGAAACAGCTCTTCAAAGTCGGTTGCCCTGAATTTTGCAACTTCGATAAGCACCCTGTCTGCGACCCTGAGCCATATATTACAACGTGCGATATCTCTTTCGTCGCCGCTGAAAGAAACCCTCCCGTTCTCAGTGACAAGACCCGAATAACCAAGCAACTTTAATTCATATGTCAATGCGGATTCAAGGCCGAAAGTAGATGTGGCAATAATTGTATATTTCAACATTTACAAAAAACTCCTTCAAGCATATGCAGCCTTGCAGGTTGTATTCACGATGAAGGCAAAGCAGAAAAGTATTGCTTTCCGAGTAACGCCGACTTCCCGAGGGTCACCTTGAGATACTCCAGCATAAGTTCTTGAAGCATTTGTTCTTTTGGTATGTTCGCAAAGGATGCTTGTTCATCCGATTCGGATTTGCCGATCTTGCCTGTCCGGATGGCCGAAGATTGTTGCTCTTGCTTCAGGGTAGCATATTTCTTATTCAAATCGATTGCCGGCATATTCGAAAGCCATTCGTAAATGGAGATAATCTGGTTTGGAGCAGGCAGCAAAGGGGATTCCAGACTCGCTTTGCAATCGCGGGAAAAACGTTTTAACCCGGCAAGGATATGGTTTGACTTAACAAAGTTTATCCCTGACCAACCGGCACGAAGCCATTGAAAAACTCCGGACCTGACCATGGTTGGCGCAGTACCGGATTCCAGGTAGATGCCAACTGAAAAAAAATCGTATATATAAGACTTAACCCATCCGAGGCCGGTTTTTGGAGTACCCGGTTCCCCCGAGTAATAGTAGTTCCAGTCATTATCATTACCTACGATAGCCCCTTTCTTTCCCACATTGGATTTGCTGATCTGTTTTGATACTGAAACCAGCACCTGGCACCCCTTATAATTAAGCAGAATGAGTGTTCGTTTGAGGTCGTATTCATGATAGGCACCGGTATTGAGGTCGGGTGTGTCTGATTCGCGCTGTATACCATGGACGACAAATGGAGTTCCACCAGGAGGAACCGGTTTCCAACTGCTGGGCAGCTTTTGAGATTCACCCCGGGAGCCGGTCCAAACGGAGTAGCGCAAGGAAGACGGCCTCGTAATAACAGGCGGGATGAGGGCATTATATGAGTAATCTATGAATCGAGGAAAGGTGATCTTTGTGTCGAATTCGTAGTAGACCCCGGTACTGTCCAAGGATTTCGGGAGGGCAAATTCCTTATTCTGCTTCGGGCTCAGGACATAATCCACAAGGGCAGCAACAGCTTGTTCGTTAAGGCCGACTTTTGGATCAATACAAAACTGCACCAGTTTCATTGCAGCATCATTCATAGAGATTGCAGCATCTCCGGGTGAAACCGCCGCGGCGGGTTGATGTAACAAAATCAGCACCAAAACGAAAATAATATAACCTGGCATCCGATGGAAATAATCGTGTCTCTTCATATCCCTATCTCTCAACCACCTTCCTGCGGTACTGGACATAAGCGTCGCGCATGGCCACGTAAGGGTCAATGGATGCCTCTTTTATCATCTCGTATTCTCCCAAATGGAAGGAGGTGTCATTGACCTTTTCATGAACGTAGAGCCCTATACTCTGCCAAGTAAACCACTCATCAGTACTGCCGATGTAAGTCGTGGGCCTCAGCGTCCAGTCTACAAGCCATCCGACTCCGTCGCGGGGGCTGGAAGGGCCGAGAAAGGGTAATACAAGATAGAAGCCAAAACCGACACCGTACTTGCCTAACGTCTGACCAAAATCCGCATTGCGGCCTGTAATCCCGAAACACTCTTTTGCACAGTCCCTTAAACCGCCAACCCCAAGGGTTGAATTGATAAGAAACCGGGCCAGTTCAAGTCCGGCATACCCCGGTTTGCCTTGCAGCAAATTGTTGAAAATACGTATAGGTACTTTAATGTTTTCATAGAAGTTACTAAAGAGGCCCCTGACTTCTTCCGGCACAACATACTTATAACCATGGGCAAGGGGCTTCCATGCCCAGAAATAAACTTTATCGTTAAAGTGATACATCGCCCTGTTCCAGGGTTCAATCGGATCGGCAATGCCCGGCCCTTCGCCACCGACGGCTTCTTCTTCGGTCACATTTCCGTATTCATCATCTAAGGACTTATCTTCAGCGACAGCCGCAATAGACCCGGTTCCATCCGACCGTTCCCCTGCCGCCGGAACATTTACAACAACGTTAATATTCGGATCCGGACTACCGGAAACCGCGTACAGGTTCGGACAGCCGAGAAATAAAAAGAGCATCAGGCCCAGGGTTATTACCGGTCTGAGAAATTTTATCTTTTTATCGCACAATGTCGTATACCGATGCATTACTTCTTTCCAACCTTCTTTCGCAGGGTCTCAAGGAGTTTTTCCGGCGGATTGTTTCCAAGAATTTCCCGGAACTGGGTACGGTAGTTGTTTATCAAACTTACCCCCTCAATCACGACATCAAACACCTTCCATCCGCTGTCTTTTTTAATAGTTCTATAATAAATAGGAACGCTGCCGCTCTTTGTGACAACAACACTCTGGACCTCAACTGTAGTTTCGGAAAGAGGCACCTCTTTGGTAAAGCTTACCTGTTCATCGGTGTAAGCTGTTATTTTATCAACGTAAGCATCTTTAAGGATGGTTTTGAAAAGCTCAACAAATTCTTTTCTCTGGACATTGGTGAACTTGTTCCAGTTCATACCCAGAGTTCTCTTCGAAAGTTCTACGAAATCAAACAACTTTTCAGCGGCGGCTTCGATCCTCTGTTCCTTCACTTTTTTACCCGCCTCTCCTTTTAGCTTGGGGTCGCGCAATATTTCGAGCACATCATTGACATTAGTTTTCACGGTATCGAGCGGGACTCCTGCAAAAGCATAAACAGGCAGCATCAGCATCACTACAAGCATGACTTTACAAAACAATCTCTTCACAACATCCTCCTTGGCCGGCTATTTTTTGGCGTCCCCGAATGCATATTTGCCTATCAGGTCTTCGATGTCCGCCGGTACGGAAGTTTGCGTGATCATGCCGCCCGGTTTCAGCAGTTCGCCTGCTCCACCCGGATCTATTTTTACATATTTATCCCCGATAAGCCCGGAGCTCTTTATGGTAGCTGACGCATCGTCATAGACCTTCATTTCATTTTTAATCGCCATTCCGACGACCGCCATTTGTTTCTCAGCATCTATGACAAGACTCGTCACGCTGCCCACTTCAATTCCATAAACTTCGACCGTGCTGCCTACCCTGAGCGCAGATACCGAAGCAAACCTGGCATAAAGCGGGTATGTGTTTTGTCCAAAAAACGAGACTTTACCGAACTTCACGGTCATATAGCCTACACAAATGAGACCGATCACCACAAAAATGCCCACAGTCGTCTCTATGGAATATTTTTTCATTACGCACTACCTCCTGAATCACATCGGTGTGTTGCAACAATCTCCTGTTTTGCCCGGGCTTTCTCAATTATCTGATCAATGGCATCAGCGGGAGAAACCTCCGTAACCCCGGCATGGATAAAAATATCAAAACATGCTCCAGCGCCTATCTTTGACTCGGCAATACTCTGAATGCTGTCCAGGGCCTTTAGCTTCAGCTCTTGCGCAAAGTCAGTCACCAGTTGCTGCGCCTCATCAGCGTTTGTATGAGGGAATATCGTCAGTATCTCATCCCTGCTGTGACGGGCAGAAAAACCCCCAATGGGCTTGAAACGCCGGTTGGTATATTCGCCGAGACTTCTGAGGATTTCCATTGCCGTCTGTGGTCCTAAAGCATCATGCAGCAGGTTCAGGTGAACGCTGAAAAGCGCCGCTGAAACTGTTGCTGTCGTGGCTGTACCACCCAGCATAGCCGCATAGTGGACCCTGAATACCTCCCGCGAAAGGAGCCCCGTCAACTCGTCCTCGAACCCTTCCAGGCTGCGGAGGAACTCATCGATAAGAGGGAGTTTCCGCCTGGCGGCCTCCTCGTACGTCCCTTCGAATCCCACTCCCCCTTCCCAGAGAATGACAATCCTGTCCGAGATAAAGAAGACATCGGGAATGTCGTGGCTGATCATAACGGCCGTGAAACCGAATTTTCTCCGATAGTGGGTGATCATACTCAAAATCATGTTCTTCCTGATTGGGTCCTGACCGGTGGTCGGCTCGTCAAACAGTACAATCTTGGGGTCCGTCACCATTGCCCGCGCCAGAGCCACCCGTTTCTGCATCCCGCCGGAAAGTTCTGAAGGATACTTATTGACCGCTTCTGTAAGTTCCAAGTCTTCGATCCTTTTCAATACACGCTTCCCGATCTCTTTCTTCTTGAGGTTTGTCGTTTGTCGTAAAGGAAAGGCCACATTATCGAATACCGTCATAGAATCAAGGAGGGCATTATTCTGAAACAAATAGGCAATTTTACTTCTGTGTTCCTCCCATTCGCTCTTTTTCATTTCGTTGACGGGGTTCCCTTCAAAAAGGATAGTACCTTCATCCGGTTTGAGGAGTCCGATAATATGCTTAAGAAGCACGCTTTTCCCGGTACCGCTCTTTCCGATGATGGTTGTAATCTGATTTTCATAGATTTTCAGGTTAACCTTGTTGAGCACGGTTTTTTCACCAAATCGTTTCGTAACGTTCCTGAATTCAATTAAAGGTGTTGTCCCCATAAACATCCTTACATAAGAAATGAAGTTACAACATAATCGGCAACCAGAATCATGACGCATGAAAGTACAACGGCCGAGATGGTGGCAAGACCTACCGACTTTGACCCGTAACCATCGGTCCGCATATGACAGAAATAACCCTGGAAACAGCAGATACATGAAACAATCACAGCAAAAACCAGGGCCTTTATAAACCCACCCCTGATGTCCACTATATCGAGCGAAGATTGCACACGGTAAAAATACGTGCCTCCACTTGTGCCAAGCAGGAAAACGCCGGTTACATATCCTCCGATAATGCCGATGAGATCAAAAAATGCAGTAAGCAGGGGAAAACTGATAATTGAAGCGGCAATTCGCGGGCTGATAAGATAACGCACAGGATCGATTCGCATAGCATACAGGGCATCTATTTGCTCTGATATACGAAGAATCCCGATCTCCGCAGCCATTCCTGAACCGGCACGCGCAGTGATCATAACAGCCGTGAGCACCGGCCCCATTTCCCTGATAAGAGAGAGGGATACGGCAGATCCGAGCGCCCCGACAGAACCAAATTTTACCAGGGTATAGAAAAGCTGCAAACCAAGCACCATACCCGTGAAAAGGCCCACCAGCATCACGATCAGTGACGATGTGGCTCCGATATAATAGATCTGGTTTACAATCTCACGGAACTGCTTTCGCCGGAAAATGTTGATAAAGGCCAGGGAAAAGAAAACGGCCATTGCCCCAAGATTATCCACAAAACTTCCTACACTTTTACCAATTAAGGCAAATGGGCGTGTAAAAGGATTTTTGCGATGTGGAGGTTCTATTATATTCAAGTGTTTTTTCGCCTTTATTCTTAATATATATGCCTTGCTAAAAAACTTTTATTATTCTAACTGACATTTTTCCGGAATGCAAACTGATGTATCTTTTGCTCAAATAACATCCGTATTTTTAATAAGTTCAAGGATGCGACGTATCTCTTCGGTTTTTCCTCTTTTCATTGCCCCATTTATGTATATGCCGCATTTCTTTTTTAGTTCCTCTTTTACGGCATTTTTCATATCGCTGTTTAAAACATCACCATTAAGGATTTTAACGAGACTCCCTATCCTGAAACGATCCATTGCTTCGACACTTTTTGAAAGCTGGTCTTCATGTCCTCCCTGTTTGATGATCAACGACTTTTCAATAAATAAAACCTCATATTTAGATGTAATCCTAAGCCACATATCATAGTCCTCACACACAGGCATGGATTCATCGAACAATCCGACCTTGTCAAAAACCTCCCTTTTTATGACAACCGACGAAGGGCTTATAATACAAAGGGGTAGGCATCGCTCAAAAATATGACCTGAAAACTTCTTGTGTCTCAGCTTCTGATTCAGCCTTTTCCCGTTTCGCACCCATATTTCGTCCGTGTAAGATATAAAAACTTCGCTCCTTTTCATCAACTCCATCTGTGTGGAAAGCTTTCCTTTCAGCCACAAATCATCCACATCAAGGAATGAGATATATTCTCCTTTTGATATTGCAATTCCATAATTACGTGCGCTGCTTATACCGCCGTTTGTCTTCCGGACATATCTTACAGGAAATTCTTTGACTTCCTCATATGAATTGTCAATGGAACCATCATCAACAACAATGATTTCTTTGTCCTGATAGTCCTGATCAATGACTGAGAAAAGGGCTTCTTTTAAGAATTTGCGCCGGTTATAAGTTGTGATGATTACAGAAACCATATCAGGAGTTCAACGTTCTATGTTCAATGTTCAATGTAAAAAGCCTTTAGCTTTGAACTTTTAGCTTTTAGCTTTGAACTTTGAACACTTTTTATTCGGCTTGATCAAGCAGAAGTTTGATTTGAATATTTCCCGGGCCGGCAGTCAAATCAATCTCCCAAACCGGCATCAACATGGTGCTCTGATAATTTCTTTCAAAACCATGCTCGGACAACGAAACAACCTCCACAGGATGAGTCCACACAAAAGAGGGAGCATCGACATAACCGACTGAAACATCAATATTCTGGTATGGATCATGGAAAACCACATCTTGAGATACATCAAGCATCCCCTGAGTTGCAAGGTTCAACTTCTCTTTTCCGGCCTCAATGTACCGCTCTCCTCCAATCCCGAGAAAGGAAAAATTAAACTCCACCCCAAAATAGAAAGACTCTTTCACTTCACCTTCAATACAATAATCGACAAGCAATTCACTCGAACCTTTTTGCAATACAACACTCTTTTTTACATGTAACGGATATGCCTGTCCGCCTTTCCAGAAATGCCCTTTCCTGCTCAACACAACTTTTATCAGATCTTTGCCTTTTTCAATCACCGCCACATAGGGTTCTTTTACAAAATCGCCGGGTTCACAGTAGCTGCTTTTATAAAAACTGTCAAAAGCGACATCCTTTCCCATAATATGATCAATAAGCGACGCCCTCCTGTACCAATCATAATGGAGGTATTTGTCAAGGCCTTCTTCCTTTGCGATGACCATATCATGGATAGTCCTGGTACCGTCTGCTATCCCTGCGGATGATGCAACCTTTATCTTATCGTGATATCCCTCATATCTTCTGGATAGCGTTGCCATAATATTCGTAAGGGAAGGCTTATAATCGAGCTCGTATAATGCCCCGCCCTCTTTCAGTAAAAAATACGCCTTGATATCATTATTGCTTAGAATGGCCTCTTCAAAACCGTCCGAATTCACATCTTCGAGTTTTCCATCAACAAACGGCTCTTTCGGGCCCAATATCTTTTCCGCTTCAATGAGATTCCGGTAAACAGTGCTGCGCAGGTGCGGGAGATATAGCCCCCCGAATACACCATGCCAATAGCTGTCGTTACACTGTGCCTTAAAAACATGCTCTTTAGCTTTCACATCCTTATTCGCCTCATTTGTTATCATGAGCATCTTTTTGTGCATATCGTTACATTCATCATATTTAACAAGGAAATGTTTGAAATAACCGCCCTTTACAAATTCTTTGCAGTCGGTTGCCATGCTATTAAGACATTTTTCGTACCTGCCGGACTTTGCTGCAGGAAGGCACCACTCTGCCATTTCCATATATGAGTTGCAATTCAAATAAATACGATTCTTCGGAGGGTTATGAGAAATATATTCGCTGAATGTAACAGTTCTCAGCCACTCTTTGTTCTCAGATAAATATGTAAAAAAAGTCTTTAGCCAACCCCCGTCATACACATGTTCGTAGGTGCCCGGCCACAAACCGAATTTTTCACCGTCATCGCCAAAAACCGCGAGGTCATCGCCATTTCCTTCTATTTCTTTAAAATATTTATCAATATCCTCTATCGGCTTAAAGGGAATGGCATATCTTAAAAACTCAAGGCCAGGAAAAATAAACAGCTTGTGTCCTTCATATTCGGTTACAAAATATCTGTGAAGCTCTTTTCCTGACATACCGACGGCTTTAAAATGGTAATCATCAACAAGGGTGTAAAGTACGCCTGCCTTGTTAAGAATCTTCGGTATATGAGGCTCATAAACCCTTTCGGCAAGCCAAAAGCCTTCCGGCCTTCCGCCAAAAACGTTTTCTGCATAATCCATATGCATTTTAATCTGTGCAACCCCGTCCCCTTCAGGCAGGAGAGATAAGATCGGCTCATACATCCCGCCGGAGACTATTTCAATTTGTCCCCTCTTTTTCAGGGTCTTTAAAAGTTCGATATATTCCGGTTTATTTTCACAGAGCCATGTCAGTAGATAACCGGAAAAGTGCAGATTTATTTTAATATCTTCAAAATCTTTCAATACATCGAAGAAAGGCAAATAAGACTTCCGGTATGCCTCTTCAAGGATAAAATCCATATTTCCGACTGGTTGATGATTATGAATACATAGGATAAGGTGCATCTATCACCTGGTTGTTGTAGATCGAAAAAAATGGCGGGGACGACGAGACTTGAACTCGCGGCCTCCGGCGTGACAGGCCGGCGTTATAACCAACTTAACTACATCCCCGCTTAAATGGTAGGCGGAACAGGTTTTGAACCTGCGACCCCCGGCTTGTAAGGCCGATGCTCTCCCGCTGAGCTACCCGCCCAATTCCGGTAACTATAACAACTTTACGGGCCAAAGTCAAATAACCGTTCACGATTTACTCTTTATATTAACGTTTTCTGCTGAAGGTTCTCAGCTCAAAACTCAGCACTTATACGGTTCAATCCCGACTCAGGAGGGACAACTCAGCACTGCCTCTAAGCTATCTCCGCCTCTTCCTCATATATAAATATGGGCCTTTCATGGTTCACAATTGCTTCTTCATTGAGGACACACTCTTTAACATTTGACAGGTTCGGTATCTCATACATCACATCAAGCATGGCTTTTTCCAGTATTGATCTCAGGGCTCTTGCGCCTGTCTTTCTCTTCATTGCTTCTCTTGAAACGGCCCTGATGGCTCCTTCAGTAAAAGTAAGTTTTACATTTTCAAGCTCAAAGAGTTTTTTATACTGTTTTAGAATTGCATTACGAGGTCTCTTTAAAATCTCCACAAGCGCACTCTCATCGAGTTCGCCAAGCGTTGCTATAATAGGCAGTCTCCCGATAAATTCAGGTATTAAACCATATTTTAAAAGGTCTTCAGGCTGAATATCCCTGATAAGCTCCGAATATCTCTTATCGCGTCCGCCCTCTACATCGACACCGAAGCCGATGCCCTTCTTTCCTATTCTATTGGCAATAATTGAATCGACACCGTTAAAAGCGCCGCCACAAATAAAAAGTATATTCGATGTGTCGACTTTAATATATTCCTGTTGGGGGTGTTTCCTTCCGCCTTTCGGGGGTACGTTTGCCACAGTGCCTTCAATAATCTTTAAAAGCGCCTGCTGTACGCCTTCTCCTGATACATCCCTCGTTATGGACGGGCTGTCTGTTTTTCTCGATATCTTATCTATTTCATCAATATAGACAATTCCTCTCTCTGCCTTTTCCACGTTATAATCGGCTGCCTGAAGGAGATATAGAATGATATTTTCAACATCTTCACCGACATAGCCTGCCTCTGTCAGGGTCGTAGCGTCGGAAATCGTAAAAGGAACATGGAGAAGCTTCGCCAGTGTTTGTGCAAGGAGGGTTTTTCCTGAACCTGTGGGGCCTATGAGAAGGATATTGCTTTTTTGTATCTCTACATCGTTAAAACTTACCTTGGCTTCTATTCTCTTGTAATGATTGTAAACAGCAACGGAAAGCACCTTCTTGGCATGATCCTGACCAATCACATAATCATCAAGAAGTCTCCTGATCTCGTGGGGTTTAGGAATTGAAGACTTGATATAATCAAACCGTTCTTTTTTAACCTCTTCCTGTATAATTTCATTACACAACCCTATACATTCATCACATATATATACCATTGGGCCTGCGATGAGCTTTTTTACCTCGTCCTGGCTTTTGCCGCAGAAAGAACAATGCAGTTTCATCGCCCTCCCGTTGTTTCTTTTAATCATCGTCATTGTCTTTTCTCCACTATTTCATCAATAATGCCGTAGTCCTTTGCCTGTTCGGCGGTCATATAAAAATCCCTTTCAGTGTCAATTGAAATTTTTTCAAAAGGCTGATTTGTATGTTTCACAAATATTCTGTTGATTTCTTCACGCACCCGCAAAATTTCTTTTGCCTGAATGTTTATATCGGTTGCCTGCCCCTGTACACCACCAAGCGGTTGATGGATAAGGATCCTTGAGTGTGGAAGGGCAAATCGCTTGCCTGCTTCGCCGCCTGCAAGAAGGACTGCCCCCATACTTGCTGCCTGACCGGTGCACATCGTTATCACAGGAGATTTTATGTATTGCATGGTGTCATATATGGCCAGCCCGCTTGTTATATAGCCTCCGGGTGAGTTTACATAGAGATATATGTCCCTTGACGGGTCTTCCGATTCGAGGAAGAGGAGCTGGGCAATGACAATATTCGCCACATTATCGTCTATAGCGCTGCCGAGGAAAACGATCCGTTCCTTGAGCAATTTTGAATAGATGTCGTAAGCGCGCTCCCCCCGGCCGTCTTTTTCAATTACTATGGGAACAAGGTTCATGCTTTCTCCTTTACTGTCGCGCTATCCCGTAAAAAATCAATAGTCTTTTCCTGTATAATGCTGTTTTTCATGCTCTCTATAAGGTCATACTTTTCATAAAACCCTTTGACATCATCATACGGTCTTTTTGTTTCCTCTGCAATCTTTTTCATTCTGTTCCGGACATCGTCATCTTCAAGCTTGATTGTCTCTATCTCTGCAATCTTTGCCAGTATTATATCGGATTTAATCCTCTCTTCCGCCTTCTTTTCAAAATCCTTTTTAAAATTCCCTTGAAATGCCTGAAGTTCTTCTTCGGTAAACCTTTCAGTATTGATACGCATTTTGGCATCTTCCAGCATCGCTTCAGTTCGTTTCTCAAGAAGCCTCTTGGGAACCGGGATGTCAATACCATTAATAAGCGTTTCAATGATTTTCTGGGAAACAAGTTGTTTTCTTGAGCTGTTTTTTTCCTTTTCTATTTCACCCTTAAGACCTTCTTTCAGTTTCTCCAAATTTTCAAAATTTATATCTTTGGCAAATTCGTCATTTACCTCAGGAAGCCTCTTTTCTCTGATATCCTTGATCTCAATCTTAAAAAGCACTGTTTTTTTAGCTATTTCTTTGTTCGGATAGTCTTCGGGAAAGTTTATGTTAACCTCTTTTGTTTCACCTGCTTTCATATCATAGAGGGCGCTTTCAAATTCAGGCATGAGCTGGGATGTGCCAAGTTCCAGCGGATACGCTTCCGTAGCGATATCTTTAACGGGTTTTCCATTCAAATAACCCTGATATTTAACAATTAAAAAATCACCCTTTTGTGCCCCGGCGTCACTTTCACGCGTCATCATTTCAGCATGCATTTCTCTCATGCTTTCAACCCTTGTATTAATTTCTTCGTCTGTAACCTGAATAGCATCCACCTCAACTTCTATCCCTTTATATGGAGGCAACTCAATTTCCGGCAGGACTTCGCACAGAAGGGTATAACCAAAACGCCCCTCTTCTTCTATGAAATCTGCAACAGGTTCCGTTACAGGGCTGACCTTTACCTCTGAAAGGGCCTCGGGCATTGTTGTTTCGATAGCTTTCTTCCTCAATTCATCATCAATATAATCTTTATAGTAGGATAGCAGAATAGATCTGGGAACTTTGCCGGGCCTGAAACCTTTTATCTTTGCCTTTTTCTTTAATTCTTCATAAATCGTTTCCGTTAGTTCTGCAACCTTTTCTTCAGGAATTACCACTTCAACCTTTTTTGTAACACGATCAATATCAACCGCCTCTACTTTCATATGTCCTCCGGGAAATCATGGATGAAAATAAGCATTCTTCTATTTTCAGTGCTTATTATAAACAAAACTTCCCAAATTATCAAGATGTTTCAGGGGTGCAGCCGCACCCCCACACGAATTGCTTGTCGGAATCTCCCGGGGTACATTCGCCAGGGTTGATTATGGTTAATAGAAGGTTAACAGGCCATCTATTGCGTAAACAGTATACAAACAAATTGGAAATCTCAATAACCAAAAAATGATAAGCTTGTATGGTTTGTAATAATGTTTATAATTACCTCCATTGACGCAAGGCAAATAACGTGTTATATTAAATGTCAGCAGAATATATGAAATGCCCTTTTTCATGTAAAAGGGCTTTTTTACTTTTGAGGTCAAGAATGACAATAAAAAATAACGCTGTAATAAAACACCTGACGGACATAGGAATAGAAAAGGGGTATCTTACGTCCGAGGAAATCAACGATTCCCTCCCTCATAACATCTTTTCTCCCGAAGACATTGAAGATGTATTTGACTTCCTTTCAGAATCAGACATCGATATAGTCGATACGATACAAGAGAAGATTGAACCACGTGAGGAAGAGAGCACGGACTGGGGAGAGTCTGAAAAGTTACCTTCAGAAAGGACCGATAACATAATATGGGCCTATTTAAAGGATATCGGACATATATCGCTTCTCACACCCGACGAAGAACACCAGATAGCAAAAAAGATAGAAGAAGGCGAAAGGACGGCAAAGAATATCCTGTTTGAACTGCCCCAGGCAGTGAGCGAGCTCTTGGAAATAAGTCAGCAACTAAAGGAAGAGACTGTAAACATAGCAGACGTGATCAACAGTATCGACGAAATAAATTATATGCAAAAAGATGAGGAGAAATATAAGAAGAAAACTATATCTTCCATTAAAAGCATAAAAAGTCTTCACGATAAAAAGGAAGAAATAAAGAGCAAACTGCCGGGAGCGGACGAAACAAGCAGAAAGGAGCTTGCCAAAAATCTCCGGAGGATCGAGGGCAAGTTGGAGGACGTTCTGCTTAATCTCAAGCTCAACAAGAAGGTCCTTGTAGAAATCATTAGAAAGGTTGCGCGGCAGATGAAATTTATGGACGATGTCGAGGCAGGCATCATAAAACAAAAGTTGACGAAACTGAGCGAAATTGACAACAGCCTGAAGGTTGTCAAAAACAGGCTCGTTCAGGCAAACCTGAGACTCGTCATCAATATCGGCAAAAAATATCTTAACCGGGGACTATCTTTCCTTGATCTTATTCAGGAAGGAAACATGGGCCTTATGAAAGCCGCTGAAAAATATGATTATCAAAAAGGCTACAAGTTTTCTACATACTCAACGTGGTGGATCAGACAGGCCATAACCCGGGCAATTGCAGATTACGCAAGAACCATCAGGGTACCGGTCCATATACTCGAAACCACAAATAAGATCAGCAAGGTTACTGTAATCCTCTTCCAGGAACTGGGAAGAGAACCGAGCCTTGAAGAAATTTCGCTTAAAGCCGGACTTCCCGTGGAAAAAGTCAGAAAGATCATGAAGGCTACCCGTGGGACCGTATCGACAGAAACACCTGTCGGCGACGACGATTCCCGACTTGGCGATTTCATCGCAGATCCCTTAGCGCCTTCACCCCTTGCGGAGTTAGTGGATGTCTCACTCAAGGAAGAAATAAGCAAGGTGCTCTCAACCCTTACCCCGAAAGAAGAGAAGGTTATCAGAATGAGGCTTGGTATCGGTGAGAAGACCGATTATACCCTGGAAGAAGTAGGTGATGTCTTCGGGCTTACCCGTGAACGTATCCGTCAGATTGAGGCCAAGGCCCTGAGAAAGTTACAACACCCGTCAAGGCTGAAGAGGTTGGAAAGCTTCAACGAGTAAACAAGCCCTTCAACAGCAAGTATACAGCAAACACAACCCCATCGCTTTGTTTATTTTTCTATTAAGAAATTAAGTGCAGGAGGTTTTGCGAGATGGTTAGCATCATTCTCTATTTGCTATTAGGTTTGGCGGCAGGAATTTTCAGCGGGCTTATCGGTATAGGCGGAGGGATCATCATCATTCCTGCCCTTATATTTTTATTCGGTTTCTCACAACATCAGGCGCAGGGAACTACATTGGCCCTGCTGGTGCCGCCAATTGGCTTTCTTGCAGCGTGGATGTATTACAAGCAAGGATATGTGGATATACATGCAGCGATCTATATATGTGCGGGTTTCTTTTTGGGCGGCTTTTTCGGGGCAAAACTTGCAAATGTGCTTTCGGATGTTGTCCTTGAAAAGATATTCGGTGTAGCGCTCCTTTTGATCGCATTGAAGATGATATTTGCCAAATAGGATGTCCGGGGTTCTTCATAAAGAACAAACCATTTAGATACCCGTACATTAAATTATCAGTTGTTTACCGAGGAGAGATAATGGATAATTGCACGAATGATGAAGAATTTGTTTCCGCCATCAATGAAATGTTCAGCGAGAAAATCCCGTTTAATAAGCTGCTTGGCATTAAAGTTGAATCGATAAGCTGTGAGCACGTAAAGGCATTATTCCGGATGCGGGATGAATTGATGGGACACTATAAGCGGGGGATGTTGCATGGAGGGGTTATATCATCTGTCATTGATGTTACAGGCGGGCTATCCGCGTTTATGGGCGTTCAAAAAAGGATGACGGGTGAGACTTTAGAATCAAGGCTTGAAAGGTTTGGCAGGGTAAATACTATCGATTTACGGGTTGATTTTTTACGCCCGGGCATCGGCAAATGGTTTGTCGCTACGGCCTATACTTTGAGAACCGGGAATAAAGTTGCGGTTACGAGGATTGAGCTGCATAACGATCAAAACGATCTCATTGCCGTCGGTACCGGCTCGTATATCGTGGCATAATGATAAATCCTGCAACCGGGTGCAGATTGAACCTCAGTTCTGCACTACCCTGCCACGAGTCCAAAATAATAAAAAGGATGAGGTCTAACAATGGCAAATGAACCGAACAAGATCATTTACTCCATGATCGGGGTAAGCAAATATTATGACAAAAAACCTGTTTTGAAAGACATTTATCTCTCCTATTTTTATGGAGCAAAGATCGGTGTTCTTGGCCTGAACGGATCAGGAAAAAGCTCCCTTCTCCGTATTCTGGCAGGAGTGGATAAAGAGCATAACGGCGAAACGGTCCTCGCCCCCGGACACACCGTAGGGCTTCTTGAGCAGGAGCCGAAACTGGACGACAAAAAGACGGTTCGGGAGATTGTGGAAGAGGGAGTGCATGAAATAGTAGATACCCTCAAGGAATACGATCTTATCAATGAGAAATTCGCTGAACCTATGTCGGATGATGAAATGAATAAACTTATTGAGCGGCAGGGTGAAGTGCAGGAGAAGCTGGAAGCGTGGGATGCGTGGGAACTCGATTCACGTCTTGAGATGGCGATGGATGCCCTGCGGTGTCCTCCGGGAGAAACTCCGGTCAATATCCTGTCCGGAGGGGAAAAACGGCGTGTCGCCTTATGCAGATTACTTCTGCAGAAGCCGGATATCCTGCTTCTGGATGAACCGACCAACCATCTCGATGCAGAAACCGTGGCCTGGCTTGAACATCACCTGCAAGGCTATCCGGGCACGGTCATTGCCGTGACTCATGATCGTTATTTTCTCGACAATGTGGCCGGGTGGATTCTGGAACTCGACAGGGGACAGGGAATCCCGTGGAAAGGAAATTATTCCTCCTGGCTGGAACAGAAGAAAAACCGCCTGCAACAGGAAGAGAAGACCGAAAGCGAAAGGCAGAAGACCCTGCAGCGCGAGCTTGAGTGGATACGCATGTCCCCCAAAGGACGCCACGCAAAAGCAAAAGCACGCATCAGTTCTTATGAGGAACTCCTCAGTCGCGATGTCGAAAAAACCTCAAAAGAGCTGGAAATCTATATTCCACCTGGACCCCGGTTGGGCAATGTCGTCATTGAGGCCGATAACGTGCGCAAGGCATACGGCGACAACATTCTTACGGAAGGAATGACTTTTTCCCTACCTCCGGGCGGGATCATAGGGGTTATCGGACCGAACGGAGCAGGAAAGACCACCCTCTTCCGCATGATTACCGGCAACGAAAAGCCTGATTCGGGCGCCTTCAAGATCGGGGAAACCGTAAGGCTGGCATACGTCGACCAAAGCCGCGATATCCTCGATCCGGACAAGACCATCTGGGAGGTTATTTCCGGAGGAGACGATGTTATTCAGCTCGGCAAGCGGCAGATAAATTCGCGCGCCTATGTGGCTCGCTTCAATTTTTCCGGGGCGGATCAACAGAAAAAGGTTACGATGATCTCAGGTGGGGAGAGAAACCGCGTCCATCTGGCCCGCATGCTGAAGGAAGAGGCCAATGTCCTTCTCCTTGACGAGCCCACCAATGACCTGGATGTAAATACCATGCGTGCGCTGGAAGAAGCATTGGAGAATTTTGCCGGCTGCGCCGTAGTCATCAGTCACGACCGATGGTTCCTCGACCGTATCGCTACCCATATGCTCGCTTTCGAGGGCGACAGCAAAGTGGTCTGGTTTGATGGAAATTATTCCGAGTATGAAGCGGACAGAAAGGCCCGTCTCGGCCCCGCCGCAAACCAGCCTCACCGCATTAAATACAGACATCTGACCAGAGAGTAGACATTCCATGAAGCCCTTCGGATTTACAATTTGCTGCCCTTGATAACCCGAACTTGCCTGTTGAATTTATCCGGGATATACCGGCAGGCAAAAAACAGGGAGATTTCGAACCCTTCGAGTTTGACGCAGAATAAAGATTGTCCAGACGCCGCATTTCAGACAATTATAAGAAACTTCATTCTAAAAGGAAACTGCTTGGCGGGCTATCACTTCTGTTGAGTGATTAAGTAAATAAGTGATTAAGTGATTTTTCCGATGGGTCACCTCGGTTCTCAATCGGACGTCCCACAGTCACCCTTTACGCTCTCCGCTCTACCCTCTCCGCTATCCTCTGTATTCTTTCATTTTCGCAATTCAACTTTCACAATTCGCAATGCGCGTTTCAACTTTCACAATTTCTTTATTTCGATGTTGAGGAAAGAAAATGCTTGCAATTGTACGAATAAATTAGGAAAATGTTTTACTCAATTCATCATGCCAGGTCAGAAAGGCGCATAACACAAGAGGCGGCTGCGTGGGAAGCAGGTTTAATGGTTTTACTATTCACTATTCACTTCTGACTAACTTAATCCCAATATCGCAAGTTAGTCACACACATGTCGCCCCGAAGGGGCGTGAGACGCTAATGACTATTCGCTGCATCTTTGGGGGAGCGATGGCATATCAATGTAATCGGCAGAGCATTTCCAATCAGCGGAAGATGGAATTTTGTAATTTGATGGGCTTTCCTATTCCCTCCCAAACGATGAGAATATACCTAACAAGGGGGTAGTAATATGACGTTCCTCGATATGCTACTTAGCTTTTTGATCGGCCTTGCTGCTAATGGTGTCACTACTATGGCCCTAGAGAAGGAGGAAAAGAAACTTCAAGAGGCACTTGACAATGAAGAGACCATACGAAAAGCGTTAGCTTCTTTTCATTCACTTCGTGACGAGGTTCGACGAGCGTGTACCGGTCTAGCGCGAAACCGTGACAAAGTCGGAGTCGGCCCACAGGAGAGACCTCTTTGGCGCTTACTGAGCAACGAAGGTTTTCAGACCGATCTGGTAGAATGGCTTATGGCTGGGGGCATTGAAGAAGGCAACGCAGTCAAGGACCGCTTGGTTCGATCCATGGAGACAGCCCTTGAAGGCACGGGCGTTTCTGCCAAGCAAATCGAATTCCTGAAAACGGAATACTTTAACGCAGTTGAAAAAACCATCTATTCGAATTCCATTCTGGCCCATTGGCGCCACCAGCTAAGCCTCGACTATGTTCACGAACAGGTAGCTTATCTGAGGAGGAGAGCCGAAGAAGCGGCAGGAATATATTCTCCCGAAAAAAAGAGGGATGCTCTTGACCGTTACTGCGAAAAGGCTCTGAGTGCTTGGGATATTATCGATCTCAGCAATCTGCCGGAGGGTGATATTCATATGGCTACCCAGAAACTCTTGCTCCGCCAGCTCTACATGCCACTTAGGCTTACAGTGGAGATCAGTCGAGACCGTGGTGGTGATACCTCGGCCTTCACCGAAATTGAAGCACAACGAGAAACAAAGCGACTATGGGAAGCGGGGCGCAGACAGACAGCGGAATTTGATTTGCCCAAACAAAAGGAGCGGTTTGCTGTGGGCGAACGCTTAAAAGTTGCCCGCAGGATGGTGGTTCTCGGAGACCCGGGGGCAGGAAAAACAACGATGCTTCGCTGGATCGCCACGGCCTATCTTTTACGCTGCCGTGAAGATCCGGCTTATAGTCAGTTTCCAGACGCGCAAACCTTACCGGGGCGGCGCTGGATTCCACTATTAATCCGTTGCCGCGACCTCGGCGAGGTCGATCTTTGCCGCAGCTTTACAGACTTTCTTGCCCAGCATTTGCGAAAGACAGAACTCCTGCCCGAGGATGCCGAAATAATGAAGGCGGTCGTTCTCGACAGGATCGCGAAGGGCGAGGTGTTGCTCTTGGTGGATGGATTAGATGAGATTACTAACGCTCTGGTGCGTGTCACATTCTGCAAGGAATTGGAGTGCACGGCTGCGCGTTACCCTGAAGCTTCTGTCATAATAACTTCTCGTATTGTCGGTTACCGGGACATGCCATATCGCATGGGAGTCGGCTTTGAGCATGGGGTGATAGCGGAATTGGTTCGTGATGACAAAGATCTCTTTGCACGCCGCTGGGTCGAAGTCACGGAACAGCACAAGTCCACAGAAGAGAAAGAAAAGCTGGCGCAAGAAATGCTCGATGCTCTGCATTCGAATAATAGGATAGAAAAACTGACGGGAAACCCGATGCTTCTCACCACCCTTGCCTTGATTAAGCGCAAGGTGGGCAAACTACCGAGCAGGCGAAACAAGCTCTATTCAGAAGCAGTATCTGTCCTCCTTAACTGGAATCCCCTTCATGAAACAATTGAAGAAGAAGAAGCCGTTCCTCAGCTCGAATACCTGGCTTACGAGATGTGTTACAGAGGTGTTCAGCGGTTGACGGAAGACGAGGTTCTGCAACTACTTGAAAAGGTCCGCGAAGAGTATCTCAATGTCCGCGCCATACGACGCCGAAGCCCTGAAGAGTTCTTGAGGCTTCTTGAGGCACGTTCCAGCATCCTCATTAAGTCTGGTAGTCTCTGGCTGAGCAATCAAGTCCGGGAGACACCAGTGTGGGAATTTCGTCATCTGACCTTACAGGAATACCTCGCCGCTCGTGCGCTCATAGACGGACGTTATCCCGGACGAGATCGAACAAAGAGACTCGCCGAACAGGTCGCCCCATTGGCCGGGTCGGTACGAGAGCTGAAACTATGGCCCCATATCTATACTGAGCTTGAGGTTGTAGAATCATGGCAGGAAACATTGAGACTACTGGCAGCTGACTGTAAGGACGACGATGTGGATGACGTACTTCTTGCCATCCTGGCACCTATGGACAGTGAGGAGATGGTAAAGACCGCCAGGCCTCGGGCAGTGCTGGCTGCGCGCTGTCTGGCGGACGAGCCTAACGTGAGCGATGAAGTTGCTGAAGAGGTACTGAAATCGTTTGCTCGTATCATTGAAGCTGGCGACGGTCTAGGAGGACCTGACATCACATCAGTTGATGTAGCAGCCATGGAGATTAGTGCAAGCATATGGAACCACAAATTGCAGGGGTTCCTTGTGGATGAGTTCTTTCGTCGAGACCCCAAGCAACGCGCCTATCCGGGTCGTATTTTAGGCAGGGTCCAAGTGAAGGCAGCCAAAAAAGACCCGTCCGCTTTTTCAGAATGGTTTAAGAGTCTATCAGAGTCTCTGCAATCCGAAAACCACATGAAGGCGGTTACAGCAGCTCTTGCAGTGATGGGTGCAGGCATTGAAGAACCCTCCACCGTTCCTGAAATTGTTCCCTCCCTATTAGGCTTGTTAACTCAAGAAATGCCTGTGGCACATGCAGCCGCCTTGGCGCTTGAAAGCCTTAGCGGAGGCAATTTACCAGAAAGATTTTATATGCCAAGAAGAATAAGATATTTTGCCCGGACGTCAGCCTTCTGGCGGCCAAAAGAAAGTGAACTCAGCATAATAGCGGATTTATTGAACCAGGCCCGCAAAGATGAACCAAGCTTTAAGGTAAATCTCATCGGCATTTTAGAAAGCTCTTCTCGTGGGAACGGAAATGCGGCCATACGCGAACGACTGGAAGACCCTGATGAAGGTGTCCGGGCTGCCGCAGCAAGTGCTCTGGGACGGTTGGGAGACAAACTGGCGGTAGACCCTCTGATCCGTAAGCTGGAAGACCCTGATGAAGGTGTCCGAGCTACCGCAGCAAGTGCTCTGGGACGGTTGGGAGACAAACTGGCGGTAGACCCTCTGATCCGTAAACTGGAAGACCCTGATGAAGGTGTTCGGGATGGAGCAATCTTTGCTCTGGGACAGTTGGGAGACAAACTGGCGGTAGACCCTCTGATCCGTAAGCTGGAAGACCTGGATGAAGATGTCCGAGCTGCCGCAGCAAGTGCTCTGGGACGGTTGGGAGACACACTGGCGGTAGACCCCCTGATCCGTATGCTGGAAGACCTGGATGAAGATGTCCGAGCTGCCGCAGCTGGTGCGCTCGGCGCCTTGGGGGATACACGCGGTTCTGTTGCTCTATCTCAATTTCTGGGTAGCCCCGACCCTGACCTGCGTAGGGCTGTCGTAAAGCAGTTGGCCACCAAATGCGACCAAGCTGAACAACGATTACTTTCCGATGATTTGGACGGGACAAACCCCTGGATTGATCCCCAAGAAATAATCACTGAAGACCGCGTTGCTGAAGCCGCACAAGCATTAGGCACAAGCCCAGAAGAGACTCGTTCTCGATATGAATCTCTTTCATCAGCCTTTTGCCTCAAGCTTTCCTGGGCGAATTAGGAAGTTTAAAAAAGGAGCGAGGTCAGCCATCGACATAACACAAAGTAGCATTGGAACATTTTGGGGATGCACATTTGATATTTACATTTTATGATTAGGATGCAACAAGGACATCCTTCACTATTTCAATGTCTTTGTTCATTTCAGACTTTTCAAGCCTCTCTGGCCGAAGGGATTTTTTGATGCATGGCGCGATATCGAGGGGTCGCCGCCCCTTGCGGTACATTGAGGGCTGTGCGGCAACGAAGATGACAATGCAAGGCGCAAAAAAGAGCGAGGCCAACCCTCAGGCTGATGTTAACATTAACGCAAATAATAATCTGGAATACAATCGACGAATTTGATAAGCTTCTACAATCATGCACAATCAGGAATCCTTGCTTCATATAAACGATGGGACCGCAAAAGCGGTTGCCCATTACTGGAAAACAAGAACTACCCAGCGGAAGAAACAGGAAATTGGAGGTAAAGCCGATCAAGGTCTCCGTAGTGCCGTCACGGGTGGAGCCCAGATGGACGGCTTTATTGACCTTTTCACGGAACTTATTGTACAGGCAGGAATTCCGCTCCGTTATGTATTCCGGAAGAAGGCTGTTGAACTTCCCGGTTTCTTTCGGCCAACCAAGGAATGGGACCTGCTTGTTATCCGCGACAACACATTGATTGTAGCTGTTGAAGCTAAATCCCAAGTGGGACCATCTTTCGGAAACAACTTCAACAACAGAACCGAAGAGGCAATGGGCAGCGCTCTTGACCTTTGGACAGCCTTCCGTGAGAGGGCATATCTTGCCAGTCCACAACCATTCCTCGGATACTTCTTCATGCTCGAAGACTGTGAGGCATCAAATCGCCCTGTCAGCGTCAAGGAACCCCACTTCAAAGTATTCCCCGAGTTCGTTGGTGCGTCATATATGCGAAGATACGAGCTCTTTTGCCGAAATCTTGTTCTGGAACGGCATTACACTTCCGCTGCCTTCATTACCTCATCCAATCAAGACGGCCTCAACGGTACATTTAAAACTCCCGCTGACGATTTGTCAGTCGACCGATTTGCAAGAATTCTTGTCGCGCATGTGGCGACCTTCCTGTAAAATCATGCAGCAAACACTCCATAGACTGATTAACGGCGATGCAAGGGACTTGTCTTTCATTGAGGATGAGTCGATACATCTCGTTGTTACATCCCCGCCTTATTGGAACCTCAAGCGCTACAACGACAATAGGGATCAACTTGGCCACGTTCAGGATTACGAAGCATTTCTCACCGAATTGGAAAAGGTATGGCGGCACGTATTCCGCATCCTTGTTCCCGGTGGACGCCTGGTTTGTGTTGTCGGAGATGTCTGTGTAGCCCGCCGCACCTTTGGACGACATCTTGTGTTCCCCCTTCATGCAGATATCTGCGTCATATGCCGACGCATTGGTTTTGATAACCTGAATCCAATAGTATGGCACAAAATTGCCAACGCATCCTATGAAGTTACAAATGGCTCAAAGTTTCTTGGGAAGCCCTATGAACCGAACGCAATTATCAAGAATGACATGGAGTTTATCCTTATGCAGAGGAAACCCGGTGGATATCGAAAACCAACTGAAGAACAGCGCAAGGCAAGTAAAATAAACAAAGAGGAGTTTGATCGCTGGTTTCAGCAGATATGGAACATTACCGGTGCTTCAACCAAGCATCACCCTGCGCCGTTTCCGCTGGAGCTGGCTATGCGTCTGGTACGGATGTTTTCGTTTACCGGGGATACCGTGCTTGATCCGTTTTTGGGTTCAGGCACAACGATGATTGCGGCTATGAGAACAGGACGTAACAGTGTCGGCGTTGAAATTGATCCCGAATATTGCAGGATGGCGGCGAGATATCTGAGAGTTGAAAACAATGGTTCTGCTCCAAACCTAAGACTGTTCTTTGAAAAGACAGACCCGACGCAGGCATGCAGCGTGATGGAGGACCAAGCAATGTATGAGATCAAACCGGCAAAAAAGAAACTTGGATAGTATGTTTACAGCCGAACGTCCTTTATTATTTCAATAATTTTTTCATCATGGCGCCGCCATTCTTCTTTCTACTTTCAGCCTGAGCCTGATGTAGTTTTGGATAATAACCATGACGGTAGAGGCCGCACCTCTTTCGGAGCCGTGTTCCCGCTTTCGCAACTGGGACATATTGGCTCCCTCTTCTCTTCTTCATATACGCGAAAGCCGCGACCGCAGTCTTTGCACTCGTATTGCTTACCCGACATTTTCTCTCACCTCCTCAGCCATGTTTTAATCAGAGGATTATTATACCACATTATTGTCTGTCGCAACCGGACAACTAAATCACGATGCCAATAAACGCAGCACACCGAAATCCCATGGGGCATGAAAGTTCCGTTCGCTCAAAGGGGACCACGAGGCCCAGTGGGGATGGGAGGTCTTGTTGCCGCACTTATACAGATTACCCCGCCACTCTCGGCTCCCCACCTTTCCGAGACTCCCCGCATAGCTATTCAGAAGCGCCAAGGGAATAGCGAATTCCAGTAACCACGTGACTTCATCCTCTACCTCATGCTCCACAATGGGCGGGAGACTGCCGTAGACCGTTATCTGCCGACCTTCCGCAGGAGAAAGCGGCGTAGCTCCCGCCACTCGCCCGTTAATCCTGGTCGGATCCGTCACATATGAAGCGAGCAAGGCGCCGCAGCAGTTGAACTCAAAATTGAAGTAGCCCTTGCCGGGTTTCGGCTGCACAAAGAGCTCGACACAACTATCTTCATAGACCGGGGCCTGAAAACCGGTATGGATACATCGCACATATCGGTCCCGGACAAAGAACAGCCCGTATAGGCAACTATCGTCGTATAACAGCTTGCATCGAACAAGCGGCCGATGCGAAGTGCTTTCCGGTCTGAAGCAATCGATGCCGAGAAAAGGGGTTTCACCCCAGGCAGGTCCATCCCAGAGTCCGCGCAACTCCGGAGGTCGAGCAGTCTTGGGAATGTCGTGACAGTGGTCGCTCATGAGATGGACAAATTATGACGCGCAGGAAGAAAAATTGCAACGGTTCTATCCGGCAGTAAGGGCAATTCCGCGTTTCCCAACGTTACTTAATCGGCGACTTGTCCTTGCACATGGTATTTTGGAGAGATACTCCTATAATTCAAAAACATCCGCATTTCCGGGCCGAGGCGATTTTTGATGCATGAGTAGGCGCGCAAGGCCACTTCCCCGGGTTCAGTTTGGTATAGTTACAAAAACAAAATCCATAAATTAAACAAATTATTTGGAATGACACTCCATAAATTAATATTATTTATCCACATTTTCCGTAAAATCCTTCAGAGCAGATGCCGCATCCACACATTATTACACGGAAAATATGAAGGGACAGGCTAAAAAGGCTTGCCTTTTAGTAGACCTCTTCATGGCTTCCGATGTCGATGGGTACTATTTGATTATCCTCAATGATAAAGAAGATTGAGATTCTGTATGATATGCTGATAGATACCGAATGCAGTTCCGACAACTTTCCCTGAAGTTTGTGCAGTCTCAACGATGGATGAAAAGGGTTAATTTCCAGCAATTTAAGTGTTTTTTCATACTGACCGAGAAGTTCCGGATGTTTCTTGAAGAACTTCCTCGCCCTTTTGTTATAACTATCCGTGTATAGGATTTCAGCCACGGGTTATTCTCTTGACATGTTTCTCAACGGTTTCTTTTTTGACCTTGCCCCTTGCAAGATCATCCTTTGCTTCACGCAGGGCGGTTTCCAACTCGCATTCTCTTAAATAGCTGTATTGTTCGATGGGTAAAACCACAAAGCGATTCTTGCCTCTCACAGATATAATTGTTTCCTCACCGGAACAAGCGGCTTTGTCTAATGCGGCAACACCTTTTGTTTTAAGTTCATTTGCAGTAATAATTGTTCCCATTACAACCTCCTGTTACAGTAAATAACGATCAGATTACAATATCATGTTCGTACTATTAATAATACTCTTAACAGTGCTTATTGTAAAGTCGTAATGATGGAATAACCGGGTCATACGGACAGGAAAGCTCCTCGCCTTCTCATTTACTTTTTCATTTCATATTTTCTATGCATTTCCGGCCAAAGTGATTTTTATGCATAAGCAGGCACGCAAGGGACAGGGTTCGCAGGCATACTACCAGTACGTCGGAGAAGCATGACCCGAAGCGGAACGTGGTCAGGTGCAAAAAGCGCGAGGCCACCCCCCCCCAGATGATTACGATTGTCTATTTCTATAATCCTTATAACCAAACCTCTTTATCGCCTCTACCCTGCCCTCTTCCTTTATTATCGCAATATCCGGAAGATTGATGCCGTTAAAGTTAGTGCTTTTCACGATACTATAGAGGGCCATATCGGTAAAAATCAGCTTATCGCCACGTTTGAGCGGCTTGTCGAAGGAATAGTCACCTATCACATCGCCTGCGAGGCAGCTTGGTCCTGCGATTCTATAGCCGTGTTTCTTCTCTCCCGCCTTGCCCGACTTCATAATATGCGGTCTGTAGGGCATAAGGAGCACATCGGGCATGTGGGTTTCCGCCGACGCGTCGATGACGGCAATATCCGCCTCGTTTTTGACGATATCCAGAACGGAAGAGATCAGAACCCCTGCATTCAGGACACTCGCCTCGCCGGGTTCGAGATATACCTGCACTCCGTACCTTTTTTTGAAGGTATTTATAAGCTTGATGAGCCGCTCCAGATCATAATCATCGCGGGTTATATGGTGACCGCCCCCGAAATTGACCCATTTCAGCCCTTTTATGTATGGTCCATAGAGACTTTCAAAAGATTTCAGGACTCTTTCAAGAACATCCGAATTCTGCTCGCACAGGGCATGGAAATGGAGCCCGTCTACTATGCCTTTGTGTTTGGGGAATTCCTTGCTAAATATATCATGGATAATCCCCAGCCTTGAAGAGGGCGCACAGGGGTTGTACATTTCCGTTTCGACTTCGGCATGTCCCGGATTGACCCTCAATCCAACCTCCACGCCAACCTTTTTTGCCATCTTTCCATATCTCTCAAGTTGATAGAATGAATTAAATATGATTGAATCTGAATACTTCAGTATCTGTCTGATTTCTTTTTCATTGTATGCTGCCCCGAAGGTGTGCACCTCTTTCCCGAATTCTTCCCGGCCAAGCCTCGCTTCATTAAGACCGCTTGCGCACGTACCGTCCAGATACCTGCTCATCACCGGAAAGGTGGCGAATGAGGCATATGCTTTCAGGGCATGCAATATCTTGCAACCTGTGCGGTCCTTTACATATTGCAAGACTCGCATGTTTTCTTCGATGAGGGTTTCGTCGATGAGGTAAACCGGCGTCGTAATAGTGCCTGCTGCGATCGCGAGAAATCGTTTGTTCGCCGCGGTAAAGCTTTTCCTCCTGACGTCTTTAATCGCCCGAACTGTTTCTTCAACTTTTCTATCAATATCCATCAGGTAAGCTTCACACCTTATCCGGAAGCGCTGTATGCTCAACTACCTGCCAGGGAAGCCCGTATGCATTCAATGCCTCCATAAACTTATCGGGGTCGAGCTGCTCAATATTGTATACCCCGGACCCCTGCCAGACTCCTGTAAGCACCATCATCGCCCCGATCATGGCGGGGACGCCTGTTGTATAGGCAATCGCCTGCGTTCCGGTCTCTCTGAAGGCCTCTTCATGGTCGCAAACATTGTAGATATACCGGGTAATGACTTTCCCGTCTTTTTTCCCGGTCATAATGTTGCCGATAACCGTCTTCCCTGTATATTTTGTTCCAAGGGAGGCGGGTTCGGGAAGCAGTGCCTTGAGAAACTTTATCGGAACAATCTTCTGCCCCTCATAGTCAACCTCATCTATACGTGTCATACCCACGTTCTGAAGCACCCTCAAATGGGTGAGGTAATTTTCAGAGAATGTCATCCAGAACCTGACCCGCTTCAATCCTTTTATATTCTGAACCAGCGACTCGATCTCCTCATGGTAGAGCAGATAGCTTTCCTTAAAACCTGCAATGGGATAATCAAAGCTGAAATGGACGCTGCCTTCCTCGATGATAGCGGGCGTTTCGATCCATTTCCCATCTTCCCAGTGTCGCACTGCCTGCGTCACTTCCCGGATATTAATTTCAGGATTAAAATTTGTAGCAAATACATAACCATGGGTTCCGGCATTGCAGTCCAGTATGTCCAGATAGTTAATCTCGTCGAAGAGATGTTTACGGGCATAGGCGGTAAAAACATTCGTTACGCCAGGGTCGAATCCCGAACCGAGGACTGCCATGATCTCTTTTTTCCTAAACCGCTCCTGATATGCCCATTGCCAACTGTATTCAAAGTGTGCTTCATCCAATGGTTCATAATTCGCGGTGTCTATGTAGTGCACCCCTGCAGCCAGGCAGGCATCCATAATGTGCAGATCCTGATAGGGAAGCGCAAGATTAAGCACTACATCCGGTTGAAATGTATTTATGAGAGCGGTGAGTTCCGGGACATTGTCGGCATCCACCTGCGTCGCTTTAATGTCTCTGCCGTATCGCCTTCTGATATCGTTCTTTATTGCCTCGCACTTTGAGGGTGTCCTGCTTGCCATCAAAATTTCTTTGAATACTTCCGGTACCTGCGCGCATTTGTGAGCTGCAACTGTGGCAACGCCTCCGGCCCCTATTATCATTATTCTTCCACGGCTCTTTGTATTATTCATAAGCGGTCTCCTGCATAACGGATTACATATGTTCTATTCTATATTATTTTTTGGCTTAATATCAACTTCCAGGGCATAGAATCAACGGATTCTCCCTTCGCCGGAGTTGCGACAAGGGAGAGAAACAACAATATGCCGGGATTAGTGAAGTCGATATGCCATTTAACAGGAAAGTATATGCCGATTGAGCTACCGACTTCCTGGAGGATGTAAACGCCGGTTTTGCGCTGCCTGCTAATGGGAACACTATTTATCCCGGTTATTGCCCCTTATTTTCTTGCCGCTCCAATCACCTCTTCGCAGGGTATCATGATGTGATTATCTCCGGAACGGAAACGCCCTGCTGTTTTTATGACATTCAGCTTTATGTTTGACGCAATTTCCTCCGGTATGTTTTTGAGCAGCATCTGGAGACGACCGCTTATTCCCAACACTCCCTCCCAGTATTCCTCTGCGCTTTCCGTCTCAAGAACAACGCTATGCCTGGAGGTATGAATGTCTTGGAAGCCTGCATCGGAAAGCGCTTTTTCAAGCATTCCTTCCGGTCCGAAATCGAACCACATAGGCGCCCCGGGCACAACAGCAGCGGGCCACAGTTCCCGTATCGTTTTTGCAACGATCCCGATTGTAAGGGCACGGTCAGGAGTGCTCCACACGGAAAGCGCAAGGACGCCATGCGTCTTTTTCAGGACACGCCGCATTTCATACAGCGCCTTCATCCGGTCTGTCATGTGTACCAGGCCGTGATTGCATAATACGACATCGAACAAATCATCCGGAAAAGGCAAAGCTTCCGCATCCCCTTCCTGGAAGGTGACATTCTTCAGGCCTCTTTCTTCAGCTTTCCTCCTTGCCAACTCTACCATTCCAGGTGCAAGATCCACTCCTGTCACTGTTCCGCCAGGCGCCGCCAAGTGTGCTGCCATAAGCGAAGGGATCCCCGGCCCGCAAGCAACATCAAGGATATGCCGGCCCGGTTTGAGCCCTGCGTTTTCGATAAGAGGCCGTGCGTACATTTCGAATATCCTGCTTCCGTACTTTTCATAGTTCGACGCGGTCATGCTATAAACTTGACGCTCAATGTTTTTATATTGTACCGGATCAAATGGTGTCATTGATCTACCTCCCTTTTTTCTACAGGATTTTGTCAAAATACATCCGAATTCTTGTCTCTCGCCCTCTCCCCCGTTTTTCAACGGGGTCGTTCGAGACCGCAGAGTTCGCGGAGAGAATCTTTTGCTTCCAGCCTGATTTTAAGAGAAGTCAATAAAATCAGGCCGTGGAATTGCCATAAATTAAGCAGTCTCATAATTCACGGCAAAAATAATATAAAAAACTCTGCGTTCTCTGCGAACTATGCGAGAGATAAATTTATCTTGTTCTCCTTTTCCATGCAAATATTGACAATATCTTCTACAGGGTACAATGAGGATTTACAAAAAGACAATCACCCAAACGGGTGATACGGCAACAATTATGTGAGTTTATGCGAAGCTGCCCAGACCGCCGCCTGGGTTCGGTCTGTAACACCCAATTTTGAGAAGATATTCCGGACATGTGTCTTTGTTGTATCAGGTCTGATACTGAGGATACCGGCGATCTCTTTGTTGGAAAAACCTCGTGCAATAAGTCTGAGAACCTCCTGTTCGCGACGAGTCAGGGCAACCTTTTGCCCGTCCGTGGAGGTTTTTTCACGGTCAATAATCCCTGCTGCATTCAATTCCCTTAATGCCCCTTCAAGGGACTCGATATATCTCCTGCGTTGTTTCTCGTCTTTCTTTTTATCTGTGATCGGTATAAGGATTTCGAAGATGTGCTTGACTACCCCGTGCTCATCAAAGATCGGGTATGCCCTGACTTCAGCATATCGCCGCTCCTTATTAGGCAGATCAAGCCATCTTTCCATGATGCAGGGCTTTCCCGTATCGGAAACAATCTTTAAAAGACAGACCGGGCAAGGGGTATCTCTTCTGCGCCATACCTCATAACAGGGTTTTCCGATCATCTCGCTAATGGGTTTTTCAACATTAACAGCCATGATCTTGTTGGCCCAGAGAACCGTATAGTCTTTATTGAGTATATTGACGGCAATATCCGGGGCAGTCTCGAAGACTGCTTTTAAGAGATTCAATGAAGCATCAAAGGAAAGATTCGTTTGTTCCACTGCTCAATCCTGCCTTTAACCGGGTTTTTATCCTGTCCCGTTGAGCAAATAACAGTACATATACGTTTGTTGCCGATGCAGTATCAATGCTCTATGTGCCTGTTTGCTTATGTCGCGGCTTGATTTCCAATGCATTTAATTATTTTTATGCAGAGGTTTGTTCGCATCGATATAACTTAAGAGCGTGTAGATCAATTTGGCGGCAAGAAAATCCGGGGCCTTAGAGTCTGACGGACAAAGCTCAACAACGTCAAACCCGACGATTCGTTTTGATTTCGAGACAGCATAGAGGAGCTTCATAACCTGATGCCAGCCTAAACCGCCCGGCTCGGGAGTCCCCGTTGACGGCATGATACCGGTATCAAAGACATCAAGATCAATGGTGATATACACACTGCCGGTGAGCAAGCGAGCTGCATTTTGTATCCATTTATCGGAATCATGTATCTTATGTGCGAAAAACATCTTTTTATTGTCAACGCCCGGACGCTCCGAAACGTCCATGCTGCGTATTCCCACAGAAACAATGTTCTCAGTAAATTCCCTGACCCGGGCAATAACGCAGGCATGGCTATAAGGGGTCCCTTCATATGAGCCGCGAGAGTCGGCATGGGCATCAAGATGCAAAATACTGAGATCCTTATAATGCTTTGCATAAGACTTGATAACGCCGATAGAAACGGAATGTTCTCCTCCGAGTGCAACTACAAGCTTGTCATCTCTAAGATAACGCGTGACTGCCTCTTCAGTTTTTTTTATCAAAGCAGAGGAGGAAGTCGCACGGATCGGCTTGGCAGTAAAAATCCCCTTTTTGTAGACCTCGCTGTCGGTCTCTATATCATAAAGTTCGAGATACGGAGATGCCTCAATTATAGCTGCAGGACCTTTGTCGGCCCCCTTAAGCCATGTGCTGGTTTTGTCAAAAGGAATTGGGAGTATGACTGCAAAGGCCCGGGCATAATCAGTGTCATCGTTGGGCAACCTGCAAAAACTAAAAGGATGCTTCGGCATTTTAGTCGATAATAAATACTGCCGACGCGAGTACTGTGGTCCAGAGACCGTCTTTATTTCCCTCAGCAGACTGGCAGATGTTTTTTGTTTTGAATATATGGCCGCTCGCTGTGTAAGACTGCTTACGCTCATCCCATGCCTGATTCGGATCAAAAGGAATGTCGAGTGTCGTTGCAAGCATTGTAGCTGCAAGGTCTTCAGCGTATTCACCGGAAACAATGGCCTTTTCGCCAAACGCATGGTGCTCGGAGATATAGCCGTACTGGGAGTGATCCGTCGGTCTGGCAAGTCCGATTGCTGCAGAAATAAGGCGGTTCGGTTCATTTGTCTCGTTTCGGGACATTACGCAATACGTAATCTGACCTGGATCGAGAAGCTCTAAACCGGCAGCCCTTGAAATAATCTTACATCCGGGCGGGAATATGCTCGACACATACACGAGATTACATTTCTCAATGCCGGCACTTCTTAATGCAACCTCGAAGGACGATAGTTTGTCTTTATGGACACCTACTCCTTTCGTAAGAAAGACTTTTTTCGGGGTCATTTTTGCAACTTCCTTCATCACCTTCTACTCCCAGAGTACTACGCCGGCAAATACCGCGCCAATAGCGATAACTTTATATGTGGCCGAAATAGCCATTATTTCTTTTATTGCCCGGTTCCTTACTTCCATGCCCTTTTCGACCATCTTTTTGACCTGCTCCACTACAACACGCTCTTCAGCTCTTGCCGAATACTCCATAATTAAACCCGCACGATTTACATCCTTTGGTATACCTATTGCCACAGCGGCAGATATCACTTCTCCGGGAACATCGCTATAAAGAGATGCATAAGCTGTCGGCACAAGGGCTCCTTGCGGCATTGGAACCGGAGGGGGTTTAATCTCTTCACAGCCCGGCGGAAGAATGCTGCTCATCCTCACCAGGTTGGTGTCTCCGACACCCGAAGCCAGAAGAGCACCATCAAATGCATTTAATAATGAGAATCCTTCAGACGAACCGCTGACAAGAAAAAACTTCGTGGGTGTTTTAATAATCACTTTAACCACCTCCCAAACTCTTCAATACCCGGCAAGTCTTCGGGTTACTTCTCTTTATGCGTTCCGTACTTTTTAAAACATCAATTTACAGCCATCTACATACTTTTTGCCTGTCAGGAGGAGGAACACCTAAAAATTGGGAGGCGAAGATACCCACAAAACACACGCCTTGTTATTTCGCCTGTTTGCTATATAATGCTTCTTTGATGCTTTAAAATAAAAGCATTCACCCTTTTTCAGTTTATATGGTTTCCCGCCAAGTACAAGTTCAATGCCTCCATAAAGGACAAAACCAAACTCCTCTCCTTCGTGAGGCTCATCCTCAGAGGTTTTTTCACCTACATCCAGCTCAAGAAGCGCCGGGTCCATCAGCCTGTTCTGGGCTGCCGGGACAAGGATTTGAAATATCTTCACCTCTTCATGTTCCATGTCAACCCTGTCCTTCATCTGAAAAACAATCTTCTCGTCAAAAGCACCGTCAAAAAACGTCGAGGGTTTTTCATCGAGGGCATCAAGTATTCCGATGAGGCTCTCCACAGACAATGATGTAAGGTTCCGCTCTACCTGGGAAATGAATCCCTTTGTAAGCCCGGCTCTGATAGCAAGCTCTTCCTGCGTCAAGGCTTTAGCCTGCCTTAGCATCTTTATCCGTTCACCTATGCTCGATCCGTCAATTTTCATGATAACAATATAAGCTACTTAAAAGTTTACATTATTAAACAAAATAATAATAATTTTTGTCAAGTACTTTTTTATTTAACTTTAATGCTTACTATGCTAAACTTGATAAAGGTTGAGGTAAATGCTTGTAAAACAATCACTTATAGAGTTTTTCAGGGACAATAACATTGATACTATTTTTCATTTACCCGGGATTCACACACTTCCCTTAAATGAAAGTCTTGTAAAATCAAATATTAACAGTTTTATGGGAAGACATGAAAATAATATTACTGCAATGGCAGACGGTTATGCGAGGTCATCAGGCAAGGTCGGAGTGATTATCGTCACGCCCGGACCGGGTCTTGGAAATGTTGTTTCCGGTTGTATGGAGGCATACAGCAACGATGTACCGCTTTTCATCATACATGTGGATACCGGAAGAGAAGAAATCGGAAAAGGGATACTCCATGAACTTGTTGAGCCGGAGGTAATCTTTACCCATTTTTCCAAAAAAACCTATTCCATATCAAAAACAGAAGAAATAATATCTGTATTTAATGATGCTTATCAAACCGCTGTTTCAGGACGGAAAGGCCCGGTCCTTGTTTCAATACCTTATACATTTTTCGAAAAAGAGATGCCGGGAAAAGCTGAGAGCGTAGAGCGGGAAGCGGAGAGCGTAGAGCGGAAAAACATAAGCAATGACCTGAGCAAACTCGAAGAGGTTCTGACAGGGAAGAAACGGCCTGTAATTATAGGCGGCACATCATTGATGTTTGAAGAGGCGCGGCCGATTATCGACGACATATGCATGGGGTCATCGATACCATTCCTCACAACCACAGGGGGGAAAGGGATAGTAAACGAAAACAGCATATACAGCTTTGGTAATATAATGCAAAAAAACATCGCTAAAGAGATTCTCTCATTGTCCGATATCGTTATAGCGATCGGGACGAGGCTCCGCGATGTGGATGCAAAACGCAGAGGCATCAAGGTTAAAGAACTTGTCCATATCGATATTGATAATAAATGGACCGGTAAAAATTATGCAACAAAGTTAGAGATCGTCGGAGATATAAGACAAATGCTGGAAGACCTCAGCCAAATATTGAAAGGCAGAAGGTTCGACTGGGATATCGGAGCGCTTAAAAAAACGCATATAAAGGGTTTGGAACAGATAAGAAAGTTATCACCGGGATTTCCTCTGATAAACCTTATACGGAAGTCAATCCCTGACGATACAATGACAGTGTGCGATTTGAATTTCCCTTCTTATTACGCAGAATATTATTTTCCTGTTTATCACCAGAAAACATTTATCATGCCGAGGGGCATATCTCCTATTTTTTACTCACTTCCGGCGGCTATCGGTGCAAAAATCGGAAGGCCCGACAGGCCTTGCCTCACTCTTTGCGGGGATGGCGGCATTATCTCTGCGATTGGGGAGCTGACCACAATTGTAAAATATAATATCCCTGTTGTAATCTTTGTTCACAACAATAACAGCTTTGGCATTCTTGAAGACGTAATGAACAATAATTACGGGATCAAAGATTTCATGACGCTCAATAACCCCGATTTTTGCAAGTTAGCCAACGCCTTCGGCATCAAGTCGAAAAAGACTAAAAGTTTGGACGGTTTAAAAAGGATTTTTCTCCGTGACGTAACATGGAATGAACCGTTTTTGATTGAGTTTGACTGTCCCGTTTTACCACCACCGTGGAGAGTGTGATTTTAAATTCAGTATGGTTCGCATCCATCCGGCCTTACAACTTGCCGCACATAAAAGCTCTGATTTGAACAAGTTAGTTCGGTTCAACCACAGTCCGAATTGCAATGTCAATTCACCTTATTCTTCTTTCGTTCCTCTGTCAGTTTATCCCTTTTTGCCGCAGCCTCCGCAATAAGCTGAGCAAGTTCAGAGGACATCTCCACAAACTCGCCGTAGTCCGTATGTTCCCCACCAACGCTTGGCGCTTTATACTCCAAGGGTCCGGCCGGCGAGAAATCATCCTCAGCAATAACAAGGCCGAAGTGTCTCACGATGGATTCTTCAACTATATCATCGAGCGGACTTGCATTCCGCTCCTTAACGTCAATGTCAAGTATCGGCTTCATCCTGGATTTCATTTCTTCAAAGGTACCGCCGGCTCCACCTCCTACAGCAACAGAAATGATCTCTTTGGGATCAAATGCGTTGACTACAGTATACATGGTTGTTGGAGCGCCAAAGCCGCTGGCATGAAACCACGCTTTCCTATAATCGTCAAACGTCTTTCCCTCTCTAAGTCTCCGGTGAATTATAGCAATAAACTTCATCGTTCCCCTCCTTCAGATCCCGCTGCTTTAGTATCGATTCTTGCCGACATGGGTGTAAGCCGGAGCCGGCTTTGCGGGAGATTGGCTGCTTGATGGGTTATGTGTTTCAATTATTTCCATTTCCGTGTTAAGCAATTCCCACCTATTTGATCTTTTCCTCTAGTTTTGGGATTAGGTCATTCAGAATTATTAAAACCTGCACGGCCATTTCGTACGTAACTTGATTAATAATCGATTCTTCTCCGTACCGATTGGAAACCAACTTAACAGAGCCGTCTACCAAGTGGAGTAACTCGGAAGGGATTTCTGGATCTACATGCGCACCACCCAGTTTATTGGCAGCCCAAATAATCAATTGGCTCCTCGTATACCTGATCTTACCCTCTACATAAACAATTTCATTCCAGTATTCATCAAACTCTTTATCGATCAAAAATGGTGCATCAAATAAAGGTGTTTTATTTCCTATAGTAAAACCGGTATACAGCACAACATAGGGATCAATCTTGTTCTGATCCCTCCCTTTAAAACGAATGCGAAAGCCATATTTTTTAGGTAGATCAGGCAAAATAGGAGTTGACGTTCTCGATTTATGGAACAACGTTCTGATCGTTGACGCAATTTTAAGGGCAAAGTGCTCCTTTCCGCTAATATACTCATCGGTATCCGATTGTAAAAAATCCCTTTGCGATCTTAACTGCTTTAAATAATCTTTATCAGTAAGTTGATACATTCGATAACTCCGTGAAGCGGTTAGTTCATCTAAATACCTATAGTGAATGCCAACTCATAAGCAGCACCTCCTGCTGCTTATGAATGTATACAAAAGTGTTACCTGTGTACCCAGAATAATCTGTTACCTATGTGTCCGTTCGGTCAGTGAGGAGAGGTCAGAAGATTGCATAAGAGAAGGGGTGGGCGTTGTTTGAGAATCAATAACATATTTACTAAAGAACGTCTCCTTCTGACCCCGGAATGGAAGCATCGGGACTCCAGTTCCAGGGGTCCCAAAATGAGAGTTCTGCCCCAACCGCATAATTGGGTCATCTTGCGCGTTTGAAATGATCTGTAAACGGATGTCTAGTTTCCTCGTATGATGGTCTACTTGGTAATCACCGGGATATATGTCTTGAGGAGCTAACGGGAGAATCATGATAATCCGGGTTACGTAATCATCATCTCCACCAGACAAGATGTCGGCAGCTTTGCCTTGCATCAGCGAAGCATTTGCCATATCAAGATTTATCGGAATTCCCAGTTTGTCTTTCATGCAGCTAATTCCATTCTTCTACATCTAACAACGAGTTGAGCCGGAGTTCAAGCGATCGGCTCGAACGTCTGGTTGGACAAGGTTTTTCTCCATAGTTCTTTCAAATTTAGTAATTTAATGGGCGTGCCTCTCTCTTCTATGCACCGCCGCACCTATCCCGGAAAAACTTATAATTCACGACCTGAACCCATAATAGGTTCCGGCTTGACCAGGCACTCCCGAATACCGCAATATGTTCAGAAATCTTTCAGATTTAGGACCCTTGCCGCATTCTTATATGCAACCTTTTCAATATCGGGCTGGTTGACTGGCAGATGCTTCAAAAAATCAACGGCGACTTTGTTCGATTCAAACGGCCAATCTACTGAAAACAAAACACTGTCTATTCCCAGGACTCCTAAAGCACAAAGAAACGAAGGGTATGAAAAATTGCCACTTGTTGTGACTATCATGTTTTCTCTCATATACTCGGCAGGCGACCTCTTCAGTCCTTTATCCCGCGCATAAGCCCTCAATCGATTGTTTATCCTGTCCAGGTTATAAGGGATGGATTCTCCAAGATGTCCGAGAATTATTGTGAGTTTGGGAAACTGGTCAAACACGCCGGCGGTGAGCAGTCTCATAAAATGACAACTGGCATCAACCATAAAACCCCATTCAGGGCCTGAAAGCTCTTCTCTTCCCTTGAAGTATGCCTGTTTCATTTGAGATACCGGAAAGTCGGGATGTATATAGATAGGGACATTGCGGGACTCGGCCAACTCCAGAACAGGCCAGTATTTCATATCGTCAAGAAACTCCCCGTTGATCGACCCACACACAAATCCACCCACAAATCCGGGAGTGTTGAGCGCCCGGTCAAATTCGGTAACGGCCACCTTGGGATCTGCAAGAGGAAGGGATGCAAAGGCGGAAAACCTTGAAGGATACCTTTGTATGGCCTCGGCTGCTTTCTCATTGCCCTCCCTCATCATTTCAAGCGACTCCGAGGGGTCCTCAACCTGAGGGCCGATAAACGAAAGCACCTGCATGTCGATGCCGGCCTCATCCATCGCGGCAATACGTCTCTCGCCCAAATCCAGTATTTCTTCTGCAACATCACTTTGTATGAGTTCCTTCGATGTTTCCATTGTGAATCTGTGGATTTGCAGTTCTTCCTCTACGAGCCCGAGTGAGCGCTGAGTGAGAAATTCTTCTTCCAAGCCAATAATTTTCACTTATTATCCTCCTCTCTTGTAAATCTGTCCAACATAAAGTTCAGCGAGAGGCCCGATTTCTGGCCGATTCGCTGGAACGTCTTGTTAAGCGTTTTGTTGAACGAGTCAGCTCCAGAAGAGACCGTAGGGCACTGTTTACTGAAGCCGAATCATGGAATGCCTTCGCTATGTCAGGATCGAGTATAATCACGTTGGAACCTTCTTCGATTAATCTATGGTAGTATTTTCCGCGAACAGCTTTCGAATAGTCGAAATCATATTCTGAACGTAATTCATCGATGTCTTGTTTCTTGTTTTTATTTTTCATGTTTTTTCCTCTCATGCGCAGTTGCAGGTCTTGCGCTTATAATACGTGTACTTTTTCTCCTCTCGGAGTATGCAACTACAAGCAGCCTATTTTGTGAGGAGAACCCAATGGTTATAAACCGCTGTTCATTTACAGAATGGTCAGGATCATTGAAGGTTGCCGATAATTGATCATAAAACACTGTAACGGCTTCATCAAAAGTAACCCCATGTTTTTTATAGTTTCTTCTGGCTTTTTCAGTGTCCCATTCAAATTGCATTGTTAATTATCTTATCTCATATTTATGATATTTTCCATGCTTAACGACGAGGTCACCTGCGCGGCGGACGGACGATGGGGCTGCAAAAAAAACCTTATGGAATTGAGCCCGATATGCTTCCGCGTCAGGTGCACTGACTTGTTGTAGCTATTGATTGTTTTCCCCCATTTTGTCTTTCAATTTGTCTTTGTTTCTTTCATTATATCATGTTATTTGCT
>Ga0074199_1000794_pt1 | contig 39505 bp, 36 predicted proteins | sample EPASupsiteSAE347_FD_64528 | JGI IMG/M metagenome (GOLD analysis project Ga0074199, IMG submission 64528) | Bioremediated contaminated groundwater from EPA Superfund site, New Mexico - Sample SAE3-47 | ecosystem: Environmental > Aquatic > Deep subsurface > Groundwater > Contaminated ... | reverse complement strand
AAGAGGGATACATTCAGATTTTACGACTCGGTGGGTGTTGCGGGCGAATACCGGTGGTTCAAGCAGCTTACTACCAGGGGGTGAAGCACGAAAGGAATACCTCTTGTGCTTCGCACCCGGGCAACAAGTTGCCCGGGCCACCCGTGGGAGCGTTGGAACGAGGGGGACGAACTTACGGTGCGGTGATATAGTGTCCTTTAGACTGAGACGCTGTCGTTCACGTTTTAAATGTTTTCTGTCCCTTCATCGAGAACGAGTATTCCAGGGAGACAAGCGTGGCCACAACAAATGGAGGCTTTGCAGGCAAAGTACTTAGAGTCGACCTCTCCACCGGTAAGATCAGCTTCGATGATACCGTGGAAAGGTACCGGGAGGTACTGGGGGGTACGGGCATCGGCTACAAGGTGATCTGGGAGGAGGTTTCAGCGGGGGTTGCACCATTCGATGCCGCCAACAAGATCGTCTTTGCCACCGGGGCACTGGCCGGGACCGGCGTTCCATGCAACGGCCGCACCGCCGTGACCACCCTGTTTCCGTCCTGCTGGCCCAAGCCTCTTGTGGCGAGCGGGCACATGGGCGGCCAGTTTGCCGCGAAGCTCAAGTATGCCGGCTATGACGCGCTGATCGTCGAGGGCAAGTCCGATAAGCCCGTGTGGCTCTTCATTCGCGACGGCAGGGTGGAAATCCGTGACGCAAGGCATCTCTGGGGCACCGGCATTCGCCGCACCACCCTCGAGATCAGCCAGGAGATGGGGCCCGAGTGCGCAGTGGCGGCTATCGGTCAGGCCGGTGAAAACCTGGTGCCCCTGTCCGTGGTCATGAATTCAGTCTCCCACTCGGCCGGCGGCGTGGGTGCGGTGATGGGTGCCAAAAACCTCAAAGCCATAGGCGTGCAGGGCAGCGGCTCGGTGCGCATCGCCGGGGATAGATCCGAGTGGGAGCGCCTGGTCAAGTTCCACCTCTCAATCCTGGGCGGCAACAATCAGCATGTGGTACCGAGCTTCCCCGATCCGCACTCCGAATACTACAATCCCCGCTCACGCTGGGTGGGAGCTCCGGGAAGACGCTGGGGCGCGGCCGATCCTCCGGTGGAGATAAACGGCGGCCTTTACGACCTGAACCGGATCGCCTTTCGCAGCAACAGCGGTGCTTTCTTTCTGGGCGAACAGGCCTGGAAGCACACGGTTAGAGGCAACGGCTGCACCGGATGCCCCATTCGCTGCCACACTATCCTCAAAGTTCCTTCGATTGCAGCCAAGTACGGCATCCGGGAGATCGCACAGAATACGTGCGGTGGACTGAACTTTGGCCGCGCCTTCTTCAAGGCTCTTCCCGGCGGCCTCCAGTCTCAGGCGGCTCTGGAGGCCTGCATGGTCGGCATGCACATGGCCGACGATATGGGGGTGTGGTGCAACTACGGTCAACTTCAACGGGACCTGATCAAGCTTTATTACGATGGCACGCTCAAGGCCAAGATCGGCTCCCTGGAGTACGCTTCCTACTCCTGGGATAAGTATGAGAGCGGAGACCCGCTCTTTCTCTTCGAAATCATTCCCCGCGTCGCCATGCGCCAGGGCGAATTGGCCCAGGGCCTTGGTCTTGGTACCGGATACCTTCTGGACCACTGGTCCATCCCCGAGGAGGTATGGACCAAGGATTCCGCGTGTGCCTACTGGAAGCTCGGCCACCCCAAGCACCATGCCAATGAAGACGACGGCCAGTGCGGGGTCATCATCAATACCCAGTACAACCGCGACTCCCAGTGCCACTCGCACGTGAACTTCATACGCAACGGCTTGCCGCTGGAGGTGCAAAAGAAGCTGGCGGCAGAGATCTGGGGGGCTCCCGAAGCTGTGGATGGCGTTGGCGACTATACTCCGATGAACATGCACAAGGCGCGCCGGGCGAGGTGGTCGCTGGTCCGCAAAGAGCTCCACGACAGCCTCGGCCTGTGCAACTGGATGGGACCCTGGGTGGCTTCCCCCCTCAAGGAGCGCGGTTATTCGGGTGACGACAGCCTGGAATCGAGGTTCTACAGCCTGGCTACGGGGCAACAGACGAGCCGCGAGGAGCTGGACCTGATCGGCGAGCGAATATTCGCCCTGCACCGGGCGCTCACCATCCGGGACATGGGTGAAATGGACATGCGCACCCGGCATGACCTCGCCCCTCGATGGATCTACCAGGACACGAACGGGGCTCAGGCCTTCACCCGGGGCACCATCCGGATGGATCCTCAGGATATAGCCAAAGCCATGGACATGTTCTACGAGCTCATGGGCTGGGAGAAGGCCACCGGGGCGCCCACGGCCGATGCTTATGCAAGATTGGGGCTCAAATCCGTGGCAGAGGATCTGGCAGCGAAAAAACTTCTACCGGGAGCAAAACAATGACAGGCGAAGAATGCAAAACACTCAGCCATGCCTTGGCCGTGGCTATCCGTGAGGCGAGCGCTACTGGGAAGCTGGCCGGCAAAGACCTATTGCTGTCCAGCCTGAAAGAGCGCGGCATCCCTGGCTTCGAGGAGCAAGAGAGTCCGGACATGGAAGCCCTTTTGGCCCAAACCCTGGCCACCCACCGGGATTTGGCCGCTTTGACGAGCATCACGGGGGAAACGCTCTACCACTCTCCTACTTTACTCAGCCGGACCTATGCTTCTATCCTGGACCGCAAGGGCTCGCCGGTAGTCCTCATCGCCGAAGAGGTGCGCATGAATTCGGCTCAATACCCCCGTCCCATACCCCCCGACCTCTTCGAACGGGCCCCCTTCGACCTCTCCCCCGCGGAAATCGAAGCCGCCCTCAAATGCATGGCTATGAGCTCAGAATTCCAAGACATCTCCTTCACCACGACTTCCACCGGAGCAGTCTATCTCTTCTCCACCCGCCACCTGGAGCGCCCCTACGCCGCCTTTCTCGCCGAACGGGCCGATACCGGGCTTCTATCGAATCCCTGAAAGATGATTACCGGGACTTGGCTCCCTGCTCGAGACCTCAATCCATGAATCCATGAATCGAATAGGAAGCAATCATGAATCTGATCGCAGTGATCGGAAGTCCACGAAAAGGTAAGGCAACTGAAACATTGGTTGACAAGGCAATTGAAGGCGCCAAATCTGGAAGCCCGAGCTGCCTTGTGAAGAAGATCAACTTGGTGGATTACGATATCCAGTACTGTAGGAATTGCCTGGTCTGTCGGAACAGAAAAACGAATGAGCATCTTTCGAAATGTGTCATCGAGGATGACATGGCTCTGATATATGAAGATCTGCTGGGCAGTGATGCCCTTATCTTCGGCACACCGGTTCACTCCGGATATCCAACGGCACTCATGATGTCATTTCTCGAAAGAATCACCTGGACATTTGCGAAACCCGAGAAGAGTTACTTGACAGTGCATGGATGTCCGGTTCCCAGATCAAACAAGAAACGAAAATCGATTGTTATTGTCACATCAGGGATAGTCCCACCACTATACCGATGGTTTTGCGATTGGGCAACCAGGTGTATCAAGGACATTACCCGCGATACGTTAAATACCAAGACAGTAGGAGATATGTATGCCGGTGATATTGAACACAGAGGGGTCGACTACTACTTTGACAAGGCAATCAGGCTTGGCCGAAGGCTCACTCAGGAAAGTTATCAGGATCATTAGTGGGCTGTTCCTGGTGACGACGTGGATGATCGTTGCTTTGGGATCTTACTGCCTGGCTTCAGAAGAGCTTACTCTCAAAGATGCGTGGCAAGTAATAAGTACAAGGAGATTCGTTGATCTCACCCATGCCTTCTCACCTGGAGCTCCTCATTGGAAAGGCTTTCCCGATGAAAAGCGAGAGACCCTGTACTGGTATGAACCGGGTGTTGGAACATTGGGGAGTGGTTTTTATGCACAGTCCTTCACTCTCGCCGGTCAGTGGGGAACACATGTAGACCCTCCGGCTCACTTCGTGAAAGGCTTGCGCACCGTGGACCGGATTGATGTAAAAGAGATGATCCTGCCGTTAATCGTAATCGATGTTCATGAGAAGGTAGCCAGGAATCCGGATTACACCATCGCCATGGAAGACATCAGGGACTGGGAAAAACGGCATGGTCCTATCCCGGAAGGAGCTTTTGTGGCGATGCGCACTGACTGGTGCAAGCGATGGCCGGATATGGAAGCGATGCAAAATAAGGATGCCAATGGAATCGCTCACTACCCTGGTTGGAGTCTGGAGGTACTGCAATATCTATATGAGGATCGTAAGATCACTGCTTCCGGCCATGAGACAACTGACACCGATCCCGGCATCGCTACCTCGAAGGATGACTATTCATTGGAAGCTTACATATTGAAGCAAAACCACTATCAAATTGAGCTTCTGACGAATTTGGACGAGGTGCCGGAAACAGGTGCCCTGGTGGTAGCGGCTTTCCCAAAGCCAAAGGATGGATCCGGCTTTCCAGCCCGTGTGTTTGCCATCCTGCCGTAGGAAGAGCTACAAAGAAGGACCTTACATGGAATTGCGCCATGCCCGGACCAGCATTTATAACCACGTATCGGGCATTGGTGGGGGTATGTTTATGAATCTGATACCGACATTCGAACTTGGCTTAGGAAATTCCTGGCTGCTATGCCTTCCTCTCTTCGCTCAAATGCTCTATGTTGTCACCATCGAGAAGGATGTAGCCAGACGTATGTCCGATATGACAGGGTATACTGCCAAAGAAAAGTTTTTCACCGTTACGGCGTCAGTCGCATCCTACCCCTTCATGCTCGCCACTGCATGGACACCATTTAGCTCCATTACTCCACTTCTTTGTATCGGCTTGTCGATTTATGTTCTTGGAACGGTGCTCTTCTTTATGACACTGAAGGTCATTGTTGGAGCTCCGCCGGACAAGCTTTTCCTGAACGGACCATATCGGATATCGAGAAACCCGCTCTATGTTGCAGCAACTGCTATGTTTATTGGTATCTGTGTGGCCACGGCCAATATCGTGTTGTTTGTATACCTGGCTTTCTCCGTTTTGTTGCAGCACCACATGATACTCGCGGAAGAGAGGATATGCAGGCAGAGGTACCATTCGTCCTACGAAAGCTACATGGGGCAGGTACCCAGGTATCTGCCGTGGCTCGCCTGATGTCAGATGAGAGGATTGCAATGGAATCTACGAAGTTTGATCGGTCAAGATGGGCCGACCGGAAGTTTTCTCAAGATTACCGGGACGAAGCGAGCTATTACCTGCCGTTTCGTCAACTCTTTGTCGAAGTGACAAAATCAGTTGTTGAACATTTCCTTGCTCACAAAACTACGATCAAGCTCCTCGATCTGGGCTGCGGCGATGGATTTTTTGTCGAGCGTTTCAATCCAGGCCCGGATGATGATGTTGTATTGATCGATGGCTCGAATGAAATGCTTGAAGCCTCCAAACGTAGATTGTCTACTTATGGAAATATTAGATATATCAGGAGCAGCTTTCAAGAGTTGGTGATGAGCGATCCGTTATCGGAAAAGTTTGATTTGGTATTTTCGTCGCTAGCGATACACCATCTTGTTCAAAACGATAAGTTTAATTTATATAGATATATTTATGATCATCTGGAAGAGAATGGCATATTTATAAATTATGATGTAGTCTTGGCTCCAAGTGATCGATTGGAAGATTGGTATATTTCATTCTGGCAACAATATATCGACAGAAATGACCAAACAGAGATCAATGACAGAATGAAAATGATACCATATAGTTATAAAGACAATCCGGACAATGTTCCCGACACCTTGGAAGATCAGATCAATGCGTTAAAGAAGATCGGCTTTTCAAACATAGACTGCTACTTTAAATTCGGAGTGTTCTGCCTGTTCGGTGGAACAAAATAGGCTACCGCCATAAGACGGGACGGGACATGCCTCACGCGGAGCTTGAGTGTTCACCGCAGAGGCGCAGAGATGTTTTGAGATTTCAAAGAGCTTTTCTCTGCATCTCTGCATCTCTGCGGTGAAGAAAGCTCAGCCGGCGCCCGTTCAGAGTATACTTACAGGTTGTCCCGGCTTATGTGGGTAGCCTTCTTTAGATGATTTCCAACGACCCGAAATATTTCCCCCGTAACATCCTGGTGGGGGGTTATCTGCGCCGGAGTCATGTCGTAGACCTCGCCGTCGATAATTTTGCAACGGAGATCGTCAGGAAAGCTTTTGTAGTCTTCGTAGGTGTAGAGGTCCCGTTTCCGGGCCGGATTCGCTGCCATGAGTCAACTCCTCCTCTTTAATCATGCGGATAGTAATCGTGTCACATGATTTCTACCAACCTGTCACGGAATCGTAACATTCATGCTTTATTGTCGGTAATCAGGAAGGCCTTGCAAGAAATAACGGTCAGTGTGATCGGCGTCGGGTTGTGACAAGGTAAAGGTTATGAGGTTATGAGGAGAAGAAGGCTTATGAAATCAAAGTGGATCATTACGATGGCCCTGGTCTTGACATGCTTTGCATCCCCCGGGGCTTGGGCAGGATCTCTCAAGGTGGATGGCTCAACCACGGTGCTCCCCATTGCGCAGAAGGTCACGGAAGCCTTCATGAAGGAATTCCCCGAGGTCAGCATCTCCATTTCGGGGGGAGGGTCCGGGAATGGAATCAAGGCGCTTATCGATGGAACGGCGGACATTGCGGACAGCTCCCGTTTCATCAAAGATGAGGAAGTGAAGCTGGCCGTGGAAAAGGGGGCTTATCCGGTACCTTTTGCCATTGCCTACGACTGTATCGTCCCCGTGGTAAATTCGGGCAATTCGGCAGGCAACCTCACATTGGATCAGCTCAAGGCCATTTACATGGGAAAAATCAGGAACTGGAAGGAGGTAGGCGGGCCGGATGCTGAAATCGTAGTGATCTCTCGGGACACATCCTCCGGCACCTACGAGGTGTGGGAAGAAAAGGTCATGAAAAAGGAGCGTGTCTATGCCGGTGCTCTTCTTCAGGCTTCCAACGGCGCCATCGCACAGGTCGTATCCAAGAACAAGAATGCCCTCGGCTATCTGGGAATCGGGTACGTCGACAAGAATGTAAAAGCGCTCACCGTAAACGGCATTGCGGGCAACGAAGAAACGACTCTGAACGGAACCTTCCCCATTGCCCGGCCGCTTTTCATGTTCACCAGAGGATGGCCGAGTGGAGATGCTCTCAAGTTCATCAACTACGTTATGAACCCGCAGAAGGGACAAAAGTACGTAAAAGAAGCGGGATTCGTTCCCCTCTACTAGCCGCGGCTGCCATCCTTCTTAGAAGGCCTTCTCCCGGACGGTTCTCGAGGGAGAAGGCAAAGAGAGTGAAAAATGATCAATAGCCGTCAGAAAAAAGAGCGGTTCATCCGCTTCTTTTTTCTTTTCGCCGCATCGATTTCCATACTGGTGCTTTCCATGATCCTTCTCTTTCTGTTCGTGGAAGGCGCTCCCATTTTTGGGAAAATATCCGTAACGAGCTTCATTTTCGGACGGGAATGGTACCCGACTTCCTCACCGCCCGACTTCGGTATCTTGGCTCTCCTGGCAGCATCCATCGCCGTAACGGTTCTCTCGGCGGCTATTTCCATTCCGCTTGGCGTCATGACGGCCATCTATCTGGCGGAGATAGCTTCAGCCCGGGTTCGTGAGATCGCAAAACCCGTGGTCGAGCTTCTCGCGGCTTTGCCTTCGGTTGTGATCGGCTTTTTTGGAATGGTCGTCGTCGCTCCCTTTCTTCAGGATAACTTTGAAATCGCCACGGGACTGAACCTGTTCAACGCATCCTTGATGCTGGCCTTCATGTCCGTCCCAACCATCTGCAGCATATCCGAAGATGCCATTCACAGTGTGCCCAAGGACCTCAAGGAAGCATCCCTTGCCCTGGGTGCAACACATTGGGAAACGATTTTTCGGGTCATCTTTCCGGCTTCCCTCTCGGGTATCAGCACGGCGGTTATTCTGGGCATGTCACGGGCTATCGGAGAAACCATGGTGGTCCTCATGGTGGCAGGAGGAGCCGCTATGGTGCCAACGTCCATCTTCAATCCGGTCAGGCCCATGCCTGCGAGCATTGCCGCCGAGATGGCCGAAGCTCCTTTTCGAAGCGATCACTATCACGCCCTGTTTGCCATCGGCATTGTGCTCTTCCTGTTCACGATGCTCTTCAACCTGGTGGCGGACTATGTGGCTCAAAAGCACAAGCAGGTAGGGGCCGCGACGCTATAAGCTCCTTTGAGGATTTACGATCTATGGAATTCATAAGCAGCATGAACCGCCACGCTTCGGTCCGGCAGCCGGTTCCTACGAACGGGTGGACGGCCAGGAGTGAAAATGCCGAGACGGCTGAGCCATCACCCAAGATGCCTGCCCGCACGTCGATCCGTTCGCGCCGCTGGCTTCAAGAAGGCATGTTCAACTTGTTTCGAGGGGCAGCCATCATTAACGGGCTGGCCCTGTTCATCGTTCTTGGCTTTCTTCTCTTTCACGGTTGGAGTGCGATCAACTGGACCTTCCTGACCCGGGCTCCCATGGACTCCATGACCAAAGGCGGTATCTTCCCATGCATTGTGGGGACATTCCTGCTCAGCTTCGGTGCCATGCTCGTGGCTTTTCCCTGGGGAGTGGCCTCGGCGATTTACCTTCACGAGTATGCTCGCCCCGGTCCGGTATTGCGCGTGATTCGTCTGGGGATCAATAATCTGGCTGGTGTTCCGTCGGTTGTTTTCGGCTTGTTCGGGCTTGCCTTTTTTGTCACCTGGTGCAAGCTGGGGGTCAGCATAATTTCGGGGATACTGACACTGGGGGTTCTTATTTTGCCCGTAATTATCGGTACCGCCGAAGAAGCCCTCCGGTCGGTGCCCCAAACTTACAGAGAAGCCTCTTTGGGGCTGGGAGCCACCAAATGGCAAACCATCTATCGGGTGGTCCTGCCCGCCGCCTTCCCAGGCATGCTGACGGGCTCTATCCTCGGCATCAGCCGTGCCGCCGGTGAGACTGCCGCCATCATGTTTACCGCCGCGGTATTCATCACGCCCCACCTGCCGGCCTCGATCTTCGATCCCGTCATGGCACTTCCTTACCACATCTATGTCCTGGCTACGGCGGGCACTCAGATCGAAGTCACCCGCCCTCTTCAATACGGCACTGCCCTGGTCCTCATCGCACTGGTCTTTGGGATGAATCTCATAGCTATCGTGTACAGAGCCCACCTGCAGAGGAGTTAGGCTTCCAGCAGCCTGTCGGAGAGCTTGCTTCCCCCCGCCTTTTTCCGTCATTCCCGCCAAAAGCATGCGGGAATGACGAGGGGAGCACGGGATAAGTCTATCTCGTCTTTTCACGCTCCATGGACACGCAATAGATCCCATCTCCTTCAAACCCGGGTCTGAAGCAAAGATTATCGGATCGGCAGTCCGCCTTGCGACGGTCCCCTGCTTTCCAGCGGTTGACGAGGCCCGGTTCCCTGATAAACGGGCGGCTCATGGAAATGTAGTCGGCCATCCCGTCTTCCACCAATCGTTCCGCGACTTCAAACGACCTGATACCGCCCACGAGGATCAACGGGATGTGGATTGCCTTTCTGAAGGCTCGCAGCTCTTCCTTGAAATAGGCTTCTTTCTCCTCGGTATTGATTCCGGGGCGGCTGGGAGACAGTTTGCCACCGGTCAAAAGCCCGCCGCTCAGCTCGATGGCGTCCAGGCCGGCATTGGAGAGAAGACCGGCAGCCTCGATGGATTCCTCCAGGCTCAGTCCGTTCTCTTGAAAGTCCTGGCAGTTCATTTTGATCAGTATCGGATAGTCCTTGCCCACAGACTCCCGCATGGCGTGGATTATCTCGAGATGAATCCGGGCGCGATTGGCTACACTTCCCCCGTAGTCATCCCGGCGCTTGTTGAATATTGGGGAAAGAAACTGACTGAGGAAATAGCCATGGGCGGAGTGAAGCTGTATCCCGTCACAGCCTGCTTTCCTGGCTCTTCCGGCCGCATCGGCAAAGGCCGAAACGATTTCTTGAATATCCCGAGCCGTTATTTCCCTGCGCGGTGATGAGGCCAGTCCTTCAAAGTCCGAAACAACGAGAGGGGGTTGTCCGATCAGCTCTTCCGGAGCGAAGTTGCCCGCATGGGCAAGTTGCATCACTATCTTGCCGCCGCAAGCATGAATCGCGGCAGTCATCCCTTGAAGCCCGGATGTAAGCTCGTCTTTATGGATGCCGATCTGACGTGGAGTTGCCTGTCCCTCCGGGCGCACATAAGCGTGACTGCTGATAATCAGTCCCACGCCTCCCGTGGCGAGATTGGTCATCATTTCTACAATTCTCGGGGTAACCGCTCCATCATCTCCTGCCATGCCCTCCCAAGTCGCAGATCTGACGAACCGGTTCGACAACTGCATGGCTTTGATTGAACTGCTTTCAAATAGCTTACTCATTTGCTTCCCCCTTTTTTTCTTTGTCAAGACTTCCTGCGTTTAGTCGAACTAGAAACTCTCAGCCAGGGACAGCTCTTTATCGTGGCTCTTTCCGGGCTTCCGAGTGCCACCTTTGTTATACATCCCGCAACCATTTGTTATTCTGATGAAATCTAAAGCCGGGGCATTCTGGTTGCCCATGTTGAGAATTTCACCATAACGACGGCGTGTTACATCGTGAGACTTCAAAGGAGCCCCTGGAAAACCCGGAAAGAGCCGTTCGGATTTGTCCGGTGGGAATCATCCCCCGAAGGGGCATTTGGGAAATGTGCAGGTCTTGCATCCGAGGCAGAAGGCTCCGTGGCCCAGTTTGGCAAGGTCTCGACGGATGGTCTTCAAACCCGCGAGCAGCCGTGGGAGCAGGATGTCGAAGCCGGTGGTTTTGAAATATAGCGCGCAGGCGGGCACTCCCATCACCTGAACCGTGCCGATGCGGGCGAGCAGGACCATGGCACCCGGTATGATCGGGGCGCCGTAGAGGATATCCGTTGCTCCTGCATCGATGAGTCCCTGGCGGGTGACGTCATCGGGGTCTACGGAGAGACCGGCGGTCGTGATGAGAAGATCGGCTCCTGCTTCCATGAGCTGCCGGAGGCCGTCTCCTATGGCGCCTCGATCGTCGGGCACAATGAGCGACTTGACCACGGTGCAGGCATGCTTTTCGACTTTGGCGGTGAGGATGGGAATGAACTTATCCTCCACCAGGCCCTGGAATACTTCGCTTCCGGTGACGAGAATTCCCACCCTGGCTTTTCGAAGGGGAAGCAGCTCGAAGAGAGGCCCTTCATGAAGAACGGCCAAGGCCTTCCCGAAGTCGGCTCGCGGAAGGAAAAGCGGGATGGCTCTCGTGGCTGCAACGTGCCTTCCACGATCCACCACCGTACAAGTCTTTCTACTGGCGCACATGACCCCCTGGACCATATTGAACTGTTCAAGCCGATCCTCCTGGACCACCAAAAGACCGTCTCGCTCGGCAACGAGATTTATTTTGCCTTCGTGGGGGGGCTCCTCGAAAGTCAGTCCTTTTCCCGCCATGGCCTTTGCGAAGGCGAGCGCCGCCTCGTTTTCATGAACCCACTCGGGTGAAATCTCGTTTTCTTCCTGTACGTAAATCGTCCGGCGTCCCATTTGCTGCAAGCGACAAATATCGCCGACCGTGATCTTCTGACCGTGGGTGAAAGCAGGTCCCTTGCTGGTGCCGGGAACGATCAGTGTCATGTCGTGCAAGGCTCTCTTTCCGACTGCTTCCTCGGAAGAAACCGCCTTGAGGGGAGGCAGCTCATTGTGATGCTCATCAGATGCGCTAGAGGCAACATATGGCGCCTCACCCTGGCAGGCCCGGCAAATGGCGCCATCCTGAGCCGGATAAGGCTCATGGCACAGGATGCAGACGGCGATACGGCCCCGGCTTTTCTTTTTCAAAAACTGGGTCTGCACTTGAATCTGCTGAAGCCCGCAAATCGAGTGGCCGGCTTGCTCCATCTGAGATATGAGCAGATCCTTATCTTGCTCGGCCTTGGTCTTCAGCTTGAAAAGCCAGGCCTTTATCTCCGGCCAGGATTCGAGCTTTTCCGTATCCAGAAAGACTCGTATTCCGTTTCCCTCGTATTTGTCATAGAGGCTCAGGGCGAATCGTCCCAGATTGAAGACCTTTAGCCAGCCGTTTCCAATGGTGCATGGCGTGAGGAGCTGAATAGCGTCCGGAAGACAGGTTGTGGTTTCAGAAACCGCGTCGAGGAGAATCCCTTCCGGCATCCGGCTCATGGCAAGGTTTACCATGAAGCCGCCCAGGACGAGACCCGGTGCCACTGCCCCGTGGAAGGATTCAACTATCCGCAGATACTCTTCAAACGAATAGATCCCAATTTTGCTCATCTAAGAAAATCCCTACAGATTATCATCAATAAACGCATTCCTACATCCCTGACCGGTCCGGCTGGCCCGAGCCACAGCCACATGCGATTCCTCTGTTGAGCCTCTGGGTAGTTGCCTCTGAGCGCCGTGCTCAGCGTTCTTCGCTCCACGCCATTATGTCAGGGCTGGCATAATTTGTCGCCCCAGTATAGAAATGCATCGAACGGAGTCAAGCGAAATCGCCATTGTACAGGTGCTCATTGCCCATTGAGCAACCAACGGAGTTTTTCAGAGCAAGGATGTCGGCAACTTCAATAGATTTAAATGGTATAATGAACGTGCTTTCGTATGCACTGGAAAATTGACCGGAGCCGCCGATTTTTCATTTTGGCTATGCCTGCCAATGGAGGTAGGAATTCATGTCACGATTTTTCAACACAGCGGGGCCATGCAATCTGGAAGATCACTACATGCTGCCGGCAGCATCACGTCTGCCGGATGTAACCCGGCTGATTGCACAGAAGGGGTATTTCGTCATCCATGCCCCTCGCCAAACGGGCAAAACCACAGCCATGCTGGAGATGGCCCACCAACTGACGCAATCCGGCCAATATGTTGCCGTGCTCGTTTCCATGGAGGTGGGGGCTGCATTCAACCAGGATCCCGGCGCTGCCGAGCTGGCGATTCTTGCCGCTTGGCGCAATGCGGCTGAGGCTCGTCTGCCCGATGATCTCCAACCGCCTGCCTGGCCGGTGAGCGAGCCCGGCCAGCGTATCGGAACCGCCTTGAGAGCCTGGTCCAAAGCGAGTCCACGTCCTCTCGCGTTGTTCCTCGATGAGATCGACGCCTTGCAGGATGTCGCCCTGATTTCCGTGCTGCGCCAATTGAGAGACGGCTACCCGGATCGCCCTCGATTCTTCCCTTGGTCTTTGGCTCTTATAGGTCTGCGGGACGTGCGCGACTACAAGGTTGCCTCGGGCGGCAGCGACCGGCTGAATACGGCAAGCCCTTTCAACATCAAGGTCCGTTCTTTGACCCTGAGCAATTTCAGTGCAGAAGACGTATCGGCGCTATACCGGCTGCATAGCGATGAAACCGGCCAGGCTTTCTCTCCCGAAGCCGTGAAGCTTGCCTTCTGCTTGACTCAAGGGCAGCCCTGGCTGGTGAACGCACTGGCCAAGATCGTTGTCGAGGACCTGGTACCGGATGTCTCTCAGCCCATTACTGAAGATCACATCAAACAGGCTAAGGAAGAGCTCATCGAAAGGCAGGAGACCCACCTGGACAGTTTGGCTGAACGATTGCGCGAGCCCCGGGTCAGACAGATCATCGAACCTATGTTGGCCGGCAAAACGCTCGTGGACATGCCACCGGATGATATTCGCTTCGTTCAGGATCTGGGTTTGTGCCGTCACACATCAGTAGGCGGACTGGTGATTGCCAACCCCATTTACCGAGAGGTGATCCCGAAGGTTTTGGCCGGAACCACAACTGCCTCCCTGCCTGTGATTCAACCGACATGGCTAAAGCCGGACGGAAGTCTGGATGTCAACCGTCTGCTGGAAGCCTTTCTCGCCTTTTGGAAACAGCACGGGCAACCGCTGCTCGGCAGCGTTCCCTATCATGAAATCGCTTCCCACCTGGTCCTGATGGCTTTTCTCCACCGCGTGGTGAACGGCGGCGGAACGCTCGAGCGTGAGTATGCCATAGGCAGTGGCCGCATGGATCTTTGCCTGCGCTATAGAGACGTCACACTGGCCGTAGAGTTGAAGGTCTGGCGGGACGGTGAGAGCGATCCTTTGAATGAGGGCCTTCTTCAGATCGATGGTTATCTGAATGGACTGGGGCTCGATTCCGGTTGGCTCGTGATCTTTGATCGGCGAAAGAATCAGCCGCCTATCAGTCAGCGCACAGCAACTGAAACGGCCGTCACTCCATCGGGAAGAGAAGTGACGGTAGTCCGCGCATGAGAGGCGGCAGATCGATTACGCGGCTATTCTCTCGCTTCCCGAGATCACTATGCCGTGATTCTTGTTTCACCCGAAAGCATAGTTGTCAAAGCTCGAGGTCGCAGTGGCCATGGTAAAGCTCGTCCCTGAAGGCCGCCACTTCTCCGGCTTCCAGGTATTCTTCAAACCCCATCATACGATCTATGATCCCGCCAGGGGTTATCTCGACGATCCTGTTTGCCACGGTGGAAAGGAATTCATGGTCGTGGGAGGAGAACATCACCACCTCCGTGAAGGCGGTGAGCCCATTGTTCAGGGCGGTGATCGATTCCAGATCCAGGTGATTGGTCGGCTCATCCATAATGAGGGCGTTGGCGCCGGTAAGCATCATTCTCGAGATCATGCAGCGGACCCGCTCCCCTCCGGAGAGGACATTGGTCTTCTTCATCGCCTCATCCCCGGAAAACAGCATCCTGCCGAGGAACCCCCTGGCGAAGCTCTCTCCTTCAGTGACCGGAGAATATTGACCGAGCCATTCGATAAGGTTCAGGTTGTTGTCGAAGTATGCGCTGTTTTCCTTGGGAAAATAGGCGGGAGTGATGGTGATGCCCCAGCGGAAGCTGCCACTGTCCGGTTCCATCTCCCCCGCCAGGATCTGGAACAGGGTGGTTTTGGCGAGGCTGTTCCCGCCGACAAAGGCAATCTTGTCTCCCTTGCGTACCGTAAGGGTAAGGTCGTTTAACACGGGAAGTCCGTCGATGGCTTTGGACAGACCCTCTATCTCCAGAATAATGTTGCCGCAGGGACGCTCGGGCTTGAACACGACGTGCGGATATTTCCTCGAAGAGACGGGCATGTCCTCGATCGTCAGCTTTTCCAGCAGCTTTTTCCGCGAAGTGGCCTGCCTTGCCTTGGAGGCATTGGAGCTGAAGCGCTGGATGAATTCCTTCAGATCGTTGGCTTTGTCAGTGATCTTACGGTTCTCGTCCTGCTTTTGCTTGAGTGTAATCTGGCTTGCCTGATACCAGAAATCGTAGTTGCCGACGTAGACCTGTATTCTGCCAAAGTCGATATCCGCCACGTGAGTACAGACCTGGTTGAGGAAGTGCCGGTCGTGGGAAACGACGATAACCGTATTGGGGAAGCGGAAGAGATAGTCCTCCAGCCAGGCGATCGACTTCAGATCCAGGTGGTTGGTAGGCTCATCCAACAACAGCACATCCGGGTTGCCGAACAGTGCCTGGGCGAGCAGCACTCGTACCTTATCGCCTCCCTCCAGCTCTTTCATCTTTTTGGAGCGCAGCTCTTCCGGTATGCCAAGACCGTTGAGAAGCACCGCGGCCTCGGACTCCGCGTCGTAGCCGTTCATCTCGGCGAATTCCCCTTCCAGCTCCGCTGAGCGAATGCCGTCCTCTTCGGAAAAATCCGTCTTTGAGTAGATCGCCTCCCGCTCGGCCATGACCTTGTACAATCGCGCATGCCCCATGATGACGGTGTTGAATACCGTTTCCTCATCGAACGCAAATTGATCCTGGTTGAGAACCGCCACCCGCTCTCCGGCACCGACGATGATCACGCCTTTATCCGGCTCCATATCGCCGGCAAGGATCTTTAGAAAGGTGGATTTGCCGGAGCCGTTGGCGCCGATAAGCCCATAGCATTTCCCCGGGGTGAACTTTATGTTGACGTCTTTGAATATGACTCTCTTCCCGTAGGAGAGGGCTACGTTCGATGCACTGATCATGCTTGATTGACTCCCTGTTGAGAAAATAAAAAACCACAGGGATGCCCCCCTGTGGTTAAGGTGTGGCTTTGTATATCACAATCGTCATTGTTGGACAATGGATTATCGATCAATTCAAAGTAAATGTCTGATTGAGCAGCAATTTCAGCCTGGTTTCGGGGGCGAGCCCGTGCTTTGCCGCCCTCCGGAACCGGTGCAATGATTGGAAGATCAGCTTTGCTTGGAGGCTTCAAAAGAGCGGCGGAACAGATCTTCGATGGCTCGCTTGCCTTCATCGCTCAGATGACGGGTCCCCGTGCCCACGAAAGTTTTGGATTCGATCACCGGAAGGCTTTCCACCCAGGCGTTGTTCTCCCATGTAAACCAGGCCCGACGCTCCTGATCGAAGACACTCAGGGGGCGGTGGAAAAGCTTTGCCAGCTCCACACCCCATCCCGTTCCGCCTTTGACCGTATCGTTGGGCTGAATCCAGCCTATGGCGAAGATCTGGAATCCCTGGTTGACCATGTGAAAGAGGAGCTGCATGACTTTTCTGATGGCATCGACCTGGGAGTAGGTTCGATTCATGCGCATGCAGACGATTTCCATGCTGATGTCTCCCCGCTTCATTTCTTCGGGTCCCAGGACCACGAGACCGCGGTCGCGGGAGATCTCATGGCCTTCATAGGACAAGGTCACTTCCCCGAGCCCCCACTGTTCAGCCTGCCTGCCGAATTCGGATTCCGCGCCCAGGTGGCCGCCGCTGTAGAGGGTGAATTTCTTTAAATCAGTCATCTGGCATTCTCCTTGACTTCAGTTTCTCCCCGAGTGAGCTTGTTGCTGAAGGAATTGTTCGGAAAGGCCACCGAAGCATGCCTGCCCGTCGAGGGTGATGTTTGGTTTGTTGAATTCCCATCGAATTCATATTCATAACGTTAGGTCGCTGCGGGGCCGGACCGCATCCTTTACGGCGGAGTGAGCCTTGGCTTTCTTGACAATTGGTTGACTGCCCACGGAAATAGCTCCCGACCATCTGTTCTTGTGCAACTGGGCTCCGTTGCGCAGGACTTTTTAACCTATTTTAGATGAGAGTCAATCGACGAATCGCTAATAGTGCAAGCGAGATGAGTGCGGCTCTTTTAGAACGGCTCGCCATACGTGGCAGGGTGGGGCTGCGTCTCCGTCACGTCCTCCACCTGTCAGGCTTCAGTCCATGTCCGGGGAAGGAGCCTCCAGCCATCCGGCGAGCTTTTCCATGAGTGCTTCTCTGCCCTGCTGCGTCAAGGCTGAAAAAAGGATCATGCTGTCCGGGCTGATACCCAGTGAGATTCCTGCCTGATTCATGTGGGCATCCCACTGGCTTCGCTTGATCTTGTCGGCTTTCGTCAGAATGGGAATGGCCGGGATGTCATTTTCCCGCAGCCAGTGCCACAGGTTGAGGTCGTCGGGAGTCGGAGGGTGGCGCACGTCGAGGATATGGACGATTCCCCGCAAGGGCTCCCGGTTCTTGAGATACGCCCGCATCATGGGTCCCCATTGGGCGCGGATTTTTTCAGGGACCTTTGCATACCCGTATCCTGGTAAATCCACGAAGTAAAAGGTCCCGTTGATCTTGAAAAAGTTGATGGTCTGCGTCTGGCCGGGAGTCCGGCTCGTGCGCACCAGCTTTTTTCGCCGCAGGAGGCAATTGATGAGGGAGGATTTTCCCACGTTGGAGCGGCCTGCAAAGGCGACTTCAGGGAGATGGTCCTCGGGATAATGCTTGGGCTTGACGGCTGCTTTGAGAAACTCGGCGGACTTGATGGGCAAAATACTGTTCACAGGGCTTGCGTCTTTCGGTAGATGGTTTGAAATCCATTCATGATGCATCCCTCACGAACGTGTCCGCAGGTAGTCTTCTATCCTCCGGGTCTTTCGGCAACAAACATCGAGCTTCCTTACGGAAGCTTCGCCTCAATAGCCTGCCGGCACCTTGATGATGATGGGCTTCACCGGCTCCACCTTCTCGATTTCCTCCATCACTCTGCTGGCCTTGGCCTGATCGGACATGGGCTTCAACTGAACGATGAAGATCTGACCCAGAACTTGATGGTGAAAGGGCTTGAGAATGGCATCGTGGCCCTTCGCCTGAAGCCTTTGGCGCACTTCGTCCGCATTCTCCTTGTCCAGGAATGAGCCCACCTGGACGATGTACGTCCACTGGGTATCGGGAGGAAGTGGCGGCGAGGCGGCGTCCTGGGGCTGAGGCGGCACCGTGGTCGATGATGAGCTCGAGGTGGAAGGCGCTGCCGCTGCCGCTGGTGATTTCGATGCGGAGCGCACTGCCGGAGCGGATGCAGTTGAATATGTCGATGGAGTGGTTGACGTGGAGGGTGCTGCCGAGGCAGGTGCCGGCGCCGATGGTGAGCCGGATGCGGTCGATGCTCCCGGAGGCGATGGTGATGGCGTTGCCGATGGCACCGGCGATTCCGATGGCGACGGCGTCGATGTATCTTTAGATCCCAAAAGGGACTGGTCCCAAGGCTTCAGCTTGCTCAGCTTATTGAGGTCGGACTTGGTCTTCTTGGCCGAGGAAACATCTTGCTCGCGATTGGCCATGTCCTGCTCACTGATCACCTCGAGGTTCGAGAGCCTCTGGGCGGAAGACATGGATGATGGCCTCGCATGCTCGAGGCCGATTACGCCTTGCATCCGTTCGAGGTATTTCCTGGCTTCGCTTGCCATGGTCGAACTGGGTGCAAGCTTGACCACGCGGTTCAGGGAATACAGGGCTGCCTCGAGCTCTCCCGCCGTATAGCTCATGACGCCGTAGCGGAAATGAGCATCGACCATGTCGGGATAGGACTGGATCACCTGTCGATAGGCCTCACGGGCTTCATCTCCGCGCTTGAGGCCCTCGAGAACCTGGCCCATGCGGTAGTAGGCCAGGCCGTAGGCAGGCTGAAGGCGCACGGCTTCCCGGTATTGCGCCAGGGCTGCGGTCGTATCGCCCTTCTTTTCATAAAGCAGCCCAAGATTGAAGTAGCCAAGAAAAGGTGTTTCATAAAAGGGATTGGAGACTGCCTTTTTGAAGTAGTTTTCTGCTTTGTCCAATTGGCCTCGCTTGGCATAGAGGCTTCCCAGGGCGTTTTGAACGTCGGCAAAGTCGGGCTTTAAAATGAGAGCCTGCTCAAAATGGGCCACGGCGTTCCTCGACATTCCACGCTCATCGTAGGCAAGGCCCAGGTCGTAGTGGATTACCGGATCGCGGGGCTCCCTTTCTTCAGCCAGGGTGAGATACTTGATGGCCTGTCCAAAGTCACGGGCGGCAAGGAACCTCTCCCCCATTTGCCGCAACTGCTCCGTACTGAAATGTGAATTGGGGTCACGATTCAACAAGGCGCATGCTCCCGGAAGGAGAAGCAACACCACCCACAGAAAACCTATCCATCTTCTGTAAGTCATCAGATTACCTTATTGAGAGAGTATTCGATGATCCCTTCGGCACCTCGTTTGATCAAACGGGGGATCAACTCACGAACGACGTTCTTGGACACCACTGTTTCCACGGACAGCCAGTCGCTCTTGTAGAGGTGAGCGATTGTCGGAGCGTTGAGGCTGGGCAGGATCTCGATGACGTCGTTGATCTTTTCCTCGGAGACGTTCATCTTCAGTACCACCAGCTCTTCCGCCCGGAGAGCACCTTGGAGGAGGAGGGCAATATGCTCGATTTTTTCCCGCTTCCATGGGTCCTCCCAGGTCTTTTTGTTGGCAATTAGCTGAGTGTTGGATTGCATGAGATCTTTCACGATCCGCAGGCCGTTGGCGCGCATGGTGGCTCCGGTCTCCGTCACTTCCACAATGGCGTCGCACAGCCCGGCGATCACCTTCGCCTCCGTCGCACCCCACGAGAACTCCACGTGCACATCGATTCCTTCCGCGGCGAAATACCTGCGGGTGAAGTTCACGAGCTCGGTGGCGATCTTCTTTCCCTGAAGATGCTTTTCCTCCAGAATGGGAGAATCGCAGGGAACGGCCAGGACCCATCGCGCCGGACGCTGGCTGACCTTGGAATAGATCAGATCCGCGACCACCACCACCTCGGAATCGTTTTCCATGATCCAGTCCCGGCCGGTGAGGCCCACGTCGAAGGTTCCGCTTTCCACGTACCGGGACATTTCCTGCGCCCGGCAGATGGAGCAACTGATTTCCGAATCGTTGATTTCAGGAAAGTAGTTCCGGTCGGAAAGGGTAATTCGCCAACCCGACTGCCGGAATAACCTGATGGTGGACTCCTGAAGACTTCCCTTGGGAATACCCAGGACGAGTTGTTTCACTTCTTGTAAACCTCCTTCGGATCAAAAACGGGCTCACCTGCCACTTCCAGTTGCCCGTTGCGATAACGCCGATAAAAACAGCTCTCATAACCGGTATGGCAGGCCGCACCGCCCACCTGTTCAACTTTGAGGAGAATGGTGTCGAGGTCGCAGTCCACATAAATCTCCCGAACCATCTGCACGTGACCGGACTCTTCTCCCTTGAGCCACAACTTCTGCCGGGAACGGCTCCAGTAATGAGCCTTCCCCGTCTCGACGGTCCTGTCCCACGCCAGCTCATTCATGTAAGCCAGCATCAGGACCTTGCCATCACTCGCATTCTGGGCAATTGCCGGAAGCAAGCCACCATTCCTACTAAAATCAGGTTTCGATGTCAATCTTTCCCCCTTTTTTCACTCAATGCTCATTGCTTTCCTGGTCGCAAGCTGACCGCAGGCGGCACTGATCTCCGCTCCGCGGCTCTGGCGGATGATGGCGGTGAACTGGGCCTTTTGCAAAACTTCTTGAAAGGCAAGAATCCGGGCCTCGGGCGGCCTTTGAAAGTCCAGGCGGGGATGCGGGTTGAAGGGAATCAGGTTCACCTTCGCCCGCACGCCGTGGAGAAGCTTCACCAGGGCGCGCGCCTGCCTCGGATCGTCATTTATGCCCTCGAGGAGAATGTATTCGAACGTGATGCGCTTGCGGGGAGGCAGGGGATATTCACGGCAGGCGGCCATGAGTGCCTCGAGGGGATAGGTTTTGTTGATGGGCATGAGCTCGCTTCTGAGGGCGTCGTCTGGAGCGTGGAGGCTGATAGCCAGGTTCACGGGGCTGTCGGCGCCCAGCTTGCGAAGCTGCGGGACCAGCCCTGCCGTGGAAAGAGTGATCCTGCGGTGCGAGAAGGCCGGGCCGTTGGGATCTATCAAGACGGCGATGGCTCGAACAGCCGCGCTGTAATTGGCCAGAGGCTCTCCCATGCCCATGAGCACAATGTTGGTGACACGCCCCCGTGCTCCCAGATCCCTTTGAACCTGGCACACCTGATCCACGATCTCGGCCGCCGTGAGATTGCGCTTGAGGCCCATGGCGCCGGTGAGGCAAAAGCGGCATCCCAGGGCGCAGCCCACTTGGCTCGAGATGCACAGGGTGCGGCGGGGCAGATCGGGAATCAGAACGGATTCGATCCGAAGTCCGTCGTGGAGCCCGAACAGATACTTTATCGTTCCGTCCGAGGACTCCTCCTTTTCCAGGAGCTTCAGCGCGTCCAGCTCGGTTCCCATTTCGAGCTGCACGCGAAACATCTTGCTGAGGTCACTGCACTCGTCCCAGGAGCACACCCGGCGCGTGTAGACGTGCCGAAACAGTTGGCGGGCCCGAAAAGGGCGCTCCCCGATGCTTTCCACCCATGCCTCGAGCTCGGGCAGGGTGAAATCCTTTACAAAAATACGCTCCGTATCCAAAGAATCTAAACCTTCCGTACGAGATACTGATCGTGAGTCCGATCTTGAAGGAAAATGCGGTTGAACTTCTTTCCATCGGCCGCGTCAAACCATTGATAGCCAAGCTCTTGACACGCCTTGCACGCCTTCTTCGGGATGTGCACGGCGTATATATGGTAGCCTTTGTCGGTTCTGGAATCAATGTTCAACACCCCGCCGCAGTCGGGGCAGACGCGAAGGGTTTCCTTCTGGTTTTCGAGAATGCCGTCCGTGTCGTAGAAAACCTTTTTCGAGCGCTCGGCAAAGGGTTTTCCCCCTCGATTCTTTTCCAGAATCGCCGGGCACTTCTCTCTGCTCTCGAGGATTTCTTTCACCACCTTTTCGATGTGGCGCGTGGTCTCCTCGGACTGGCGAATTTTGTCCGGATTGTAGTCCGGCTCCCTCACCTTGCTGAAATCCATGCCGGCCAGGGCCATGATGATCCCCACGTTGATGTAGGGCAGGGCGCCCTCGATGGAATAGCCTCCTTCGAGAACGGCAATGTCCGGCTTGAGGCGGCTCGTGAGCTCCGCGTAGCCGTGAGCGGAAAAACACATGTTGGTGATGGGGTCCGAATAATGGTTATCCTGCCCCGCCGAATTGACGATGATGTCCGGCTTGAAATCCTCCAGAATAGGCAGAATACAATGATCGAGGGCGTACAGAAATCCCTCTTCGGAAGTGCGCGGTGGAAGTGGAATATTGATCGTGCTTCCCACTGCCGTCGGGCCGCCCAGATCGTAGGTAAAGCCCGTGCCGGGGTAGAGTGTCCTGCCGTCCTGATGCACTGAAATGAAGAGCGTGTCGGGATCATGCCAGTAGATGTCCTGAGTCCCGTCCCCGTGATGGCAGTCCGTGTCCACGATGGCCACCCGGTTGATGCCGTAGGCCTCGCGCAGATACTCGATCATGATCGCTTCTATATTGATGTTGCAAAAACCGCGGGCTCCGTGCACCACCCGCATGGCGTGGTGTCCCGGAGGACGCACCAGGGCAAACCCGCGCTCCACGCGCTTGTCCATGACCTGGATGCCGATCGTCTTGGCTCCCCCGGCACTGATGAGATGCGATTCGGTAGTAACGCTCCATTCGTCGGGTGCACAAAAATGTACCCTCCGGATATCCTGCACCGTGGCCAGGTCCGGCTTGAATTCCATAATGCCTTCAACGTCCAGCAGCCCTTCCTCGAAAACCTGGTCCTGGGTGTAAAGCAAGCGCTCTTCCCGCTCGGGATGCGTGGGGCTGATGGACCAGTCAAAAGCGGGGAAAAAGACCAGCCCCGTTTTGGATCTCGAACATAACATACAAGGACTCCTTTAAGTATACTCTAAGCCAAGCCGGGAAGCGGGCATGAGTTGAAAAGGGTCTCGGCTATGTCCCGGTATTCGGGAATAAGTCCCGGCTTCACCTGGACCCTTATCCGTATGTTTCGGCCAGTGGCGTAGAAATCCCTTACCATGTTGAACTGAAGCTCTTCCAGGACTTCCATATCGAGCTCCTGTTCCCCCGATCCTTCCTTTATGCATTTTTTGCGCAGAAGATCGAAGGCGAGCTTCGAAGCTGCCTTTATGTCGAAATCTCTCTTGACCGGCTCGAAGAAGCCTTCTTCGGGAGCCACGGCGATTCCCCGCTCCGTGTCGGCGAAAAGGGTGACCTCGCACGTGCTTCTGGCCATGGCCGCGCCAATGGCGTTGGCGACATGCCATTGAGGCACCACGTGCACCTGGAAGTCGGTGAGGGTAGCGAGGCGAAAGGCGAAATAGGGTGCCGGACCGCCGAGGATGAGGATTTCCTTTGGCTTGACCTGGTAGCCTTCGAGCAGCTCGTGGACCGTGTAGACGGGCTTGCTGTTGATCTCGGCGATCATTTCGGCGGCGGCTTCGAGGATCTTGCGGCAGGCGTGGTCGAAGACGAGGCCCGCGGCTTCCTGGGGCGAAACGCCGAGCTGTTGCGCGATGGAGAGCATGCCGCGGCGGGAGGCTTCTACATCTCCGTTGGTGGCTTTTCCCAGCACGAACAGGGCGTCGGTAGGGGTCGGCGCCGGTCCTCCGTAGGCCATGGCCGAGCCCTGCCGGTCGGGGCCGATTTTGAGCTTTCCGTCCACCACGCGGACCGTACTGTCTCCGCCGAGGCCGATGGAATGGGTTTTGAGGGAACGGATGAGCGTCTTATAGCCTCCCAGGCTGATGCCCAGTGGGTCGAGGAGCGGGGCACGGCCGATAAAAACGGCCATATCCGTGGTGGTTCCGCCGATGTCGAGAACCAGGGTATCCTGATCTTCCGAAGCGAAGGGGAGCGAGCCCATGACGCTGGCCGCAGGGCCGGAAAGAATGGTTTGTCCCGGTGAGCCGAGGGACGCTTCGAGGCTCATGGTGCCGCCGTCGGCCTTCAGGATGTAGATGGGGATGGTGAGGCCCTTCCTGTCGAGGGATTCGCGAACGGCCTGGAAGAAGCGCTTGTGGACGGGGTAGACGGCTGCATTGAGATAGGCTGTGGCGATGCGCCGGGGAAAGCTGAGGTTGCCTGAAACCCGATGTCCCAGAACAATGTAATCAAAATTGTTCCCCAGGATTTCCTGAATCCGAAGCTCATGTTTGGGATTGCGAGTCGAAAACTTGCCCACCACTCCCACGTGCCGGATTCCTTCAGCCCGGAGCCGGGAAGCAACCGCTTCGATTTCCGTGGAATCGACGGGCTGGACCTCGCGCCCCCTGTGGTCGATGGACCCCGAAACCGTGAAATAATGCTCGTTCGTGCGGAAGCACTCGGGGTCGATTCCCGGCCCCCCGCAAACGATCATCCCTGTCGGCGGCAGCTTGCCTTCCGCAATGGCATTGGTGGTGAGAGTCGTACTCAGGACGGCCCGTCGAATGCTTCCAGCCGGGATGTCCCTGGTCACCTCTTCCAGCCCCCTCCATACACATTGGAACAAATCCGACGGGGTGGTAGGAACTTTGCTCTGCCGAAGAATGCAGTCTTTCCCCATCAGAACGGCATCCGTGTGTGTGCCACCTACATCAAGACCTATGATCATCGCTTTCCTCTACCTTAACCTCTACTTCTACAGGACGGATCGACTTTGACAACGTGCCGGCTCAATGAATGGGCGGATCGCCGAAGAGCAGAGCGTTTTCGAAATGGACGGCCTTTTTGTTCTTCCCCCTTACGACGAAGTACAAAAATGCTAACGGAAAGCAACATCCGTGTCAATCTAACTGTTTGTGAGGGTATAAGAATTCCGCCATGAAGCTCACAAGCACACAAAAATGAAACATTGAGAGCGAAAAGTTCAAAATTGTACCATTATTAGTGGGGCATCCGTGCAGCTCAACATTTGAATGTGTATCTTGGAGAAAAAGGAAGCCGTTGGGGCAGGGACTTCGGGAACGTTCTGTCCACCCGCGGGGAGTGAGCCCTGCCGAGGTAATGGCGGCCTTGCTCTCTCCCTCTCGTTTGGGCCCTCTCCTCTGAAAAGCAGGGGGAGAGGCTTTTTTGCGTAACGATGGGCACGATGTTTGCTTGGGTGAGCGGTATTATGGAAACGAAAATAAGCGAACTGGAACTGAAAGTATTGTACGAGATCAGCCGAATCATCGGGCAGGCTCTCAACCTCGATCAGGCGCTGGAGACCATTCTGGGAATTCTCTCGGAGTCTCTGGCCATGAAGAGGGCGACGGTCACGCTCAAAGATGACGAATCCGGCCATCTCATCATCCGCGGCTCCCATGGGCTGAGCGCAGAGGAAAGGAAGCGAGGCGTCTATCATCAGAATGAAGGGGTGACGGGTCTCATTTTCCGAACTGCTCAGCCGTTTGTCGTTCCCGACATCAGCAGGGAGCCATTGTTTCTGAACAAAACCCGGTCGCGGAATATCGAAAAAGGCCGCATTTCCTTTCTGGGAGTCCCCGTCATCCTGAACAGCGCTTCTATAGGGGTGCTCAACGTGGATCGGCTCTTCGGCGATGAGATCTCCTTCGAAGAAGACATCCGGTTCCTTTCCATCGTGGCGGCCCTCATTGCACAGTTCGTCAGCCTCAACCAGCAGGTGAAAGCACGCGAGGAAAACCTGAGGCGTGAAAATCTGTCTCTCAGGGCCGAGCTCTCGGAGCGCTACAGCCACTTCTTCATGGTGGGAAAAAGCATCGCCATGATGGACGTGCAGCAGATGATCAAGAAGGTGGCTCCCAGCAAAGCTTCCGTTCTTCTCCTGGGGGAATCGGGGACGGGAAAGACGTTCATCGCCCGGATCATTCACGAGCTGAGCAACAGGGCCAAGTTTCCCTTCGTCAAGGTCAATTGCGCCTCGCTGCCCGAGAATCTGCTCGAATCGGAGCTCTTCGGCTATGAAAAGGGAGCCTTTACGGGAGCATCGAAGGTAAAGGCGGGGCGGTTCGAAGAGGCCGAGGGCGGAACGATCTTTTTGGACGAGATTGGCGAGCTCGCCCTTCAGACCCAGGCCAAGCTGTTGCGTTTTCTGCAGGAGCGCGAATTCGAACGGCTGGGAAGCACCAAGACCAGGCGGGTGGACGTGAGGATCATAGCGGCCACGAACAAGGATCTTTCGGACGGCGTGAACCAGGGTCTTTTCAGGGAAGATCTCTACTACCGGCTGAATGTCTTTCCCATTCAGGTCCCGCCTCTCAGGGAGCGCAGAGAAGACATTCCCTTCCTGGTGAACCATTTTGTCGAGAAGATTTCCAAGGAATACGGCCGCAGGCTTCGCATCACGCCTCATGCCATGGAGGCGCTGGTGAAATACGAATGGCCCGGAAACGTTCGGGAGATGGAGAACCTGGTGGAGCGCCTGGCCATCATGGTGGATGGAACGGTGATCGATCTAAGGGACTTTCCGCCCTACCTGCACCTTCAGGGAGGAAAGTCGTCCTCCAGCCCCGAGGACCATGACTCGATGTCGCGCCTGGAGGAAATGGAGCGTAAAGAAGTCGTGGCGGCTCTCGAAAGGAACAATTGGGTTCAGTCTCAGGCTGCCAAGGATCTGGGGCTTACGTTGAGGCAGATCGGATACCGCATCAAGAAATTCCGCCTCGAATCGGTAATGGAAAAGCGCCGAATGCGCGACATCCGTTTCAGTACCAGCACTAAAGGATAATGAAGGAAGGTGGGGAATATGTCGAGGGCTGTTAGCCGTTAACTCCCAGCCAACCGCCGGGAGCTGACAGCTACAGTTGACCGCAAATCAATTGAGAAACACGTCGCGGTAATAGTCGAACTTCTCAGTAACCGCCCCCGCGCCTCGGATAACGGCTCGAAGGGGATCTTCGCATTTTTGAACGTCCAGATCCGTTGCCTGATGGACCAGCAGCCTCAGGCCCTTCAACAGAGCCCCGCCTCCGGCAAGCCATATTCCGTTTTCAGCAACGTCTCCGGCCAGATCCGGGGATGCCTTCTCCAGGACCCGCCTCACTGCTTCCACGATGGCCATCGTCGGGGTTTTTATCGCTTCGCGGATGTCGGCGTCCGTAATGCTCACGACTTTGGGCATGCCGGTGGAAATGTCCTTGCCCCGGAGCTTGACCTCCAGAGCCTTCTTGAGGGGCACGGCCGAGCCGATCTTGATTTTGATCACTTCAGCCATCACTTCGCTGATGTTCATGCGGTGCTCCCGCCGGATAAACTGGCAGATGGCTTCATTGGCTTCATCTCCCGCTATGCGCAGCGACTCGCTGCATGCAACGGCAAACTTGCTGACAATGGCCACTTCGGTAGTCCCGCCCCCAATGTCGACGACCATGTGCCCCGAGGCCTGATCCACGGGCAGGCCCGTACCGATGGCTGCCGCCATGGGCTCCTCGATGAGGAACACCTTGCCTGCGCCGGCCATTTCCGAAGCTTCGATAACGGCTCGTTTTTCCACCGACGTAATCCCGGCGGGGACCGCGATCACCAGCTTCGGGCGTGAAAGGGGAAGGCGCTTGAACACTTTGTTCAGAAAAGTCCGGATCATGAACGTCGCCGTTTCGAAATCCTGGATCACCCCATGTCGAAGCGGGCGGCCACTTTCGATGTTTTCTCCGTGTCGGCCGGCGAGATTCTTGGCTTCCTTTCCCACGGAAACCACTTTATTGGTATTCTTGTCCACAGCGACCATAGACGGCTCATCCAGCACAACACCCTTGCCTCTCACGTAGATCAAAGTGTTGGCTGTGCCCAGATCCATGGCCATATCCTTGGAAAGAAAGTCCAGCATGCGCCCCATCATCTCAATTTTCCCTTCCTCTTGTAACAATTGGGTCCGGTCTCCAAATACCCCCCGAAAGCGAATGTCTGAAGCCTTTATAGCAAACATTTGGACCTCTTTGCAAAATGTTAGTAGGGTCAAAACGGCTCGATGCACATTTTGATTACCTTGCGGTGAATTTTGGCGTAAACTATGGGCTCGATGGTTGGCCCGGACAGCCGGTTCTCCGGGTGTCCCCGAGAGGAAGACTTCATGAATCCCGTTCGGGGATGTCATGTTCAAAACATGCATCACAATACTGATTGTGCAAATCACCCTCGTTGCGCTCGCCCTTGGTGAGAGAGCTGTTGAGCGCATGGAGGTGAATCCGGAAGGAGTGCTCGAAATGGACGTGAGAAGGCATTTTTTGGTATGGGGATTCCTGCTGATTTTCACGCTTGTGCTTTCGGCAAGGACAGAGGCAATCGGCTATCACGTCAACGCCCGCTCCGCCATACTGGTCGATACTTCCGACGGCAGGATACTCTACGAACAGAACGCCGACACCCCCATACCCCCCGCCTCCATTACCAAGATCATCACGCTTTACCTGGTGTTCGACGCCATCAGAAACGGGGAAGTCCACCCGTCGGACCGTGTGATCATCAGCTCGAGAGCTGCGAGCATGAGCGGCTCGAGAATGGGTGTTCGAACCGGCCAGGAAGTTCCCCTCGAAGAGCTGATCAAGGGCATGGCCGTTGTATCGGGCAATGACGCATGTATAGCCGTGGCCGAGCACCTGGGCGGCAGCGTGGAAGAATTCGTGAGGAGAATGAACCAGAAGGCGAGAGAGCTGGGGATGGAGCATACCCACTTCGTCAATCCAAACGGCCTTCCCGCCGACGGGCAGCTAACCACCGCCCGGGACATATCCAGGCTTTCCATGGCCTACCTGCGCCGCTTTCCGGAATCCCTCTCCATTCATTCCACGCAGGCTTACACGTTCAACCGTGCCACGCACCACAACGCCAATCGCCTCCTGGGAACCTGCCAGGGCGTCGACGGCATCAAGACCGGCTTCGTTTGCGCCGCCGGATACAACATTTCGGCCACCGCCAAAAGAGACGATGTGCGCCTTCTAGCCGTGGTACTGGGATCGAGGACTCCCGGGCTGAGGCTCTTCGAGACGGCGAGGCTTATCGAGGTCGGCTTTCATATGATCTCCAGCGGCTCGTCCGAGCCGAGCCCGCTGGTACAGGCCAGACTGATAAACAGAACGGTGCCCTGCGGAGATTCATCACCGGGGAAGAAGGTCAGATACTTGGTGAGGAAGACCAGGGGCGGAAAAAGGGTCAGCGTCGCTTTGATATCGGGTTCGGGAAAGAGGATAAAAGTCAGCCGGGCAGCGGATATCAGAAATAAGCGGCGGTCGGCTTCGAGTGTCGCTTCGCCTGCTTCTTCAAGCAAGTTGAAGCACACGGCGAACAGGGCCGGGAGGGTCTCCGTGGCCAAGGCCGCCGTCACGGCAAAGAAACCGGACGCCCTGTGCAAGGCTGGAGCACGAAAGACCGTCGGTGCGGCCAAGGCCGGCACGACCGGGAAACTGGCTTCATCCACAAAAAAGATCGTCTCGACCGCCGGCCACGCCGATATCCGGAAGGTCAGCGGTGCACAGAAGAACAGTGATTCCGCCGTCTCCAGGGAAAAACAAACAAAACACGCTAACGCCAAAAAAAGCCGTGGCGATGAGTAGGTATCCTATCGAGGACGCTTTGCGACGAAAATCGTGGCGATAGCCGAAAACACCGCTGTTCCGTGCTGGTTGGACAGGACCACCCGGAAGCGCGCGATACCCCGGTCCGGCTTTGACCGGGATTCCCTCTTTTCCAGGCATGTCATGGCGTGACTGAGCTTGTCGCCGGGGCGAACCCGGTGGAGCATGCGGAGCTCATCGAAACCGAGGGCTGCGAGAGAGGCGTTGCGCGTGTTGCCCTGTGTGCCGAACCAGGAGAATATGGAAAAGATGTGAGCGGAGCAGGCAACAAGCTCGCCGAAGACCGACGAGGCCGCGGCGGATTCATCGAGGTGAAAAGGGCGTGGGTCCCAGCGGCCGGCAAACTCGATGATCTCTTCTCTTGTAATCTCATAGACTACGGAATTGACCCGCTCGGCTCCCACCACGATGTCTTCGAAGAATAAGATTTCCATGGGGAACACTCCGTGTTTTCCTGTTTGTCATTCATTCACGGGTATCCGGGTCAGTTCAGCCGACCCGGAAGCGCTATCCTTGATGGAAAGTCCTTTATAATCTCGCTCCCGCTCAGCATGCCCGTGTTTTTGAAAAACTTCATGTTTCCTTCTTTGTCACAAATCCAAAACTCTCTCGCTCCACGTGCAAAATAAAGCTCTTTTTTCTCATCCATCTCAGTTTCCGAATTGGAAGGGGAGAGTATTTCCACACAGACTTCGGGGGCTTCGTCAAATGGATTCTTCCCTATGTTTCTGCTCATAAACTCATCCGAAGCCCATGCAACGTCGGCTACCTTCACCCCTTCGCTCGTTTGAACCGCGCACTCCGATATAATTGTGCCCGTGTCCATCAACCTGCTCATCGATGCCACGACTTTTGCCTGGTATATTCCATGTTCGTTAGTCGCAGGGGTCATAACGATGTTTCCCCATCTGTCGGTTTGTATCTTGTAAGAAAGGTTTTTAAACAATGGATCCTGGCATATGTCGGACCATCTCATGCGCGCCCTCCATTCAGAAAACCCGTAAAGACACAATGAATTTCCAGGCCGCCGCTATGCAGACGACGCAACAGCCTGACCAGTCTGGCGATCACATGACTTTAATACCTTGACATAGATCACCTTGTCATCTCCGGGAGCGTAAAAATCTTCTAATACAGCATCGGCTTTGTATCCGCAACGCTCATAAAAGGCTCGCGTCGGCAAATACTGAGGGCGGGAAGATGTCTCCACGTATATACGGCGTCCTCCCTGTTCCGCAACGAGGGATTCAGTCTTCGTTAGGAGCTCTTTCCCCAGGCCAAGGCCCTGATAGCGGTTCTCAACGGCTATCCAGTAGAGGTCATAGCTTTCCTTGGTGCAGGGGATGGGGCCGTAGCAGGAATAGCCGATGAGCATGCCGGCCTCTTCGGCGAACAAAAAATGATAACCGCTTGCGACGCCCTTTTGCAGGCGCTCTTCCACAAGCTCGACGGCCACGTCGGTTTCGTACGGATAGAAGAACCCGGTGGACTCGACAACACTGCGAACAGCGGAGCAATCCGAAGGCTTTGGCTCTTCACGGTAGGTTATGGTTGACAGGAGTATAGAAGGCATCGATTGCATCGCCTGAAACAGAGTGGTATGTCGAGGCCTTGAGATCACGGCTCCACGCCACACCGGTGGTTTCGTCAAGGCACTGCCTGCGCCCCGACATCTTCATGGAATTCCCAATCCGATCGGCGTGGTCATCCCTTCCTCCGATCAGATTGGCGTTTGCCTTCTTGAAGAGCTCTTCAATCCTATTTTACAAAGGAGCAGCAATAGTCGGTAAGCGTTCCGATCCTCAGGCCGAACTTGGATTTGGCCGGAACTTCAAACGCTTCTCCACCCTTTACGTTTTTCCATCCGTTCGCCCCGGGCAGCAGGACTTCCAGGTCGCCTGCAAGAATCTCCATGATCTCCTTGTCACCCGTATTGAATTCGTATTCCCCGGGAAGCATGACGCCAAGTGTCTTCTTGGAACCGTCCGCAAAAACGATGGTCCGGCTGGTTACGTTTCCATCAAAATAGACGTTGGCTTTCTTGATGATCGTTACATTGTTGAATTCAGACATGATTCGTTCCTTTCTCCAGAGATGGTTCTCCGTTTTGATTGGCCCGGCTACAACCAGGGGCACTAAAAAAAGGGCGCAGTAGAGCGGTTGAGGATCATTTGCCGTAAACGGGACAACGTATGAATTCGGCAGATCGTCAAACCGGGCTCCTTAGGGAGCTTTACTCTTCCTGTCGCCCTTTATCGTTCATGATAGCACTATCACACAAGCTTTTTCGCCACTTCACCCGCATAGTCGTGAGCCATTTCGATCCCGCCTCCCAAAGATGCGGACTTGAGCCTCAATGGTCCGGAAACCATGTCCATATTGAAAACATGCTTCATGGTGTCGTAGATCCTGTCCGGAGCCTCACCACTCCATCCAAAGGCTCCGAAAGCTCCCCCCACCTTTCCAAAGCCTGTTTTGCTCATTTGCTTTACGTTCCCCGGAATGGTAGACTCGGCCTCTGATGGCTGATTGAATCGAACATAGACCTTTCGTCGGAACCCCAAACCGCATCCGGGACTATGGCCATGGACTCGACATACAAGCCGCTGGAAGCTATGGAGATGGGGGATCATGTCCGTTTTCGCCAAACAAGATGGTATGTGAAACGGAAAGATCTCTACGGCGTGTCCGCTCAATACAAGGAAACCCAATGGACGCTCGTCGACACGAAGAATGACACCCGCTACCTCGTCCGTGCCATGGAAAAGCAGGAGAGGGGATGGGAGGAATTCTGGATCTGGACCAGGGAGATTTCCCTGGCCAAGGTCGAGTTCCAGACGTCTGCGGGAGTGTGGAAAGCGTTCAGGAAAACCCTCGATGCATCCGGGAAGTGGCGGCCCATCGATGGAGCGTTGTCTTCCTCCGCTCCGCGGCTCGTACGGTACCGGGGGCTCGAATATTCGCTCCATGCCGAGAATACGGGCATGGCGCGGGATGACGAGGGGAACGTGGTTCCTAAAACCACCTGGGATTATCTGGATGCGGGCCAAAGGCGCAACCTTGCCCTCGAAATTTGGCGGGAGCCGGATCAGGACTATCCGGAGGCCTATGACGGTGAATCCGTCGATCCGGCGGAATTCGAGTTATTGCCCGCGCCTCTCCTGCGCCGTGTTACGCCTGAGCCCCGCATGCGCATGATTGCACTCGTGTTATTCGTGCTGCCCTTCTTCCTGATCTCGGCGGGAATGCCTTTCGATCAGATCCTTGCCGCAGGGGTGCCGATCCTGCTCATTACTTTGTTGATGGCCTACTATACTCCCCTGGCCTGGGGGATGGCCCTTCTCGTCGGCGCGGTCTGTGCCGCCGCCCTTTTTCTCTCCGGCACCACATCCTTTCGGTTGAGTGCTCTCGTCTGCCTTCTCGCTTCGGTTTTCATCCCACCGCTCTTTCTACGCATGCAAAAAGACGCCGGCAGCGAGAAGCCGGCCTTCGTGTCCTGGGCTGGTGTTCTGCCGGTGGTATGGAGCTTCAGCTTTTATATCTACTTTACCTGTGCTCCCGTGCCCCATGAAGGGTATCAACTGATGGCCGCATGCTCGATACCTCTGATCATCTTCGGGGTATGTTACGCGTGCGTAAAGGTTGTGGAGGTTTCGTGGTTAAACAGAAACTGAATATCACCCAGACCCGGGACGGCCTGTTTTTCTACATCGACGGTTGCCTCCAGTTCTCATCCCAGGATGAGCACATTTACCATGAAATGCTCGTCCATCCCGCGGCGGGAATTCTGGACAAGAGAGGATTAGCGCCCTGGCGTGCCCTGATCCTTGGCGGCGGAGACGGCCTTGCCCTGCGGGAAGTGCTGCGCTACGAGCGCTGTGCCGGGGTGGAGCTGGTGGACCATGATGAAGACGTTATCTCTCATGCGAAAACGACCTTTTCGAAGATCAACCACCGGGCATTGTGCGATGAGAGGGTATCGGTCCGGATCGAGGACGCGTGGAGTTATCTCGAGCGGGATCACACGCTCCATGATCTGATTGTCGCCGATTTTACCTATCCCGATACCGTAGCGGGCGCCCGGTTCTTTACGGCCGATTTCTTTCGGCGAATCAAAGAGCACCTGCATGAGCACGGGCTCTTCGGTATGAACGCCTTTTCGCCGACCCGCCATCCCATTGCCTACTGGTCCGTTTTCAAGACCCTGGCGGAAGCCGGCATGCACCCCCGTCCCGTCCAGGTTCCGCTTCCCACCTTTCTGGCGCAGGGGTTTGGCAAATGGGGATTCTTCCTCGCTTCTCCGACGAACATCGGCACTCGGGAGCTCAGAGGGTGGAAGCCGACGGTTCGAGCCCGTTTTGTGCGCCGGGCACGCCTTCTCGAGAGTCTGAGATTCCCGGCGGATGCCGTCTGGACCAGTCTGCAGCTTGGGAACGGGCTCGAGACGCCCTCGGATCTCCTCTGCCTGCTCGGACTGCCTCCTGCTCTCGTTCAGCATTCGGAATCCGTCATCGACTTTTCCGGGGCGGAGCCTTTGAAGGAGCTCTTCCTCCTCGCCCGGGCCGGAAATCTGCCCGTGCAGCTCGATCAGGATTGGGTTGCCAAACTGGTCGCCATCTTACGCTCCATCGACCTGGATCGTCTGTTCGAGGAAGTCGGCAGGCGAATACAGAAGCTCTCCGATACGCTTCAGGAGCAGTTCAGGAGGCTGCGCAGGGAACTGCCCGCGATGCTGAAAGAACAGGTACTGAACCTCGAGCGCGCCGGGCAGTTGATCTCGATGCTCATGCTCATCATCATTTTTGTCAATCTGATCTATCCCGACAGCGCTTTTGCCAAGGGATCTTCCTCGGGGCAGCCTGCCGAGGACCAACAGCAGTTTTTCATGGTCTCCCCAGCCACGGCGCCGACTCCGTTTCACGTAAAGCAACTGCAGATTGGCACGCTGCTCTACGCGGTCAACATGAAGGGACAAACGTTTTCCAGGAAGCAAGTCATCACGGAAGCCAACGTTCGCAACCCCGCCCAGGAAGAGGTGTTCTATTCGGTGACCGATGAGATCTTCCTCACTCCCTCGGGGAAGGCCTATCTTTTCTCTCCCGCTTTCGCGCCCTACTACTATTGGCTGCAGCCCGAGGGCTTCACACTCATCAGGGAAGGGAGCAATGCCCCCATCATGACTTTCGCTCCCGATGAGGAAACGGTCAGGCTCTTGCGGGAAAACCTCTCCTTGCAGGTGGCAGCCCTGAACAAAACACTGGATGATTACCGGAAATGGAACGACTGGACGATCCCCTCCAGATACATCAGTGAGGAACTTGACAAGGAATCCCTCGAAATCCTTCACCTGCAGGAAATCCACTCCGCGATGATGGCCGTGCTTTCGGCCTTCAAAGAATATAGTCCCGGAGATTCAATCCCTCCCTCCCGGTCTCACAAACTGGCGCCCGGCGTTTATGTGCTCACCGGCGGCCGCATCCTGCTGAAGCCGGCGGATAGAGGCTGGGGGCTGTATCCGTGGGGCAAAGCCGCCGGGACAACTGGTACCGCTGGTACCACCGACATTGCGGGCTTGCCGCTACTTCGGCAGGTTGGCGGGATGGACGATTTTTTGAATGAAATGGCGATACATGGCAAGGACAAGGGGATCGATCCTGCAATCGTTCAACTGTTGAATGAGATCAAACGCTCTTCCACCCGTGGAGGATTCCAGCAGTGAGGCTCTTGCACCTTTCCGAAGCACACCGGGCTCCCTGGGACCGGCTGGTGGGCAAAACGGCCGAAAGCGGCTTCATGCAATCGTGGGGGTGGAGCCGGTTCAAGGAATCGCAGGGACAGCGGGTTTTGAGGCTGGGGATCGAGGAGGAAGATGAGCTGATCGCCGGAGCCCTGGTCTACTACGTCAATACTTCTTTCGGAGCATCTCCTCTGGAAATACCTCATGGCCCGGTTCTTCCCTGGAAAGAACAGGGCAGGGTGGCGCAGGCAGCTTCACTGCTCCACAAAGAGCTCAGCACTTTTGCGAGCCGGACTGGCGCGGCGATTCTTCGCATCGAACCGCTCATTTCCGGCCAAATTCCCCACTGGCCGGCCCCGCTGGTTCGCTCACCCCTGGATCTCGCTCCCACACCCACCCTCCTGATCGATCTTTCCCCGGGCGAAGAAGCAATCCTTGCCTCCATGAAGCCCAAAGGACGCTACAATATTCGCCTCGCTCTCAGAAAGGGCGTAGAAGTGTCCTGGTCGAGCCACCCGGCGGCGGTGGATGACTTTTATTTCCTCTTTGAGCTCACCTGCCGGCGTCATGATTTTGCAGGAGAGCCGAAAGAGTTTTTCGCCGACTTGCTTCGGATACCGGAGCCAATGTTGCGGGTCTATTTTGCCTCCTTTCGCGGGATGACTCTTGCGAGCGCCATTGTCATCTTCTTTGCCGATTGCGCCACGTTCCTCTACGGAGGCTCGCTCCCTTTCTTCAGAACGGTCATGGCTCCTTACGCCATGCACTGGCAGATCATGCGCGATGCAAAGGCCCTCGGATGCCGGAGTTACGATTTCTTCGGCATCGCTCCCCGGGATGATTCCGCCCATGGGTATGGCCGATTTTCTCAGTTCAAGTCACGCTTCGGAGGCAGCATCGTCACCACGGCCGGGGCTCATGATGAATACTTCTATTCGCAGCTTGCCGCGCTATGGATAGAGAAGATGGCAAAGGTGCATGAGATTCAGGAGATTCACGAGCTCGACGAGGCTCACGAGGGATAGAAATCGATGAACGTCAACGGAAGGAGAAGCTAAAATGCCCAGGTTGTTCGGAACCCTGGCACTGGACCAGGTGATTGGAACCATTTTCTATTGTATTCTCGGCGTCATTCTGTTCATCCTCGCGTACGCCATCATTTCAAAGCTGAGTCCCTTCTCGGTCGAGAGGGAAATCAGTGAAGATCAAAACATCGCCCTGGGCATTATCATTGGCGCGGTGATCATAGGTTTATCCATCATCATCGCGGCGGCGATTCACTGATAACACGAAGGGCACGAAGAGCACGAAGAGCACGAAGGAGTATGTTAAGTCCTTCTTCGTGCTCTTCGAGTTTGGAAAGCATGTGACGCTGGTTGGCGGCTGAAATGCGCCTGAGTCAAACGGGCTTTACCTCTGGTTGGCTTTCAGGTAATCGCCTACGAATTTGTCCACAAGTTTGAGGGTGTGTTCACGTATCTTCTCCGAGGGGTCCCTGACTCCCGCGAAGGTCAGAGAGCTTGTTTCCCAGGTTGTGGCGATAATCTGGGTGGAGGGATTGCGTTTCAGAACGACGCGCTGATCCAGTTGCAGGGTGAGGGAGTAGACGTACATCATGGTGCTTTTGAGAAGATTCACATGTACATAGAGGATGGAGGGGTCCTGCGCCTGGGAAGCGGCGTCTTTCGTCGAAACGCGAATCCCGCTTTTGCGAAGCTCAATTTCCACATCCGACTGCAGCCTGACTTCGGGCAGGTTTCCTAAATCGACACCCGAGTCGTAGGATACGGTCACTCCCACTTCCTGCAATCCACGGAGTGCGTCTCGTTCGTTTACGGCTCCAGCAGGACCCGCAACAACCAGTACTCCAAGAATAAATACCAACGCCAGCACTGCAACCGATCTTTTACCGAGCATCCTTTTCCTCCTTCTTTTTCCTGCTCCATTGAAAAATAATTCCCTCGGCCTCGGGCGAAACGCAAACAGGCGAGAAAACCTTCGCCTGGTATTCTCACCGGGTTGATTCCGCCTTCAGTCGTGATTCTGAGATTCCATTCTTTTTAGCAGGATTCGAACACTTGTCGAGGTTTAAATGCAGGTTTGAACTGAGACTGAGGATGGAGATGGAGATAGCGGGGCTACAGTGTTTGCCCGGCTTGAACATCAGCGTGGTAGGAGCTGCGAACCAGGGGACCGGATTCAACTTGGCGAAAACCGGCCTTGTAAGCGGCATCTTTCAGGCCCTGAAACTCATCGGGAGTATAGTAGCGCACCACCGGCAGATGCGTTCTTGTAGGGCTAAGATACTGACCTATGGTGAAAATGTCGCAAGCTACGCCGCGCAGGTCATCCATCACCTGGAGCAGCTCGGTCCAAGTTTCGCCAAGTCCCACCATTACCCCGGATTTTGTGCGAACATGCGGGCTCAGCTCCCTGGCCGTCCGGAGGACGCGAAGGGAGCGATCGTAGAGCGCCCCGGGCCTTACCTGCGGATAGAGGCGGGGAACGGTCTCGATGTTATGTCCGAGGATCTCGGGACGGGCTTCGAGCACTACTTCAAGAGACCTGAGATTTCCCCCGAAATCCGGAATCAGCACCTCGACGGTGCATCCGGGAACACGCTCGTGTATCGTCTGGATCGTTTCAGCAAAAAGTGAGGCACCACCGTCCGGCAAATCATCACGGGTAACGGAGGTGATGACGGCATGCCTCAGCCCCATGGCTTCAACCGCCATGGCAACGGCCGATGCCTGCTCCTCGGTAGCCGGTCCGGCATGGGGCCGTCCCGTCTTGACGGCACAAAAGCCGCAACCGCGGGTGCAAACATCCCCGAGGATCAAGAACGTGGCCGTGCCGCATCCCCAGCATTCCGCCATGTTGGGGCACATCGCTTCTTCGCAGACCGTGTGTAGGGACTTGCCGCGCATTAGTGCCTTGATGCGGGTGTAGGCTTCTCCTGAAGGCAGGCGAACGCGCAGCCAGGAAGGCTTGAGGAGCTTGGGCTGGGCGGTGTTCTGAGGAGTATCGAGGGAAAGCTCGTCTATTTGCTTCGGTGCCCGGCTTCGGTTTGGCTCACGCATGATTTCCCCCTATGAGAGCGGAAAGCGGCGACAGAACGGAGGTCGGCTCTCCGAGGGATTTTACGGCAATATCATCGCCGATTTCCCCGATCATCTCCAGACCGAGCACTTCTCCGAAGGCTTTCGCTGCCACACCCGCAACTTCCGAAAGGGATATCCGGCGGCCCAGCACACGCTCCAGGGTCGTCACGCCTTTGTCGCGAATGCCGCAGGGGATAATTTGGGTGAAATAATGGATATCCGTCGAAACGTTTAGCGCGAACCCATGAGTGGTGACTCTCCGGGCGTTGATCTTGACGCCGATGGCGGCGATTTTTTCGTTATCGACCCACACGCCCGTAAGACCGGGCAATCGGTAGCTCTCGACCTTGAACGTGGAGAGTGCCCGGATCACGGTCTCCTCGATATCACGAAGATAGCGGCTCGCTCCGCCTTCTCGATGCATGAGGCTCACCACCGGATAGCCCACGAGCTGTCCCGGGCCGTGGAAGGTGATGTCTCCGCCCCGATCTACGTGATAGAGCGCCGCCCCCTGACGATCCAGGGCTTCACGTGAAACCAGCAGGTGTGCCTCGCCGGAGCGCCGCCCCATGGTGTACGTTGGTGGATGTTCGAGAAGAAGCAGCATGTCCGGGGCCCTCTCCTCGGCTCTGGCCCGAGCGAGAGCCTTTTGAAGGTCCCAGGCGACACCGTAATCGATGCGCCCGAGCCAGAGGACATGGCATTTTCCGTCTTGCATATCAGTCCCACTCCAGATGTCGGCGAACACACAAGCTCCCCGTGAAGCATGGCCCGTTTTGTGTCGGTAGCCAAAGAAAATACTCGAAAGAAGAATCAGTGGCCCCGGTTCAGCTTCTCAGGCTACCCGTCTAGACGGGACATATTCGTCCTCTTCGTCGTATCGGCTACTCACATAAGGCGGGACACCTTGAACGGTAGGGCGGGGTTGCGTCCCCGCCACGCTCACGGCTCACCAAGCTTGGCGAGT